>Ga0316628_100001459_pt1 | contig 16695 bp, 10 predicted proteins | sample OWC_Aug_M2_C1_D5_FD_207648 | JGI IMG/M metagenome (GOLD analysis project Ga0316628, IMG submission 207648) | Wetland soil microbial communities from Old Woman Creek delta, Ohio, United States - OWC_Aug_M2_C1_D5_C | ecosystem: Environmental > Terrestrial > Soil > Wetlands | place: USA: Ohio... | reverse complement strand
CAGCACCGGCTGGAGCTCGACTGGCTTTTCGCCAAGCAACCTCGGGGACTGTTCCTCGTGGGGCTGAGCTTCGCGAGAAACGACATCGACTACACCTGCGGATCAGCAGCGGAAGCTGGAACGGACGAGGAGGAGGGAGGGTACTACAGGTGGGACCCTCAGAACCCCTGTTCGCCCTCCTTCTACTACCAGAACAACCGGGCATTCAAGGCCGTGATCGTCAGCGATATCGGGCTGCTGGCCGTCCAGGACGGCGAGAGGCTGACGGTTTTCGCCACCAATCTGCTCAACGCCCAACCGCTGGCGGGCGTGAGGGTGTCCCTGTTCTCGTACCAGTCCCAACAGGTGGGGTCGGCAACGACAGACGCGGAAGGCAGGGCCGTCTTCAAAGAGAAGGGCGCGTACGTCGTTGCCGAGAAGGAGGACCTCAAGAGCGTCCTGAAGTTCGCCTCCGACCGACTTTCAATGGACGCCTTCCCGGTCGAGGGTGTGGTTCGGTCCGCGTCCACGCGAGGGATCCAGTCGTACATGTACTCCGAGCGCGGCGTCTACCGTCCGGGCGACCCGGTGTACCTCACGGCGATCCTCCGGGAGGGCTTCAACCAGTTACCGGTCGCGGTCCCGGTTCGTCTGAAGGTTTACAACCCCCTCAAGCAGCAGATTGTCGATGAGGTCAACTCGAAGAGCGTGGACGGCATGACGGCGTGGACCATCCCCACCAGGCTTCAGGACCCGACCGGCATGTGGGAGGCGCGCCTCCTCGTCGGCGAAGACCAGGTGGGGGTGTACCCGTTCCGCGTCGAGACCGTGGCGCCGCCCCGGATCAAGGCCGTCCTCAAACCCGGGAGCACCGTCTACTCGGCGCAGGACAAGGCGGTGCAGCTGGAGCTCGATTCGCAGTACCTCTTCGGGGCGCCGGCCGCCGAGCTCAAGTTCGCCCTGCGCGCCGAGATCGCCGGGTACCAGCCATCGTTCGAGCCGTACAAGAACTTCACCTTCATACACGCGGCCAAACGCTTCAAGCCCGAGACAATGCCGGTCGCTGAGTCCGTGCTCGACGGCCAGGGACACACCTCCGCGACTTTTGTGATCCCTGCCTACGACGACATCCCGGCCAGTCTGCAGGTCGTATTCAGGGCCGACGTTTTCGAGAAGGGCGGCCGGCCCGTTCCGGCCAGCGCACGCGTCCTCTACAACCCCTACCCCGCCTACGTTGGGATCGACCGCTCCGCCGTTTCCGAGTGCAAGACGGGGAAGGCTTACCAGGTGCCCGTCGTCCTTGTCGACCCCTCGGGCAAGCCCGTTCCGGGGGAAAATCTGAGCGTCAAGATCTATCACAACCTCTACTCGTGGTGGTGGGATTACGGGGCACGGGCGGACTACTACATCCGGTTCAAGTCGGACTTTCACACGAAGCTCCAGCGATCGCTCGAGCTGACCTCGGCGAAGGAGCCCGTCGCAGTGAGCTTCTCACCCTCGGAGGACGGGCAGTACCTCATCGAGGTCAAGGACGCTCAAGGCGGACATGAAGCGGCGATCTTCCTCTACGCGAGCGAGTGGGGCGGCGAGGCGCCCACACGAAGAGGGGGGGCCACACTGGGAATCCAGGCCGACAAGGAGCTGTATGCGCCACACGAAACGGCCCGTCTGACCCTGAAGACACCGGACTCCGGCTCCCTGCTCGTGGCCGTCGTGAAGGGCGACATTCTCTTGAGCTCGCGCTGGTACACGCTCTCGTCCACGAAGACCTCGGTCTCCCTGCCGATCACCTCCGACATGACGCCTAACGTCTACGTCTTCGCCGCCGCGGTGCAGCCTCACGCGCAAACCAAGAACGACCGGCCCTTGCGGGCGTACGGCGCACTGCCCCTCGCCGTGGAGGAGACCGAGACCCATCTCCCACTCACGCTCGACGCTCCCGATGAGCTGCGCCCCAACTCCGATGTAACGGTCAAGATCACGGCCGGTGACGGGAAGGCCGCCACCGTTACGGTGGCCGTCGTCGACGAGGGTTTGCTCATGTTGACCGATTTCCAGACGCCGGACCCTTGGCGCTTCTTCTACCGGAAGGCGGCCCTGGGTGCCTCGTTCTTCGACATCTTCGACAACGTCATCGGAGCCTACATGGGACCTGTCGTCCAGACGTTCAGGGTGGGCGGCGACATGGGCGAGGGAAGCCGCAAGCGCCAGATGCCCGGCGAGATCAACAGGTTCCCTCCCGTGGCCCTCTTCCAGGGACCGATCGCGCTGGACGCCGGCGGCAAGGCGGCACTCACGTTCCACATACCCAACTACATGGGGCAGGTGCGGGTGATGATCGCCGGCTGCCGGGGCAAGGCCTACGGCTCGGCCGAGAAGGCCGTGAGGGTGAAAGAGGACGTGGTGGCCCTCTCCACGCTTCCGAGGGTGATCGGGCCAGGCGAGTCGTTCGACATGCCAGTGAGTGTCTTCGCTACGAGGGAGAAAGTAGGCGAGGTCTCTCTCGCGGTGGGCGTCAACGACGCGCTGGAGGTCCAGCCGCCGCAAGCCACAACCCTCAATTTCGCGGCGAAGGAGGAAAAGTCCGCCCACTTCACCCTCAAGGCCCGCGAGAGAATCGGCGTCGCTCAGGTGACGCTGACGATCCGCTGGAGCGGCGGTGAGGTAACCGAGAAGACCTCGTTCGCCGTGCGACCAGTCTTCCCGTTCGTGACCAAGGTTGTGGAACAACCACTCGCGCCGTATTCCACCGTCGCCGTGGAGGTTCCCGCCTTCGGCATGGAAGGCGCACGCAAGGCGACGCTGAACGTCTGGCAAACGAAGCCGTACAACCTTGGGCCGCGCCTGTCCTGGCTGATCCACTACCCGTACGGGTGCATCGAGCAGACGACGTCCAGCGTCTTTCCCCAGCTCTTCCTCAAGGAGATCTTCGCCACTTCACCGCAGATAAAGGAGAAGCAGCGCCTTTCCGTGCAGGTCGACGACTTCATCAACGCCGGGATCTCTCGGCTCGTCGGCTTCTCGCTACCCGATGGCGCGTTCTCGTTCTGGCCGGGGGGCACCGAAAAGGCCGATGAGTGGAGCAACCTCTACGCAGGCCACTTTCTCATCGAGGCCAAGAAGAAGGGGTACCACGTGCCGTACATCCTGGACAGGTGGCTGGAGTACGAGAGCCGTCGCGTCGGCGCGGACGACAGGGACTTCAGGATGAGTGCGTACCGGCTCTACCTGCTGGCGCTCGCGGGGAAGCCTGATCTGAGCGGCATGAACCTCTTGATGGAGAACCACCTCCCACAAATGGACACCCTCTCTCGTTGGCTCCTAGCCGGAGCGTACAAGCTAGCGGGCGCGGGGGAACTGGCCGAGCAGGGGCGCCGTCAGCTCAAGTACGAGGCGACGGACCGGCCGGAGAGCTGGGCACGGTGCTACGGTTCGACGCTGGGCGACCTCGGGATCCTTCTCAATATGGCGGCCCTCTTCAATGAGTCCGACAGCGCCGCCAACCTGGCCGACGAGATCGGCGGCCAGTTGACGTCCAGTGGGTGGTACTCCACGCATGCCCTGTCCTGGGCCCTGATGGGACTCGGCAAGCACATTCAGGCGACCTGGAAGCCGGGCGCCCAACTGAAAGGGCAGGTGACGCTTCCGGGTGGGGAGGTGATTCCGTTTTCGACCGACGCGCTCCGCGTCAGCATTCCCGTCGATGGCGCGAGTGGGAAGGCCGTTTCCGTGCGCTCCGACATGAACTACCGGGCGGTCGTAGAGCTGGTGTGCGAAGGGATCCCCAACGAGAGGCCTTTCGCGATCGAACAAAAGGGGATCGTGCTGACCACGGACGCCTTCAACGAGAACGGCGTGCCGATGGACCTCAAGGTGATCCCCCGCGGCACCACGTTCTACGCCCACCTTGCCATACAGGTCTCCAGGGAACTGGACCATGTGGCCCTCACGCAAATCTTCCCCTCTGGATGGGAGATCGTGAACCTCCGCATGACGGGGGAAGCCCTGCCTGATTGGGCCTCGAGGTTTCCCAAGAACGACAGGATCTCGTACGAGGACATCAGGGACGACCGGATCTCCTGGTTCGTCGACAGGGCCTACCCGGGCCAGACCTACCACTTCTACGCCAAGCTCGTTGCCGTGACGAAGGGATCGTTTGTGTATCCGGCAGCCTACGCGGAGGCAATGTACGACCATGCCTTTTACGCCTACGTGGACCACGGGCCGGTGGAGGTGCAGTGAGTAAGAAGCTGGCGGCCGTCGCGGTTGCCGTTGGTCTCGCTGGCTTCCTCGCGCTTCGCGTGCCGCGGATCGATGCCCCGCTGTCCCCAGTCGTGTTGGACCGCGAGGGAACGGTGATGAAGGTCTTCCGGGCCGCGGACGACAGCTGGCGGATTCCCTATCCGGCGGAGAAGCGGGTGCCGGACAAGCTGCTCAAGGCCCTGCTGCTCTACGAGGACAGGCGTTTCTTCCTTCATCCGGGGGTGGACCCCGTGGCTCTGGGCAGGGCGCTGCTGCAGTGCCTGAAGACGGGCAGGGCGGTCAGCGGCGGCTCCACGCTGACAATGCAGGTGGCCCGCCTCTCGAAGCCAAAGCCCCGCACCGTCCTCTCCAAGCTCGTTGAGATGCTCCAGGCGGTAAAGCTCGAGGCGTTGCGCTCAAAAGGCTGGATCTTGCGGCATTACCTCACGCACGCCCCGTACGGCGGCAACACGGTCGGGGTCCGCGCGGCCGCCTTTCGATACTTCGGGAGGGACGTCGACGCCTTGACCTGGGCCGAGACCTGCACGTTGGCGGTTCTTCCCCGTTCCCCGTCTCAAGTGAACTTCCATCGGGATGTCGGGCGCCTGCTGGCTCGGCGTGACGCCCTCCTGAAGACACTCCACGACGAAGGAGTTCTGGCGGAGCCGCTCTACCGTGCGTCGCTGCAAGAGCGACTGCCAGCGACGCGCTTCGCGATGCCGGGTCTGGCTCCTCACCTCTGCCTCTCGATTGCCAGGGTGCGCGAGGGGCAGATGGTGCGGAGTTCGATCGACCCTTCGCTCCAGCGCACTGCGGAAAGTCTCGTCCAGCAGTGGACACGGGACCTCTCGGCTTACGGCATCCACAACGCGGCGCTCGTGGTGGCCGAGACGAAGACCGGAAAGGTCCGGGCCTACGTAGGCTCGCAGGATTTCGCGGACACGCAGTTCCAGGGCCAGGTGGACGGGGTGCTCGCCCCGCGTTCCTCGGGGAGCATCCTCAAGCCGTTCCTCTACGCCCTGGTCCTCCAGCAGGGGAAGCTTGCGTGCGAGACACTCCTTCCAGATGTGCCGATGCGTTTCGGGGACTTCGAACCGGTGAACGCCGGAGAGACCTACTCCGGAGCTGCAACCGTGCACCAGTGCCTCGTCCAGTCCCTCAACGTGCCCGCGGTGTTCGTCTTGCGCGACTTCGGTGTCGAGCCGTTCTATGCGTTCCTGAAGGACGCCGGCATCACCACCTTGTTTCGCAGCCCCCAGGAGTACGGGCTCTCCCTCATCGTGGGAGGGGCCGAGGTGACCCTCTGGGACGTGGCCGGTCTTTACCGAGGCCTCGGCCTCGGCGGGGTCTTCGCTCCGATCTCGGCGCTGGAGGACGAGAGAGATCCGCCCGGTCGGCGCCTGCTCCACCCAGGAGCGTCGTACCTCGTGCTCGACATGCTTCGCGATGTCCGGCGCCCCGGCTACGAGTACACGTCGGTTCTCAACCCGGACGCCTTCCCCATCGCCTGGAAGACGGGCACGAGCTTTCATCAGCGGGATGCGTGGGCAATGGGAGTCTCCCCGGAATGGGTCGTCGGGGTGTGGGCCGGCAACTTCTCGGGCGAGCCCAACCAGAACCTGATGGGCGCCAAGATTGCGGGCCAGCTCCTCTTCCAGATCTACCAGCAACTCCCGAAGACCCAGTCGTGGTTCGGTGATCCGTACGACGACGTGAAGTTCGCCACCGCATGCAGCCGCACCGGGTACGCGTGGACTCCCGCCTGCGGTGTCTCCTCGCGGGTCCTGGTGCCAGCCTCTGCACCGCCGCTGCCTCCCTGCCCGTACCACAGGACCTTCTTCGTGAACAACCTGGACGGTCGCGAGGTCTGCTCCCGGTGCTGGTCCACCGGCCACTACCATCAGGAGAGCCGTCTCGTCTTCACTCCCAAGATGGCCACCTACCTGAGGAAGGCCGGGGCGCCGGTGCAGGAAACGCCCCAGCACGAGCTCTCCTGCTCGGGATACAGGGAGGCCAACGTGCTGCAGATCCTGTACCCGCTCGAGGCGAGCCGGATCCTCTTGCCTCGCGACTATGGCGGCGTCGCTCAGCCGCTCGTGCTGCGCGTTGCCGCCGATGAGGGCGGGGGAAGCCTCTTCTGGTTCCTGGACCGCAGGTACCTGGGGCGCACGGTTTCGCTCCACGAGCTGAAGGTGGATCTGGCACCCGGCGGGCACAGGCTTACCGTACTGGACGGGGCGGGTCGCTCGCGGACCGTGGAGTTCGAAGTCCTCGCAAGAAGGAGCGCCGTCTGACGCGGTGCGTCACGCAAGAACTCAGGCGGCGGCACGGGCGGGGACGATCGCGCGCAGCGCCGCCACGAACGCCACCATCTCCTCCGGGGTGCCGATCGAGACCCTCAGCCAGGTGGGCATCGACGGGAACCTCCTCCCGACCAGCACCTTGTGCTTCTTGAACTCGCCGATCAGCGGCGCCACGTCGCGCCCTGTCTCGATCATGAGGAAGTTGGCCTCGGAGGGGATGAACCGCCGGCCGTCGGCGGCGAGCTGCCCCACCAGCCAGCGCCGCGTGTCGTTCATGCGGCGCCTCGTCCGCGGGACCAGGTCGGCGTCCGCCAGGCTCGCGAGGGCGGCCGCGAGCACTGCGGCGTTGGTGTTGGAGAAAGACGCGTAGCGCGCGAGTGCCTCGATCTTGTCCTTCGCGGCCACCGCGTATCCGAGCCGCATGCCGGCCATGCCGTAGATCTTCGAGAACGTCCGGATGACGATCAGGTTGGGGTGGGCGCCGAGGAGGTCGAAAGCGCTGCGGTAGGAGGGGTTCTCGACGAAGTGAAAGTACGCCTCGTCGACGAGCACGGTGACGGACGGGGAAACGCGCGAGAGAAACGCGGCCAGCTCGTCGCCGGTGACGATCGTGCCGGTGGGGTTGTTGGGGTTGCACACGTACACGAGACCGGTCGTCGCATCGCACGCCGCCGCCATGCGCGGGAGGTCGTGCCGGAACGAGGCGTCGAGCGGCACCTTGACGGGCTCCGCCTTCGTCACCCGGTTGTAGGCGAGCACGGCCTCGAACGTCGGCTCGGCCACCACCACCTTCCTGCCGGGGGCGAGGAACGCGCCGTCCGCCATGCGCAGGATGTCGCCCGAGCCGCACCCCAGCAGCACCTGCTCCGGCGGGACGCCGTGCGCCTTCGCCAGCGCCCTCGCGACCTCGTCCACCGCCGCGTCGGGGTAGCGGCCGGCAACCGCCTGCGAGCGCGTCATCGCCTCGCGCGCGGCCGCCGAGGGCCCGTACGGATTCTCGTTCGAGTTGAGCTCCACCAGATCGGACGGCTCGCCCGACTCGTGGCTTGCCCTCGCCGCGCGTGGCGCCGTCCCAAGGTCGACCAGCGCCGCCCCGGCAACGGCGCCCAGGGCCGCGCCGAAACCCCGGCGTGTCATTCCGCTCGAAGCCATGATGCCCTCCTTCCCGCACGGCAGATGAGGGGGTCGCGCAACAGTGTACGGCCGTCGCGCGCGCCCCGACAACCGCCGCCGCAAGCCGTGCGGTGTGGATCTTGAGAAGGGGTTGGCTTCGACAGCGCTCCGGGCGCGACCCGGGGGCGCGCGGGAGGCCTACTCCGGGAGGTCGCCGGGGGCGAATTCGCGCCGGAGGATCGCGGCGACCTGCTGGGAGAGCTCGGGGACGTCCTCCGTCGCCGTCGTCCACACCAGGCCCCACTCGATGGGGAAGGCGGAACCGAGCACCATGTCGCGGAAGGCGATCATGGCGCCCCACGCAACCTCGGGGTGCGACTCGCGGAACGCCTCGGGCAGACCCGCCGCCGCTTCGCCGATGACCATGAGCCTGTCGAGCACGGGGGTACGCACGGGGTCATCGCCCTGGAAGCTCTCCCGGCAGCTGGTGGCAAGCGCCTTGGTGATCTCGTCCGCGGCCTGGACGATGCCAGAGAGCAGAAACGGCTCAGGTTCCATGGGTCGTGCGCGCCCGCGGCGGTGCCACCGGCCCGAGCGGGCCCGGCGCGCGCTCCGGCGTGCCGGGGGCCTTCAAAGTCACTCGGTGGAACATGCAGCTAGCCATCCAGGCTCCTTTTGAACAGCATACCGCATGAACGGCCGCGCGCGGTCCCGGGAGCGGCCTTTTTGGAGGAGCGCTTGAGGTTCGCCTCACACCTCCGTCGCCTCGACGTGGTCTCAGGGCGTGGTGTAGTCTTGCGGACAGGGCTTGGGGCATGGCGCACCACACCGTGACGTCGGGGTACCAAAGCCTTGTCGAGAGGCTCAACCGCTTCCCGCAGGGCGCCCCCCCTTCCGGACTGCTGTTCAAGATCCTCGCGATGCTCCTCTCCGAGCGGGAGGCCGCGCTCGTCGCGCTGCTGCCCATCAAGCCGTTCACCGCCGCCGACGCGGCCGCCGCCTGGAAGATGCCCGAGGCCGAGGCGCGCGCACAGCTCGACGCGCTCGCCGACCGCGCGTTGCTGCTCGACGCGCACGACGGCCGCGAAACCACCTACACGCTGCCGCCGCCGATGGCCGGCTTCTTCGAGTTCTCCATGATGCGGGTGAGGGACGACCTCGACCAGCACCTGCTCGCCGAGCTCTTTTTTCAGTACCTGAACGTGGAGGAGGAGTTCATCCGCGAGCTGTTCGCAACTGGCGAGACCCATCTCGGCCGCGCGCTCGTGCACGAGCCTGCGCTCTCGGCGGAGAACCACCTGCACGTGCTGGACTACGAGCGCGCCAGCGAGGTGATCAGGACCGCGTCCGCGATCGGAATCGGCACCTGTTACTGCCGCCACAAGATGGAGCACAAGGGCCGCGCCTGCGAGGCCCCGAGGGAGATCTGCATGACGTTCAACACCACGGCGGGGTCGCTGGTCCGGCACGGCTTCGCGCGCCGTGCCGACGCCGTGGAGGCGCTCGACCTGCTCGACGTAGCGTACGGGCACGGGCTCGTGCAGTTCGGCGAGAACGTGCGCGAGAAGGTCAACTTCATCTGCAACTGCTGCGGCTGCTGTTGCGAGGCGATGATCGCGCACCGCCGCTTCTCCGTGCTGCACCCCGTGCACACCACCAACTTCATCCCGGAGTTCGACCACGAGGCGTGCGCCGGCTGCGGGAACTGCGTGACCGCGTGCCCGGTGGAGGCGGTGGGGCTCGTCTCTGCGCACGACCCGCGCCGTCCCAACCGGAAGAGGGCCGCCCTCGACGAGTCGCTGTGCCTGGGGTGCGGCGTGTGCGTTCGCGGCTGCAGCCAGGGGGCGATCACGCTGCGCCCGCGGGAGGAGCGCGTCATCACCCCGGTGGATTCGGCCCTCCGCGTCGTCCTGATGGCCGTGGAGCGGGGGAAGCTCGCCGAGCTGATCTTCGACCGGCACTACCTTGCGAGCCACCGCGCAATGGCGGCGATCCTCGGGGCGATCCTCCGCTTCCCGCCGGTCAAGCAGGCGATGGCGAGCAAGCAGATGGGCTCGCGCTACCTCGAGAGCCTGATGCGCAGCAGGCTGGCCCAAAGAGCCGTCGCGTCCGATCACTAATTGTGAAACAATTCACATAAGACATTCTCTCGCTCGCAGTTGCGAACGGGTGGTCAATTCACCGCTTGCGGGGCGATGAGCGAGAACTGGCCGATCTCGATCTCGAACTCCCCGCCGCGCTCGGAGCGCATCAGGTAGGTGCCCTCCATGGTGCCGAACGGGGTCGGCAGCGGGCAGAAGCTGGCGTACTCGAAGGAGGTCTCCGGCGGCAGGAGCGGCGTCTTGCCGACCACGCCCGGGCCCTCGACCTCCTCGACGTGCCCGTTCCCGTCGGTGATGAGCCAGTGCCGGCGCAGGAGCTGCACGGTGTCGTCGCCGTGGTTGGAGATGCGCACCCGGTAGGCGAAGAAGTAGTTGCCGTCCTCGGGGGCGCTGCGCTCGGGCAGGTAGGCCGGCGCGACCTGGACGCGGATCCCCCGCGTGGTCGTATCGCTCATTCGCGACGCGATTATCGCACCCCGGGCGCCGGTTTCTCCTCCTACCGGACCCGCGCAGACTGAGTCGCTGCTGCGGCGGTGCTAGAATCCGCCGCCGTGAAGAAGATCCGGCCACGACCGCGCCCCATCAAGGTGGGGATGATCGGCCTCGGGTGCGCCAAGAACCTGGTGGACGGAGAGGTCATGCTCGGCCACCTGGTCGAGCACGGCGCCGAGGTCACCGCCGACGCGGACGCGGCCGAGGTCGTGGTCGTCAACACCTGCGGCTTCATCGAGGACGCCAAGAGGGAATCGATCGCGGCGATCCTCGAGGTCGTCGGGCGCAAGGGGCGGGGGCGGCTGCGTCGGGTGGTGGTGGCCGGGTGCATGGCCCAGGGGTACGCCGCCGAGCTGGCGGCGCAGATCCCCGAGATCGACGCCTTCGTCGGCCTCGACGAGCTGGAGCGGGTGCCCGAGGCGGTGCTCGGCGGGCTCGGGCCGGGGCACCTGCCGGACCAGCACGGGGCGCTCAAGCTCTACGACCACACGGTTCCGCGCCTGCTCGCCACCGGCGGCGTGTACGCCTACCTGAAGGTCGCCGAGGGGTGCGACAACCCGTGCACGTTCTGCCACATCCCCGGCATGCGCGGGCGCTTCCGCTCGCGCACCGTGACCTCGCTCGTCGAGGAGGCGCGCCGCCTGGAGGCCGCCGGCGTGCGCGAGCTGGTGCTGGTGGCGCAGGACACGACACGTTTCGGCGAGGACCTGGGGATGGGCAAGACCGGCCTGCGCCGCCTGCTCGAGGCGCTACTCGCCGGCACGACGATCCCCTGGATCCGCTTCTTGTACGCCTACCCCGCCACGCTCGATGCCGGCATCTTCAAGCTCTTCGCGCGCCAGCCGCGCCTCGTGCCCTACCTCGACATCCCGCTCCAGCATGCCTCGCGCAAGGTCCTCAAGCTCATGAAGCGCGGGGGCGACGCCCGCAGCTATCGGGAGCTGATCGCGCGGGCGCGCGAGACGGTTCCGGGGCTCGCGGTGCGCACGACGTTCATCGTTGGCTTTCCCGGCGAGGGGGAGGAGGAGTTCGGAGAGCTGGAAGGTTTCCTCGAGGAGGTGCGCTTCGATCACGTCGGGGTGTTCGCCTACTCCCACCAGGAGGAGAACCCGGGTGCCGCGCTCGGAGACCCGGTGCCGCTCCGCACCAAGGAGCGCCGGCGCAGGGCCCTGATGAAGCAGCAGGAGCGCATCAGCCGCGCCAATCACCGGGCCTTGCGCGGGTCGGAGGAGCTCGCGATCGTCGAGGGGCCGAGCCCCGAGTCGGAACTGCTCCTGCAGGGGCGCCTGCTGCGCCAGGCACCAGAGGTGGACGGGCGGCTCCTCTTCTCCGGTGGCAGCGCGCGCCAGGGCGACATCGTGCGCGTGCGGATCACCAAGACGTACGCCTTCGACCTCGTGGGCGATATCCTCGCGGTCGTGACCCCGGCCCCCTCCGTGCACGCCGCACTGCTCCCCTCGCTGCCGACACTCCGGAGCCGTGCCGCCGGTCGCTGACATGGAGATCCTCCGCGACCCCGCGCCCAGCTCGGACCTCCCCCGCTCGGGGATCGTCACGATCGGCAACTTCGACGGTGTCCACCGGGGACACCAGATGCTGCTCGCCGGTGCCGCGGCGCGTGCCGCGGAGCTCGGTGCGCCCTCCGTGGCGGTCACCTTCGAGCCGCACCCGGAGAAGGTGCTCCGCCCGCAGTCGGGGCTCAAGCTCGTCACCACGCGCGCGCAGAAGGCGCAGCTCCTGGAGAGGTACGGGGTCTCGACCCTGGTGGAGATCGGCTTCGACCGCCGCTTCGCGGCAACGCCAGCGGAAGCGTTTGCGCGCGATTTCCTCTTCCGGAGGCTCGCCCCGGCCGAGGTGCGGCTGGGGACCAACTTCCGCTTTGGAGCCGGACGGCTCGGGGACGTCAACTTCCTCTCGGTGGTGGGGTACGAGCTGGGGTTCTCGGTGGTGGGCGTCAAGCCGATGATGGACGGCGCCGAGCCGATCTCCTCCACGCGGGTCCGGCGCGAGATCGCGCACGGTCGCGTCGAGGAGGCGTGGCGGCTGCTGGCACGCCCGTGCTTCGTGGACGGGAAGGTCTACACGGGCGAGCGCATGGGGCGGGCGCTGGGATTCCCGACCATCAACATCGAGGTGGAGAACGAGCTGCTCCCTGCGCACGGCGTGTACATCACCGCGGTGGACATCCCCTCGTTCTCGCGAGTCTTCGCCTCGGTGACCAACATCGGCGTGCGCCCGACGGTGTACGAGAACTACCACGTCACGGTCGAGAGCCACGTGCTGGACTTCGCCGGGGACGTCTACCGCGAACCCGTGCGGCTCTACTTCCTGCGCAGGCTGCGCGACGAGATGGTGTTCGGCTCGAGCATGGAGCTGGTGTCGCAGATCAGGCGCGACGTTCAGACCGCGAAGGCCTACTTCATGCAACACGGCCTTCCCGAGGCGGACCTGGTGCGGCGATGATCGGGCCTGTCTTGCTCGCGGTCGCCCTGGCGCTGCTGATCGGGGTGGCGGCGTTCGTGATCCTCTGGCTCGACCGCTACGGGGCAGAGCCGGTGATCCGGCTCGGGCTCGTCGGGCTCTGGGGTCTCGCGTGCCCGCTCCTCTTTCGCCTCGCCGATTCCCGCCTGACGCTGACGGGGAACCCGGAGGCCTCGTCGGGCCCCGGCCTGCTCCCGGCCGGCTTCGGGGTGCTCCAGCAACTGGCGCTGGCCGTGGCACTCGCCCTCGTTGCCACCAGTAGCTTCCTCGAAGGGCCGCTGGACGGCGCGGTGTACGGGCTCGTGGCGGGCCTCGGCTTTGCCGTCTCGGAGGGGCTGATGGCCATGGCGGCCCCGTGGCCGGGGGGGTGGATCGGCGTCCCCACGTTCTTCACGCTTGCCGGCGCAACGGCCGCGGCGGTCGTCGGGGCGGGCATCGGTTTCGCGAAGCTGGCGCTCAGGCCGGTGCTGCGCGTGCCGTGCGTGCTTGCCGCGGTCCTCGCCGCGGCGCTCCTCCGCTGGCTGCTCCTCCTCGCGGCGCGCTGGGGGTGGGGGATCGCAGGACGCGACACCGTCGTCCTCAACCTGGCGCTGATCGTGGCGGCCGCCGCGATCCTGGGCGGGGTCTTTGCCGCCGCCCTCGCCTTCGAGCGCCGGGTACTCGCGGCGCAGCTCGGAGAGGAGGTGCGGCTGGGCGTCCTGCCGGAGTGGGTCGCGGACGTGCTCCCGAGCTACCGGCGCCGGATCCGGTCCGCGTGGTGGCCCGAGCGGGACGAGAGGCGGGAGATCGTCCGCCTGCTGACGTCGCTGGCCTACCGCAAGCATCATCTGCGCGGTCTGCCGGACGAGAGCGCCCGCTTGTACGGTCTCGAGGTCGGGCGGCTGCGGCAGAGGGCGCGGATCCTGATGGCCCTCGCCCCCGGCGTGGAACCGGCCCCGGAGGTCCCCGAGTGACGCCACCCGCGGCGAACGACGCCGAGCAGCGCTGGATGCTGCTCGCGCTCGCCGGGTTCGCGGCCGTGCTCGCGCTGCTGATTGCGCATCACGAGATGTGGCGGGACGAGCTTCAGGCGTGGTTGCTGGCGCGTGACAGCGGCAGCCTGGCCATGCTCTGGCAGAACTCCCGCTACGAAGGCCACCCTCTGCTCTGGCACCTGATGCTCTACCCCCTGGCGCACCTGGCCGCGGGGCCGCAGGCCATGCAGGTCCTGCACTGGGCGATCGCGGTCGGCGTGGCGGCACTGGTGCTTCTCCGCAGCCCGTTCCCCGCCTGGGGGCGGGTCCTCCTCGTGTTCTCCTACTTCCCGCTCTACGAGTACGGCACGATCAGCCGGAACTACGCCCTCACGGTCCTCGGCCTCTGGCTCGCGTTCGCCGCGCTGGCCCGCCGGCGCTCGCCGCTCGCTGTGGCGGCTGGCGGCGCGCTCGCCGCCAACGCCAGCCCGATCGGGCTCGTCTTGGCGCCGGCCGTGGGCGCCGCGCTCTGGCTCGGCGGTGCGCCGCGGCGCTCGCGGCTCGCGGCCGTCGGGCTGCTCGCGGCGGCGGCGGGGGCCGGAGCGCTGCAGTGCCTGCCCCCCGCCGACTACGAGCACGCCCGCGCCTGGGTGTTCGGGTGGGAGCCCGTGCGCGCCGCGTACGTGGGCCGCGGCCTCGCCGCCGCGCTCCTCCCGGTCCCGGGGTGGGGGTTGCACTTCTGGGGCAGCTCGGCGATTTTTCGGGGCGTCGAGCCCGGCCATCCCCCGGCACCCGGCGCGGTCGCGGCCGGAGTGCTCCTCCTCGCCGCCGTGGTCGCAGTCGCGCTCGTCGTGCGCCGTTCGCGCGCCGCCCTCGTCTCGTGGGTTCTAGGGGTCGCCTCCCTGCTGGCCTTTGCGTACGTGAAGTTCCCCGGCGCCTTGCGCCACTGGGGCTTCGTCTGGGTCCTGCTGGTCGGGGTGCTCTGGCTGGCCGTGGGTGACGGAGGGGTGACGCGCAGGGCCGCAACGCTCGTGCTGGCGCCGACGCTCCTCGCGGGCCTGGCCGGCAGCTTCGTGGGGGGGTGGTGGGAGTGGCGTGCACCTTTCTCCGCCGCGCGGTGTGCCGCCTCGGAGCTGCGGCGGCTGGGGCTCGACCGCCTCCCCCTGGTCGGCGGTGTGGACTGGGCCAGCTCTGGCGTGGCCGCGTACCTGCCGAACGGGAGGGTGTTCTACCCCGCGAGCGGCCGCGAGGGGTCGTTCATCGTCTGGAACCTCGCGCGTACGAGGCAGGACCGCCTCGGAGCCGCCGATATCGTTCGGGAGGCCGCGGCACTCGACCGCGGGGCGGGCGTCGTCGTGCTGCTGAACGAGCCGCTCGCTGCCCCGGCCGCCCTCGGGTGCCGGGCCGCCTTCGGGTGCGCCCCGACGATCGTGCCGGACGAGAGCCTGTTTGGCTACGTGTGCTATGGTGCGCGCTAGCGCCAGCGAAGCACCGCTCTCGTCTGACGTGGGGGAATCGGAGGAACGACCGTGAACAGCCGAGGGATCCATGTCTTCACGTCGGAGTCGGTGACGGAAGGTCACCCCGACAAGGTGTGCGACCAGATCTCCGATGCGGTGCTGGACGCCGTCCTCGAGCAGGACACCAAGGGGCGCGTCGCCTGCGAGACCTTCATCACCGTGGGCCTCGTCGTCGTCGGCGGCGAGATCACCACGAAGTGCTGGGTGGACGTGCAGGACCTGGTGCGCACCCTGATCCGCGACATCGGGTACACCGACGCCAAGTACGGGTTCAACTACGCCACCTGCGGCATCCTCAACGCCATCGGCCGGCAGTCGGGCGACATCGCCCAGGGCGTGGATACCGGCGGCGCCGGGGACCAGGGGCTGATGGTCGGCTACGCGTGCGATGAGACACCCGAGCTGATGCCGACGCCGATCACCCTCGCGCACAAGATCACGCGGCGCCTCGCCGAGGTGCGCCGCAAGGGCGTGCTCCCGTACCTGGGCCCGGACGGCAAGTCACAGGTGACCGTGGAGTACCGCGAAGGCAAGCCCCACCGCATCGACACGGTCGTGATCTCCTCCCAGCACACCGAGGCCATCCTCACCAGGAAGGGCGATCGCATCACCGGCGCCGCGCGCGACGAGATCATCGAAAAGGTCGGCCTGGCCGTGCTGCCCAAGAAGCTCGTCGACACCAGGACCCGCTTCCTGGTCAACCCGACCGGCAAGTTCGTCGTCGGCGGCCCGCAGTCGGACACCGGCATGACCGGCCGCAAGATCATCGTGGACACCTACGGCGGATGGGCGCCCCACGGCGGCGGCGCGTTCTCCGGCAAGGACCCCACCAAGGTGGACCGCTCCGCCACGTACATGGCCCGGCACATCGCCAAGAACATCGTGGCGGCCAAGCTCGCCCGCGAGGCGCTGGTGCAGCTCGCGTACGCCATCGGCGTGGCCGACCCGGTTTCCGTGATGATCGATACCAACGGAAGCGGGGTCATCCCGGACGAGCGGCTCACCAAGGTGGTGCGGGAGGTTTTCCCGCTCACGCCGCGCGGGATCATCAAGGAGCTCGACCTGCTCCGTCCGATCTACCGCGTCACCGCGAGCTACGGGCACTTCGGGCGCTCGGAGCCCTCGTTCCGCTGGGAGAGCCTGCACCACGTCAACGCGCTGGTGGCGAGCGCCAAGAAGCACGCCTGAGCGTTTCGCGATGGTGGCATTTCGGCGGTTCGGTCAGTGGCAAAAGCGACGAGGCGAGATAACACAACAGAGACTCAATTGCGCTAAGAAGACAGCGTTGTGAAACCGATGCCGCGGGTGGTCTCTCTTTCCTTTTCCCACTTCGTGGTCTTTTTTGCCCCGCGGGTGCGCGGCCCGGTTCTCTCTTCCACTGCGTGGCACTTCTTGAATTGCCGGTCCCGCGGGTGGCCAGCCGTGGGGGGGGGGGGGGCCCCCCCCCCCAACCCCCCCCACCCCAACGCCCCCCCCCCCCGGGGGCGGGACCCCGCGCGGCCCCCCGCCC
>Ga0316628_100001458_pt1 | contig 16696 bp, 12 predicted proteins | sample OWC_Aug_M2_C1_D5_FD_207648 | JGI IMG/M metagenome (GOLD analysis project Ga0316628, IMG submission 207648) | Wetland soil microbial communities from Old Woman Creek delta, Ohio, United States - OWC_Aug_M2_C1_D5_C | ecosystem: Environmental > Terrestrial > Soil > Wetlands | place: USA: Ohio... | reverse complement strand
CCTCCCATTGCATGACCTTGGCTGGTTCCCGCGCTATAATCTGCGCATGACCAACTCCGCCTCTCTGCGATCGCGCTACGAAGAACTCAAGTCAGAGATTAACTACCACAACCACCGCTACCATGTGCTCGACGCACCGGTCATCAGCGATTCAGAATACGACAAGCTGCTCGTCGAGCTGCGGAAGATAGAGGCCAATCACCCCGATTGGGTAACGCCTGATTCCCCGACGCAGCGTGCCGGGGCGACGCCCGCCGACCGGTTTTTGAAGGTCCGACACCCTCGCCCCGTGCTCTCGCTGGCAAATGCCTTCGGCGCGGAGGACGCCCGGGCCTGGTACGACCGGGTCCGGCGCATCGACGAGCGCGTCGCCAAGGCCAGGTTCGTGGTCGAACCGAAGATCGATGGTCTGTCGGTCGTCCTGCACTATCGCGATGGGGTGTTCGTCCAGGGCGCGACGCGCGGCGACGGTGAAGTCGGGGAGGATATCACGGCCAACCTGCGCACCGTCAAATCCATTCCCCTTAAGATACCGGTGGGGGAGCGGCGCAAGCTGCCCAAGTCCGACCTGCCGGCGGTCGATTTGCCGGTGCCGGGTTACCTCGTGGTGCGCGGCGAGGCCTTCATCCCGGTCCAGGACTTCGAAAAGCTGAACCAGCAGCTGCAGGAGGCGGGACAGCGAACCTACCTGAACCCGCGCAATACGGCTGCCGGCTCGCTGCGCCAGCTGGATCCAGCCTTGACTGCTTCCCGTCCAATCACGCTGCTTGTCTACCAGATCAACCATTACGACAACGGCAGGATTCCCACATCGCAATGGGAGCTGCTTGGCTGGCTGCGCGGATTGGGCTTCCCCGTGACGGATATTGCGCAGCGCTTCGATGACATCGAATCGGCCATCGGCTACACCGAGTCCTGGGACAAACGCCGCGATGAGCTGTCCTATGAGGCCGACGGGATGGTGATCAAGATCGACGACCTAACCCTGGCGGCTGAACTGGGTGTCGTGGGTAAGGACCCACGCGGCGCCATCGCGTTCAAGTTCCCGGCGCGTGAGGTGACGACGAAGCTTCTGGACATCCATGTGACGGTGGGACGGACGGGCGTTCTCATTCCCAATGCCCTGCTCGAGCCGGTTGAGATCGGCGGGGTGGTCGTCGAGCGCGCCACGCTGCACAACTTCGACTACATTGCCGAGAAGGACATCCGCGTTGGCGACCGCGTACTGGTGAAACGCGCGGGCGAGGTCATTCCCTATATCATTGGCCCCGTGCTGGAAGCGCGCACGCGCAAGGAGAAGAGATATGTACCGCCGCAGGTCTGCCCTGTTTGCGGGCAGGTCGTCGAGCACCTCGAGGGGGAAGTGGCATGGTATTGCGTCAACGTGGCCTGTCCGGCGCAGCTCGTTCGCAACGTGGAGCACTTTGTCTCGCGCGGCGCCATGGATATCGTCGGTATGGGCACCAAGATCGTCGAGAAGCTGATCGATACGGGCGCCGTCAAGGACGTGGCCGACATCTTCACGCTCAAGCGTGAGCAGATCCTGGAGGCCGTGACTCGCAAGGATCGCAAGACTAAGAAGGAACCGCCTGGCAAGATCGCCGACAATCTGCTTACCTCCATCAACACCTCGAAGAGCCGTTCCCTGCAGCGCCTGATCACGGCGCTGGGCATCCGGGGCACTGGGGAGGTGCTGGCCGCGGACCTGGCGCGCGCCTATCCCGATCTGGATGCGCTTTCCAAGGCAAGCATCAGTGAGCTGCTGCAGATCGACGGCGTGGGTCCGAATATCGCCCAGGGCGTCGTGGACTGGTTCGCGCGCCCTGCCAACCAGAAGGTCCTGAAGAAGCTGAAGGCCGCGGGCGTATGGCCCACCGGCGGTGGGCGCGTGGCTGCCCGCAAGGGCCGGTTCTCCGATCTAACGTTCGTGGTGACCGGCACGCTGGAAGGCTTCACCCGCGAGGAAGTCAAGGATTTTATCGAGCAGAACGGCGGCAAAGTCACCGACAGCGTCAGCAAGAAGACGGATTACCTTGTGCTTGGCGCCGAGCCGGGCTCCAAGGCGGAGAAGGCTCGAAGCCTGGGCGTCAAAATCGTCGGCGAGGCCGAACTACGGAAGCTAGCCAAGGGATGAGAGCCGTCCTCACGAAGTGGTTCACCAGCATCAACGCGTTCCTGATTCGCATCAGCAAGGGTAGGATCGGCAGCCAGCTCGGAACGCAATCCATCCTGATCCTGCACACGAACGGGCGCAAGTCGGGGCAGCCGCACTCCACACCGGTGGCCTACTTCGAGCGTGAGGGCAGATACCTGGTGGTCGGCTCCAACTGGGGAAGGCCGCACGATGCCGACTGGGTGCGCAATCTGCGACGCAATCCGCTTGGGCGGATCGATGTCAAGGGACAATCGTTCGCCGTCCAGGCACACGAGGCGGAAGGGGAAGAGTACTCGCGCCTGTGGGAATACGTGACGCGCCTTCATCCACCGTACCTTCGATACCAACAGGCGACCTCGCGGCGCATCCCGATCGTGATCTTCGAGCGGACTCGCTGACCGGGCACTGTCCGGTGGCTGCTGCCGCTTCCGCTCGTTGACAGTTGCCTGCGCCTAGACTACACTACATTAGTTCGGGCTCGTCCACGTTCCTTCGTTGCAGCTAGAAGTGCCTGAACGACCACCGGCTGGCTCGGAAAGTGTGTGGGCCTAGTAGCACTTTCCGCGATCCCCATCTCGATGTTCAACTCATGGCTCATGCCTGTGGTCAGCTTTTCGCCAGCCCCTCGGCACAACCCGGAGTGTATATGGATTTCAACAAGAATGACGCGGTAGCGCGCCGCATTCAGGCGTTTTCGGAACGCGTGGCCATGGCTCAGGAGAACGGCCTGTACTTCTACAACCAGCCGGCACAGGAGATCCTGGGCGGTGCCAAAGCCGTTTACCACGGGCGTGTGATGGGCATGTACGCTTCGTACAGCTATCTTGGGCTGGTCGGGCACCCACGCATCAATGAGGCGGCCAAGCGCGCGGTGGACAAGTGGGGCACGGGCACCAACGGTGTCCGCAGCCTGGCAGGGACGCTCACTTTGCACGATGAGCTGGAAGAGACCATTGCCTGCTTCAAGCACGCGGAAACGGCCATCACGTTTACTTCGGGCTATGTCACCAATCTGACCGTGATCTCCACCCTGATGGGACGTGGGGACTACGTCCTATCCGACAAGATCAACCACGCCTCGATCGTGGACGGCTGCTTGATGTCCGGCGCTGAGTTTCGCCGGTTCAAGCACAATGACATGGACGACCTGGAACGGCGGCTGCAGCATGTGCCTCCGGATGCTTCCTGCCTGGTCGTTGCCGACGCGGTCTTCTCCATGGACGGCGACGTCATAGACCTGCCTCGCACGGTCGAGCTCTGCAGCAAGTACGGCGCGTACCTGATGGTGGACGAGGCGCACTCGCTGGGCGTGCTGGGCAAGACCGGCCGCGGCATCGAGGAGCACTTCGGCCTGGCGGATGTCGTCGACATCAAGATGGGCACCCTCAGCAAGACCATCCCCTCCGTGGGCGGCTACGTCGCTGGGAAGAAGGAACTGGTCAACTACCTGCGGCATGCCAGCCGCGCCTACATCTTCTCGGCCGCCCTGCCCCCGGCGCAGGCCGCGGCGGCCAACGAGGCCTTCAAGGTGATCGAAGAAGAGCCGTGGCGCATTGAAAGGCTGAACCAGAACACGGAGCTATTCATCGGCGGCCTGAAGAGCGCCGGCTTCGATACGATGCTGACGACAACCGCGATTGTCCCCGTGTTGTGCGGCTCCGATGAGGCTGCATTCATGATGACGCGCGAGGCGCAGCAGCACGATGTGTTCGTACTGCCCGTGGTTTCTCCGGCGGTGCCAGAGGGTCAGGCCCGGCTGCGGGCCACGATCACTGCTGCTCACGATCCGGCAGAGATTGAGCGCGCCATGGATGTCATTGCGACGGCCGGACGCCAGATCGGCATCATCTAGAAACAGGGAACGGCCACCGAGAGCCCAGGGCGGCAGTCTGCAGACTGCTGCCCTTATTCAGGCTGGCGCGACCCTCGGCACGCAGGGTTCTACGTCATTATCCACTGCACTCATCGTTTTACAACATGGAGGCCCAAAATGAAGTGGTCCTGGAAAATCGCCCGTTTCTGGGGGATCGACATTTATATGCATGCCACGTTCCTGCTGATCGTGCTGTGGGTCGGCTTCAGCTACTGGGTACAGATGCACAGCTGGGCCGCAGTATTCGGCGGCATCGCCTTTATCCTGGCGCTATTTGTCTGCGTCGTCCTGCACGAATACGGCCATGCCCTGACCGCGCGGCGCTATGGGATCCGCACGCGCGACATCACGCTATACCCGATCGGCGGCGTGGCGCGCCTCGAGCGCATACCCGACGAGCCGATGGAGGAACTGTGGGTGGCCCTGGCAGGTCCGGCTGTGAGCACAGCCATTGCCGTAGTGCTCTTCCTGGTTTTCATCGCGGCGGGCGGGCAGCCGGTGCTGGGCGCTGCGGCCCTCCAGAGCGGCAGCTTCATCGAGCGACTGATGGCGGTCAATGTGCTGCTGGTGCTCTTCAACCTCATCCCCGCGTTCCCAATGGATGGCGGCCGCGTACTGCGGGCGCTGCTGGCCATGCGCATGGACTACCTGCACGCCACCCAGATCGCGGCAGGCGTGGGACAGGCCCTGGCGTTCGTGTTCGGCTTTGTCGGGCTGATGACCGACCCCTGGCTGCTCTTCATCGCGCTCTTTGTATGGATCGGCGCGGAACAGGAATCGAGCATGGCGCGCATCAAGAACTCGCTGGGCGGCATCCCGGTCAGCCGCGCCATGCAGACCAACTTCGAAACCCTCACCCCACAGGACACGCTGGCGCGCGCAGTGGATCTCATCCTGGCGGGGTCGCAGCAGGATTTTCCAGTGGTCGAGGAGGGCCGCGTCGTCGGCATTCTCGAGCGGGATTCGTTCATCAAGGCGCTTGCCAGAACCGGTCAGACGACACCGGTGGTGGACGTGATGCGCCGCGAGGTGCCGGAGGTTGACACACACGAGATGGTCGAGTCCGCTCTCGGCCGACTCGAACAGAGCGGCGCAAAGACCCTGCCCGTGACGCACCTTGGACGCCTGGCAGGCTTGATCACCTCGGAGAATATCACGGAGTTCCTGATGATCCGTTCTGCGCTTCGCTCCGCCCCCAATCGTGCAACCGGCTAGTGCGGCCTACTCGCTGCACTGTGAGCTGAAAGATACGGCGGCGGGCACAAATGCCCGCCGCCGTATCTTTCAGCTCTTGGCTCGACTCCAGCTTGCGCGGCAGGCTAGCCGCGCGAGCCGGCGTCTTTCTGGGTGTCCGGGCGCCCAAGCGCCCTGGGCCCACCGGAATAGAAGAACAGGTATGTGAAGAAGATCAGCACCTTGGTGCCGCGGTTCACCACATAGATCATGTCCCAGGTCCAATGCACGGGGATGATGACCCAATATACGTTCGCATTGGTGTTCACCTGCGGAAAACCACCCAGCATCCAGAAAGCGTACAAGACCACGAATGCCGCCGCGAATATGCGGCTCGACTTCGAGAAGTGGAACTTCCCGAATGCGAAGCCCGAGGCGGCCGTAGCGGCGATCCCGCATTGGATCAGGAACTCGCGCAGCTCAGCCGGCGGCATTCTCCGGCCAATGTAGAACGATACCTTGTAGACCGCCTCGTAGATGAAGATGAACGATACTGCTCCAATCAGGGCCACCGACACGGCCTGCAGGTCGGTGTCGTGCCGCATGGTGTACAGTCCGCGCAGGATGAGGATGCTGATCATCACCGGCGTAAACGTGTCCAGGTTATCCAGGGCGCCGATCAGCATGTGGCCTTCGAAGCGGAACACAAGCGCTGCCAGGATGATGATGACCGCCGCGGCGCCGGCTGCGAAACTCAAGGGCCGCCGGACCACGAGCGATGGAAAGCTTAGCGTAAGCCGCTGCTCGTTGTTCATTTCTCTCCTTCTCACACCTGTCAAGTTGGATGAGCATTCTCGGCAGGATTAACGATAAGGGCCGCCTCGTATGCTTGAGGCAGTCTGGCACACCGGTCCCTTTGATACACTCTCAACATGAATAGAATCTTAGAGGTCCATTGGCTCTGGGATGTGCAAGGAACCCATTATCAGTTCCCATGCATCCCCTTGAAGGCCGCCAATTGCTGCTGGAGCGACTCGATGGATTGCGCCGCGATGCGCTGCTATCGACGTGATGCTCGTGGACGCCGAAGAGGGAGACTCCGGATGCCCATCAGGGTATTCACCAGCCCCAGCCGCCAGCGAAGGCCCGACCAGATCGCGGCGGCTCTCCGGCCCTGTTCTTTATCCAGTGGGGTAGGGGCAAACAGTCCCAGCATGTGCAGGCGTGTCAGCTCCTCGATCGAGGCGACGACCGGTCGGAGCACAACGTCCGCCATCGAGTTGCGAGCGCCGAACGCGGATAACGTGCTCGTGATTGCTGCTGCATGCTCGCGGGCCGTTTCGCCCGCGAACGACGGGCCAGCAATGCGCCGCGTGGCGCGGCGAAGCCGCCCGTAGATCACGCCCACTGCCTGGTTGGGGTCCATCCAGCGGAGTCGAACTCCGTCGGCAAGCAGCCACGCGCAATACAGGACTGCAAGCAGCAGGACAAGCAGCCGTGCAATCCTCAGAGGCATGGCATACGCCGTCGGCAGGATGACCCAGCGGGAGGGCGGCGTCGGCTTGCGGTCGCTGGGTACCGGCACCGCCGGGGCTGACTCGCGGGCTGGCCGCGGCTGGCTGGCGGTCGGCTCGAATTCGATCCAGCCGATGCCCGGGAAGTAGACCTCGGTCCATGCGTGGGCGTCTGCTGCCCTCACCACGTACTCGGCCGCATACGTGTCGTAGCTGCCGCTCGCGTAACCGGTGACAAGCCGGGCCGGCAAGCCTGCTGCGCGCGCCAGAACGGCCATTGCCGTGGCATAGTAGTCGCAGTAACCCTTCTTCAGATCGAAGAGGAAGTAATCCGTGGCATCCCGGCCTGATGGCGGCGCCGGCACATCGAGGCTGTATGGGATCTGCCTCAAGTAGGCCTCGATGGCGACTGCCCGATCATAAGGCGTGCGCCCGCGCGCGGTTATATCGCGCGCCAGGGCCCGGACGCGCTCCGGCACCGAGTCTGGCAGCTGCAAATACTGCCGGCTCACCCATTGCGGATATGTCACCGGCGCCGCCTGCAACTGCGCCTCGGTCACTTGGGGGACGAGCGCGTTAAAGCTGTAGCTCCCCAGCGCGAGCGCTCCGACATCAGCCGCGGTCGCCCCGACGAGGTCCACGTTGTATGGCGCGTTTGCGGAAGGGTCCGCAGGGTCACTTCCGCTGCCGGGGCGCCAGGCGATATCCAGAGCCATATCGGCGTCGGCGAGTGCCCCCGTCCAGTAGGCCGCGCCGCTCACGCCCGTCGGAACTTCCACGACGGCATGCACCTTGCGGTAGGTCGGCGGACTCACTGCAAGAATCTGCGTCGCCTGCGCAAGTCGCACATCTGTCCAGCTCCGATTGCTCCAGGCACGTCCGCTGTAGAGCTGGTAGGTCTGACCGCGCCAGTAGTAATGCCTCGGCTCGATCGACGCGGCGGGGGGCATCGAGGGAAGATCGCCGGTGCGTACGTACATGACAACGTCGGACGACAGCGATGGACCTGCCGTGATGATGAGCGAACTCTGCAGACCGGCGGCTCCGCTTGACCGTACGACTCCCGAGGCGGGTCGGTGCCTGCCGGAGGAATCGGCGGTTGTGGCCGTGCCTGGCTGTTGGCGGCGGAAGCGATCCAGGAAATCATCAAGGGAGAACGTCGAGACTGCGTAGGCGGCGGAGAGGACCAACACGATCAACACGAAGCCGCTCAGCAGCGACTCCTCAGGGATGGAGTCGGAGTAATCGGTATGGCTCGAACGCCAGAAACGGACCAATCGGGCCACGTGCAAGATGGCGAGCAGCACCAACAGCGCGCTCAGGTGCAGCCACAGAGGCCAGCGGTCCTGCACGGTCTGGTCGAGGGTGAAGGCCAGCGCAACAGTCGCGGGAAGCAGCGCACCCAAGGGGTCGTCCCTGAGACGCAGCCTGTATCCGGCCCAGAACGCGAGCAGCCAAAGCCCGAGGCCAAGCAGCAGGGCTCGTGATGATGGGTCGTCGACCACCTTGCCCTGCAGGATACTGACAAGCCAGATGGCAGCGCGTTCAGCGAAGCCTGCAATCTCCCTCCAGGCCCCTTGCTGTGCAGTAAGCCACGCGGCAACCGCTGCCAGACTGCGGCTCGCATTGGGAGACGGCAACAACCATGCTGCTATAAGACGGAGCGTTTGCAGAAGCGCCTCGCGGACGGCCTCGCCCAATTGACCGATACGGACGAATAGCAGCACGGCGCCCAATACGGCGAACCCGGCTCCCACGAACCTTCTGCGGAGCGCTGGCCCATACACTAGGAATGCCCCAGTGCCGCCGATCAGGGTAGCTGGCAGAAGCAGCGTGAAAGCCGCATCGGGAGCCTCGCGCCTCAGCGCCCAGGGCAGGCAGGCCAGGGCCAGCATGAGCAGCAGCCATACGCCCGTATCCGGCCTGATGAGCAGGGCGGCGGCCTTCCTCATCGCAGGTCCCTCCAGCCCAGATCGGCAGGCCGGCGAATTGGGACTGCCTTCCCCGTGGGAAGCACTCGCCAATCCCACTGTCCTGTGGGTCCCGGCCGCGCCTCGGGCCGCCTGAACAACTCCCGTCCGACAACGTGATGGGGGATGCCTGCTTCATCAAGAAGCCGGGCGATGGAGACCACGCCGGTGCCTGCCCCAAACGTGGATGGATCGATCAGCACTGCGCTGGTCGTGAGGCCGCGCCACGCGATCCGGGTCAGTGCGTCTACCCAATCGCTCTCCGTCGAGGGTGTCACGACGATTAGGTTGGCCCGCCGCCCGAGCGAAGAGGCAGCGCTCTCGAGCAGCAGGGCCAGGCGGGTTAAGCCGACGTCGAGCTTCGCCAGGGCGCGAAGTATCTCCCAGCGTTGGTGCTCAGCCGCCTCGGGCTTCATCCATGTGGGTGGCTGGCTGCCCGCAACGAACCCCACGGACCGGTGCATTCGCAAGCCGCGTTCCGCCAGCGAGGCCGCCAGGATCACCCCCAGTTCCATGGTCGACTCGGCCTCATCGACGGCTGCCTGGACCCGCTTGTCGCAATCGAGGATGACCCACCAGTCGCTTGCAGGCGCGCCTTCCAGGACGCGCACATAAGGTTCGCCGCGGCGGGCCGTGGTGGGCCAGTGCACAAGGCGCAGGCTGTCGCCAGGCACGTAGCTGCGCACGGTCTCAGCGTTGAGCGTTTCCTCAGCGGCATGCGGGCGCGGCCGCCCTTCGCCCTGCCAGCCGCCCGCAGAAGTCTCGAGGAAGGGCAGCGGAATGACGGGAGGCATCACCGTCAGCGTAACCGCTTGCGGATATTCCAGCTCGATTCTGTATATGCCGAGCGGATCACCTGTCAGCAACCGGGTGTGGCCAAGGGTGAATATCCCCCGCCGCGCGCAGACGCCGCTCGTCCGCCAAGCATTCTGGCTCGAGGCGTCCACGCCGGTTGCCTGCGCCACCGAATAGCCCGGCAGCGTGGAGCCATCGCGGACCTCAAGCCACGTGGCAGGCAGCCAGCCAGCGTTGCGCACGACGAACTGCTCCTCGAGCCTGTCGCCCACCTGGGCCCAGCCATAGCGCATCAGGCGCTCGAGCTGCAAGTTGCGCTGCAGCGATCGCGCCCATAGATAGCTTAGCAGCCACAGCCCGGCAAATGCGGTGAGCAGCCCTTTCCAGACGGAGGAAGGGTCGCTGATTGCCACTGCCAGCATGGCAACCGTCACCAGCGGCAACAGGAACGAGCGAATGCGCAGCCGCGAGCTCATGGAATCATTATACGTCCGGCGCAGATCCGGGGATCGCCTTCGGTTGCGGCTTGCAGTAAGATAAGCTTATGCCTTCGATAACGCTCAAACCGGGACGTGAAAAGTCCGTGCTTCGCCGCCACCCGTGGATCTTCTCGGGCGCGATCCAACGCGCGGATGAAGGTCTCGCCGCGGGGGCGACGGTGGATATTCTCTCCTCGAAAGCCGACTACCTCGGCCGCGGTTTCTACAGCCCGCACTCGCAGATCCGCGCTCGCGTCTGGACATTCGAGAATGAGCCCATTGATGAGGCCTTCTTCCGCGCCCGCATCCGCGCAGCGTTCGCGATGCGTCGCACATGGAACCTGGAGGCCGATACCGACGCCGTGCGCCTGGTCTACGCCGAGTCTGACGGCATCCCCGGCCTCATCGTCGATCGCTATGGGCAGGTGCTGGTCATGCAGTTGCTGACGGCCGGCGTGGAGACATGGCGGGAGGCCATTGTCGATATTCTCCAGCAGGAGACCGGACTCGCCGACATCTTCGAGCGTTCCGATGCGGACGTGCGCGAGCTCGAAGGGCTGCCGGTGCGCGTTGGCCCTGTGCGAGGGGAGCTTGCCTCGCATATCGTCGCGATCCATGAACACGGTCTGGAGTTTGGCGTGAACCTTGCCTCCGGACACAAGACCGGGTTCTATCTCGATCAGCGCCGCAACCGCCAGCACGTGCGAAGGCTTGCGCAGGATAGGGAGGTGCTGGACTGCTTCTGCTACAGCGGCGGGTTCGCCGTCAATGCCCTGGCAGGTGGCGCGCGCTCCGTGCTGGCGGTGGATGTCTCCACAGAGGCGCTGCGCATGGCGCATGCCAATGCAGCGCGGAACAGCCTTCCAGGCGATCGGCTGCAGGTGCTGGAAGCGGATGTCTTCCAGGCGCTGCGCCGATTCCGTGATGAAGCGCGCTCGTTCGATATGGTGATCCTGGACCCGCCGAAATTCGCGCCAACGGCGGCCCAGGTGGAGAAAGCAGCACGCGGCTACAAGGACATCAATCTGCTGGCTTTCAAGCTGCTAAATCCGGGCGGGCTGCTCGTGACGTTCTCTTGTTCAGGAGGCGTCGATCCGGCCCTGTTCCAGAAGATCGTTGCCTCGGCGGCACTTGACGCGGGCGTAAATGCACAGATCGTGAGCCATCTCGCGCAGGCTGTGGACCATCCGGTCGCGCTCCATTTTCCGGAGGGCTTCTACCTCAAGGGCTTGATCTGCCGCAAGTCTGGCTGAGGCGAAAGAAATTTTCTGCCGACACCTGTCGTCTATTTGGATGCCAGCAGGCTGCCCTTACGAGGAGAGACGATGCGCTGCTGGCCCTGGTTCATCCTAAGTAGTTTTCATCACAACCAACCGGAGGAAGTTCATGAAGCACTACAAATACCTGATCATCGGTGGCGGGATGACCGGCGACGCAGCCGTGCGCGGTATCCGCGAGCTCGACCCCGATGGCAGCATCGGCATGATCGGCAGCGAGAAAGACATGCCTTATGCGCGCCCGCCCCTGACCAAAGGGATGTGGAAGGGCCGCCCGTTCGAGAAAGTGTGGCGCGGAACCGACAAGCTTACCGTAGAGTTTCACCTTGGCTGCGCGGTCACCCAGCTTGATCCGTCCTCCAAGTGGGTCCGCGATGACCAGGAGGATGAGTACACGTACGACAAGCTTCTGCTCGCCACGGGCGGAACGCCGAAGCGCCTGCCATTTGGGGATAACGACATCATCTACTACCGCACGCTCCAGGATTATGTTCACGTGCGCAAGCTTGCCGACACGCACAGGGATTTCCTCGTGATCGGTGCCGGTTTCATTGGCTCGGAGATTGCTGCCGCACTGACCATGAATGACAGGCACGTGACGATGGTTTTTCCCGAGCACACTGTCGGCCAGCCCGTGTATCCGGCCGATCTTTCACAATACATCACCGAGTTTTTCAGGGAGAAAGGCGTTGAGCTCCTGCCCGGAGACTCGGTCGCTGCCATGGAGGAGAAAGGCCACCGTTTCGTAGTCCGCACCAAGGCGGGCCAGGAACGCGAGGTAGATGCGGTGATCGCCGGGATCGGCATCAAGCCCAATGTCGACCTGGCCAAGTCCGCCGACATCAAGGTCGAGAACGGGATCGTGGTGGATGACCATCTGCGCACGTCAGCGCCGGATATCTACGCGGCCGGCGATGTTGCCATGTTCCCCTACAAGCTGCTGCAGCGCATGATGCGTGTCGAGCACGAAGACAACGCCCTGCGCATGGGCAAGCAGGCCGGGCGAAACATGGCCGGTGCGGATGAGCCCTACGACCACGCACCGTACTTCTATTCGGACCTCTTCGAGCTGGGCTATGAGGCAATCGGGACTCTGAGCAGCAAGCTCGAGACCTACGCCGATTGGCAGGAGCCTTTCAAGAAGGGTGTCATCTACTACCTGGACAAGGGCCGTGTGCGCGGCGTGCTGCTGTGGAACGTGTGGGAGAAGCTGAACGACGCCACGCTGCTTCTCGGCGAAGCGGGGCCGTTCACGCACGAACAGCTCAAGGGGCGCATCAAGTAAGGGGCCGCCCTTTCTGACGCCCCGAATCAGCAACCCCCACAGCTGTATGCCGTGGGGGTTGCCGGGTTTTCAGATTATGTTATCGGACCGTCCTGATCGATCATAGATGAGGCGGACCGCTGGGGAGAGCTTGCACTAGTGCCCGCTGACCGCGGTCAGAGCGTTGATCTGCCCGGCGCCATAGAATGCGTTGTAGGCAGAGCCGCCCGTGCAAGTCTGCGGAGCGCCGTTGTCGACTGCCGGGAAGGATGAGTAGATCGATGTGTCGGGGCAGGGGAGGTGGTCGGCCGTATTCTGTAGCATGGCCCCCACTGCGCTGGGCGCCACGCCTCGGCTGATCAGCAGGGCGGCAACACCTGCCGCGTGTGGCGAGGCCATCGAAGTCCCTTGAGCGTAGCAGTAGACCGCTCCGTTCTCCACGACCTTGCGGGCGCAACCGATGTAGGAAGGCCAGGTTGAAAGCACACGGCCGTTCGGGGCCGCCGTGGTTGCCTGCAGGATCGAATCCCCGCCAGGAGCTGCAACCTGCACGGTCCCAATGCCATAACTCGAGTAGAACGACTTGAGGTTGAGGTTCCCGGTGGCGGTAACCCCAATGACGCCTGCCACCTCTACCGGCACTACGGCACAGTCGTTGTGGATCTGCCGCAGCACAGGAGTGGTGTCATCCGGGCTGGTCGCATCTTGGGTGGGGTGGGTGAGGTCATCGGCCTGGTTACCTTCGGCTGCCACGACAACGGTGCCCTTCGAGATCGCATACTGGATGGCGCGCCGTTCCGCGTTCCATATGACGCGCTGACCTGCATCATTGCGGCAATTGAACAGCCAGGGGTCAGCGAAGTAACTGTTGTTGGTCACGCTGATATGGTGGGATCCGGCCCACATGAAGGCGCAGACCACGGATTCGGGGAAGAAGAAGCCGTCTGCATTGCCGGCCTTGATGGCCGCGATCTTCACGTTCGGCGCGACGCCCACGATGCCGATGCCGTTCTTGGCCGCAGCGATGGTGCCCGCGGTGTGGGTGCCGTGCCCGTTGTCGTCCTTGGCGGCCACCATGCCGGGCACCGGTATGCCGCTCACGCAGTTGACACTGTCGGTGTCGTCCACGTTTGCGGCGAGATCTGGGTGCGTGTAGTCGATGCCAGTGTCAATATCACCGACGATGACCGATGAGTCGCCTCCCGTAATGGCGTGCGCCTCGGGGGCATGGATCTGGATCATGTCCCACTGCAATCCCGACAAGCTGTCATTCCCCGGAGCAGGGGTGTTGACCGACGGGTCGACGGTGTTGTCGTCTGCCTGCACATCGCCAAGGCCAGTCGCGAAGCTGCCGGTCGCAGCCACGCCCTGGATGCGGCTGTCGCTCATCAAGGCGCTGCGGAAAGTGCTGCTGCTGGAGCTGGCGAGCACGACGCCGATCGCTTTGTAGCTATAGAGCATGGCTCCGCCAGCCTTGCTGATGGTGGAGGCCGCGTTGCTTGGAACGCTGAGCGCCGTGTAGAGGATCAGGTAGTTTTGGCTGGTGGCATCGTGGGAGGGGGCTGCACTGACTGCGAACGTGCTTGTGGCGCTCAGTGCCATGACAAGCGCCATTGTTACCGAAAAGATACGCCTAATCTTCATGTTCGGTTCTCCTGAGATCATCTAGCGATAAGGGGGATCTTGGATCGCCCGGCCATAAGCCGCGTAATAGGCGACGGCCCAGCGGGCGCGCCGTCCTGGTTGTGTCAACGAATCCCGCGGTTCGTGGATGCACCTCCTGTCGACATTGGATTATGGAAAGCAGGGAAACACTTAAGTGCCCAATTGGGCACGATTTACATATCGCAAATCCCCCTTTGCTGTTATGGCCTGCCTGGCCGCGTTTCTACTTCTCTTCGTCGCCCATCGAGGCGATCGCTCTCAGCAGCCCCACGATCATGACGCCCAGCTTGAGCCCTTCGCCAGCCGTGATGGAGGTCGACTCGCCTGTGTTCTCAGCGCGGCGATTGATCATCATGGCTGCCACCAGTCCTGTGGCCGCGCCGATGAGTACACCGATGAGAATTGTCCGGCCTTGGTTGTTCATGGATGGAGATTCCTTCCTCTGAGAGCTGGGATCATCCCCTGCGTATCTTCCTGAAGGCGTTCTTGAGAAGCGTGCCGATTTCTCCAACGATCAGCGTCGGCCGGTGCCCGATCTGCTCCGCCCGGTGGGCGGCCGCCACCATCTTTGCAGTGAACAGCTGTGCCTGCAGCGTATAAGGAGGAATGAACCCGGCCACGCGTGCCAGAAGGTATGCCAGACCGATGAAGAGGGCCAACACCACCAGGGCGCCGAGCATGACGGGGAGTGTCAGCCAGATGGTGGAGATGGCTGCCCACCTTGCCACGTCACCGTTGCCCCTGAACGTGCCGGCGATCACAAGGTAGGCCGCCGCCACGAGAAGCAGACCTGCCAGGATCATCGGAAGCAATATCTGCCATGCCATTTGCCTGCGGTGCTTGCGATAGGAGGGGTGCTGCGGTCGTCGATGCGTGGCGTTCATGTCGCTTCTTATTGTAGCATAGGCGTCCAGTCGTTCCAATTCGGGAAGGGCGCCGCGCCGTTGCCCTGCTTAACGGCAGGCAGGGCAAAATGGTTCGCAGCCTTGCCTGGCAGTGGAATCCGAGCAGCGCAACACGGACAGGTGTTGCGCTGCTCTTAGGAGGGACCACGTGCTTCGCGCTTCGCTTGTCTTACACACCACTAAGCAAGGCGCACGGTCCATTGCCCCATGGACCATCCGCCAGGTAGACACTGGCAATGGGTGACCAACGATCAGCTGGCGAGCAGGACGTCCTACCTGCGATTCCTCAGAAAGGTCGGGATGTCCAGGTCGTCCGTGCTGTAGGTCGAGGGCGGTGTCGCCGCCTTCTGCTCGCTGGACTGCCTGTGTTCTGCGTTCACGCTCACAGACTCAGTGGGGCGCCCGAACGAAGATGCTTGCACCGGGATCGAGCTCATATGAGATGCCGGGCGGTCGCGGTCCGTACGGGTTGTCAGACGCTCGAGCGCGCGCCGGGGCACACCGCTGCGCTCGAAGCCCGTGGCGATCACCGTGACGCGGACCTCGTCGCCCATCTGCGGGTCGATCACCGCGCCGAAGATCATGTTGACGTCCGGGTGAGCGGTCTCGCGGATGATGGCAGCCGCCTGGTTGACTTCGAACAGGGTCAGGTTCGAGCCGCCCGTGACGTTGAACAGCACGCCGCGTGCGCCGTCGATGGTGATGTCGAGCAGCTGGCTGGAGATGGCCTGCTCGGCCGCGTTCTTGGCGCGGTCGTCGCCGGTGCCACGTCCAACCGCCATGAGGGCTGCTCCGCCCTCCGACATGATGGCCCGCACGTCAGCGAAGTCCAGGTTGATCAGGCCCGGGACCGTAATCAGCTCCGAGATGCCCTGGATGCCCTGGCGCAGCACATCATCGGCCAGGCGGAAGGCATCGTTCAAGCTCGCTTTCTTGTCTGCGATCTGCAGCAGGCGGTCATTCGGGATGGAGATCAGGGTGTGGGCATGCTCCTTCATCTTGCCGATGCCCGTTTCCGCCGACTGCGAGCGGCGGCCGCCCTCGAACGTGAAGGGACGGGTGACCACGCCGATCGTCAGGGCGCCGCACTCCTTCGAGACCTGCGCTACAACGGGAGCCGCACCGGTGCCCGTGCCGCCGCCCATGCCCGCGGTCACGAAGACCATATCGGCGCCTTTGAGCACGTTGTACAGCTCATCGGCCGACTCCTCGGCTGCCTTGCGCCCGATCTCCGGGTCGCCGCCCGCGCCGAGGCCGCGGGTCAGCTTGTCGCCCAGGCGGACGCGTGTGGGCGCCCGGGACAAGCTGAGTGCCTGCGCATCGGTATTGGTGGCGATGAATTCCACGCCCTCAATACCTTCCTCGATCATCCGGTTCACGGCGTTCTGTCCACCGCCGCCAACTCCGATGACCTTGATGCGGGCAAAGGTTTCTACGGGTTGATGCTTTCGTGTCGAGTCCATTGGTTCCTCCATGAGTGTGTACAATCTACCATTGGTGTGCGGGTCGTGGAGTCAGAGGGGATTGTAGCATCCGGCTCACGAATCCAAGAGTGCAAAAATGACCGCTTTTCACACCTACTAAGGTAGTAGTCGCTTTAACCAGTCTTTGACATTGTCCAGGTTC
>Ga0316628_100001457_pt1 | contig 16696 bp, 19 predicted proteins | sample OWC_Aug_M2_C1_D5_FD_207648 | JGI IMG/M metagenome (GOLD analysis project Ga0316628, IMG submission 207648) | Wetland soil microbial communities from Old Woman Creek delta, Ohio, United States - OWC_Aug_M2_C1_D5_C | ecosystem: Environmental > Terrestrial > Soil > Wetlands | place: USA: Ohio... | reverse complement strand
GCCGTGTACTCGCCGGCGGCAATCCCAGACGAAAGCGGTCGTGTTCTTGATGCTGGCGGCCCATAATTTTCCGGACCGCTTATCAGCGTGAGATTTGGCATCGGTCCGGATGACTGTCAATGCCGAGTTCGTCTATCGCGGCGCGTACCCGCCGGGGCGCCGCCGCAAGCCGCCTCGTCGAAATCGACCGGTGGTGGGAAACTGGTGCAATTTGACCGACATATGGTATCGTCCAGCCGGTTTTCAGCGAAGATTCAGGCGAGACCGATGAGCGGGGAGACGGTTGCCGTCGGCGCCGACCATGCCGGTTTCGAGCTCAAGGCGATGCTGGCCGGCGAGCTCGGACGAATGGGCTACAGCGTGCTCGACCTCGGAACGTCGGGGCCCGATTCGGTCGACTATCCCGATTACGCCGCCGCGGTCGTGTCGGCGATGAGCGGCGGCCGGGCGCGCTGGGGCGTGCTCGTCTGCGGCAGCGGCATCGGCATGTCGATCGCGGCGAATCGCCATCCGGGCATTCGCGCGGCGCTGTGCCACGACCCGGAGATGGCGCGGCTGGCCCGCCAGCACAACGACGCCAACGTGCTGGTGCTCGGTGCGCGGCTGATCGATCCGGCCGCGGCGCGCGCCTGCCTGCAGATCTTCTTCGAGACGCCGTTCGAGGCGGGCCGTCACACCCGCCGCGTGGCCAAGCTGGCGTGATCGCGCCGAACCGGGACGACGGGACAGAATAGGGGTTTGACGATATGGCGGTTTCCCAGGCGAGGGTGCGTGCGCTGCCCGACGCGGGTTTCTTCACTGAATCCCTTGCCGAGCGCGATCCGGAGCTCTTCCGCGCGATCGAAAGCGAGCGCCACCGGCTGCAGGACAATATTGAGCTGATCGCCTCCGAGAACATCGTCTCGCGCGCGGTGCTCGAGGCGGCGGGGTCGGTCCTGACCAACAAATACGCCGAGGGGTATCCTGCACGGCGCTATTACGGCGGCTGCGAATTCGTCGACATCGCCGAGTCGCTGGCGCAGGAGCGGGCGAAGAAGCTGTTCGACTGCAAGTTCGTCAACGTCCAGCCGCATGCTGGCGCCCAGGCGAACATCGGCGTCTACTGCGCGCTGCTGAAGCCGAACGACACCATCCTCGGCATGTCGCTCGCGGCCGGCGGACATCTCACTCATGGCGCCGCGCCGAACTTCTCCGGCAAGTGGCTGACCGCGGTGCAGTACGGCGTGCGCCGCGACGATCACCGCGTCGACTTCGACGAGGTCGAGCGCCTGGCGCATCAGCACAAGCCGAAGATCATCGTCGCCGGCGGATCGGCCTACCCGCGGATCATCGATTTCGCGCGCTTCCGCGCCATCGCCGACGCGGTCGGCGCATGGCTGATGGTCGACATGGCGCATTTCGCCGGGCTGGTCGCCGGCGGTGTGCATCCGAGCCCGCTGCCGCACGCCCACATCGTGACCACCACGACGCACAAGACGCTGCGCGGGCCGCGCGGCGGCATGATCCTGACCAACGACGAAGAGATCGCCAAGAAGATCAATTCGGCGATCTTCCCCGGCACCCAGGGCGGGCCGCTGATGCACATCATCGCCGCCAAGGCGGTGGCGTTCGGCGAGGCGCTGCGCCCCGAATTCCGCAGCTATGCCGCGCGCATCGTCGAAAACGCGAAAACGCTCGCCGCTGCGCTGGCCGACGGCGGCTTCGCAATCGTCTCGGGCGGCACCGACACGCATCTGATGCTGGTCGACCTGCGGCCGAAGCGGCTCACCGGCAAGGATGCCGAGGCCAGCCTCGAGCGCGCCGGCATCACCTGCAACAAGAACGGCATCCCGTTCGATCCGGAAAAGCCGACGATCACGTCGGGCATCCGTCTCGGCACGCCGGCCACCACCACGCGCGGCTTCGGCGTCGAGGAGAATCGCACGCTTGCCGCGATGATCTGCGAGGTGCTGGACGGACTCGCCATGGGCAATGGCGACAATTCGGCGACCGAGGCGCGCGTGCGCGCCCGGGTGACCGAGCTGTGCCGCCGTTTTCCGATCTACCCCGACCTCCCCTAAGAACGACATAGGACAGGGAAATCATGCGCTGCCCATTCTGCGGGGCCGAGGATACGCAGGTGAAGGATTCGCGCCCGACCGAGGAAGGCGGCGCGATCCGTCGTCGCCGCTCCTGCACCAGCTGCGGGGCGCGCTTCACCACCTTCGAACGCGTTCAGCTGCGCGAGCTGATCGTGGTCAAGACCAACGGGAAGCGCGAGCCGTTCGACCGCGACAAGCTGGCGCGCTCCATGCACATCGCGCTGCGCAAGCGGCCGGTCGATCCCGACCGCGTCGAGCGCGTGGTGAACGGCATCGTCCGGCGGCTGGAAAGCCTGGGCGAGAACGAGATCCCGTCGGCGACCGTCGGCGAGCTGGTGATGGATGCTCTCGCCACGCTCGACCAGGTTGCCTATGTCCGCTTCGCCTCGGTCTACCGCAATTTCCGGGAAGCGCGCGACTTCGAGAACTTCGTGGGGTCGCTGAGTGAGGCCGAGAGCTGAGGCCGAGGCCGATCGCGCCTTCATGACCGCCGCGCTCGCGCTGGCGCGGCGCGGTCTGGGGCGGGTGTGGCCGAACCCGGCGGTCGGCTGCGTGCTGGTCCGCGACGGCCGGGTGCTGGGACGCGGCTGGACCCAGCCGGGCGGGCGGCCGCACGCCGAGACCGAGGCGCTGATGCGCGCCGGCGCCGCCGCGCGGGGCGCCACCGCCTACGTCACCCTCGAGCCGTGCGCCCATCACGGCCAGACGCCGCCCTGCGCCGAGGCGCTGATCGCCGCCGGCATCGGCCGCGCGGTGGTGGCGTTGCAGGACCCGGATCCGCGTGTCGACGGCGGCGGCGTGCGGATGATGGAGCGCGCCGGCATCAGCACCGACGTCGGACTGTGCGCGGCGGAGGCGGCCGAGGTCAACGCCGGCTTCCTGCTGCGGGTGCGCGAGGGCCGGCCGCTGGTGACGCTCAAGCTCGCCACCACGCTCGACGGCCGGATCGCCACCCGGACCGGGCACAGCCAGTGGATCACCGGCGAGCCGGCGCGTCAGGCGGCTCACCGCCTGCGCGCGACCCACGACGCCGTGCTGGTCGGCGCCGGCACGGCGGCGCATGACGATCCGTCGCTGACCTGCCGGCTGCCGGGGATGGAGGACCGCAGCCCGGTCCGCATCGTGGTGGATGGACGCATGCGGCTGCCGCTCACCCATGCGCTGGTGGCGACGGCGAACAAGCATCCGACATGGCTGGTCACCCTCGCGCCGCGCTCGCACGAAGAGGCGGCGCGCCGCAAGGCCTACGCCGATTGCGGCGTCATCGTCATCGATGCCGCCGCGGACGACGACGGCAATCCGGATCTCGGTCAGGTGATGAAGGCGCTGGCGCAGCGTGGTATCACGCGGGTGCTGGTCGAGGGCGGCGGACGGATCGCGGCCGCGCTGGTCAAGCTCGACGTCGTGGACCGGCTGGTCTGGTTCCGCGCGCCGCGGCTGATCGGGGCCGACGGGGTCCCGGCGGTTGCCGGCTTCGGCGTCGAACAGCTGCATCAGGCGGTGGATTTTCGCCTCCTGTCGTCGGTCGCGGTGGGCGCGGACGCGATGGACACGTATACTGTCGTGCGTGAATCGTAAGGCGGGGACCGTAAAGGGAGACCATGTTCACCGGGATCGTCACCGACGTCGGACGGGTACGGGCGATCGCGAAGCGGGGCGACACCCGCATCGAGATCGAGACGGCCTACGACATCCATGCCATCGACCTCGGCGCGTCGATCGCCTGTTCCGGGCCGTGCCTGACGGTGGTCGAGAAGGGCGCCGGCTGGTTCGCGGTCGAGGCCTCGGCCGAGACGCTGTCGCGCACCACGCTGGGCGGGTGGCAGGTCGGCACCCGGGTCAACCTGGAACGGGCGCTGCGCGTCGGCGACGAACTCGGCGGCCACATCGTGTCCGGCCATGTCGACGGGGTAGCCCGCATACTTGACACGCGCCCCGAGGGCGATAGTGTGCGCTTCGACTTCGAGGCGCCGGCGGCACTGAAGCGGTTCATCGCCCCGAAAGGCTCGGTCGCGCTCGACGGCGTCTCGCTCACCGTGAATGCCGTCGACGACGCCCGGTTCGGTGTGAACATCATCAGCCACACGCGGGCGTGCACGACGTTCGGCGACCGTAATCCGGGCGACCGGGTCAACCTGGAAATCGACATGCTGGCGCGTTACGTCGGCCGGCTTCTCGGAAAGGACTAGACGTGGCAGAAGGGGCGACGGCATCGACGGGCGCCGGCGGCGCGGGACGCGAGGCGAGCAATGCCGAGCTTCATGCCGCGTTGTCTGCGCCCGAGGAGATCATCGACGATATCCGCGCCGGCCGCATCGTCATCCTGGTCGACGATGAAAGTCGCGAAAACGAAGGCGATCTGATCGTTGCCGCCGAGAAGGCGACGCCCGAGGCGGTCAACTTCATGGCCAGATACGGCCGCGGGCTGATCTGCCTGTCGCTGACGGCCGAGCGGGTCGAACAGCTCGGGCTGCAGCCGATGGCGCGCAGCAACACCGCGCCGCTCGGCACCGCCTTCACCGTTTCGATCGAGGCGCGCGAGGGCGTCACCACCGGCATCTCCGCCGCCGACCGGGCGCGCACGATCGCGGTCGCGATCGATCCCGCCAAGGGTCCTATGGACATCGTGACGCCCGGCCATGTCTTTCCGCTGGTGGCGCGCGACGGCGGCGTCCTGGTCCGCGCCGGACATACCGAGGCTGCGGTCGACCTCGCGCGGCTGGCCGGACTCGCGCCGTCGGGCGTGATCTGCGAGATCATGAACGACGACGGCTCGATGGCGCGGCTGCCCGACCTGGTGCCGTTCGCCCAGTTGCACGGGCTCAAGCTCGGCACGATCGCCGATCTCATCGCCTACCGGCTGCGCAAGGACTCGATCGTCGAGCGCGTCGTCGAGACGACGATGGAGCGTCGCAATGGCGGCGAGTTCCGGCTGATCGTCTATCGCAACAAGATGAACGGATCGGAACATGTCGCGCTCATCAAGGGCGACGTCAGCGGGCCCGATCCGGTGCTGGTGCGGATGCACGCGATCAACGTGCTCGATGACGTGCTGCACGACATGAAGGGCGGCCGTGCCTGGGAGCTGGAGACCGCGCTGCGCATGGTCGCCGCCGAAGGCCGCGGCGTGGTCGTGCTGATCCGCGAAGCGTGGAACACCGCCTTTTCGCATCAGGTGACCATGCGCCACGATCTGCCGGCGCATGCGGTGAAGGGAGGCAAGTCCGCGCCGCCGGCGCTGCGCGATTACGGCGTCGGGGCGCAGATCCTGCTCGATCTCGGCGTCAGCGCGATGCGGCTGATGACCAACGCCACCCGGACCATCGTCGGCATCGACGGCTACGGCCTCAGCGTGGCCGAGCGGGTACCGATCCCCAAGAAGGAATATCGAGAGGGGGAACTATAATGGCGGACACGCCGCACATCATGATCGTGGAGGCGCGCTTCTACGAGGATATCGCCGACGAGCTGGTCAAGAGCGCGATCCACGAGCTCGATGCCGCGGGCGCCAGCTACGAGCGCTTCCAGGTGAGCGGCGCCTTCGAGATTCCGGCGGTCATCCAGTACGCCATCCGCTCGCTCGACTTCTACTCGGCTCGGCGGCGGTTCGACGGCTACGTCGCGCTCGGCTGCGTCATCCGCGGCGAGACCACGCATTACGATTACGTCTGCCAGGAGAGCGCCCGCGCCCTCCAGGATCTCGCCGTCCGCTACACGCTTGCGCTCGGCTACGGCATCCTGACCGTCGAGAACCGCGCGCAGGCGATGGCGCGCGCGCGCCGCGACGAAAAGGACCGCGGCGGCCACGCCGCCCGCGCCTGCCTGGGGATGATCGAGCACAAGCGGCATTTCGGCCTGTTCCCGCGATGAGCGCAGCGCCGCGGCCCGAGCGGAGCAAGGCTTCGGCGACGTCTCGGCACAGCGCGGCGCGGCTTGCGGCGCTTCAGGCGCTCTACCAGGTGGAGATGACCGGCACTCCCGGCGCCCAGGTCATCGACGAGTTCATCCGCCACCGTCTCGGCCAGCCCGACGACGAAGCCGGCACGGCGCGCAAGACCAACGCAAAGCGCTTCACGGACCTCGTCCGCGGCGTCACCGGGCGCGGCGCCGAGATCGACGCGCTGATCTGCCCGCTGCTCGCCACCGGCTGGCAGCTCGAGCGGCTCGAGATCGTGATGCGCTGCCTTCTGCGGCTCGGCGCCTGGGAGCTGCTGGCGCTGCCGGAGGTGCCGGCGCGCGTTGTCATCTCCGAATACGTCGCGCTCGCCGGCGCCTTCTATTCGGGCGACGAGCCGGGTGCGGTGAACGGCATTCTCGACCGGCTGGCGCGCAAGCTCCGGCCGGGCGAGCTGGAGGCGAAATCCGATGGCTCCCGCCGCTCCCGGCGCCCGGCCGGGTGAATTCGAGGTCATCGCCCGCTTCTTCGCGCCGCTGGCGAAGGGCGAGGCAGGTGCGCTCGGCCTGACCGACGACGCGGCGATTCTCGCCCCGGTGGCCGGCAACGAATTCGTCGTCACCGTCGACATGCTGACCGCGGGCGTTCATTTTCTCCCCGACGACCCGCCCGATCTGGTGGCGCGCAAGCTGCTGCGCGTGAACCTGTCGGACCTGGCGGCGATGGGTGCCACGCCGCGCGCCTACTTCCTCGCCCTCGGTTTGCCGTCGAGCGTCGACGTCGCCTGGTTCGAAGCCTTTTCCGGCGGACTCGCCGCCGATCAGGCCGCGTTCGGGATCGCGCTGGCCGGCGGCGACACCACGGCGACGCCGGGGCCGCTGGTGCTTTCGCTCACCGCCATCGGCGAGGTGCCGGCGGGCAGCGCGATCCGGCGCTCCACGGCCCGCGCCGGCGAGGACGTGTACGTCACCGGCACCATCGGCGACGCGGCGCTCGCTCTCTGCATCATCGACGGGCGGCTGCGCGACCTGCCGGCGGCGGATACGGCACACCTGATCGGCCGCTACCGTCTGCCCGAGCCGCGTGTCGCCTTCGGCCCGGCGTTGCGCGGCCTTGCCAGCGCGATGATCGACGTTTCCGACGGGTTGCTCGCCGATCTCGGCCATATCTGCGAAACCTCGGGCATCGGTGCCGAGATCGACTTTCCGCAGGTGCCGCTGTCCACGGCGGCCGCCCGGCTGGTCGCGGGCACGCCGGCGCTGGCCGAGACGGTGGCGACCGGCGGCGACGATTACGAGCTGCTGTTCACCGCGCCGGAACGGACCCGCGGCGCCATCACCGCCGCCGCCGCCCGGGTCGGGGTGCGGGTCGCCCGCATCGGGCGCACGATCGCGGGCGGGGGGGTGCGGCTGCGTGACGCGGCGGGCCTGCCGATCGAGACCGCCCGGGCCGGCTGGCGCCATTTCTGACCGTTAGAGTTAACCGTCGTTTACACTCTGTTGGGGGTTTTCCGCTTTCCTGTCGTGGAGGCCCCGCCACTCTTGCGGTCGCGGGCCGACGAAAGGACGGCTCAGCGGTGATCCAGGCCCGATCGTCCCGGTCGATCTTGCGCATGGCGGCGGTCGCCGCCATGGCGCTCTCCCTGTTGGCGGTCGCGACGCCGGTGGCTGTGGCGCCGGCCCATGCCAGCGAGAGCCGCCCGCCATCGCCCAAGAAGGACCAGCTCCCGGCTACCCGCTATTACACGCTGTCGCCGTTCACCCTGCCGCTGTTCGACGGCGAGGACATTGCCGAACAGATGACGATCGTCATCGCCCTCGAGCTGGCCGGCAGCGACGCGCGCGCGGACGTCGAGCGACTCGTCCCCAAGATCCGCGATGTCATGTACCGCGAGCTGTACAACATCGTCAGCTTCCGCCGCAAAGGGGCGCCGATTCCCGACGTCGACATGCTCAAGGCGCGGCTGTCGCGGGCGATTCGCGTCGTCGCCGGAGAGAAGCTGGTCAAGACACTGCTGGTCCAGCAGGCGTTCAAGCGTCCGGCCCGTTGATCGGCCGGTACGCCTGCGGTGTCCGCCAGCGGCGGCAAAGCCCCTTCTTGTTGCCTTGGAAACGCACTTCTGGCATGTTCCGCGCGGCTTAGGCGCTTGCCCGGACGGCGCAGTGGCGACGAACGCGCGCTCGGGGGCTGTCCGGTTCCGTTCCCAGATTCGACCAAGGACCCAGAAAAATGGCTTTAACGTACTGGCTCGTGATCGCTTGCGGCGTCCTCGCCGTGCTGTACGGCATTTACGCGATCCAATCGGTGGTGGCGGCCAGTCCCGGCACGCAGCGGATGCAGGAGATCGCCGCCGCCATTCAGGAGGGCGCGAACGCCTACCTCAACCGCCAGTACACGACGATCGCCGGCGTGGGCATCGTCGTCGGCGTGATTCTGGGGCTCAGCCTCAACTGGTATGTCGCCATCGGGTATTTCATCGGCGCGATTCTCTCGGGCGCGACCGGCTATATCGGCATGAACGTCTCGGTGCGCGCCAACGTGCGGACCGCGGAGGCGGCGCGCAGCGGCGGGCTCCAGCCGGCGCTCGCCATCGCCTTCAAGTCGGGCGCCGTCACCGGCGTGCTGGTGGTCGGCCTCGGGCTGCTCGGCGTGACCGGCTATTACATGATCCTGCGCGGCGCGTTCAATCCGGCGGATGCGGCCGGCATGCGCCACATCCTCGAGGCGCTGGTCGCGCTCGGCTTCGGCGCATCGCTGATCTCCATCTTCGCCCGCCTCGGCGGCGGCATCTTCACCAAGGGCGCCGACGTCGGCGCCGATCTGGTGGGCAAGATCGAAGCGGGAATCCCCGAGGACGATCCCCGTAATGCCGGCGTGATCGCCGACAACGTGGGCGACAATGTCGGCGACTGCGCCGGCATGGCGGCCGACCTGTTCGAGACCTATGCCGTCACCATGGTCGCGACCATGCTGCTGGCCGCGATCTTCTTCACCGGCGCGGCCCAGGAGAAGCTGATGCTGCTGCCGCTCACGATCGGCGGGGTGTGCATCATCGGCTCGATCGTCGGATTCTTCTTCGTCCGGCTCGGCGCCAGCAACAACATCATGGGCGCGCTCTACAAGGGCCTGATCGTCACCATGATCGTCTCGGCGGTCCTGATCGCCGCGACGATCTACACGCTGTTCGGCGGCTTCTCCGTCGCCGTCGGCGCCGGCGTGCAGACGAAGCAGCTGTTCTATTGCGCTCTGGTCGGCCTCGCCGTCACCGGGCTTCTGGTGTGGATCACCGAGTACTACACCGGCACCGGTCACCGGCCGGTGACGATGGTCGCCAAGGCGTCCGAGACCGGCCATGCCACCAACATCATCCAGGGCCTGGCGATCTCGATGGAGGCGACGGCGCTGCCCGTGCTGGTGATCTGCGCCGGCATCGTCGCCGCCCACGCGTGGGCCGGGATGTACGGCATCGGTATCGCCGCCACTACGATGCTGGCGCTCGCCGGCATCATCGTCGCGCTCGACGCCTACGGGCCGGTCACCGACAACGCCGGCGGCATCGCCGAGATGGCGGATTTGCCCAAGGAAGTACGCACCTACACCGACGCGCTCGATGCCGTCGGCAACACCACCAAGGCGGTCACCAAGGGATATGCCATCGGCTCGGCCGGGCTGGCCGCGCTGGTGCTGTTCGCCGCCTACACCGCGGACCTGAAGCACTACTTCCCGAGCCTCGCAGGGCAGGTGAAGTTCGAGCTGTCCGACCCCTATGTGGTCATCGGCCTGTTCCTCGGCGGCATGCTGCCGTACCTGTTCGGGGCGATGGGCATGCAGGCGGTGGGCCGCGCCGCCGGTGCCGTGGTGGTCGAGGTCCGCCGTCAGTTCCGCGAGATCAAGGGCATCATGGAAGGCACCGCGAAGCCGGAATATGGCCGCGCGGTCGACCTGCTGACCAAAGCGGCGATCCGGGAGATGATCATCCCCTCGATGCTGCCGGTGCTCGCGCCGATCGTCGTCTACGTCGTGATCCTCGGCGTTGCCGGCAAAGCCCAGGCGCTCACCGCGCTGGGCGCGCTGCTGCTTGGCACCATCGTGACCGGCATCTTCGTCGCGATCTCGATGACCTCGGGCGGCGGCGCATGGGACAACGCCAAGAAGTACATCGAGGACGGCCATTTCGGCGGCAAGGGCTCCGAGGCCCACAAGGCCGCGGTGACCGGCGACACGGTCGGCGATCCCTACAAGGACACTGCCGGCCCGGCGATCAACCCGATGATCAAGATCATCAACATCGTCGCCATCCTGCTGCTGGCGATCGCCTCCTGATCAATCTCGATCGGACCACAAGCGAAACACCCCGGCGTTGTCGCGCCGGGGTGTTTCATTTGGAGGATAAATGCGGGTCGGCTACGGCCCGCCGCCGGGAAACGGACCGGGACTGGTGTTCCCACCGGCCTCCGGCTTCTGTTCGCCGCCGAAGCGGCCGATATTGCCGATCAGCTGTTGCAGCAGGGTGAGTTCCTTGCCCTTGGTCGGCGTCTCGCGTTCAACCAGCGTGACGTCCTTGCCGTTGTCGGCGTCGAGCTGCCGGACGTCCTGGACCACGCCGCTCTTGTCGAAGCGCACCGCGATCACCCGGCGCTCGAGCAATTCGGGTTTGAAGAACGAGACCGTCTTCTCCCGCCCGCCGATGTAATACCAGGTCTCCTGGTCGAACGTGGCCACCGACGACGGCGTGCCGAGCGTCGTTTCGACCTGTGCGCGGGTGCTCTGGCCGGGTTTCAGCGATGCGATGGTCTTGGCGTCGGGCAGGTTGCCGCGCACATCGACCTGCTCTTCGCACCCGGATGCGCCGGCGAGCAGCAGCCCGACTCCCAAGGTCAACGCCAGACGTACGGCTCTGGATTGCACGGATTCCCTCGTCACAGTGGAGCGCCGATGCGCCCCGGCCTCGCGGGCCGAAAAGCAATTGACCCGGAACCGCCGCGGGGGCATCTCTTGGACAGGACTGTGGGCATTCGGCCCCGTCCTGTCAATCGTTCCGACCGGAGGGCGCGGTGGCGCTGAAAGACCTGCTTGGACGGCCGGCCGCCGCGCGCGCCGCGGAGCGGCTCTATCACGGAGCCGTGGAGCAGGCGCGCGATCCGGCCTTCTACCTGCATTGCGGCGTGCCCGATACCGTGGACGGCCGGTTCGAAATGATCGCGTTGCACGTCTTCCTGGTGCTGCGCCGGCTGCGCCAGGGCGGCGAGAGCGCGGCGGATACCGCCCAGGAATTGTTCGATGCCATGTTCGTCGACATGGACCGGAGCCTGCGCGAGATGGGGGTAGGCGATCTCGGCGTCGGGCGCCGGGTCAAGGCGATGGCGCAGGCGTTCTATGGCAGGGTTGCCGCCTACGACCATGGCCTCGACGCCGACGGGGACGCGCTGGCCGAGGCGCTGCTGCGCAATGCGTTCCGTGGCACCGCCCCGGCGCCGCAGGCGCTGGCCGCGCTGGTGGCCTATGTACGGCGCGAGGCGGAGGCGCTTGCCGCCCAGACGCTGGGCGGCCTGCTCGAGGGCCGGGCCGCCTTCGGCCCGGCGCCGGCCGGCGCCTGAGCCTCGCAACCCGCCCGTTTCCGATCGAGGGAAAAGCAGATGTCACGCAAACCCGACGCCCCTGAATTCTCGTTCATCGTGCGGCCGGCCGATCTCGGCGACGAGCCGGCGGCCTATGCGCTCGAGGCGACGGCGGCGGAGCGGGCCGCACTGGCCGCGCGGTTCGACCTGATCGACCTCGAGGCCCTTGCCGTCGATATGACCGTCGAATGGCTGCGCGGGCGCGCATTCCTGCGGGTCGCCGGCCGGATCCGGGCAACCGTGGTGCAGCGTTGCGTGGTCACGCTGCAGCCGGTCAGAGGCCGGATCGACGAGCCGTTCGATATCCTGTTCGAGGCCGAAGATCGCTCCGGAAAGGACGTCGTGGTCGAATTCGAGGATGTCGAGCCGTTGCCGGACGAAGCGCTCGATATCGGCGAGGTGGCGGCCGAGGAGCTGGCCCTGATGCTCGACCCTTATCCGAGAGCGCCGGACGCGGCGCTGGAACAGGCCGGCTTCGGCCCGCGCGAAAAGGCCGCCGGCGGCGAATCGACGGCCGGGGAACCTGACCCGACGGGGTCGAATCGTCCGTTCGAAGTGCTGGCGGCACTCAAGAGAAACAAGTAATATGTAGCCTCGATTTTGCCGCGCCTCCGGCCGGAGGTGGTGCCGATCTGCTTGCTCCGGTGGGCGATTTTGGCTAAGACACCGGTCACATTTTCGCCTCTCTGGATCGAGATTACAGATCATGGCTGTTCCGAAGAAGAAGACGTCGAAGTCGCGGCGTGATATGCGCCGGTCGCACCATGCGCTCAAGCCGGCAGCGCGGGTCGAGTGCCCGAACTGCGGCGAGATCAAGCGCCCGCATCATGTCTGCCCATCCTGTGGCCATTACCGTGGCCGCGAAGTGGTCCAGGCTGGGGGCGTCTGACCGGCGCTGATACCTACGGTAACGTCGGGGATGTCGCTTTGGGCGCACGTCTGACGATCGCACTTGACGCGATGGGGGGCGACCACGCCCCGGAGATCGTCGTCGCCGGAGCCGCGATCGCGCAGCGCAGATTTCCCGACGTCCATTTCCTGATGTTCGGCGACGAGCGCCGTATCGGCCGGCTGATCGATGCGGAGGCCGGCTTGCGCGCGGCGACCACCGTGCGCCATACCGAGCTCGCGGTCAGCGCCGACGACCGGCCGTCGGTCGCGCTGCGCCAGGGCCGCAACACCAGCATGCAGCTGTCGATCAACGCCGTGCGCGACGGCGATGCGGCGGGCGTCGTGTCGGCCGGAAACACCGGCGCGCTGATGGCGATGTCGAAGGTGTCGATCAAGACCCTGCCCGGCATCGACCGTCCGGCGATCGCGGCGTTCTTCCCGACCCTGGTCGGCGAAAGCGTGATGCTCGATCTCGGCGCCAACGTCGAATGCGACGTTCACAACCTGGTGCAGTTCGCGATGCTCGGCGCGGCGTTCGCCCGGTCGGTGCTGGGGCTCGAACGGCCGACCGTCGGGCTGGTCAACGTCGGTGCGGAAGAAGCCAAGGGGCGCGAGCCGGTGAAACAGGCGGCGGCCATTCTGCGCGAAGGCAGCCCGTATTTCGGCTTCCACGGCTTCGTCGAAGGCAACGACATCGCCAACGGCACGGTCGACGTGTTCGTCGTCGACGGCTTCACCGGCAACATCACGCTGAAATCGATCGAGGGGACGGTGAAGCTCTATACCGAATATCTGCGCCAGACGTTCAAGAGCTCGCTGACCACCCGGCTCGCCTTCCTGCTCGCGCGCCGCGCGTTCAAGAAGATGCGCGCGCGCCTCGATCCCCGCCGCTATAACGGCGCGACGTTCCTCGGCCTCAACGGCATCGTCGTCAAGAGCCATGGCGGCACCGATGCCTTCGGTTTCGCCAACGCGATCGGGGTCGCCGTCGACATGACGGCGAACGGCTTCAACGACATCCTGACGCGCGAGCTGGCGAGCTTCGCGGCCGAACAGCCAACGAAGGCGCGAGCGGCCGTTTCCTGATGATACGGCGATCGGTCGTTGTCGGTTGCGGCGCCTATCTGCCCGAGCGCATCGTCACCAACGCAGAGCTCGCGTCGCGGATCGACACCTCCGACGAGTGGATCACCCAGCGCACCGGCATCAAGCTGCGCCATATCGCGGCCGAGGGCGAGAAGACCTCGGACCTCGCGCTCGCCGCCGCGCGTCACGCGCTCGCCGCCGCGAACGTGCCGGCCGACGAGGTCGACATCATCGTCCTGGCGACTTCGACTCCGGACCAGACCTTTCCGGCGAGCGCGACGCGCGTGCAGGCCGCGCTCGAGATGAAGAACGGCGCTGCCTTCGACGTCCAGGCGGTGTGCTCCGGCTTCATCTACGCGCTCAACATCGCCGACAACTTCATCCGGGTCGGCCAGGCCAGGACCGCGCTGGTGATCGGCGCCGAGACGTTCTCGCGCCTGCTCGACTGGACGGACCGCACCACCTGCGTGCTGTTCGGCGACGGTGCCGGCGCGGTGGTGCTGCGCGCGGGCGAGGGCACCGGCAGCAGCGCCGACCGCGGCATCCTGTCGAGCCACATTCATTCCGACGGCCGCCAGCACGACATGCTGTACGTCGATGGCGGGCCGTCTTCGACCGGCACCGTGGGGCATGTACGGATGTCGGGGCGCGAGGTGTTCCGCCACGCGGTCGTCAACATGGCGTCGGTGATCGGTGAGGCGCTGGCCGCGAACGGCCTGACCGCGGCCGATATCGACTGGCTGGTGCCGCACCAGGCCAACCGCCGCATCCTCGATTCGACCGCGCAGAAGTTGAACCTCGATCCCAGGAAAGTGGTCGTAACTGTCGATCACCACGCGAATACGTCGGCTGCCTCGATCCCGCTGGCGCTGTCCGAGGCGGTCGCCGACGGCCGCATCCGGCCGGGACAGATCGTGGTCATGGAGGCGATGGGCGGCGGCTTTACTTGGGGCGCCACCATCGTCCGCTGGTAGGTAACGGGGCGAACCGTAGTATCGTCTTAGCGTTTGCGTCTATCCCTTTGAGATTGACTGCGTTCTCTCGTTTCGCTACGGTTTCCCCCGGGGGAAAAGGGAGACCACGATGTCCGGCAACACAATAACGCGCGCGCATCTGAGCGAATCCGTCTATCAGGAGGTCGGATTGTCGCGGAACGAATCCGCCGACCTGGTCGAGAGCGTGCTCAAGGAGCTTGCCGATACGCTGACCCGGGGCGAGCCGGTGAAGATCTCGTCCTTCGGCAGCTTCGCCGTGCGTCAGAAGGGCGAGCGGCTGGGCCGCAACCCGAAGACCGGCGAGGAAGTCCCGATCAAGCCGCGTCGCGTGCTGGTGTTCCGTGCCTCCAACGTGCTCAAGAACCGGATCAACGCGGCGATGAATCCGCGCAGCAATGACGGCACGCCGTCGCCGACATGATCGACGAGACCGCCGCCGAGCGGCCGGGCCGGCGCGACGGGAAATCGGCCGCGGCGTTCCGCACGATCAGCGAGGTCGCCACCGAGCTTGATGTGCCCTCGCATGTCCTCCGCTTCTGGGAAACCAAGTTCACCCAGGTCCGTCCGCTGAAACGGGGCGGCGGGCGCCGCTATTACCGCCCCGAGGACGTCGACCTCCTGCGCCGCATCCGCGAGCTCTTGTACCGCGAGGGCTACACCATCAAAGGGGTGCAGAAGCTGCTGCGCGAAGGCGGGCTGCGGCCGGCCCCGGCTCGGCGCGCGACGGCGGCGGAGCCGGGGACCGATGCGCCCGTAGCCGCGGCGCCCGCGCCGCTCGATCCCGCGTTGCGCAAGGCCCTCGCCGATGTGCTCGCCGAGCTCGAGGCGTTGCGGGTTCTTCTTAACCGCGAGGAGAGCGCCTGAACGGACGTTGCGTTGGCCGCCGCCGGCACGTAAATTCGGCCCCGTCGCGGACGGCGGGCGCGCCCGCCGGTCCGGTCTTATCGGAGCGTGGCGCAGTCTGGTAGCGCACTTGACTGGGGGTCAAGGGGTCGCAGGTTCAAATCCTGTCGCTCCGACCAATTCGACCGAAGATACGAGGGCCGTCCCAAAGGGCGGCCCTCGTTCGCGATCCCGTGGCATCAGCAACATGACTCTCGCCGGATTTCTGCTTTCCCCGTGATCCTCACACCCATTTCCTTCGACGCCCTGCCGGACGTGCTCGCGGGCTTCGCGGCGCGTCTCGGTGCCGATCCGCTGGCCGCGATGGCGCTCGCGCGGATCGCATCGACCTGTGCGCAGGGATCGGCGCCGGCCGACACGCCGGAACAGCGCGTGGCTGCGGTCGCGCTGGCCGAAACCTACGGCATCCCGACGCTCGACGAAGAGCCGGCCGCTGCCTTCAGCTGGGACGGCGCGGTCTTGCGCGTACGCAGCGAGCCGTGGGTCATCCTGCATGAAGTCGGGCACTGGCTCGTGTGCCCGCCGGAGCGGCGGCACCTGCCGGATTTCGGCGTCGGCGCCGGCCCGGAATCCGGCCGCACGGTGGAGGCGGATGCCGCGCGCTGCGTCGACGACGCGGCGCAGCAGGAAGACGAGGTGCTGTCCTCGCTGCTCGGCATCCTGCTCCAGGTCGAGCTCGGCCAGGCTGCGATCCTGGCCTTCCTGGAGCAGAACTGGCTCGAGGGGCACGAGCGACACGCCGCCGTCGTCCATTTTCGCGATGCCGTAGCCGGCCTGCGGGCGCGCGGATTGATCGATGACGCGGCCCGTCCGATCCGCCCGCCGCCCACGCGATCGATGCAGCCGCTCACCAAGTTGCCGGTGGAATTGCACGGCGGACGATCCGGCATCGACAGCGCTCCCGGTCGGGGAATGACCGTCCGCATCCATCTGCCGGCATCTTGCGTCATCGATCCGGAAGCCGCGGCGTGAGGCCCGGCTCGATTTCCGCGCCAGCGGAGCGATTGCATCCGAGCGTGCCGCGCCCCCTCCTGCGGCAGCGCTGCCTCGAGAATGCGTGTAGCGCCCTCAACCGGCCTGCGCCTTCGGGTCCCTCATCTTGCGTGACCGCGAACGCGATGGCCGCCACGCGAGCCAGGCGATTCCGCCTCCGGCGAGCGACAGGCTCGCCGGTTCGGGAATCGAGGTCGCGATCGGCTCGGCGAGCTTGAAGACGTTGAACGTCGC
>Ga0316628_100001456_pt1 | contig 16703 bp, 15 predicted proteins | sample OWC_Aug_M2_C1_D5_FD_207648 | JGI IMG/M metagenome (GOLD analysis project Ga0316628, IMG submission 207648) | Wetland soil microbial communities from Old Woman Creek delta, Ohio, United States - OWC_Aug_M2_C1_D5_C | ecosystem: Environmental > Terrestrial > Soil > Wetlands | place: USA: Ohio... | reverse complement strand
CAGGACGGCGTGATCCACGCCGCCGACCTGCATCTGCCTGCCGCGGCGGCGCCTGCGCAGCCGGGAACGCACGCGCTGGCCGACGTCGAGCGCACCCACATCCGCGCGCTCCTCGCCGTGCACGCCGGCCATCGCGGCCGGGTGGCGACCGCGCTCGGCATCACCGAACGCACGCTTTACCGCAAGCTCAGGCGCTACGGGCTGAACTGAACTGTCCGCTCCGCAGGCGCAAAAAAAAACCGGCCCCCGCCTGCGCGGGACCGGCTCAGTGGCAGAGCGCGCTCTTCAGGAACCGATGCGACCGCCGTCGTTCTTGGTGATGACAATGGTGGCCGAACGCGGACGCGCGGCGTCCCCGCCCGCGCCGTAGCCGGTGTTGCCCGGCCAGTGGCTGGTGTATGCGCTGGTATTGCCGGCCGCGACGTCCGTCATCAGGGTAGTCTCGCCCGGGTGTTGGATGTTGACGAACAGCGCGCGGCCGTCAGGGCTTTCGCACAGGCCGGTGATCTCGCAGGCCTTCGGCCCCACCAGGAAGCGCTTCAGCGTGTCCGCCGTCGGCAACTTGCCGCGATAGGTGGCCACGCCGGTGCCGGACACCGTCACCGTGTCGCCGTCGCCGACCTGCCCCGGCAGGGCGGCGAGCATCATGCAGTTGGTGACATCGGTGTAGGCGCCATCGTCGGTCTGGATCCAGCAGATGCCGGTCGCCTTGCTGAAGGCGAGGCCGTCCGGGCTGGAGAAGTCCTGGTCGGTGGTGAGGCCGGACAGGTTGATGGCGGAGCCCGCCCCGGATTCGGCGCCGAACAGGTACACGTCCCAGGTGAACGTGGTGGCGGCGACGTCGCTGCCACTCTCGCGGACGCGGATGATGTGGCCGTTGACGTTGCCGGTGTTGACCGTGGAGGTGCCTTTCACGTCGCTGTATACACGCGGGTTGGCGGCGTCTGCGGTGGCGGTCGTGCGGCTGCTGTTGTTGGTCAGCGTGAAATAGATCTCGCCATTGGCCGGGTTGACCGCGCTCCACTCCGGGCGGTCCATCTTGGTCGCGCCGACCGCGTCGGCAGCCAGGCGCGCATTCACCAGAACATCGGCCTGGTCGGCGAACGGATACGCAGCGTAGCTGGCGATGGCGGCATTGCTTATCGACAACTCAATCCACTCGCCGCTGCCGTCGGCGTTGAACCTGGCGGCGAAGAGCTTGCCATCGTCCAAGTATTCGCTGCCCACGGTCAGGCGGTCGACCCGGGTGGCGTCGGCGGCGACCCAGTTCTTGGTCGACACGAACTTGTAGATGTACTCGCCTTTGGAATCGTCGCCCTGGTAAACCGCCAACGGCCTGCCTTCCACCGGGATCGAGAACGAGGCTGCCTCGTGCGCGAAGCGGCCCAGCGCTGTGCGCTTGCGGGCGACCAAGGACTTGTCGTAGGGGTCGATCTCGACGATATAGCCGAAGGTGTTCAGCTCGTTGCGGTAGTCGGTAGAGGCATCGGCACCGGTCAGGCTGATGTCCCAGCGACGGTACTTGTCTTCCCCGGTGACGACGGACTCCCAGCCGTGGCGGCTCGCCGCGCCCTGCTTGCGGCCGTAACGGTTGAGCGACGTCACGCTCTTGGCGTAGTTGGCGTTGGTGCGTGCGGTGTCGTCGGTCGCGTTGCGGGTGAAGTAACCGGCCCAGTTCTCCTCGCCGGACACCAGCGTGCCCCAGGGCGTCTTGCCGGTGCCGCAGTTATTGAGCGTGCCACGGGTCGCCGTGCCCGTAGACGAATACTTCGTGACCAGCAGGGCGTTGCCGCTGGCGGGGCCATGGATCTCCACCGGCGTGTTCTGGTGGATGCGGAAGTTGAACGCCGAATCATGCACGTAGGCGAACGTGCCGCCGGTCTTGCCGATCTCGAACACCGAGATGCCGTGGATGGCAGTTTCCTTGTCGACTTCAGCGGCCGGGCGCGGCAGCGTGGGCGTGCCGCCGTCGGCGTGCAGGAAGAAGGAGGACCGCGTCTCGTCGGTGGTCGCCTCGTGGTTCATGGCGATCAGCGCGCGCTCGCTGCTCGCGGGATCAGGCGTGCCGCTGGCCGATAGGCCGAAGTAGTCCATGCCGTCGTGGTGGTCGCCGAAGCGATTCTCGTAGTCGGTATCGTTGCCGAGGTTCCCGTAGGCAGAGACCCCAGCGGCGAGCGGGTCGCCCAACGCGCACAGCACCGAGAACCTGTAGCCGTCGGGAATGCTCACGGCGTCGGCGAGGCTCTTCGACACGGCAGTGAAGCTCAGCAGCGTTTCCGTGCTGGTGGTCGCAGCGGGCGCGGCGGCGACCCCGGTGCTGTCGCTGTTGCAGCCGGCCAGCGCGCCGAGCGAGACGCCGCCGAACACGGCCATGGCGCCGGTGCCGGCGCTGCCGAGCATGAAGTTCCGGCGGCTCAGGCGCGCGGCCAGGATGGCTTCGAAGCTGGGGTTGGCGGATTCGTTATAGCCGATGTCGTCCGGGTCGATGCGGTTTCCGGTCAGCTTGGCGCGGTCGTTCATTGGTATATGCCTCTCTGGTTGTTGGGACAGGATGGTCAACGCCCGATCAACTTGGGGCATCGCCAACGCCGAATTCTCGAAGGAGCGCTTTGCAGGAGGATGACGCTTGCTTTACGGGGCCGTGAAATCGCTGCGGTATGCGGAGAGGAAGACAGCCTAGATTCGGGATTCCGCGGCCAGCCGAGCGCGGTCTGCCACGCGGGGTCAATGCTTTTGCTTTGCCCGGCGATTAGCGACCGTAGCGCAGGGCGCGGGCCCCATTCGGCTGCGCAGGGCCGATCAGGCTCAGCAGGCCGTCGAGTTCGGCCCGGCTGGCCGGCGAGGGACGCGCCATGCCGATGAACGTCATGCCGCGCTGTGGGTTCCAGTTGCCCGATCCCTGCAGGTGCAGGGTTCCCGCTTCCGTCGACAGCTTGAAGCTCAAGCCGTTTTTCGCGCCTTCGAGATCGGCGCGGTAGCTGCCGAGGGGTTGGCGCACCAGGCCCGAAACGGCGTCGCGCCAACGGAGGGTGGCCTTGCCGTCGACGCCGCCACGTCCGAATGTCAGGCTCTCGGCTTCCAGGGCCAATCTGCCGCCCGGCTGCCACAGGTCGAGATCGGGCGAAAACCGGCCCAGCATGCTTGCCGGCAGGTCGGCGCGGACCTCGCGCAACTCCCCGCCCTGCGCGCCTGCGCGCAGCGTGGCCGCGGCATCGATGCCGGCGCCGGCGAGCTGCAACCGGTAGCCGAGCCGGCCCGAGAGCAGGTCGAACGGCCGCAGCTGCCAGCTCACGCCGCCGAGCTGCTGGCCGGCTCCCGCTACCTGCACCCGCAGGCCCGCCGCCCGGCCGTACCAGACGCTGCCCTGCGGTCGCTCAAGCCACACGGCCTGCTGGGTGAAGCGCGGCAGCGCCCATGCCAGCACGCTGGCAGGCGCCCATGCCAGCAGCAGCGTGAGGTAAACCAGCGCGGCGAGCAGGATGTACGGCCAGCGCAGGCGGAAAGGCTTCAGCTCGTCCATCAGCCGCCCGCCAGCACGGCTTCGACCTTGACCATGCCCGCTTCTTCCCCGGCCTCGACGCGGGCCGATTCCACCCGCACCCCGTGCCTCGCCTGCAACTCGCCGAGCCAGCCTATCCATGCGTCGAACGCCACCACCGGCAGCACCACCCGCACGTGGCCGGCATCCTGCGGGACGATGGATTCGATGCGATCGCGCAGACCGCCGGCCGTGGCGCGCTGCTCGATGAGGCTTGCGAGGCTGTCCTGCTGGGCCAGCGCGGGGCGTGCCTTGAGGCGCCGGGCTTCCTGCGAGTCCTGCTGCAGTTGGCGGGCTTGCGCGCGCAATTGCGGCAGCGTCTGCCGCAATTGCGCGGCTTCACGTTGCATCGGCAGCCAGCCGTAGGCGAACCCCAGGGCAAGCGCCAGCAGCGCCGACCCGCCGGCAAGCACAAGGCGCTCGCGCGGCGCGCGAGTCCGCCAGAATTGAACCAGTTGCGCCTTCATTGCGTGGTCCCCGTAATCACGATGCGTATCAGCTGCTGCGCGCCGCTGACGTCCTGCAACTCGCAGGCAAGTCCTGCGCTGCGCAGGCGCTTCAGCAGCGCGTCGGCCGCCGCGCGGTCTGGCAGCGCCAGTTCGAGGCTGAGCTGGCTGGCATCGTAGTGAAGCGTGCGCAGGCTGCGGCGGCTGACTTCGTCGAGCGCCGCAGCCGCGCGCGAAAGCAGCGGCACAAAATCCAGTGGCGACGCCTGCCCCGCCGCACGGCGCAGGTCGGCCAGGTTGCGCTGCATCTGCAGCGGCGCGTCGACCACCACGCGCGCATCGGGGAAGGCCTCGCGGAAGCTCTTTTCCATCGCGGCCTGCAACTGCAGCTTCTCGCGCTTCAGCTGCAGCCACTCGGCCGTCGTCGCTCCGACCTGCAACAGGAGCAGCAAGCCGCCAAGCGTCAGCGGCAGGCGCATGGCGGGCCACCACTTGCGCGCCGGGTTCGACGGCAGAAACGCGCCCTGCAATAGGTTGATGCCGCCGCTCGCGACCTCCGGATGCTCGAGCGGCGCCCATGGCGCCCCTGCTTCCACCGCCATGCCGAGTGCGTGACTCCACGCCTCGGCATCGGGCGGCGTCGCGCCTCCATGCAGGCGCAGTTGCAGGCGTGCCGGCAGCGCGCCGGCAGCGCGCGCCTCGGCCGCGGACAGCGCCAGTGCGGCGGGGGGCTGCGCGCTTGAACCGCCGTCGAGGCTCATGCCCGCCTGCGCACCGCTGCGCAGAAAGCCGCTACGACCGTCCCACACCATCGTCCAGCCATCGGCCGGCAACGCAGGCAGCAGGATTTCCGGCCAGGCGCAGCGCGGACGCAGGCCGGCCTCGGCAAGGCGCGCGAGCACCCGCGCCAGCCATGCCTTGTCGATCACCGCCAGCGCGGTCTGGCCGTCGGCCAGGGTGGGGCCGGCGGCCACGTGCACCGCATCGGGGTCGGCGCCCAGCTTGTCCTCGATCGCGTAGGGCAAGAGCTGCCGCATTTTCTGCTTGCCACCGGGCGGCAGCCGGGCCCGGGTCAGCAGCACCAGTTCCGCCGGGACCACCAGTTCGCACGCATCGGCGGACGGCAGACCGGAGACGGTGGCGGCACCCGCCTCGAGCGCGTCGCCGCGCGCGCCGATGCGGCACCACGGCAGCACGGCGTCTGGGTCCGCGTCGGGCCAGGAGGGAGGAAGGTGGATGCGCAGCAGGCTCATGTTCGGTTCGATTGGATCAGATATTCTTTTGCCACACCAGCTTTGGCCAAGCGGTCGACTCGCGTTCCAGAAGCGCCTCGTAGCCGACCTTGGCGCGGCCGAAGCGGGCGTGGCCCGAGACCCGGAAATAGCGGCTCCCGACGCTCAGCACCGCTTCGTTCACCTGCGTCACGGTCTCCGGCAGGCGGGCGCGGAAGTCGGCGAGGTCCTTGAAGTGGCGCCCCTTGCGCGCCGCCACCAGCGCCCGCGCCTGGTCCAGCGGCAGGTCGGCGATAGCCGCCGCCAGCACTTCCGCCGGCGCGGTGTTGACGTTGACCGGCGTCGGCTGCGGCAGCGCCGTCACGAAGGGACGCAGGCGTTCCAGCGTGTCGGCGTCGAAGCCCTTCACCCGCGCCAGCCCGTCCACCGTGGTCAGCACCCGGTTGGCCGCCCGGTAGGGCGGCTCGAGCCCCAGGTAGTCCATGTCCTCGGCGCCGCCGGGGTAAGTCACCTCGACGTCGGGATCGACCCAGTCGACCACGGCGTCGGCGAGGTCGGGCGACAACTGCAGCAGCTCCAGCAGCTTGCGGAACACGGCCAAGTCGATCGCGCTGGTGCGCCCCCCGCGCACCAGGCTGTTGAGGTTGAACAGCCCCTGCTGGTCGGACACGCTTCCGGCCAGTTCGCCGCCTTCCACCGGCAGCGGCGCCAGTGTCTGCGCCCAGCCCTCGTCCAGATGATCGACTTGGTTGTTGCGCGCATCCTGCGCCAGCACGGAGCGCGCCCACTGCAGCGCTGTCAGCGCAACCTCCCGGCTCTGCGCCTGCGCGTTGAGGTTTTCAACCTGGCGCACCCACAGCTGCTGCTGCCACGCCATGAACGAGGCCGCGCTCGCCACCAGCGCGACGACCAGGATGGCGGTAATGACGGCCATGCCGCGCTGTCTTCTCATGGCAGGGCGAACACGCGCGTCACCGTTCCGCCCTGCTCGAGCTCGACCACCACTTCGACTGCGGCGGGCAGCGTCGCCGCCACGCCCGGCAACGGCCAGCGCGGCTGCCAGTTGCCGGCGCCGTCGAGATAACGCAGCTCAAAGCGCTTCACCCGCTCCAGCAACGGATGCACCGCCGGCTCGCTGTGCGGCGCCAAGTCCAGCACCGGCCACACCAGCCGTTCGAGGGTGCCGTTGTTGAGCCGGTAGCCATGGCGCTGCACGTCCGCCGGCACGCCGGTCTGCCATGCCATGCCCATGCGGGAAAAGCTCAGCTGCGCCTCCTTGGCACCGATCACGTTGGGGTCGCCGACCAAGGCCGGCTGGACGAGGTCGCCGCTGTCGCGCACCGGCCGGTTTACCACCATGCTCAGGTCCTGCTCCAGCTGCGACAGCGTCAGCGCGATGTCGCGCCAGCGCCGGTTGTCGTCGGTCAGGTGCGCGCGCGTCTCCAGCACCGCGGTGAGCCCGCGGTAGGCGAGCACCGACATCAGCGCGAAGATGGTCAGCGCGACCAGCATTTCCACCAGGGTGAAGCCGCCCTGTCTCATTTGTCCTCGGCCCGTACCAGGTAGCCGGTCAACTGCGCCAGCCGGTGGGCGTCGCCCGGCCTGCCGACGCCGATCTCGATACGGCGGAATGCCGCATTGGGGGTACTGCTGACGGTTTCGTGCCAGGTCAGCTTCAAGCCTGCCTGCTCCGCTTCGCCTCCGCGCGTGCCCACCGCGGGCCAGGCGTGCCGCGCCCGCAGCTCGGCCAGACGGTTTTGCGCCACCCAGCCGGCGAGCAGGCGTTCGCGCAGTTCGCTGGAACTGCCGGCCATCATCGCCGACGCACGACTGCCGGCGGCGAGCGCAACCGCCAGGATCGTTAGCGCCACCAGCACCTCGATCAGGGTGAAGCCGCGCTGCCACCCACTCATTCGGCTGTTTCCTGCGACAGCTCGACCCGCACCCGGCCGAGGCTGTCGCCGCGGATGCGCGCGTGTGCCGCATTCAGCGCCAGGTCGACGGTGAACGGCGCGTTGCTGCCGGAGGGCAGGAACATCAGCCGCTCGCCGGCGGCCAGCATGGCCTGGTTCACCTGCAGCGCCAGCACGCGCACGCCGCCGGCCAGCGGGCGATCCTGCAGCAGTTCGTCGCCGGTGCGCGACACCCACTGGTCCGCCTCGTCCAGCGACCAGAAGCGGTAGCGCCCCTGTTCCACCGAAAACGCGATCGGCTCGCCCGACACCACGGCCTGGTCGCGCGTCTGCTCCAGCAGCAGCGCCAGACGCTGCGCCTCGTTCGCCAGCGCGCGCGCGTCATCCGGCATCAGGCGTACGCTCGCCAGCCCCACCATGATGCCGATGATGACGAGCACCACCAGGATTTCGATCAGGGTGAAGCCGCGTTGTCTTACAGCTCCCACGAACCGATGTCCGCGTTGCTGCCCTCGCCGCCCGTTGCGCCGTCGGCCCCCAGGCTGAAGATGTCGATCTCGCCGTGCACCCCGGGGTTCAGGTACTGATAGGACGCACCCCAGGGGTCCTTGGGCAGGCGCTCCAGGTAGCCGCCGGTTTTCCAGTTGCCGGGGAGCGGCCCGGAGGTCGGCTTTTCCACCAGCGCCTGCAGCCCCTGCTCGGTGCTCGGGTAGCGCAGATTGTCGAGGCGGTACAGGTTGAGCGCCTGCTTGATCGTGGCGATGTCCTGCTTGGCCGCGACGATGCGCGCCTCGTCCGGGCGCCCCATGATCTTCGGCACCACCAGCGCGGCGAGGATGCCGAGAATCGCCACCACCACCATGATCTCGATGAGAGTGAAGCCGCGCGCCGGGTTGATGCGCTTGCCAGGTGTCATGTTGAGTCCTTTCATTCAAGTTCGAACCAGCGGAAGCAGAAAATAGCCCGCGTTATAAAAGACATGCAGCGCGATCGCCGGCAGCACGCTGTCGTGGCGGTCGCGAAAATAGCCGAACAGCAGCGAGGGCAGCAGCACGCCGGCCGCCCACAGCGGCGGGTGGCCGGCGAAATGCAGCGCGGTGAAGAGCAGCGACGCCGCGAGGTTCGCCAGCGTGAAGCCAGCGAGCTGGATTCGCCCCCACGGCTTCGCCGCCAGCCAGCCCTGCAGCAGGCCACGAAACAGCAACTCCTCGACGAGCGCCTGCAGCAGAACCAGGGAAAGCAGCGCCGCCAAACCATGCACGGGCGGCTTCAGGCCCAGCCAAGCCAGCGCCAGCCAGAACCCGACGCCGGCAAGGAGCGCCAATGCGAAGCGCGGGTCGGCGAGCCAGCGCCATCCCGGGCGCAGGCCGAGGTCCAGCATCCAGCTCGAGCGCGTTGGCGAATTCGGTGGCTTCATGCATCAGTGCACCAGCTGGTTCATCTCGAAGATCGGCAGCAGGATCGCCAGCACGATCACCAGCACCACCGCCCCCATCACCACGATCAACAGCGGCTCCAGCAGACTGGTCAGCCCCATCACGCGGTTTTCCATCTCGCGCGACTGCTGCTCGGCGGCGCGCTCGAGCATGTGCACCAGGCGGCCGCTTGCCTCGCCGCTGGCGATCATGTGCACCAGCATCGGCGGGAACAGCCGCGCGGCGGCGAGCGCGCGCGACAGGCTGCCGCCCTCGCGCACCCGGCGCGCCGCCTCCTCCACCGCCTGCCGCATCGGCAGGTTGGCCACCACCCCGGCGCCGGCCTGCAGCGCAGCCAGGAGCGGCACCCCGCTGCCCACCAGGATGCCGAGCGTGCTCGCCAGTTGCGCGCTGTTGACGCCGCGCACCATCGTCCCCACCAACGGCAGCCGCAGCAACCCGCGGTGGAAGCGCAGGCGCGGCCCGGGCCGGGCGAGCGCGCGCCGCGCGGCCCACGCCGCCACGGCGATCGCGATCAGCCACAGCCAGCCGCTGGCGCGCAGGAAATCGCTCAATCCGATCAGCGCACGGGTCAGCCACGGCAGCGTCTGGTTGGTGTTCTGGAACACGCTCACCACCTGCGGCACCACGTAGGTCAAGAGGCCAAGCACCACCGCGCCCGCCACCAGCGTGACGATCGCCGGATAGACGAAGGCGAGCCCGACCTTCTGCCGCAGCGCCTGGTGCGATTCGGTGTAGTCGGCCAGCCGCTCCATCACCTCGCCCAGCCGCCCGGACTGCTCGCCCGCCGCGACCAGCGTGACGTACAGATCGGGGAACACGCGCGGATATTTCTGCAGCGCGCGCGCCAGCGGGTGCCCCGCCAGCACCTCGCCGCGCACCCCGGCCAGCACCTGGCGCTGATAGTCGGTGTCGGCCTGCTCGATCAGCGCGTTGAGCGTCTGCTCGACCGGCAGACCGGCCGCCAGCAGCGTGGCGAACTGGCGGGTGATCAGGGAGAGCTGCGCGCCGGACAGGCGACGCTGCCAATGCCAGCGACTGCCCCCGCCCGCCAGATTGGCCTCGGTGAGCGTCTCCACCGTCGCGACCAGCAGTCCCTGCTCACGCAGCTTCGCCCGCAGCTGGCGCGCGGTGTCGGCCTCCTGCACGCCCTTCTGCAGGCGGCCGGCGGCGTCATAGGCCTCGTAGCGGAATGCAGCCATGCGGTCCCGTTCAGGTTTCGCGCGTCACGCGCAGCACTTCTTCGAGCGCGGTGTCGCCTGCGCGCACCCAGCGCATGCCGTCGGCGCGCATGCTGGCCATGCCCTGCGCCACCGCGTGGGCGCGCAGGTCCTGCTCGGCCACGCTGCCGTGGATCATGCGACGCATCGACTCGTCGACGGTGAACAGCTCGTAGATCCCGGTGCGGCCGCGGTAGCCGGTGAAATTGCAGCTGGGGCAGCCGACCGCACTGAACAGCGGCCCGTCCGGCGCTGGCTGCCCCAGCGCCGCCAGTTCCTTGTCGCTCGGCGCATGCGGCTGGCGGCACACCGGGCACAGCCGGCGCACCAGGCGCTGGCCGAGAACGCCCAGGAGGCTCGACGCCAGCAGGAAGGGCTCGACCCCCATGTCGATCAGGCGCGTCACCGAACTGGCAGCGTCGTTGGTGTGTAGCGTCGCCAGCACCAGGTGGCCGGTGAGCGAGGCCTGCACCGCGATCTGCGCGGTCTCGAGGTCGCGGATCTCGCCGATCATGATGACGTCCGGGTCCTGCCGCAGGATGGCACGCAGCGCGCGCGCGAAGCTCAAGTCGATGCGGGCGTTGGCCTGGGTCTGGCCGATGCCGTCGAGGTCGTACTCGATCGGGTCCTCGACCGTCATGATGTTGAGCGACTTGGCGTCGAGGCGAGACAGCGCCGCATAAAGCGTGGTGGTCTTGCCGGAGCCGGTCGGGCCGGTCACCAGCACGATGCCGTGGGGGCGGTGGATGAGTTCGTCGAGCTCGGTCAGGGCGGCCTCGCTCATGCCGAGACGCCCCAGCTCAAGCCGTCCGGCCTGCTTGTCGAGCAGGCGCAGCACCACGCGCTCGCCGTGGCCAGTGGGCAGCGTCGACACCCGCACGTCGACCGGCCGCCCGGCCAGTCGCAGGGTGATGCGGCCGTCCTGCGGCAGGCGCTTCTCGGCGATGTCGAGTTGCGCCATCACCTTGATGCGCGAAACGATCGCCGCGTGCAGCGCACGCTTCGGCTCGATCACGTCGCGCAGCGCGCCGTCCATGCGGAAGCGCACCACCGAGCGCGTCTCGAACGGCTCGATGTGGATGTCGGAGGCGCCCTCGCGCAGCGCCTGCGTCAAGAGCGCGTTGATCAGGCGGATGATCGGCGCGTCGTCCTCGCTCTCCAGCAGGTCGGCCACCTCGGGGATGTCCTGCGCAAGCTGCTGCAGGTCCATGCCCTGCTCCATGTCGCCGACCAGGGTCGCGGCATGGTTCTCGCCACGCGTGTAGGCCTGGCCCAGCGCCTTTTCGAACGCCTCCTGCGAGAGCACCTGCGCCTGCAGCGGGCACTTGAGGATGCGCCGCACCTCGGCGAGCGTCGCCGGCTCGGCGCCTTCGCGCAGCCACACCTCCATCGCGTCGCCGTCGCGCCGAACCACCAGCGCCCCGCGGGTGCGGGCGAAGGCGTAGGGCAGCAGCGCGGCGAGCTGCGGATCGGGAACGGGGGTCGCGGGCGTGTCCATGGCGGGCATCACGACGCAGGCTCCGCCGGCGGGTTCGCTGAATCGGACGGTGCCGAGCCGGCCGCCGCCGGGCTGCTGGCCTCGGGCGCCGGCGCGGCACCCGAGGCCGGTGCTGGTGCCGGTGCTGGTGCCGGTGCGGGGGCGGCGGGTGCGGGCAGCGGCGGATTATTCAGATCGGGCAGCGGCTTCATCTGCATGTCGGGCAGCGCGAAGTGGGGCTTCATGCGGTACTCAGCCTGCTTTTCGCGGATGAAATCGTAGCGCTCGCCGGTCAGCGCGTCGGCACTGCCGGCGTCACGCAGCACGTGGGGGCGCAGAAACACCATCAAGTTGGTCTTCACGCGCTTGCGTTTCTCATACTTGAAGAAGTGGCCCAGCACCGGGATGTCACCCAGCAGCGGCACCTTGTCGAGGCCATCCTGCATGGAGTCCTGGATCAGCCCGCCCAGCACGATGATGCGTCCGTCGTCGACCAGCACGCTGGAATCGATCGAGCGCTTGTCGGTGATCACGTCGGCCGCCGCCCCGGTGGTCGGGCGCAGGCTGGAGATCTCCTGGTAGATCTGCAGCTTGACCGAACCGCCCTCCGACACCTGCGGCCGCACCCTCAGTGTCAGGCCGACGTCCTGGCGCTCGATGGTCTGGAACGGGCTCGCCGTCGTGGTGGTGCCGGTCTGCGCATAGGAGCCGGTGATGAAGGGCACGTTCTGGCCGACGACGATCTTCGCCTCCTCGTTGTCCATGGTCACCAGGTTCGGCGTCGACAGGATGTTGGCGTTGGCATCCGATTCCAGCGCCCGCGCCAGCATGCCGAGGTTGGTCACGAGGCCAAGGCCGGGGATCGTGATGGTGCCGCTGACCACGCCGACGTTCAAGCCCGGCCCCAGGCTGCCGAGGTTGACCGCGGCGTCGATGATGTTGGTGCCGGTGCCGGGCGCGCCAAAGTTGGTGCCGCCGATGAAGTTGGTGCCGCTGTCGCGGAGGTTGCTCAGGTCCTGCCACTGGATGCCGAACTCGGCCGCCTTCTCGGCGGTGATCTCCACCACCAGCGCCTCGACGAACACCTGCGCGCGGCGCGCGTCGAGTTTGTCGATCACCGCGCGCAGCGAGTTGTAGGTCACGTCTGGCGCGCTGATGATGAGCGAGTTGGTCGCCTGGTCGGCGAGGATCATGCTGCCGCCGGCGGCGCCGGAAAACGTGCTGCCAGTCGTCGCCGGGGCGGTCGTGCTCGTGGCGGTGCTGGTGCTGGCGCTGGCCAGCGCCGGCGCCTCGCCGGTCATGATGCCGCGCAGCGTCTCCGCCAGCTTGACCGCCTCGGCGTTGCGCAGGTAGACCACGTGGATGTTGCCGCCGGCCGCGCCCGGCACGTCGAGGCCGGCGGCCAGGGTGCGCAGCGTCTGGATGCGCGCCGGGTTGTCGCTGCGCACCAGCAGCGAATTCGAGCGCACGTCGGGCACGATCACCAGCCGCGAGCCGCCCGCCCCCGCCGCCTGCCCGCCCGCGGCCGGCGAGGTGTCGGCCATCAGCCGGCCCAGCGCCTGCGCCACGTCCACCGCGGACACGTGGGCAAGCCTGATCAGCGCGGTGTCGTTCGCGGTCGGCTGATCGGCCGCGTTGATGATTGCGGAGAGCCGCCGCACGTTGTCGGCGTAGTCGGTGATCACCAGGGTGTTGCTGCTGGGCAGCACCGCGATGGCGTTGTTGGGGCCGATCAGAGGCCGCAGCACCGGCATCATCTGCGCCGCCGACTCGTACTGCAGCGGGTAGACCTGGGTGATGATGCGGTCGCCGCGCTCGTTCACCTCCTTGCCGCGGGTCACGCTGAAGTTGTGCTTCGCCTCCGCCTCCGGAACGATCTTCACCACGCCCGGCCCCTCGACCGCGGCAAAGCCCTGCATGCGCAGCGCCGAGAGCAGGATCGGATAAACCTGGTCGCGCGACACCGGCCGCGCCGAGGTGATGATCACCGTGCCCTTGACGCGCGGGTCGATGACGAAATTCTTGCCGGTGAGCTCGCCCACCGCCTTGATCACCGAGGGAATGTCGGCGTTGACGAAATTGAGGACGACCGGTTCGCCCTGCGCGTGCGCGGGTGACAGTGCCAGCGTCAGCGCGATCAGCAGGGCACGCCCAGTCAGCCGGCGAAAATGGGCCGTAGATGTTTTCATGGCTTTTGGTTCTTATCGTCCCTGCTGCAGACTGAATGAAAGATTGAGTGGGATGCCCTGGCGCTCGCCGACCAGGGTGACGCGCTGCAGGTTCGCCGTGCCGGACAGCAGCCGCGCGAGATCCTGCACATTGGCGACCGGACTGCCGTTGACCGTGCGCAGGATATCACCGCTCTGCAGGCCCAGCCGCGCGACCAGGCCGTCTCCGGCCACCCGGGTCAGCACTAGCCCGCCCTGCGCCGGTCCGCTGCCCGCCTGCGCCTGCACCCCCAGGCTTTGCGGGTTGGCGAGCGCCTGGCTGATCTCCTGATGCGTAACCGGAATGTCGCCGTTGGCCAGCGTCAGCGGCCGCCCCATTTGCTCGAGGGCGAGGCGCTCGCGCACCCCGTGGTTGAGCAGGATCACATGGTCGGGCGCCACCGCGTCCAGCACCACGCCCGGCTGGATCGCCTGGCCGGTGGCGATCGCCTGGTCCTGGCCGTCGACCGCCAGGATCGCCAGCGCCGGCAACCCGCCCAGCGCGGCGAACACCCCGCGCAGCTTGAGCTTGAGCGTGGTCGCCCGCTCCGCGGCCGTGTCGGCCCCACCCTCCGCCGCCCCGAACAGCCCGGCGGCACGCAGAGCGTCGAGCGCCGCGCCCGGCTTCACGTCGGCATGCGCGTCAGCCGGCGGCAGCGGCGGTTGCGGCGCGGCAAAGCGCCACGTCCAGTGGGCCAGCGACGCGGCAAGGGCCAGCAGCAACAGCAGATTGAGCAGCGGAACGCCCAGCCAGGGAACTCGGCTGAGCCGGGCGAAAACGTGATTGAGCGGCATCGCGGCCAAGCATCCTATAAGGAAAACGCCGGCGCAACCTCGAACGGTTACACCGGCGTTAAGGGATTAATGACCCGCTTCGCCCCGCCCGCAGGCGGAACAAAGCGGTCGGGGCCTTACTTGCCGGCCTTGAAACGGCGCCAGCCGAAGAAACCCAGGCCCATCGCCAGCAGCGCCGGCAGGGTCGGATCGAAGCGACTGTCGCCGCCGATGGCGCAGCCGCCGCCACCGCCGCCACCGCCGGTGGTGCTGGTGGTGGCGGCGGCGGCGGTGGAAACCGGCAACAGGTCACCGCTCGCTGGGGCATTGTTGAGCCACACGGGGCTATCGTTCTGCGCGTCGGCGACGACCGGAATGATGCGGATAGTAACTTTGCCACCGGGAATGCCATCGCCCACGTTGACGATGTAGTTGATCCCCAGGTTCAGCGTGTCCTCGATGACGTCGACACTGTAGCGCGGGTCGGCCGCCCAGGCGTTCAACTCGGTTGCAGTCACCGCAGCGAAGCCCGAAGCATAGTTCTTGACCCAAGCCGTTCCGTTCCAATAGGCCATGACATCATTATCGGTGTAGGGGTCACTGTCTGCATCGAAGTAGATAGCCTTCGGGGCCAACCCCGAGTGCAGCCAGTCGCCGAAATTGACCGGGGCTTCCACGTAGTTGCTCGGCAACGCCGCCACGGAGCGGATGGTGTCCGAGTAAGGCACGGTAACGCCAGTGAAGGGTGAATAGGTCGGGCAAGGCCCCGCCGAACAGACCTGCTCGACGGTGAAGCCGGCCGTCCGTTCGTCGAAGAAGCCGACTTCCGGGAAATGCTTGTCGATCGGGCCAAAAAGGCCGTGCGAGAACGAGGCAAAACCGCCGTCGTCGTCAAACAGGTTGGAACCATTAGGGGTCTCGGTCGGGTCGTTGTCGCCCGGGGTGAGATCAGACGCCCCCTCGCCGATGCCCAGCGAGATGAACAGGTTCTGCTCGATGCCCTGGGCCGCCGCCGTCAGGAAAGTCGTGCCCGTGCCCGTGCCGACCTGGATGATGTAGCCCTTGAGGCGCTTGCCGGTGTAGTTGTTGATCTTGCTGAACACCTGGTAGGGGTTGACCTTTCCGTCGCCCGAGTCGGTCACGTTGAAGACCAGGTCGATGGGCTTGCCTTCAGCGCCATCTGCGACACCTTCGACGGTCGCGGGCTGCATGGCGATCTTGAAGCGCTTGTGCGTCTGGAAGCCGCTCGAACAGATGACGGGCTCCGGGTGCGTGGTGTCGAGATAAGACGTCTCCGTCGTGCTCGGGTTGGAATCGTCAACTGCATCCAGATAGGAGGTGTTGATGATGCAGTTCTGCGGCTTGCCATGCTTGACCGCGGTGTCGCCGTAGACCGCCTTGATGCCGGTCGGCTCGCCGACGGGCCAGACCTTGCCGCCCACCTTCGCCATCAGCACGGTGGGGTTCTCCCAGTCGTACACCCAGCTCGAGAACGAATCATGAAGAGCCATGGCCGTGTAGGTGCCAGCCGGCGAAACGCCATCAGCCGACTCGAGGAATGTACCGAATTCGGTGCCGTCCGGGTGGAACAGCTTGACCTGGACGTTGCCGAGATCCCAGGCGCCAACACACGCGATCGGCGCGGTGTCGGGATCGCCGCAGGCACCAAGAAAAGGAGTAGGGGTTAAGTTGTTCGAATTATCGATAATGCCAGCGTTCACGCCGGCCGACAGCATCATGCTCGACAACGCCAGGCTCACTGCGCTGGCAACAAGGCTCCGCGATTTTTTTGCGGTCATTAGAAGACTCACTCCCATTTTACAAATTAGAAATCAACGAACGAAACGAATGCACTTCGACCATGCGTTGAGGGCATCTCAGGACAGCTGCAATACCCGTGCCTGCGGCGCAATGGACGCGATACCCGACCGACTGATCCTCCCTGGCTGGACCTGACCGTCAAAAGGGGCTTCTGCAGCGCGTGGGCACTATACGCGAAGCGGGATTGATCTCGATTGACAAAACGCAATTTGGCCGCGAATTTTCATTGGATTTTTTACACAGCCTTCCCGCGGTCTTTGACGCTGTCATTTCCCCGACAACCAGAAGGGGATTTCGTCAGCGCGCAACGATCCGGCGGGCGTGTCCCACGCGATGTGATGCAAAGAAAGAGGGGGCATTGCTGCCCCCTCCCATTCCAGGTTGCCAATTGGCAGCCGGTCCGGCGCCTGCTTCAACCCTGCAGCATCTCCGCGGCGCGCACGATGGCGAGCGCCTTGTTCTGGGTTTCGGTCCATTCGTTTTCGGGCACCGAGTCGGCGACGATGCCGGCCCCGGCCTGCACGAACAGCGTGCCGTCCTTGACCACGGCGGTGCGGATGGCGATCGCCAGGTCCATGTCGCCGTTGAAGCCGAGATAGCCGACCGCGCCGGCGTAGATGCCGCGCTTGCTGGGCTCGA
>Ga0316628_100001455_pt1 | contig 16704 bp, 13 predicted proteins | sample OWC_Aug_M2_C1_D5_FD_207648 | JGI IMG/M metagenome (GOLD analysis project Ga0316628, IMG submission 207648) | Wetland soil microbial communities from Old Woman Creek delta, Ohio, United States - OWC_Aug_M2_C1_D5_C | ecosystem: Environmental > Terrestrial > Soil > Wetlands | place: USA: Ohio... | reverse complement strand
ACAAAGGAAATGAAATTCATTTTGGTCCCTTCAATTTATGATAAGACCAAGTACAGAAGGGAACCTGTCTCCTTTTACGGCGCAGATGATTACATCGAGGACCATGATCTTTCTACGCAGCTTATCGATAAGATCGAAAAGCTCCGTGGACTTAAGGAGGAGGAGAAGGCCGAAAAACCGCCACAGCCAGAAGCGGACCGCGTCCGGGTCAGGGCGCCTGAGATGAAGTCAGAAGCACCTGTAAGCGCGCCTGCGCCGGTTTCCAGTGCCGCAGACGAAAAGATTGAAAGGGCCAAAAGGCTTGCAAGGACAATAATAAACGATATCTATTTATATAATGTTGCCAAGCTTGATGAGGCCGTCCGAAACGACAACTTCTATGCAGTTTTTGCATCTGAACTGAGAGAAGGCAAGAAGTTATATGATCAGAGAATCCTTCCGGAAGTTAGGCTTATGGGGGACTTTTACAAAGAGGCTGTAGAAAACTTCATCTCAACAAGAAAAAAGGTGCTTTCATGATTTTATCAATAAATCAAAGAAAATCAGAGTTTTTTTGAATAATAAGCAGCTTTCCGGAATTATTATCCCAAAAAAAGACCTTGCCTAAGTCTTCTGTTTTTTAGTATATTAGCACTCACTCGCATTGAGTGCTAACAATCCCAAAATAAGAACACAATGAGAAAGGAGAAGAGTCTATGAAATTCAAGCCACTCAAAGATAGGGTATTCGTAAAGTACACCGAAGAGGGTGAGAAGACACCGGGCGGTCTTTACATCCCCGACTCAGCCAAGGAAAAACCACAAAAGGGTGTTGTCGAGGCGGTCGGGTCTGAGGTGAAAGACGTAAAGGTCGGAAACACGATCCTCTTTGACAAGTATTCGGGATCGAAGATAAACATCGACAACAACGAATACCTGATCATCAAGGAAGAAGACATTCTCGGCATCGTCGAGGGATAAGATAATACCATTAACATAATCATTCACTATATCCAGGAGGAAAAAACATTATGGCAAAACAGCTTCTATTTGATGAGGAGGTAAGGACCACAATATTGAAGGGCATCACCATGCTCACCAATGCGGTCAAGGCCACCCTCGGCCCCAAGGGCAAAAACGTCATCATCGACAAGAAATATGGCGCTCCTACCATCACAAAGGACGGCGTCACCGTTGCAAAAGAAATCGAGCTGAAAGACCCTTTTGAGAACATGGGCGCTCAGTTGGTGAGGGAAGTTGCAAGCAAAACGTCCGATGTCGCGGGTGACGGTACAACAACCGCTACAGTACTTGCCCATGCGATTTACAGCGGCGGGATCAAACACGTCGTAGCCGGTTCAAACCCTATGGACATCAAGAGGGGCATCGAGAAAGCGGTTGAAGCGGTTGTCGCAGAGCTCAAGAAGATCAGCAAACCCGTGCAGGACAAGAAAGAGATCGCACAGGTCGGCACAATATCTGCGAACAATGACCCTACAATCGGTGAACTTATCGCAGACGCTATGGACAAAGTCGGCAAGGACGGCGTCATCACCGTAGAAGAGGCCAAGAGCATGGCGACCGCCCTCGACGTCGTGGAAGGGATGCAGTTTGACAGGGGATATATATCACCCTACTTCATTACGGACCCGGACAGGATGGAATGCAACCTCGAAGACGTCTTCATACTCCTGAACGAAAAGAAGATCTCCTCGATGAAGGACCTTCTCCCGATCCTTGAGCAGACCGCGAAGATGGGCAAACCACTTATGATCATCTCAGAGGAAGTCGAAGGCGAGGCCCTTGCGACCCTCGTCGTCAACAAGCTGAGGGGCACGATCCAGGTCTGCGCGGTCAAGGCGCCGGGCTTCGGCGACAGACGCAAGGCGATGCTTGAAGACATCGCGATCCTCACAGGCGGCACCGTTATATCAGAGGACCTCGGCATCAAGCTCGAGAGTGTCAAACTCAACGACCTCGGAAGGGCGAAAAAGATAACCGTAGATAAGGAAAACACCACGATCGTCGAAGGTGCGGGAGATCCGGCGAAGATCCAGGGCAGGGTAAAGCAGATCAAGGCCCAGATCGATGAGACCACTTCGGACTATGACAGGGAAAAGCTCCAGGAGCGCCTTGCTAAGATAGTCGGAGGAGTGGCGGTCATCAACGTCGGCGCTGCAACTGAGACCGAGATGAAAGAGAAGAAGGCAAGGGTAGAAGACGCGCTCCACGCCACAAGGGCCGCTGTCGAAGAAGGCGTTGTCCCGGGCGGCGGCGTCGCCCTCCTTAGGTGCATAAGCGCCCTCAAAAACCTGAAGCTCGACAACCACGATCAGACTGTAGGCGTGGATATCTTAAAGAGGGCACTTGAGGAGCCGATCCGCCAGATTATCAACAATACCGGCCTGGAGCCGTCTGTGATCGTCGATAAGGTCAAGGGCTCGAAAGATGCGAACTACGGCTTCGATGCCGCCAGCGAAGAGTATGTCGATATGCTGAAGGCCGGCATCATCGACCCGACGAAGGTGACGAGGTACGCGCTCCAGAATGCGTCTTCGGTCGCATCCCTGATGCTCACCACCTCCGTGATGATAACGGAGCTGCCTGAAGAAAAACCCGAAATGCCCGCGATGCCTCCCGGCGGCGGCATGGGCGGAATGTATTAATCGACTTCGTTTATGAGAATCTCTCGAAAGCGGGGCCATGCCCCGCTTTCTTTTTTTGCCCGTAAGACGCGGAACGTGTTGATACTGAGGCTTTCTTTACAATATTCAATCTCTTTTGTCATGCTAACTACATGAAGAAAAACTTCTTAGTCATAATCACGAGCTTTCTGATAATGGCCCCGCTTTATGCCGCCTTCGAGATGCTGGTCCCCGCACGCACTGTTGCCGGTAATACCGAAATTGAGATACCGAAGGGGGCGACCTTCAAGCAGACCGTAGACATACTCGCCGGCGAAAACCTCATCAGGGATAAAAAAATATTCCTCCTTCTTGGCAGGCTGACGGGGGCAGACAGAAAGATACGGGCAGGGTTTTACTCTATATGGTCTAACATGAGCCCCTGGGACATCTTCAAGATCATACGCAAGGGGCGGATAATCGAATATGAGGTCAAGGTCCTTGAAGGCGACTCCCTCTTAGAGATCGCAGACGCGTTTTCACGGGCAGGGATCGCAAACTATGATGACGTGATGCGGAAATCGAAAGACCCCGAGTTTCTGTCAGCTTACGATATCGAGGCTCCGAGCATAGAGGGTTATATCTTTCCAGACACCTACATGATCCCCAAGGGAGTAAATCTGGAAGATGCCCTAGGGGCCATGATCGACAAGATGAGGGAAAAATATGCCGGAGAACTCCTGGAAAAAACTGAGAAGAAAGGGATGACCGAGACAGAGGTATTGACCCTTGCCTCGATCATCGAAAAAGAGGCGGTAATGGACAGTGAAAGGCCGTTGATCTCGGCCGTATATCACAACAGGATTAAGAAGCATATGCCGCTTCAGGCTGACCCGACAAGTATATATGGGATAAAGAGTTCGAAAGAGAAGATAACGAAGGCCGACCTTCAGAGAAGAACTCCTTACAATACATACGTGATAAATGGATTGCCTCCAGGGCCGATAGCGTCTCCCGGATTGAAATCGATTATCGCTGCCTTGAATCCGGCAGAAGTTCCTTATTTATATTTTGTATCAAACAATGACGGTACCCATATTTTTTCAGTGACGCTCGGCGAGCACGCAGACGCGGTGAAGGCATACAGAGACAAAAAGAAGCTGAAGTCCGAGGGAGAGACGACATCAGGTTAAAGAAATGAACGCTCAAAGGGAAAAAACAAGAAGACAGATGGTGAGGATGAGGACGTGATAAAACGCGGAAGAAAGACAAAGGTCATTCATGTCGGTGGAGTAGCGATCGGAGGCGGAAACCAGGTTTCGGTCCAGTCGATGACAAAGACAAAAACCCAGAATGTAAAGTCAACGGTCAGACAGATCTGCACGCTTGAAAAAGCGGGATGCGAGATCATAAGGATCGCGGTGCCCGGTATCGATGCTGCAAAGGCGCTGGGAAAGATAAAGGCCTGCATAACCATACCGATTATTGCCGATATCCATTTTGACTGGAAACTGGCGCTGGAAGCCGTTCGTCAGGGGGTGGACGGCCTCAGGATAAACCCGGGAAACATCGGGGCGAGATGGAAAATCGAAGAAGTCGTTTCAGCAGCCGGCGACAGGGGTATCCCTATCAGGATTGGGGTCAATGCAGGCTCCCTCTCGAAGAAACTCCTTGCAAAATACGGCCATCCATCCCCTGAAGCGCTCGTCGAGAGTGCGGCGGAACATATAGAGATACTCGAATCGTTGAACTTCAGGGATATAAAGGTTTCGCTTAAGGCGTCCAACGTTCCGACCACTGTAGATGCATACCGGTTGTTTTCTAGGAAGTTCAGATATCCCCTTCACATAGGGATATCTGAAGCAGGCCCTTCATTCACCGGGATAATCAAGAGTTCTGTCGGCCTCGGCATACTCCTTTCTGAGGGCATCGGCGATACAGTTCGGGTCTCGCTTTCGTCAGATCCTGCCGAGGAAGTAAGGGTCGCCTATGAGATCCTTAAATCGCTGGGTCTCAGGGAAAGAGGGGCGAATATCATCTCCTGTCCCACCTGCGGCAGGTGCGAAATTGACATCCGCGGACTTGCGGCAGAGGTTGAAACCCTGCTGAAGGATATTAAGAAGCCGATTACAGTGGCGGTGATGGGCTGTATAGTGAATGGCCCCGGTGAGGCGAGAGAGGCGGATGTAGGGATCGCGGGCGGAAAGGGGACGGGGCTTCTCTTCAAGAAGGGCAAGATCGTCAAGAGGCTCAAGGAAAGCGAACTGCTCGATGCGCTGATGGAAGAAATAGGAGAACGAGACTGAGTCCGACACAATTGGATCACGTCAACCGTTCATACTTGAGGACGGAATAGTTACGCCTTTCTGGCTGGCCCTTTACTGCACCCATCACTCGTGTAAAGTAATGATATCCGATATATACTCTGCGAACTCGAGTCCGGCGACATACGTATAACCGAAAGGGTTTTCGCCATCAATTGCCATTATCCACCTCACAGTAGCCTTACTGGAGGAGAGTGGCAGGACATTCTCTTTAATTGCTATTTCTTGTCCCGGACTCAGGGGATAATCTGTGAAAATGCACAGTCCCGAGCAGCTCAGATTAAACGTATGCCCACAGAAAAGCGTACTTTCACAGCCTGAAATTAACCCATAATGAATTAGGGAAAACAGGAAATAACGAGTATGTCTGCGCTTGTCGGCGACTAATAAATTTCCGCCAAAATTATTTTCCATAACAAATTTCACAGTAGAATGATCCCATAATGTGACCCTTTGTCTTATTACAGACTAATCACTTGGCCTCAATAAATCAATCCTACCTAAGTAGGGCATCCCGATAATCATTCTCAGGTTTTTTGCAAATGGACCGCCTAAATGCCCTAACGGCGATCTTAAGCGTTGCGCGGATTTTTTCGAAGCTGACCTTCCCACTTGCATACTTATTTGCCTACTGGAGATTCCGTGATAAGATGAGGCTAAGGGGGACGCCATGAGAATATTACTTGCAACCGACGGCTCTGAACATTCGGAAGGTGCAGCGAGGTTTTTGACGCGTTTTGACTTTTCAACGACAGACGAGATCGTTGTCCTTCACGTAGTGAGCGAAATCCCTTACGACGACGACTACCATGCACAGATCAAGAGGGTGATAAAGAGGGTTGCGCCAAAGATCCTGAAAACCTCGGCCGATATCTTGAAGACCACCGGCGCAGAGATAACTACGGTTGAGGAAGAAGGATATCCTGATACGACAATCATAGAAAAAGCTGTCGACTATGAGAGCGGCCTGATTGTCATGGGTGCAAGAGGCGTAAGAGGGGTCGAATTGCTCTTTCTGGGGAGCGCGACAAGGTCGGTGACAATTAATTCTCCCAAGCCGGTCCTTGTCTTCAAGCGGCCGTCCTGGCAAGCCTCAGGGAGGATAAAAGTCCTCTTCGCCACGGACGGCTCGGAGATCGCCGGCGAAGCGGGAAAATTTGTTGCGACGCTGCCGCTGCCGGCCGAAACAGAGATTACTGTGATGAACGTTTCTTCATCGTTCATCTCTGATATACCGCAAAAATATATGAAAGAGATAGGAGAACAGCTCACGGGAAAGCCCTCCACATATAAGGAATCGGAAAGGATATTTGAACAGGCAAGGAAGTTTCTTGGCAGCCGATTCAATAAAATCGATTACCTGCTTAGAATCGGGGACCCATCGAGGGAAATACTTCCCATGGAAAAGACCCTTGAGCCTGACATGATCGTCGTAGGCTGCAGGGGGTTAAGGGGCATCAAGGGGATGATGGGGAGCGTGTCGAGAAGGTTACTGGGCCATTCGGAATCTTCCATTCTGATAGGGAAACCCTGCGCAAAAAGCGGGCAACACGTCAAGCCCGGCACATCTTGATCGATGTCCTTCTGCTATGTACTCTCCGTCAACTAATCAGTTTTGCCTTCAACCTTATTTCCGTACCGCTGAGCGCTACTGAGACCGGACAGCCCTTTTTTGTCGCCTCGGCCAGCTCCAGAAATCTCTTTTCATCTGCTCCGGGCACCTTCGCCTCTGTTTCCAGTTCGATGACTGAGATCTTAAATCCATCACCGGACTTGTCTATATGCACCCTCGCTTTCGTATGGATGTAGTCCGAGACAAAACCCGCCTTTTCCAGAAAAAGCGAGAGGGCCATCGAAAAACATCCGGCGTGGGCCGCACCTATGAGTTCCTCCGGGTTCGTGCCCGTCCCTGACTCGAACCGGGATGAAAAAGAATAGGACCCTTCAAAGGCCCCGCTCCCAAGCCTCATCTTTCCTTTCCCCTTGAGTAAATTGCCTTCCCAGACGGCTTCTGCTTCACGCACCGGCATAATGCACCTCCTGATCATCTGCTATATATGTTTCTGCTCTGATGTCTAACACCTATTTATCACGGAATCGCACAGTAGTCAATCAAAACCGAGAATTGACCTTACAGTTCCAAAAAATATTATAAAATGGAGTCGGGGTTATGAAAACCGGCCATAGTCGAGGAGTCTCCGCAGAAGTCCCCCGAAGACGTGCGACAAACCCCTATCGTATTACAAGGAAGGTAATGTCTGTGTTTATGTGAATGAGGATATAATCTGCCGATTCTATGGCGTTTTACAGCATGTGCGACTCCATCTTTTTTGCAATATTAGGGTCGATATATCAGGCAGACTTTTCATTATGATAAAATAACAGGCGAAAGGATGAGATATGGAGATCATTAGGATACCGCGTGTCATGCAGGATACCTGCAAAAGATACCTGTTGAAGGGGAGATCTATCGGTTTCGTTCCTACTATGGGCGCCCTTCATGAAGGCCACATGAGCCTCGTAAAAAGGGCCCGGATGGAAAACGACATCTCGGCCGTAAGCATATTTGTGAACCCGGCACAGTTCGGTCCTTCCGAAGATCTTGAGAAATATCCGAGAGACATAGACAACGACATCAAGAAGCTCCGCGGGCAGGAAGTTGACATCCTTTTTCTGCCTGACAACGCTCTCATGTACCCCAAAGGTTTCTCAACATATATCCACGTCGACCGGATTTCTGAAAAACTTTGCGGGAGCTTCAGGCCCGGACATTTTAGGGGTGTTGCAACAGTAGTTGCCAAGCTTCTCAACATTGCGAGCCCCACCAGGGCCTATTTCGGACAGAAGGACTTTCAGCAGACAGTAGTAATAAGGAGGATGGCAAAAGACCTGGACCTCGACGTTGAGATCGTCGTCTGCCCCACCATCAGGGAGCAGGACGGGCTTGCGATGAGTTCCCGCAACCTTTACCTCGACAGTGAACAGAGAAAAGCGGCGACTATTTTGTACAGGTGCCTCAGCCATGCATCAGAGGCCGTCCTGTCCGGGGCCAACTCCCCCGCAAAAACAGGAGAACTAATGCGGGAAATGCTGGGGGGAGAGCCGCTCATCACAAAAATTGAATACGCGTCCGTTTACGACGCCGCAACGCTGGATGAGACGGATAGGGTCGGGGGCGAGGTCCTTCTAGCGGTGGCTGTCAGAATGGGGAATGTCCGCCTGATAGACAACGTGCTGGTTAATCTGTGATCAGCTCTTCTTGTATATGTCCCTGACCGTCGGAAATAGGTCGATATTTGTATGAGGGAGAAACAGGGCCGACATGTATTCGTCCATGAATCCCCTCGAGGCAGAAAGTTCGACATAAGTCATCTTTCTGGCGATCTCTTCAGCCTCACGCCGCATCTTTTCGGACAGCAGGCATAGGTATGCCCCGGCGATCGAGGTGTTGCCAATGAATGAAAACTTCTCCAGAGGGAGGTCGGGCAGCATCCCTATCATGATCGCCTTGTCCACGTCCAGATAATTGCCGAAGCCCCCGGCGATATATATTCTCTCAACGATGTCAAGCGAAAGCCCGACCTCTTTCAGGAGTACGGACACGCCCGCAAAAAGGGCCGCTTTCGCGCGCAGAACGTTTTCGATATCCACTTCGGTAAGTACGATGTCCTTGCGGTCGCCCCGGTAGAGGACAAATTCAGGTCCCTCATCGCCCGTCCTTATCCTGTCCTTCGCGAGCTCTTTGACAAGTTTACCCTTCTGGTCAATCAATCCGGTAAAGAAAAGTTCGGAGATGGCGTCAATCATACCGGAACCGCAGATGCCCGAAGGTGAGGAGCCGCCGATAACGCCCAAAACCGGTTCGAAGCTCGAAGGGTCTATTTTTACTGACTCGATTGCGCCCTCTGTCGCCCTCATGCCGTGTCTTATCCCGCTGCCTTCGAAACACGGGCCCATCGAACACGCCGCCGTGATCATCCACTCATTGTTGCCTACAGCGATCTCGCCGTTCGTTCCTATATCCATAAAGAGAGCTATCTCAGAACTCTTGTGCATCCTGGAGGCCAGGACCCCCGCCACAATGTCTCCTCCCACATAACTCCCCACACTCGGCATGGTATAGACCGGCCCCTGGGGGTTTATGTTAAAGCATGCAGTCCCCGCCCTCCAGACAGGATAGATATTGACCGTCGGTATATAGGGCTCTTCCCTGATCGAAGACGGGTCAAGCCCCCAGAAGAGCTGCGTCATCGTCGTATTACCTGAAATAATGGCAGAGTCAATGTCTTCGATATCGATTCCGTTTTTTTCTATTATCGGGGCCAGAAGGTCATTCACATCATCCACAATGGCATCTCTCAGTTCCTGAAGACCACCTCCCTCGGTCGCATAAACAATCCTCGTTATCACATCATCGCCGTGGCGCATCTGAGAATTAAAGGTCATGCCGGCATCGACAAGCGTGCCGTCAGAGCAGTTCACCAGATACAGCACGACGGTCGTCGTCCCTATATCAACGGCAATCCCATAGTGCTTTGTTTTGCAGACCGCTGAAAGACCGATCGCCTCGTGACTTTCCGTGTAGTAAAGACAGACATCCCATTCCGCCTCCCTCAGAATATTCGGCATCGAGAGGATAAAGCTGTGGGAAAATTCCATGCCATGGATCCCCTTTTCGTGGAGTGCCCGTTTAAGCCGCTCGAGATCGCCCGTATTGTCCTGGATAGATGGAGGTGTGAGGTTGAGTACGACCCTTCGTATTGCAGGAGTAAGCACCTGATCGACGGTCTGAAGATATTGCAGCAGATCCTTCGTCTTCGATATGGCGATTTTATCGCCAATAATCAGTTTTGAATCCTCTGGTATATCAATTAGGACATCGGCTTCCGGGAAGGTCTGGCATGCCAGGACAGTATTCTCCTCAATATCCTTCTTTAGAAGTTTGCCTGTAGATTCAACCCGGACCCTGCCTTCGAGGACCCTCACGCGGCACTTCCCGCAGACGCTCTTGCCCCCGCATGAGGCGACAAGGTACACGCCGTTGTCCTTCAAGGTCTTATAGATGCTTTTGCCTGACTCCCCCGCTACTGTTTTTCCGTTCAGTATTCTTATTTCCATGGTTTTTCATTTTATGGGTAATCCGGACGAAAATCAAGGGAATGAATGGAAGAAGTCAGGAGACCACAGCGCATTGACACAACACATGAAACACCCATCGGTGGTGCCGCATTCGATTCGTGCTGCCCCTGCATGAGATTCAGCGCTCCGGGAGCCTCAGCTTCCTCAACCCTTGACACAATCAAGCCAGGCCATTGACTTGATGCGGTTGATGTGGTAATAGAAAAGAGCAGGCAAGGTCTGCCCTCTTAGAACGCCTTGGTCCTGCTAACGAGATAAATCCAAAACAGAAATAAGGAGGCATCCATGCGAATTCAATATGTCTTAATCCTTGCGCTGCTTTTATTGCCGGTGATGGCGTTTGGAGAAAAAGCCCAGACAATCGATGAGCTTGTCAAGATGTATGATTCATCGGGCTGCAGGCAATGCCATGCCGAAATTTTTGAGCAATGGCAGAAGTCGCACCATCACAAAACTCTCATAGGGACTAAAGGGAGGACAACGTCGACATGGACCGCGTACCTGACCCAGGCCCTTCCCGAAGACAAAGTACTCAAACAGTCCGGGGTGAAGGAACTGAAGGACGTAAAATTCATCCATATGAAGCCCTGCACCATATGTCATCTCCCACAGCTTGAAGACGCCAATGACGAAGTCGCAAACAAGGTTGCTCAGGCGATAGTCAACAACGACGCCAATGTTTTGGATAAACTTAGCATCAACTGCGTCGTCTGTCATAACAAGAGGGCGATAGTAAGGCATTTTCGGGATGGCTACCCTGAAAAAGGCGTCGTATACGGCCCAAAAGGTATAGGGGCCCACGGCGACAAAAATTATCCTTCGGCTAAAAAAAGCAATATCATGAAGGACCCTGCCTTTTGCGGACAGTGTCATACGGGACCTAATATCATAGGGTTTGATGAGCCTCAGTATTGCTCATCAAACTATGACAGCTACCTGCACGGCTACGTTCCCCTTGGCAAGACAGAAAGCTGTCAGGACTGTCACATGAGAGGTGAGAACCTGGGTCACACATTTCCTCCTATATATGACGATGAGAAGCTTACTGTGGAAAGGCTTAAGAAATCGATTGACCTGGATTTAGATGCGCTCGCTTATGAGTTCAGGCCCACGGTCAAAGAACTGTTTCCCGTGGCTGTTTTAAAGACCACTGTAACAAGCCGCATAGGTCACCGCTACCCTGATGGATGCCCATCGCCAAACAGGATTACTCTCGATGTGGAGGTAAAGGACAGGGACGGTAAAGAGATATTCAAAGACCAGAAGATTTATATGCCGCAGTCGGGCAATGGATATAGCCAGGCCATGGTATATGGCGCATTTGCGAAGCTTGGCCTGCTTCGTGATACTAGTCTCCAGCCCTTCAGACCCAGCAAAGAGACCTTTGAGATTAAACTCCCGGAAAATGTGAGAGAGGCTCAGGTAGACGTAAAACTGGTCTGGAGGCATCTGCCGGGTGATGAAGTGGTTATCCACAAAATTACCAAAAAAATAAACCTCGACAGATAAAGATTTTTGATCCGGGTCTGTTCTTCTGCAGACCCGGATCAGATGGTGGATTTATTGACAAAAACGATCAACTTCACCGGGCAACCATTTTCATCACGAAACGCCAAATCCAGCGCAGTGTGCTGCCCTGTCTTTTCAAGCAAGTGACCTGCCGATGCCCGGAGTGATGCCCTTTGATAATTGTAATTTGATATTGACTTGTTCTTGAATTTAATTACAATAACGCATGCACTTTCGCAGTATATTGATACTCGCAGTCTTATTCGTCTCGATTCTCTCACCTATTACCGTGCAAATCTCAATCTCACCTGTCGCCGAGGTGAAGTATCTCATATCGCCCGATGTCTGCGATGCCTCGGGCGCTTTCATGTCATCCAATGCAGATAACACTTCATTACATGAATGCCCCTGCGCACCCGGTTCTTTTGAGTCTGCAGAATATATTGAACCCGACAATCTGTCTTTTACTCCATCAATGTATTTTGTTCCATTAGAACACCCTCCAAGGTCCTAACACGAAGTTCCGAAGTCTCCGAGCCGATTTTTCAGAGATACAGGCAGGTTCCACAGGAGTGTTTTTTGGACTTTTCTCCCCGTAAAGCTCGGCCCGCTTCGGAATTATTGAAAAAATAAGTCCGGAGCGGGCTGTCTTTTTTTTCCAGCGCACTGAAGGAGCACCGATAAATGCGCTTTGATGTCTGTTAAGAAAAGGAGATTCTAATATATGACTATGTCAATAATATTCATTGCATCATCTTTTGTTTATACCCTTAATAAGAGGGCGCCTTCTATAAGGTTCGTGATGTTTTTGGTGTTTTGCCTGCTGTTGAGTTTCGCTGCCGCAGAAGCAGCGGCTACGGTGGAGAATCCAAAATATTGCAAGCAGTGCGGGATGGACCGGACCGTTTACGCCCAAAGCAGGATGCTGATTGTATACGCCGACGGGACTACCGTAGGGGTCTGCAGTCTCAGATGTGCAGCAGCTGAGATGAAACAGAATAAGGACAAGCAGGTCAAGACTCTCAAGGTTGCCGATTATATGACAAGAGAGCTGATCGATGCGGGGACAGCAGTCTGGGTGGTCGGCGGGAATAAGGAAGGGGTCATGACCTCTGTGGCGAAATGGGCATTCGCCAAGGAGGAAGATGCGCATAAATTCGTAAAGGAAAATGGGGGACGCTTAACCTCCTTCGATGAGGCGACGAAGGCTGCCGCAGAGGAAATAGAAAGGAGCGCAGGGATGACCCGCGGGCAGCATTCGCACACGGGCCACGATATGAGCCAGCACATGGGCCCCGGAGCCCAAATGGTCTTCAATCCGGCTTTCGGCGACGACATATACCACACCCATCCGGCCGGGATGTGGATGATAACCTACAAGCTCATGCATATGAACATGAGCGGACTTCGGGCGGGCACATCGGACGTCGACCTGAGCAGCGTCGGGTTCAAAAGGGACAAGCCATATAATTATATGATGATACCCACGGACATGACCATGGATATGCACATGTTCATGCTGATGTACGGGATCACCGACCGGCTGACCGTGATGGCCATGGCAAATTATCAGGTTAATTCGATGGGCATGCTGATGGATATGGGCCCCGGCAAGATGATTACCCGGGAGGACGACATGCGCACCAGCGGCTGGAGCGACACCGAGATCAGGGGTATATACAAGATCAACAAGTACCTGAACGGCAGCCTCGGCCTCAGCCTTCCGACCGGCGACATCAAACAAACGGTAGTGATGATGCGCAAGACATATCGCGCGCCTTATGACATGCAGCTCGGCTCAGGCACCTACGATCTGAAGCCTGCGCTTACTTACAACGCCCTCAGCGATGACGCGAAATGGAACTGGGGAGCACAGGCCATGTACACATATCATATAGGAGAAAACAAAAACGACTACAGCCTCGGCGACAACTTCAAGGCGACCGGATGGCTGCAACGCGCCCTGGGCCCGTTCAGCTCCTGGGTGCGGCTAGCCTTCAACGATACAGGCCGCATCCACGGGAAGGACCCGGAAATCGACAAGCTTAACCATCCTCTAACGGGGATGGGTGCGCCTACGCCTGATGCCGATCCGGACAACTACGGCGGGCAGCGGCTCGACGGTCTGATCGGGTTGAGCCTTCAAATGGGCACCCTCAGCTTCGGAGTTGAAGGCGGCGTGCCACTTTATCAAAACCTGAACGGTCTTCAGATGAAAACCAAATGGATCATCAACGCAGGGGTCCAGGTGATGTTTTAAGCTTCCCTTTGCCGTAAGCGCGAAAATATTCACAATCTGTCGATTCTGATAGGCCGTGATTCCACCCTGCCGGTGGACTTACGGCCTTCAGTCATCTGTTCTTTATGTCAAAGCACCATGCCGGTTTCGGCCTGAAATAAGACTATGGCCTTCAATTCTTGGAACTGTTTTTGGCGACAGGATAGACCTTATCGCTTTTTGCTGATACACTTCTAAATATCACGTTATATGGGGGGAATGGATGAGAAACGCAGCAGAAGGAGCATCGGCAACGGTGTTGCGGGAGGCCTTTGGTTTTTCGCTGGTTTTTATACTTTTGTTTCCCGTGTCCTCGTGGGCCCACGGGTTTGCGGGCCAGAGGTTTTTCCCGACCACCTTCCAGGTGGAAGACCCGTTTGTGTCGGATGAATTTTCCCTGCTCTTCAACCATATCAAAGACCCCGATGCGAAAACCACAGGAATCGACCTTGAATATTCCAAGCGCATCACCCCTCACTTCGGTATTAGCATTGGTGAATCCTACCAGCACCTGGACTTTGCGGAAGGCGGCTCCGCAAGCGGCTTCGGGAACCTTGAACTGGGGGTAAAATACCAGTTACTGACGAATGGGCCGCATGAGACGATCCTGTCCGTCGGGATAGGTGCCGAGATCGGCGGCACAGGGGCGCACAGTATAGGCGCGGAGTCCTTTTCGGTCATATCACCGGCTCTTTTTTTCGGGAAAGGGTTTGGCGATTTACCCGAATCCCTGAATTTTTTCCGGCCCTTTGCAATTACCGGAGTCATAGGCCCTAACTTCCCGACGCGCAGCGGCAACGAAACCGTCAACCCGGACACAGGAGAAATCGAAATTGAGCGCAACGCTACCACCCTTACCTGGGCATTCTCTTTACAGTACAGTCTCATATACCTTCAGTCCTTTGTTAAGGACGTTGGGCTTGGCAATCCCTTTAAGCGCATGATACTTGTAACCGAATTTCCGATGGAAACATGCATGAGCGCAGATTGCAGGGGACAGACGACGGGAACGATAAACCCGGGCGTCGTCTGGGCGGGCAAGTTCATTCAGTTAGGGGTCGCCGCTCAAATCCCTATCAACTCACGCTCGGGGAGCAGCGTCGGGGTCCTCGGCCTGCTCCATCTATATGTTGATGATCTTTTCCCAAAAAGTCTCGGCAGGCCTATCTTCAGGTAAGGTTCAATGCGACCCGTAAATATCAGTAGCGTTATTGCTTTCTTTTGCCTGGTCTTTCTGTCCCTCCTGCCAGGGGCATCGTGGGGGCATGTCTTCCCCGATCACTCTGACCCGAAGGTCGGCTCGACTGTCTCGGGTCCGCCCGCCCAGGTCCGCATCTGGTTCGACGGCAATCTGGAGCCTGCCTTTTCGAACCTTATGGTGCATAATACCGACGGCAAGATGATCGATAAGAGGGACAGTCGTGTGGGTCCGGATGACCCGAAATTACTTCAGGTGAGTCTGCCTCCTTTGACGCCAGGCACGTATCTTGTTATCTGGAACGTAGTTGCAAGAGACGGACACAAGACGAACGGACAATTCTCATTCACAATCAAATGAGGTAATATGGAGCTGAAGAAAGGACATTATCGGAAGGTGAGAGGTCAATGCATGTCATCCCCGAATGGTTAGAACTCATCTCCCTTGCCTTTTGCATGGGTGTGATTGTCTGCCGCCTCTGGTTTTTTACGCCTTCGGCTCAAGACGAATTTTCATATAAGGAGAATTTCGTCTCGAAGATGTGGACTTTGTTCTGTTTCGGGCTGGCCGCCTTGATTGCAGGCAGCACAGCAGAGCTGTTGACGAGGACGGCCGAGATGAGCGGCCAACCCTTCCCTGCTTTTTTTTCGGTGCTGCCTACTGTCCTCTTCAGGACCCATTATGGAAACGTCTGGATAATCCGCGTTGGGGCCCTCATCCTATTGGCGCTTTCGAAGACGGCGGTGCGGTATCGCGACAAGCGCGTTTTTCTGTTTCTCATGCTCCTGCTCGGGCTGATAGTCTCTATGACAGCAAGTGCTACGGGACACGCTTCAGATGCCGGCGATTTGAGCCTGCCGGAGATAATGGACTGGCTCCACCTCCTTGCCGCCTGTGTCTGGGGAGGCGGCCTCATGGTGCTTTCCGTCTCTGTTCTTCCTGATCTCACCGGGCGGAAGGAGCCTACACCGGCCCTAATCGCAAAGGTCGTGAGCAGGTTCTCGGCGATGGCGGGCTTTGCAGTCGGCATAGTCGCGGTCACCGCACTGTACAACGCATGGATCTATGTGGGGAGCATAAACGCCTTATTAGGAGCACCTTACGGCCGGATAGTGATAGCGAAGATCGTGCTCTTTCTTGTCCTGGTAAATCTCGGCGCCTTCAACCGGTATGTCAGCGTCCCGCTCCTGCAGGAATGGGCAGGGGCCCCCTCAGAAGGCCGGGGGATTTTCACGCGCATGGCACTTCGGTTCTTTCCCAGCTTTCAACTGGGTGGAAGCGGGCACCGGATTGCTGCGAGGTTCATGCGCAGTGTAAAAGTTGAGGCGATCCTGATAATAGGCGTACTGTTGTGCGCCGCCTTACTCCGGCACGAAATCCCTGCACGCCATCTCTCCCATCTGGGTCATACAGGAGGAGGACAGCCCATGCAGCACCATAATCATGGCGGCGATATGTAAGGAGACTTGAGACAGCAGGTCACCAGCACCTCTGCTCGCCCGAGCCCCTGTCTCCCTCTTCGATCGTAACTAATGCCCCGCCTCTGAAGGTTAGAATCTTTATGAACCGACCCTGGCCGCAGTTGAAGTAGAGTTTATCTATCCTTTCGGTAGAGGATGAGAACCCTCCCTCCTTTGACCCTTTCTGACGGGTC
>Ga0316628_100001454_pt1 | contig 16715 bp, 12 predicted proteins | sample OWC_Aug_M2_C1_D5_FD_207648 | JGI IMG/M metagenome (GOLD analysis project Ga0316628, IMG submission 207648) | Wetland soil microbial communities from Old Woman Creek delta, Ohio, United States - OWC_Aug_M2_C1_D5_C | ecosystem: Environmental > Terrestrial > Soil > Wetlands | place: USA: Ohio... | reverse complement strand
TCGGCAACTTCGCCGGCGCGGCGACCGCCGGCGTGCTGCTGGCGATCCAGAAGAACACGCCCTTCCTGCCCGGCAAGCCGCTCGACGACGTCTACGCCCACGCCCACCTCGCGGCGCTCGGCTTCGCCACCCTGATGGTCATGGGCTTCGGCTATCGCCTGGTGCCGATGCTGCTGCCGGCCGCCACACCCAGCGGACCGCGCGTCGCGGCGACCGCCTGGCTGCTCTCCGCCGGCGCCTGGGGGCTGTTTGCCGGCTTCCTCCTCGCCAACCCCTGGATTCTCGGCGCCGGCGCCGGCCTGGCCGCGGCGGCGACCGTCATCTTCCTCGCCCGCGTCCTGTGGATGCGCCGCCACCTGCGCCCGGCGCCGGCCGAGCGCCCACTCCCGGACTGGGGCGTCTGGCACGTCGCGGCGGCGCTCGCCTGCCTGGCGCTCGCAACCGGGCTCGGCCTCGCCCTCGCCCTGCTGCCGGACGGGCTCTGGAAGCTTCGCGTCGGACCGGTCTATGGCGCGCTGGGGCTGCTTGGCTTCCTGGCCCAGATGGTCCTCGGCGTCAACGCGCGAATGCTGCCGGTATGGATCTGGATGCAAGCCTATGGCGGACGGCTCTGGGAAGGCGCGCCGCCCTCACCGTGGGCGCTGGCGCCGCGCTCGCTGCAGGCCGCGACGCTTGCGCTGTGGAACTGCGGCCTCTTGCTGCTCCTCGCCGGTCTGGGTCTCGAGCGCGCCGCCCTGATCGGGACCGGCGGCGCGGCGCTCGCCCTGGCGGTCGTCCTCGATGCGGTGAGCGGGATCCGGCAGCTCCGGCGCACCCCGCGCCTCCGGGTTGCGGTAGTCTCGGAGCCGAAAGGAGATCACCGATGAAGAGAGGAATCCTCGCCGTCGCCAGCGTCGTCGCCTTCGTCCTCGCCGTCGCTCTTGCCGCCGCGCCGGTCGCTGGCGCCGACGCCCCGGACGGCAAGGCGGTCTTCACCGCGCAGAAGTGCAGCCTGTGCCACTCGGTCGAGTCGCAGAAGATCGAGCGCACCGTCAAGAGCTCCAAGGCCAAGGACCTCTCCAACGTCGGCGCCGAGCGCGACGCGGCCTGGATCGAGAAGTGGCTCAAGAAGGAGGAGATGCTCGACGGCAAGCCGCACCAGAAGACATTCACCGGCACACCCGAGGAGATGCAGGCCCTCGTTCACTGGCTGGGCACCCTGAAGAAGTAGCCATGCGTCACACCAAGGTCGCCTTCGAGACCGAGTCGCCGCTTGCCTTTCCCGAGGCGGTCGAGCGCTGCCGCACGGCGCTCGCCGCCGAGGGCTTCGGCGTGCTGACCGAGATCGACGTGCAGGCGACGCTGAAGAAGAAGCTCGGCGTCGACCGGCCGCCGTACGTGATCCTCGGCGCCTGCCACCCACCCTCGGCCCATCGCGCGCTCGAGGCCGAGCCCCAGGTCGGGGTGCTGCTGCCGTGCAACGTCACGGTGTCGGTGGAGAGCGGCAAGACCGTGGTGCGCGCTATGGACCCGGCGGCGGTCATGGGCCTGATCGAGCGCCCGGAGCTCGCCAGCGTCGCCACCGAGGTCGGCGCCGCGCTGCGCCGCGTGCTCGACGCGGCCAGCCGCCGCTAGTCGGGCCCGCCATGACCGCCGTGGTCCGCAACGTCCTGGTCGGCAGCTCGCTGCGTCCGGCGAGCGATCGGGTCGTCGGGAGCGCGCTCGCGCTGGCCCGCGCCGCCGGCGCCAGGCTGCACGTCGCGCATGCCTTCCCGCCGCTCGTACCCTACGTCGGCGAACCCTTCCCGGTGCAATGGATCTCGCCCGATCTCGAGGCCGAGAACGAGCGCGCCCTCGCCGCTCAGCTGCGCGAGCAGGCGCAGCGCGTCGGCGCCACCGAGCACGAGCTCGGCACGGTGACGCTCGCCTGCGGGGTCGCGCACGACGTCCTGGCGGAGACGACCGCCGCGGTTGGCGCCGACGTGCTGGTCGTCGGCGGGCGCGAGCTCGAGGGCGGTCGGCACTTCCTGCTCGGCTCGACCACCGATCGCGTGCTGCGCCGCACCCGCTGCCCGGTCCTGGTGCTGCACGGCGAGCCGCGCTTCCCGCCGCGCACCGTGGTCCTGCCGGTCGACCTCTCGCCGCTCTCGGCAGCGGCCTTCGGCTGGGCAACGCGCTTCCTCGCCCAGCTCGACCGCGACCGCACGCTCAGCGGCCAGGCCCTGTTCGTGCTGCTGCCGTTCACCGCGCAGCTGGCGCTGCAGTTCGACGCTCAGCAGGTCGAAAGCCTCGCCCGCACCGAGCTGCAGCGCATCATCGATCGCAGCGGCGAGCTGGCGGCGCGGATCCAGCCGGTCCTGCGCACCGGTGAGCCGCGTACCGAGATCCTCGCCCACCTCGAGCGCGAGCGCCCCGACCTCGCGGTCATCGCGACCCATAGCCGCGCCGGCCTCGACCGCCTGCTGATCGGCAGCGTCGCCGCCGAGGTGGCGCGCGCCGCGCCGTCGAGCGTGCTGGTCGTGCCACCTCCCGCCGACGCCTGATCGCCAGCCTCCGATAAAACCGAACGGCCGCCCGGGTCAACCCCGAGCGGCCGTCGATTCCTCGCCGAGCAGACGGTCGGCTACAGAGTCAGCCGCAGGCGCAGGCCCACGACGTTGGCCCGGTAGTCGCCGTTGTTGGCGTCGAGAATCAGCGCACCCGGCAGGTAGTTGGCGAGGCCCTGCAGGATGAAGCTGTCGATCTTGTACTTCTCGTACAGGTACCACACGCCGGCCGAGGCGTGCGGCGTGATCGCGTAGTCGACCTTGGCGCCGATGCCGGTCAGGTCGTAGTCCTCGTAGTTGTTGAACGAGAACGCGAGGTCCGGCGCGCCGCCCGGCGGGCTGAAGAAGTCCGCCAGACCGTCCGACTTCGTGTAGCGCGCGGTCACGTCCACCGTCCACAGCTTCGCGAACTTGCCGGTCCAGCCGAAGCCGCCGAAGGTGTTCTTCTCCTTGAAGTGCACCGTCCAGCCGTCGGCCGGATTGGTGGACGGCGTGGCCCCCGACTGGCGGCCTGCCAGGTCCTGCTTGCGGTCGGCGTACTCGCCGAACGCGTAGAGGTGCTGGCCGTTCGCGATCTCGTAGTCGAAATCGGCATTGAAGCGCGTGATGTCGTCCTTCTGCAGACCGAGCACGCTCTTCTTGTAGTCGTCCTTGCGGCCGTTGACGCCGACCGAGAAGCTGATCATGTCGGTGGGGTAGAACTCGGCCTCGAGCGACCACAGGTCGTACTTGCGCTCGGCGATGTCGATCTCGCGCATCAGCGGATTGTTGGTCTCCTCGAGCTCGGTGTCGTACGAGCCCGGGAAGGTGCGATTGCCGTATTCGTACGTCGCCCGCAGCATCACGTTGGAGATCGCTCGCGTGTCGATCGAGGCGCGCAGGATGTCCTCGTCGGTGCGCGACACGGCGCGGTTGGTGAGGTCCCAGCGCTCGCGGGTGTAGCCGAGCAGGAACGTCGACCGCGACGCGAAGTCCCAACTGAACTCGCCCGACAGATCCTGGCGCTTGTAGGAGAACGGCTCGGTCGCGACCGGCACCGTCTCCCAGACGGCGTGGAAGCGCACGTAGCCGGGGAAGTCGATCTCCCGCGAGCGATCGTCGTAGTCGTAGTACTTGTAGCGGAACGTGAGCCCGAAAGCGTCCGCGAACCGGGTGCCGGCGTCGCCCGCCAGGTCGGTGATGCGCACCTTGCGATCGGCGCTGTTCGCCGGCAGGTTGGCCGGATTGGTCGGATCGAACGTCGAGCCGTTGGCCGCGATGCCGGTGATCGAGCTGTTCAAGGTGTACGGCAGCAACGGGTCGTCCTGCTTCAGCTCGGTCACGCCGGCATTGCCGTGCATCCACCAGCCTCCGAGCTTGGCGCGGCCGTTCCAGAACAGACGGTTGGCGCTGTTGTCCGCCGCCAGATCGGCGAAACCGATCGCCGAGCCGCCGATCGAGCCGGCTCCAGGAGCGGTGTACGCCGACGGGTCCGTCGCGCTGGTCGCCCGGAACGGGTTGTCGAAGTACATCGTGCTGATCTTGTTCTCGAACTTCGAGTAGGTGTAGCCGAAGCTCATGCCGCCGTTCTTGCCCTTCCACTCGCCGCCCAGGGTGGCGGTGTTGGTGCGGTAGTCGATCGGCTCCTCGAGCTCGGTGGCGTTGCTGAAGCCGAAGCTGCCGCCGTACTGGCGGGTGCCGACCCGGTTCTCGTGGTCGTACTGCAGGCCCCAGGCGAGCGTCCCCATCTTGCCGAGGTCGAAACGTGCCGAGGTGCGGTCGCGCTGCAGTCCGATCGACACCGTGTTGGCGGCGTCGAGGTACGGCGTCAGCAGCCGGTTGAGGAACGCGTAGTTGATTCCCGCCGGCGAGATCTTGTACTGGTTGCCGATCGCGGTCTGCAGGGCAAGCTGGGTGGGATCGGCGATCTCGTACGTGCCCGGCCCGGTGCGGGTGTAAAGCGTGTGCCCGTCGTTGCCGAAGTTGTGCGGGATCTTGTTGTAGTCGAGGGTGAAGCTGTACTTGCCCGCAACGCCGTACCGCAGGTCGTAGCGGGCGTCGGCACGACCGACGTTCTGCAGCCGGACGTCGAGCTCGCGGTTGCCCTTGTCGCCCTCGCCGTAGATGTGCAGCTTCTTCAGCCGGAAGCCGCTGGAGAGGTCGCGGTACTCCTCGAACTTCGCCGAATGGGTGTCGACGTCAGTCCACAGCGTCTCCATCACCGCCGGGTCGAGATGCAGCGAGAAGCCCTCGCTGGCGGCGCGGGCGGCCGGGGTCCATGCCAACCAGGCTCCGGCCGCGACGCATGCGAGTGTGACGAGTGTCTTGCGCATGGCGGCCTCCTAGTGCCCGAAGTACGGGCTGGATGGAGAGTTGCTGCCGTGGATCGAAGCATGACAATCCAGGCAGGCGCGGTTGAAGATGCGGTTGCTCGCCTTGGCCTGGCCGGCGAGCGCCGTGGCGTCGTACAGGGTGCCGGGGTGCCGGGTGTTGGCGTGGCACTGCTGGCAGAGGTACGGCACCGACGTCTTCTGCAGCTTCAGATGGTTGGAGCCGTGCGGAGTGTGGCAGTTCATGCAGTTCTCGCGCACCGGCGGGTGCTCCCACAGGAACGGCCCGCGCTTCTCGGCGTGGCAGGTGTAGCACTGATCGTTCACCGACGCCGCGATGATCATCTTCGGCGTTTCCGAGCCGTGCGGGTTGTGGCAGTCGGTGCAGGTGATCTTGCCCTCGCGGATCGGATGGTGCGAGGTCTTCCAGGTCTCGGCGCGGACGTCCTTGTGGCAGGTGAAGCACATCTCCGCGACCGAGGACTCCTTCAGGCGGGCGGTATCCGACTTCGGCGAGTGGACGCTGTGGCAGGTCAGGCACGAAAGCCCCTTCTGCTCGTGCCGGCCGCCGTGCCAGAAGAACTGCTTGCCACCGGAGTGGCAGTTCTGGCAGATCGCCGACTGGGCGCGAGCGTCGAGCGTGTCGATGCGCGGCCGCAGCGCGACGTTGTCAGGATCCTCCACGTGGCGGCTGCCCGGCCCATGACAGGTCTCGCAGCCGTGCGCCGAGAGCTTGGCGAAGCCGTCCTTGCCATGCGGCGAGGACGCCAATCCCTTCGCCACGGTGTCATGGCACTCGGCGCAGGTCTCGGCGCCGACGTACGTCGCCTCAGTGCCTGCCGCCGGTGCGGCGGCGGTCGCTCCGGCGGCGCTCGCGCGCGCCAGCGCCAGAACCGCCACCGCCGCTGCCAGCAGGATCATGCGGTGTGTTCTCATCTGGCCCTCCTCCCCACGACCCCCGCAACTCGAAAACCGCGCCGCCGAGGCCGTCGTCTGAAAAACGTGCCTGATTTTGAGGCCCGAGAATAGCTCACAACCACGCCCCGAGAGCCGTGCGTCCACCCACCCGTCCGGGTGGCGCGGGCCGCCACCCGCGGGCCGCCCGTGCGGACCGCCTCGCGGGGCGTCGTCGCGAATCAGCCCATCTCATACCTTCTCGAGGGCAGCAAGGCTGTAAGGAGGCTTCACCATGACCATGACCAAGATGCGCGACGTTGCGGTCCTCGCTCTCATCCTCTGCGTGCCGCTCGCGGCCGCCTTCGTATATCTCGCCCCCGACACCGCGGCGTACGCCGCTGGCACCCCGGACGGCCGCCAGATCTTCCTGGCGCAGCGCTGCGACCTGTGCCATGCCGTTCCCGCCGCCGGCATCGCGGCGGTCACGGCGGTGGCGACGATGCAGGGCCCACGAATCGACGGCCTCGCCGCGCGCCACGACGCCGACTGGCTGAAGAACTACCTGGCCCAGCACAAGGAGCTCAAGAGCACTGACGCCGAGGCCGACGCCCTGGCGAGCTGGCTCCTGGAACAAGAGAAGTAGCCCGCAATCAGCGCATCCGAGGAGCTTTGGCCATGCGGCGCGCGAGCTGGGTGAGGGTGGCGGATGGGGCTCGCGCGCCGCGTTTTGCCGGGCCGGCGCTGGCCGGTCTCGCTTTCGGCCTGGCCCTACTCGCCGGGACGCCGGCGCGCGGCGCAGCGACGATCGACGACTGCCTCGCCTGTCATTCCGACGACAGCCTGACGGCGACCCGCGGCGGCAAGCAGGTCTCGGCTTTCGTCGACGGCGCCAAATTCAAGGCCTCGGTGCACGGCGACCTCGCCTGCACCGACTGCCACCCCGACGCCACCGCTGACGGCCACGCGGACGACCTCAAGCCGGTCGACTGCGCCACCTGCCACGACGGCGAGGTGCAGGCAGCCAAGCAGGGCATCCACTCTCAGACGGTCGACGGTCACCCCGCCGCGGCCTGCTACGACTGCCACGGCCGGCACGACATCCAGTCGCCGAAGAAGCGCGGCGCGGTCGACTGCGCGAAGTGCCACGCCGAGGTCGCCGCCCAGCAGCACGCCAGCCTGCACGGCCAGGCGGCGGCGCGCGGCGATTCGCTGGCGCCGACCTGCGTCACCTGCCACGGCTCGCACCGCATCTTGTCGCACCGCGACCCCAAGTCGCCGGTCGCGGTGATGAACGTGCCGCTGCTCTGCGGCCGCTGCCATCGCGAAGGCACCCCGGTGTCGCAGACCCGCGACATCCCGCAGGACCGCATCCTCGAGAACTACGTCGACTCGATCCACGGCGAGGGCCTGTTCAAGAAGGGGCTGACGGTGACCGCGGTCTGCACCTCGTGCCACACCGCGCACGGCATGCTGCCGCACACCGATCCCCGCTCGTCGATCGCCAAGGGCAACATCGTCAAGACCTGCACGCAGTGTCACGGCCAGATCGAGCAGGTGCACCGCAAGGTGATCGAGGGCCGGCTGTGGGAGAGCGCGCCGCACAACATCCCGGTGTGCGTCGACTGTCACCAGCCGCACAAGATCCGCCAGGTGTTCTACACCGCCGGGATGGCGAACCAGGACTGTCTGTCCTGCCACGGCAAGCCCGACGCGGCGGTCGAGAAGAACGGCAAGCGGGTCTCGCTCTACGTCGACCCCGCCGCCTACGCCGCCTCGACCCACGCCGAGGTCGGCTGCGCCCAGTGCCATAGCGAGGTGGCGCCCTCGCACGTGCGGCCGTGCGACGCGATCCGCTCCAAGGTCAACTGCAGCGTCTGCCACGCCGCCCAGGCCGACGCGTACCGCACCAGCATTCACGGCCAGCTCGCCGCCAAGGGCGACAAGGACGCCCCGGTCTGCCTCGATTGCCACAGCCCGCACGCCACCAAGAGCAAGAAGTCCCCGGCCTCGCCGACTTTCGCCTCCAACGTGCCGCAGCTCTGCGCGCGCTGCCACCGCGCCGGCGAGAAGGCGGCGGTGCGCATCCACTCCGACGTGCCGGACATCGTGGCGAGCTACGCCGACTCGATCCATGGCAAGGGGCTGACCCAGAGCGGCCTGGTGGTGACCGCCACCTGCGTGAACTGCCATTCCTCGCACGGCGAGCTGCCGCCCTCCGATCCGCGCTCGACCGTCAACCGTGCCAACCTGCCGCACACCTGCGGCCAGTGTCACCACGGCGTCGAGGAGACGTTCCGCAAGAGCATCCATGCGACCGGCAAGCCGAAGCCCGGCCAGCACCTGCCGGTGTGCGAGGACTGCCACACCTCGCACTCGATCCGCCGCGCCGACTCGGCGGCGTTCCGCCTCGAGGTGGTGAACGAGTGCGGCGAGTGCCACACCGAGGAGCTGAAGACCTACTTCGACACCTTCCACGGCAAGGTCACCAAGCTGGGTACCGCGGTGGCGGCGAAATGCTCGGACTGCCACGGCAGCCACCAGATCCGCTCGATCGACGATCCCGAGTCGCTGCTGTCGCGCGCCAACATCGTGCAGACCTGCGCCAAGTGCCATCCCGGATCGCACCGCCGCTTCGCCGGCTACCTGAGCCATGCGACGCACCACGACGCCAAGCGCTGGCCGTGGCTGTACTGGTCGTTCCGCTTCATGACCGCGCTGCTGGTCGGCACGCTGACCTTCGCGCTGCTCCACACCCTCTTCTGGCTGGTGCGCCTGTGGCTCTCCCGCGAGCAATGGCGGCACGTCAAGGCGCTGTCGCGGATGGAAGGGCACGAGCGGCTGTACCGGAGGTTCTCTCGCTTCCAGCGCCTGCAGCACCTGCTCATGCTGCTCAGCTTCTTCACCCTGTCGCTGACCGGCATGACGATCAAGTTCTCGTACGCCGGCTGGGCGCAATGGATCTCGCGGCTGTTCGGCGGCCAGCCGGCCATGGCGGTGCTCCACCGGCTGGGGGCGATCACCCTGCTGACCGTGTTCTTCCTCCACGTCTGGGACGTGCGGCGGCGCAAGCGCGAGGCGGGGAAGACCTGGAAGCAGGTGCTCACCGGCCCCGACACCATCCTCTTCGCCAAGCGCGACCTCGGCGACGTCATCGCCTCGATCCGCTGGTTCTTCGGCCTCGGGCCGCGCCCGCAGTACGGTCGCTACACGTACTGGGAGAAGTTCGACTACTTCGCGGTGTTCTGGGGCGTGCTGGTGATCGGCTCGACCGGCCTGATGCTGTGGTTCCCGGAGCTCCTCACCCGGGTGCTGCCGGGCGCCTCGATCAACGTCGCGACCATCATCCACAGCGACGAGGCGCTGCTCGCCACGGCGTTCATCTTCACGATCCACTTCTTCAACACCCATTTCCGGCCGGACAAGTTCCCCATGGATCCGGTCATCTTCACCGGTCGGATGACGGTCGAGGAGCTGCAGCACGACAAGCCCGACGAGTACCAGGCCCTCCTCGCGGCCGGCGAGCTCGACGCCCACCTGGTCGAGCCGATCGCCAAGCCGGCGGAGCGGGCCTTCAAGGTCTTCGGCTTCGCGGCGCTCGGCGTCGGGCTGACGCTGATCGCCCTGATCATCTACGCGATCTTCTTCACCTACCGGTAGGCGGCGACGCCGAGCGGGAGGCTGCCATGCGTTCGATCCCATCGCTGCTCGGCTGGCTCGCGGCGGCGGCTCTGCTCGCCACCCCCGCTCACGCCGCCGACGACGCCTGCCTGCCGTGCCACGCGGCCAAGGAGAACGCCGTCGAGAAGCGCTTCCAGATCGACGAGGCGAAGTGGGAGGCGTCCTCGCACAAGAACGCCGGCCTCTCCTGCGACGCTTGCCACGTCGGCAAGTTCGACGACGTCCCGCATCAGCTCGCGAGCCCATGGAAGGCCTGCGCCGACTGCCACGGCGACGAGGTCGCATCGCTCGCCGCCAGCGTGCATGGCCGGGCCGCGGCGCAGGGGATGAAGGAGGCGCCGCGCTGCAACGATTGCCACGGCAGCCTGCACGAGGTGGTCGCCGGCGATCCCGCCGCGCCGACCGGTCCGCGCAAGATCGCCGAGACCTGCGGCCGCTGTCACGCCAACCCCGACCTCGTCGCCGCGACCGGCGTCAAGCTGGTGCAGCCGCTCGCCGCCTACGAGGCCAGCGTGCATGCGCGCGCCGTGGCGCGGGGCGAGAAGGCGGCCACCTGCACCGCCTGCCATGGCAGCCACGGCATCCTGCCCAGCGCCGACCCCAAGTCGCCGGTCAACCGCGCCAACGTCCCCCGAACCTGCGGCCGCTGCCACACCGAGATCGCCAAGGCGTTCGCCGAGAGCGTGCACGGCAAGGCCGCGACGATGGGCATCCGCGAGGCCCCGGTGTGCACCGACTGCCACGGCGAGCACCGCATCCTGGGACCCGCCGACGAAGCCTCGCCGGTGGCGGCGTCGAACGTGCCGAAGATGACCTGCGAGCGCTGCCACGGCGACCTGCGGCTGATCGCCAAGTTCGGTCTGAAGTCGACCGCGGTGAGCGCTTTCGAGAGCAGCTTCCACGGCCTCGCCGGCCGCACCGGCAGCCAGACCGTCGCCAACTGCGCTTCCTGCCACGGCGTGCACAACATCCTGCCGTCGAGCGACCCGAAGTCGACGATCAACCCCGCCAACCTCGCCAGGACCTGCGGCGCCTGTCACTCCGGGGCCGGCTCGAGCTTCGCGATCGGTCCGGTGCACGTCACGCCGGCCGACAAGACCGGGCAGCCGGTGGTGCGCTGGATCCGCTGGTTCTACCTGGCGGTCATCCCGCTGACGATCGGCTTCATGGTGGTCCACAACCTCGGCGACTTCCTGCGCAAGCTGCGCCGCGGTCCGCTGCGCCTTTCCGACGAGGGCACGGTGGTGCGCATGCGCAAGCAGTTCCGCATCGCCCACGGGCTGGTGATCGCGAGCTTCACCACCCTGGTGGTGACCGGCTTCGCCCTGAAGTTCCCGGACAGCTGGTGGGCGGCGCCACTGCTGCGCTTCGAGGACCACTTCCCGCTGCGCAGCTGGGTGCACCGCGGCGCCGGTGCGGTGTTGATCTTCGCCACCCTGTACCACTGCGTGCACCTGGCGCTCAGCCGCCGCGACCGCGTGATGCTGCGCCAGATGATGCCGACCCTGCAGGACGTCAAGGACCTCTGGCAGATCCTGCGCTGGCAGTACGGGTTCGCCAAAGAGCCGCCGACCTACGGCAAGTTCAACTACGCCGAGAAGCTGGAGTACCTGGCCTTCATGTGGGGAACGGTGCTGATGGCGGTCACCGGCCTCATGCTGTGGGCAACCGATTTCACGCTGCGTCACTTCCCGAAGTGGGCTTCCGACGCCGCCACCGCCGCCCATTACTACGAGGCGATCCTCGCCAGCCTGTCGATCCTGATCTGGCACTTCTACATGGTGATCTTCGACCCCGACGTCTATCCCATGGAGACGGCCTGGTGGAACGGCAAGGTCTCGGCCGCCCATCTGCGCCACAGCCGCCCGCGCTACTACGCGGCGCTCCAGCGCGAGCGCGCGGCCGAGCTCGATGCCGCCGCCGACCGCGAGCCGCCGGCGCCGAAGCCGGCGGCGAGCGATGGCGGCGAGGCGAGCGCCGAGGGCGGCGAGCCCCCGGGCCCGTCCGCCTGAGGAGCTAGGAGCGGCTCCTCTCCGCCGGCACGAACTCCTCGAGCACCGCCTTGCGCAGCAGGGATGGCGGCACCAGGCCCTGCGCCAGGATGAAGTCGTGGTAGCGCTGGCGATCGAACTTCGCGCCCAGCGCGCGCTCGGTCTCGGTGCGCAGCGCCATCAACCGCTGATAGCCGCAGAAGTAGGACGGCGCCTGGCCCGGCGCCCAGAACGTGTAGCGCTCGACCTCCTGCAGGGCCATGGCGTGCGACACCCCGACCTCGTGCTCGAGGACGCGGAACGCCTCGTCCTTCCCGATCGTGCCGCGCTGCAATCCGACGTCGAGGATCACCCGCGCCGCCCGCAGCAGACGGTTCTGCAGCGCGAAGAGCTGGCCGTCGAGCGGCTCGTAGGGCTTGAGCTCGGCCTCGGCGTACAGCGCCCAGCCCTCGGCGTTCACGCTGTTGAAGGCGAACAGGGCGCGGGCGATCGAGGTGCCGTCCTCGACCAGATGCGCGAACTGCAGCTCGTGCCCGGGCCGTCCCTCGTGGGCGGTCAGCGTCCACGACTCGCCGGCGTGCGAGAAGTCGTCGAACTCCAGGGTCTTCCCCGCCTCGCCGGGAATGCGCAGCGGCAGCACGAACTCGCCCATCTCGCCGGTGTTGCCGATCAGGCGCGGCGGGTTCATGTTGGGCGCCGGGATCGACGCGCTCTCCGCCGCGCTCGCCAGGCGCAGGCGCATCGGGCGATTGGGCAGGGTGACGATCTTCTCGCGCCGGATGATCTCCTCGACCTGGGCGATCCTCTGCTCGTAGTGGGCCTTGATCGCCTCGCCGAGGATCTGGTTCTTCTTCAGCTCGTGGATGACGTCGCGATAGTCGGAGGACGGCAGGTTCTTGTCCTTGGCGATCAGCGCCGCGATCGTCGCCATCTCGTTCTGGATCTCGCGGAACGACACCTCGGCGCGGCTCTCGAGCTCGTCGATCGGCATGTCGATGCCCGCCGCCTTCAGGCGCAGCGCGTAGACCTCGGGCGGCAGGCGGAAGTCGGAGCGCGCCCGCGGCAGGAGCTCCTGCTTCAGGAACCCGTCGTAGGCGACGAGCTGGGCGGTGAGCTTCTGATACGCCGCCTCGTAGCCCTTGATGCCGTACTTCTGGAACAGCTTGCCGATGCCGTCGCGGTAGGTCGGGCCATTCTGCAATCCCTTCTCGATCTCGTCCTGCGAAGGCCCGAGCAGGCCCGGCTTGGCCAGGCCGGCGCGCGTGTCGGCTATCGCCAGATCGACGAGCGGCGTCGTGCCGGGGACGAGCCCGGCGTACTTCTTGAGGCGCTGCAGCGCCGCCTGGCGCCGCTCCGGCGCCACCTGGTCGTCGAGCAGGGTGCGCAGGCCGAGGAAGATCGTCTGGTTGAGCTCGGTGTAGGGAACGAACGTGCGGTCGTTGACCTGGCCCTGCTCGACGTTCAGCTTGGCGGCGTCAATCAGGATGGCGAGGTCCTGGCGCAGCTTGGGGTCCTGCTCCTGCGCCAGGTCCTGCTCGTAGGAGGTGAGCGCCGCCTGGACGGCCTGGCGCGAGCGCTCGGCGTAGCCGGGCCGCAGATCGAGAATCTGCTCGTCGAGACCCGGCACGCCGAAGAATCCGGCCTGCTCGGGAGCGAACTTGGCGAACACCTGGAGCAGCCGCTGCGAGTACTGGTTGGAGCGCTGCACCCAGGCTGGCGCCGGCGGTGCCGTCGGCTTGACGGCCGCCGGGGCGGCCGGCTGCGCGGCGGACGCCGCGACGGCGGGCACCGCGAGCGTCGCGGCGAGCGTCGCCGCGGCGAGAGCTTGGAACGTGGGCTTCACGATGGATTTCCTCCGCAAGGGATCGCAAGATCATGGCCGGCCGCGGGCCGGCTGTCGTCTGTAACGTGGCGGACGGGCGAAGGTTTCAAACCGCTGTTTGACCTCGGTACCGCGGCCGCCCTAGCATGCGCAGAGCATGCGACTGTTCTGGATCTGTCTCGGCGGCGCGGCGGGAACCGCGGCGCGCTACCTGCTCGGCGGCTGGCTGCTCGACCGCATGGGACCGGCCTTCCCGTGGGGCACGCTGGCGGTCAACCTGGGCGGGTCGTTCCTGATCGGCTTCGTGATGGAGACCTCGCTCCTGACCGGCGCGATCAACCCGACCCTGCGCCTGGCCCTCACGACCGGCGTCCTCGGCGGGTTCACCACCTACTCTTCCTTCAACTACGAGACCCTGCGCCTCGCCGAGGGCGGCGTCTGGCTCACCGCGTCGGCGAACGTCGGCGCGACGCTCCTCGGCTGCTGGGTGGCCGGGCTGCTCGGCGTCGGCGCGGCGCGCCTCCTCTTCCTCCACTGACGGAGGTTCCGCATGCGCGTCCTCGATCGCGAAGGGGTCCTGATCCGGGTGTTCATCGGCGAGAGCGACCAGTGGCACCACCAGTCACTCGCGACCGCCCTGCTCGAACGCCTGCGGCGCGAGGGCTTCGCCGGCGCCACCGTGTTCCGCGGCAGCGCCGGCTTCGGCGCCCGCAGCATCCTGCACACCATGCACCTCCTGCGCCTCTCCGAAGACCTGCCGGTCCTGATCGAGATCGTCGAGAGCCCCGAGAACGTGCCGCGGCTGCAGGCGATCCTCGACGAGATGGTCGACGACGGCCTGGTCACGATGGAGAAGGTGCAGGTGCTGAAGTACTCGCCCGGCAATCGCTAGCCACGCCGGCCACCGCCGGACCCGGCGCCGGGCGGCGCGACCGTGCTAGAATGCACAAAACTCTGGGCAGTCCAGGAGAGTCGCCACCATGAAGAGCCCACTCCGCATCGCCACCTTCTTCGCCCTCGCCGCCCTGCTCGTGACCCTGCCGGCGAGCGCTGCAATGTGGACCATCAAGCTGCATGGCGGCGGGAAGTTCCAGACCCGCTACCAGCCGCAGGTCGCCTCCTGGGACGCCAACCGCGTGGTGTTCCTGACCGAGGTCGGCAATCTGGTTTCGGTGCCCAAGGGCGACATCGAGAACATCAGCTCCGACATCGAGAACCGGGGCTTCGGCAAGGTGATCAACACGACCACGGTCATGCTCGGCGAGGCGCCGAACGATCTCGGCACGGGTCAACAGGGTGGCGGCGCGGGCGCCCAGGCGGCACCGGCGCCGGAAGAGGAGACGCCCTACACCGTGCAGCAGTTCGTCGAGCCCTCGGCCGCGCAGGGCATCCCGGGGAGCCTGATCCCGTCGGGCTACGGCGGGCAGCAGCAGAGGCAGGCTCCGCCGCCGGCTCCAGCGCCTGCACCGCCGCCGGCGACGCCGCCGACCGGCCAGTAGGCCGCGGCTCGCGATAGACTGCCGTCCGCCGGGGCGAGCGTTTCGCCCGGCGCTTTGACAATCCGACGCCGTGGTGGCCCGCTCGGCTGAGCGGGCCTGCAAGAGGGAAGCCGGTGCAAGACCGGCGCGGCCCCCGCCACTGTCACCGGGTACGAAACCGGAAACGCCACTGTACGGGCGCGATCGCCAATCGCGGTTGCCCGTGCGGGAAGGCCCGGGAGTAGAGAGATCCGGAAGCCAGGAGACCTGCCGCAGCGTCCGACGTTCCATCCCCCGGGGTGCGGGGAGTGGCAGCTGCCGCCAGGCTCACGCCGCGCGGCGCCCTCCGCCGCCCCGCTCTCCCCCGAGGGAGCGGGGCGTCGCATTTTCACGAAAGGAGGGCGCCATGCGCCTCTTCCTCCTCGCCGGGATCCTCGGGGGTGCGATCCCGGTTCTCGCCCAGTCCGCCCAGCCCAGCCCGACCCCGGCACCGACCCCGGTCTTCGACGACGCGATCGTCGTCACCGCCGCGGCCGTCGACGAGCCGCAGAGCCGGACTCCCGCCACCGTGACCGTCGTCGGCAGCGCCGAGATCGCCGTTCGCCAGGCGACCGAGGTCGGCGACCTCTTGCGCGACGTGCCGGGAATCGCGATCGCCCGCTCGGGCTCGCCGGGGCACGCGACGTCGCTCTTTACCCGCGGCACCGAGTCCAACCAGACGCTGGTGCTGTGGAACGGCGTGCCGCTCAACGAGCCCTTCCTGGGCGGCTACGACTGGGCCTCGCTGCCCACCGAGGGCGTCGATCGGGTCGAGGTCGTGCGCGGACCGTTCAGCGCCCTCTATGGCTCGGGCGCCCTCGGCGGCGTCGTCCAGGTCCTCACCTCGAGCACCGACTCGACGAGCGCCCACCTCGAGGGCGGCGAGCGCGGCTACGCCCGTGCTGGCCTCGCCGCCGGTCACACGTTCGGCGACTTCCACCTGGCGCTCGCCGCGCACCTGCGGCGCGGCCAGGGCGAGCTGCCCAACGACCGCTACGACGGCGAAGGCGTCGAGGGCCGCGGCGAATGGGCCTTCTCTCCGGGTGCCACGCTCGGCCTGCTGCTGCGGCGTTCGAGCGCCGACATCGGCATCCCGCTCGACAACGGCGTCCCGACCCCGCGCGAACGCCAGGGCTTCGACGACCGCCAGGTGGCGCTGCCGCTCCACGGCACGACCGGCCGCTTCGGCTACGAGGCGCTGCTGTCGGAAAACCGCACCGACCTCCGCTTCCGCAACCCCGACGACCCCTACGGCTTCACTTCCGCCGACACCGAGACCCGGACCCGCCGCAGCCGCGCGAGCGGCACCTACGAGCTCCTCGCCGAGCCCGGCGGCGCGACGGCGCGGCTGACGCTGGGCGGCGAGTGGAGCCGCGACCAGGCCAGCAACCGCTCGAGCTTCGGGGTCGCTTTCCTCGATGAGTCGCGGCGCTCGACCGGCGGCTTCACCGAGCTCCAGGCAACGACCGAGCACACGAGCTGGGAAGTCGGCGTGCGGCGCGACGACGACCAGTTCTTCGGCGGCCACACCAGCCCGCGCCTGGGCGTGGCGTTCGTCCTCGGCCGGGGCTGGCGCCTGCGCTCGAGCTATGGCGAGGCGTTCCGCGCGCCGTCCTTCGCCGAGCTGTTCTACCCCGGCAGCGGCAACCTCGCCCTGCGCCCCGAGAAGAGCCGCGCCGGCGAGCTGGGAATCGAGTGGCAGGGACGGGCGGTCGGGCTCCGCCTGACCGGGTTCGAGAACCGGCTGCGCGACCTGATCGACTTCGACCCGGTCCGATTCCAGAGCGTCAACGTCGGGCGGGCGCGCACCCGCGGCGTCGAAGGCGAGGCCGTGCTGCGCCGGGGCGATCTGACGTTGCGCGCCAACGCCACCTATCTCGACGCCGAGGACCTCGACACCGGCACGCAGCTCCTGCGCCGGCCGCATCAGAGCGCCAGTCTCTCCCTGCAGTGGGCCCCGGCGCGCGCCACGCTCG
>Ga0316628_100001453_pt1 | contig 16718 bp, 15 predicted proteins | sample OWC_Aug_M2_C1_D5_FD_207648 | JGI IMG/M metagenome (GOLD analysis project Ga0316628, IMG submission 207648) | Wetland soil microbial communities from Old Woman Creek delta, Ohio, United States - OWC_Aug_M2_C1_D5_C | ecosystem: Environmental > Terrestrial > Soil > Wetlands | place: USA: Ohio... | reverse complement strand
CCCACAAAAAGACACGAAAACCTGGTCCAACTCGGGTCCAAGTAGTGCCAAAAAACCAGCCAAAACCAGGTAGTCAAACGCAGAACCGCGCTAAGCAAATCAACAAGATAGATATTCAGTTGTTGCTTCGGAACCAGGGGCGCGAGGTTCAAATCCTCTCTCCCCGACCAATCATTCCAACTCGCTTTTCTCATCGCCCTCAGTTTTGTTCCCTCACTCTCGGTAAGAAATTCGTAAGAAAGATTTCAGTCTGACCGAAGGACTTCTTTTCAAACCGAAGATACCTTCCTGTTGTGGGACAAGACTTTAGTTTCCTCAAAAACTCAGTGCATTTTCTTGCGCTCGATCAAGGCAACCACCTTGATCAGGTCTGCCCGGCCCTTTCCCCTGCTTCCGGAAAGACAGACCTTCCACGACCGGCTGAAAGTCTTGAGTTGGGTAGGGGCTCTTTCGGCGGCCGATGGCAAAGACGAGGCAGGCTCTTTGCAGTGCGTGGATTGAGTTTGAGTCTCACAAATAAAAGAAAAACGGAAAGGACACATTGGAATGACAAAACACATGAGTTGGCTACTGGGCGCCCTGATGTTCGTTGGTGCCGCTTGCTCACTTGCGCAAGCACAGCCGTCACAGCAACACTCGCAAGAACATGCGGCCGCTGCGCCACAAACGCCGGACCAGAAGAGCCAGGCGGGCGCACTGCTGCAAATTGTTCGGGACGCGACCGAGCGCTTCAAGGATGTTTCGGCCGCTGAAGCAGCGGGATATGTCCTCACATTCGGCTGCGTGAGCGGGCCTGACTCGGGGGCCATGGGGCTCCACTTTGTGAACTTCTCACTGGTTGCCAGCGGCGTTCTGGACCCCAGGAATCCCCAGATTGTGATCTACGAACCGACGGCAGACGGACACCTGCGACTGATCGGCGCCGATTTTCTGGTAATCCAAAGCCAATGGGATGCAACACATCAGGACCCGCCCCAGCTCATGGGACAGCTCTTTCATTTGTTCGATAGTCCTAATCGCTTCAAACTCCCGGCGTTCTATACGCTGCATGTATGGGCGTGGAAAGAGAATCCCAACGGCGCGTTCGTGAACTGGCACCCCAACGTATCCTGCCAGGCATTTTCCGGCCAAACCCCCTGAGCCGAGGCCATCGGTGAGCCAACAAACCACAGCCCTTTCGATCTGCTTACCTGGGTCGGAAGGGCTGGTTTGCTGATTCCACGCGCATGCATCCGGCAATGTGCGAGATGCCTGTTTGGCGACAGTTGTGATCTGGCGTGTTAGCCGACTGGTTCAATTGGCCAGCGGTCTCCCGCAGCATGCCTCAGTTTGTCAGCCAATTTCGCTTGCAAGTAGAGTGGAATACGGAGTTCACGCCCTAGGCGAAACCGCACAAACTGAAAAAATAGTATCCGTCGCCGCATGACCGCGATTTCGGCCCACGGAATCAGTAGAGGTGGATGTCTGAACCTAAACAAGGGCATTGTCGCAAGATATAACCCGTCGGGACAGCCACCCACGGTTAGGCAGTTGCCATATCCAGCAATCCACCGCATTTGACCGCTCTGCCCGGTCCACCGTGTCCCAGCGAACGGCTGCTTCAGCCGGAATCGTTTCGCCAGCGTTGTCCAGCCACCAACGTAGCTTATGATTGCCGATACGAAAAGCCAGAGGGTTAAGAAATAGGCCGGAAAGATCAACCAGAAGGCCGTGTAGTGTTGGTCGAGCCAGTTCTGCATGTCGGGATGTCGGCAGGGCCGAGCAGAGGAATTCTATCGTGGAAACGACCAAGGTGTCCTAACAGTTGAACATAGCCTTTACGCCAGGAATCAAATCGTCAGGAGCTAACTTTCTGACCCTTCTGCCTGTATGAAAGTTCGAAGATCGTCCACCAGGTCAACCAGCCGTTGTGCGTTCTCACCGTTCTCCAGCCAGCTCCTTCACGCAAGCCTTGAACACGTCGCCTCGCTCAACGAAGTTCTTGAACATGCCATAGCTTGAAGACGCCGGAGACAAAAGGCAGATTTTCCCTGGCTCCGTGACCTTGTAGGCAATCCGCACCGCCTCTTCCATGGACTGCGGCCAGAATGCCTTGATGGCCGCAGCCTCGGCCGGCGCCTGAAGCGCCTTCAACACGGCATCCCAGATCTGGCGGCCGGTCGGCTCAAAAAGAATAAGGTTCTTGATCCCGGATTGCGCCACTTCCTTTGCAAGCTCCTCATATTTGAGATTCCGGTCATGCCCGCCGGCGATGAGTGTCTGAACATCCATTCCCAGGCCATCGAGCGCATTCAAAGTCGCCTGCGCAACGGTTGCAATCGAGTCGTCATAAAAGCGAATGCCGCCGTGCTCGCCCACGAATTCGATCCGGTGCGGCAGCGGTTTGAAAGTCCTGAGAGCACTCTGGATCGCCGCCGCGGGCGCCTTCAGCAACGATGCTGCCGTAATCGCGGCCAGAACATTTTCCCGGTTGAACTTTCCCAGCAGCGAGATGTCCGCCAGGTTTGCCACATGGTGCTGCTTTGAACCGTCAGAATAAAAGATTCCTTCCCCGGTCACATAACAGCCATGGCTCACCGGGCCCTCGGCTGAGAAATGAAGCGCGCGCGCGCGGCTGCGGAGGCCGATCTCCCGCGGTATTTCATGGGCGGGATTGAAGATGAGGATGTCTCCCGCGCCCTGGCCTCGCGTAATGTTTTCCTTCGCCGAAACATAGTCCTCAAAGTTGCGATGGTGCGCCGCTTCCGATGACGGCTCGTGAAGTCCGATGTGCTCCGGCACGATGTTCAGCAGCACGGCCATGTGCGGGCTATAGGAGAATCGATCGAGCTGGTAACTGGATAGCTCCAGGACGAAAAGCGTCTTGCCTCCCGCATCCTCTATTAGAGAAAGAGGAGGGCGTCCGATGTTGCCGGCCAGCCGTACGTCCAACCCGGCATTCCGGCCGATATGATGCAGGAGCGTCGCCGTGGTGCTTTTGCCTTTGGTGCCCGTGATGCCAACAATTCTGTTCCGGTCGAAGACGCCGAAGAATATCTCCAGATGCGAGGTAACAATTCCGCCCGCGGCTTCAAAGGCGCGAATGCCCGGATGATCAAACGGTATTCCGGCGCTCTTGATCGCAAGGTCATACTCGCACGCCCGGTCCAGGTAATCCGGCCCAAAAAACAATCGCACATGCGGGTCGCGCTCGATCATCGAGCGTACGTCAGCTGAAATCTCGCATTGCGAAAATTCCCTCCGGTCAGCGATCGCCAGCGCGTGGGCGGGAAAGCGTCTTCTAAGATAGGCATACGTGCTCTGGCCTTCAATGCCGAAGCCGGCAATGATGATTGATTTGCTGCTCAGCTCGCCAACGCTCATGTCAGTACAGGCCGGCCAAAAGCGGCTGAAACTCCGCAGGGATCCTGTGCGGGGCTGTAGCCTGGAGCATCGCACTTGCATCAACGGGTGCACGGCTCCCCAGCATTTCTGTTTCAGCACGCGCCAGGGCATGGGGCAGGACGCGGCCGGACGTCTTGCACGCGCTCACACACAACTCAAGGCCCGCTATGAACTCATCGTAGGAACACACACACTCAAACGGCTTATGCGCGTCAAGGCCCGCGAGCTGCCGCATGATCTGGAAAGAATCGGGATTCTCAAAAAAGTCCCTACCAAAGATCTTGAGCACGTCCTGGTAGGCGACAAAAGGATACGTCGTCACAAAAACGGAAAGACACTTGGGACAATTGCCGCACCAGTCAAGCGAAGCAGGATTTCGATTGCAGCTCTTGATGGTGCCGAACAGTTCGGGGAAGCGCGCCAGCGCATGTCCGATCTGTAATTCGCCCAGCGGCCGCATGAAGCTGAAATACCTGATCTCCGGCGCAATATATTGATGAAGGTATGAGTCGAACCGTTCTTCAAACCTGAGGCTCTTCGAATACTGGTGGTTGATGATGCGTCCCAGGTATTCCGTATTGCCTTCATTTGAGCTGTGCTCGTTTGCCAGAACAATGTCCTTGTAGTCGAAAAGCGCGGCGCAAAGAGAACTCAGAAACGCCAGGTACGCCGAGAACGGCGTGTGGCCATTGAGAAATCCGGCGGCGTTCAGCTTCAATAGCTGTGGATCAATGGTGCGTTCCACGGTAATCGTTTCGGCCGGATGGATCGTTTCCACAACAGCTTTCGCGGCCGGGGTCGGGTTCAGCAATAAGCACCCGGTTGGCAATCCGCTCCTGGCGAACACCATGCCGGTCACGCCTGAGTCGCGCCCTCCGCCAATGGGCAAAAGGCTCCGCTGAGACGGCCGTTCTTCCATCACCGGGAAACGCGGCCCCGCGCCTTCAAACACGACAAAGCCGGGCTCCGTGAAGTCAATGCCATTGACGAAGAAGAACTCGCCCATGCCGTGAATGACCAGGTCCTGCCACCAGGAAACCTGGTTTTCATCCAGCATGCCCGGGCGCACGACAATTCTCGGGGAGCATGTTGCCTTCCAGTAACTGATGGATTCGATCAGCCCCAGATGGAAGACCAGATTGTCGATAACACCGGTTGGAAGTTTCCCGGATAGCGAGCGCGGTCCCGTAATGACCAGTTCCGGATGGAACTCAACGTTCGGCGAAATCCTGAAGTCGAATCTTACGTGGAGGGAGGGTCCCGTGGACTCGACGTGAAACCCCTCGTAATTGAATACCGGATGCGCAGCCCGGAGCTCTTGCCAAGAGGTCTTGGCCGGTTCCATGGAAGCCGTTTGTTGTCTTGGGCTTACAGCCATTTGAGAAACTGTCAGGGATGACCTGTCAGCAACCAGCTTAGCACACTGATGCGGGTCAAACCCGGCAACAGCTCTGCCTCGCGCCGGCGACGCGCTCGGAGTTCGAAGCAAATGAGATCAGAGCCAGATCTGCCAGCTTTGACGTTCGCGATGGGTACCCGTTGCCTCTGTGCTACCCTTTGGCCACGCTCAGGAGTTTGACTGAAGATCGCAACTGAAGTGTGGTGCACATGCCCGGCATTTTGCAGTGGGTTGTTCTCGCATTGGCTGCGTTAGTGGCGTCAACGCTGGCGGCCGTTACCGGATTTGGCGGTGCGGCCGTGTTGCTTCCGGTTTTGGTTGCGGCGTTCGGCGTACGCCACGCCATCCCCATCCTCACGGTGGCTCAGTTGATCGGAAATGCCAGCCGGGTCTGGTTCAATCGCCGGGAACTGAACTGGCGGGTGGTTGCCTGGTTCGCCCTGGGCGGGATTCCCATGGCGCTGCTCGGCGGTTATTGGTTCGCTAAGGCGCCGCTGGCTGCGCTGACTCGGCTGCTGGGCGCGTTCCTCTTATTAGTGGTCGTCTGGCGCCACGTGCGCCCTAAACGGCCCCGGCCTTTTCCAGCCCCCGCGTTTGCCGGCATTGGCGCTGGAGCCAGCTTCCTCTCCGCCCTGTTGGGGAGCGTGGGACCAGTCATGGCGCCGTTTTTTTTGGCCTACGGCCTGGTGAAGGGCGCCTACATCGGCACTGAGGCGCTTTCCACAGTCGTAATGCACGTGACAAAACTAATTGCGTATCGTCAAACCGCGGTCCTGACGCGCTCCGGAGTACTGCTTGGTCTGGCGCTGGGCCCGATCATGATTTCTGGTTCCTTCCTGGGCAAGCGCATTGTCGATCGCTTGCCGGAACGCGTCTTTGTAGCAATGATCGAGTTAGTGCTGGTGGTGGCGGGCCTGATTTTCCTGTTGCGCGGATGAGGCAGCGCCTCCAGGGAACCTTGTCCCACACGGTCCCAACAGGCCAACGTCCCTTGACTTTGCACAACAGGTATTCACCTGATTGTGAGCCGCTGATGCAGAGCCAAGAATGGCAGCTCAAGCTTCGTCTATTATGCCGCCACTTGAGCTGTGCGAAAGGCCTGCGCCGGCCGAACCCGCTGCTGGACGTTCTTCTTTCCCGGAAGATCCACATTTGCCGCAAAAAGCCGGCCCGCCGGAAGAATCAAGGCGCCCGTTGCTGCGCCGGTCAACGCGTCACCTGATCATTGTGGTCACGATCGTTTTTTTCGTAAGGATCTTCGTCGGCGAAGCCTCGGTGGTGCCCACCGCCTCCATGGAGAGAACAATCCTGGTGGGCGATCACCTGTTCATGAACAAACTTCTCTATGGTCCCGAGATTCCGCTCACGCACTGGCGGCTGCCCCGGCTCAAGACCATCCATCGCGGCGACATTGTAGTGTTTCTCTATCCCCGCGACCCGGAAGAAACGTATCTGAAGCGCGTGGCGGCCGTTGGCGGCGACCGTGTGGAGATCAAGGACGGAGTGCTGCTTATCAATGGCCGCCCGGTGAGTGAGCCTTATGCCGTGCACATAGCGCCATTGCATTCCGCCCAGGAGCAGATGGCTCCCCTGCTGGTGCCGCAAGGACAGTTGTTTGTGATGGGCGACAACCGCGACAATTCCAGCGACAGCCGCGACTGGGGGTTCGTGCCGGTCGCCAACGTCATCGGCGAGCCGCTGTTCGTCTACTGGTCTTATGACGCGCCCACCGCGCGCTGGCTGGATGAAAACCCGTGGCGCAAACTTGCCTTCTACACCTCGATTGCAGAAAGCCTTTTCTCCCGCACGCGCTGGCACCGCACCGGCATGTGGCTGTAAGAACCAATCGGGCAAGAGCTACTTGGAGGCGCCCGGCGCCTCTTCTTTATAAGCCGTATTCTTGTTGAAACAGTAGTCGACAAGCTCCGGCGTAAATCGCTGGTTAACCGCTTCCGGAACGTCCTGGCGCGTCACTTCTTGAAACTTGAAATCGATGGTTCCACCCGGCTGCACCAGCCCCAGCAAGTAGCCATACACCTTCTGTTTTGCTTCTTTTGCCCTGCCGGCATCCGCAGGCAGCGCATATCGCGCAGCGCCGGCCGTGCCCACAATCCATCCCGGCAGCACGCCTCCGTGCGCGCGCCAGTAGTCCGAGTCGTAAATACCATTCATGTAAAAGTGCGAGTGGCTGGCCAGGACATATACGTTCTTGTGCGACTTCCGGCGAAAATTCAGCAGATCTTCATACACTTGCCGGCCGCTTGCCGTCCCCTTGGCTGAGTCATTCATGCTGTGCTTTGCTGACAGGCTGTCCGGCAAGGCCTCATGCATTCCAACAACCAGCGATTGCACCCTGGGATTTGCTTGCGCCTGCCGCAGCACCTCCTGAAACCAGCTCATCTGAGCCGCTTCGAACTGGTCTGTGGTCGCATTATCAACGTAGATAAAATCCACACTGCCCTGAATCCAGTGGTAGTAGGTCCTGGGCGCGGTGCCTTTTGGATTATCGGCAAGACGTTGTTTTCTCAGAACAGACGAGTCCAGCCACTTCGCAAACTGCGTCACGAACTCCTGGCGGGTCTTGGGCGCCTTGGTTTCGTGGTTTCCAATGCCGATGAAGAACGGAAGCGGGTCAAACGGAGCAATTTGACTCTGGATGAAATCGGGCCAGGCGTCCTTGAGATAAGAATCCATGCTGACCGGCTGGCCGCGATGCTCCGGCTCTGCCTTGTAATCTTCGTCAGGACCGTAGATGGCCCGCAGATCGCCCAAGTGCCAGTAGAACGCTGCCTGGTCCTTCTTTGCCCCGGCGGCGATAGCGGGCATCACCACGTTGCCGCAATTGCGGGAATCTCCGGAGACGGCGAAACTCCATGCCGTTTGAGGGGCAACTGCCGCAGGGCTGCGTTTGCCCTGTGCTACGGCTGCCAGACACGTCAGAGAAAGAAATGAAACAGCAAGAATGCCGGACTTAATTTTTTGCACCGCAGATACCTCGTTGCCCATGACCGGGCATGGCGCCTCAAATTTACGTTGCCGGCGCGTCTGGCGCAACATTGGGCATCTCTGGTCTTTGGAGTAGGCACTGATGAACAGGTGCGGAATGCAGGTAAAGGGCGCTACGCCCCCCGCGTAGCGCCCTCAAACCCGGCTCAAGCGACGGACCGAAATCAGAAACCCAGGCCGAAGTGAACGCCGAACGTCACCGGATTGGTGGCAACAGCATTCAATCCCGTGGGCCGGTTGAAGCGGACGGGCAGAACAGCCTCTGCGAAGTACGCCTTGAAGAAGCCGTTTTCGCTCCGGATAGGCCAGCTCTTGTTCACCAGCGGAGTGAAGCCAAACTGGGCCGAGTTAACGTCGAATGCCGCCCGCGTGCCGACCGTAAATCCGTGGCCGACGCCCCACAGGATTCCGGGATGGACCAACAGGCCGACCTGGCGGGGAGAATCCTGGATGGACGGCACAAATTCAAAGTCAAATGCCATTTTGCTCCGGCCTTTCAGCGTGATTCCCATCGGGAAACCGATGGAAAAGCTGTCGCCGATGTTGGTCGTCTGTCCTCCGGCGTGCGTGACCAGCGGAAGAACAACTCCGACGTGTCCGCCGACGCTGTCCTGGGCTGAAGCCGGGACCGCCCCGGCCATCGCAAGCAGAATGATGGCAACAGCGCAAAGCGTGCGCCCGTAAGAAACGTGATTCGTCCTTGAAAGTTTCATTGTGTGTTCCCTTTCTTCCTTTCTCTCCGTTCTCCTCATTTGCCGGGCACACAAAAACTTTCAGTCCTGTCCTAAGGCGGGCAGGGCCGCAGAAGTCTCAGGCTTGCCGGGGCTTCCAGTTCCAGCGAGCTTTTGAGCTTTGGGGGTAATCAGAAAGGGTGGCTTGCGCGGCGGTCAGACCCGCTCGAAGAGATTTCCTAGTTCCAAGCGAGGTCCGGCCGAAAGCGCTTGTGGCAGTTCTGGCACGTGGTATCCAGGTGCATGAAGAAATTCACCACTTCGGTTGAGTCACGCTTCTTGGCTGCCCGGCCCAGTTCTTCCGCCACTCGCGCCAATTGCAGGCGTTTGTCGTCAAAGAACTGCACGTCCTGACTGCTCCAGCCTTGTTGCCGGTAGCCGGGTTCGTATGCGTCCAAACCGTGGGCTATCTCGATCATGCGCGCGGATGCCGCTGCGATAGCGTCCATCTTTTCCGCGGTCAGCGGTTTGTCATGCCAGATGGTGAAGCTCATGTAAGTGTAGTCTTCATGCAGTTTGGATTTCATGAGCTGCCGCAGGTCCGTCCGGGCTTGCCCCGCGATCTCCCCGGGCGGCTCTGATGAAGCAGCGCGGCGAGCGTATAGCTGGTAGCCCATCACCGCAAGGACCACCGCCGCCAGGACCGCACCTACCAACAGAAACTTGGCCTTGTTGATCACTGTCCCTGGCCTCCCGTGGCGTCGGGATACATCTTGGGCGCTTGCACCTTGGGCATGGCCCCGTTCAGAGACTTGAGAAACGCGATCAGATCGCTTTTTTCCTGCGCGGACAGGTTCAGCTTGTAAACCAGTTTGTCCTTGTTCGGACCGTCGCCGCCGCCGCGATCATAAAGGTCGATCACCTCTTCCAGGGTGGCGCTGGATCCGTCATGCATGTAAGGCCCGGTCAGGGCGACGTTGCGCAGCGAGGGCGTCTTGAAAGCGCCCTTGTCTTCCGGGTTCTTGCTTACCGCAAAACGTCCCACATCGTCAGTGCTTCCCGGGCGCGCGGTTATGCCCAGGCTGTGGAATTTGTCGTCAGTAAAGTTTGCGCCCTTGTGGCACTCGGAGCAGGCTGCCTTGCCGAAGAAAACAATCAGGCCGCGCTTTTCTTCCGTCGTCAGCGCGCTCTTGTCGCCCGTCACATATTGGTCAAAACGCGAGTTGGGCGTGACCAGGGTCCGCTCAAACGACGCAATCGCCATCGCCACGTTGTCGAGCGAAGGACCGCTGCCGAATACCTTGTGAAAGTCCTTGCGGTAGCGGGGAATTCTGTTGAGACGGTCCACCAGGTGCTTTTCGTCCACCATGTTCATCTCAATCGGATTCAAGAGGGGGCCCTTGCACTGCTCGTCCAGCGTGGCAGCGCGGCCGTCCCAGAATTGAAAATGGTTGTATGCGGCGTTCAACACCGTAGGCGAGTTACGCGGTCCCAAAGTGCCTTTGAAGCCCTTCGCGCGCGGCAGACCATCTGCAAACGCTTTCTCGGGAGCGTGGCAGCTCGAGCAACTGGTGCTGTGGTCAAGCGAGAGGCGGGTATCAAAAAACAACCGCTTGCCCAGCTCTACCTTGGCCGCGCTCTGCGGATTGTCGGCCGGGACCGGGACCGCCGGCAGCACCGTAAGCCCGCCGGGCAGCACCTTCATGGTGTCCACCATCTCCGGCGTGATCACCGGAACCGGACGGGCATCGTCCGGCGAAGAAAAGCTTTTTACCGTAAACAGGGCGAACGTACCCAGGAAAACCAGGAAAATTTTCAACCAGGAACTGATTTGCTTTCGGGCCATTTCTTGCAAACTCCTTACTTCTTTGCCGCCGTTGCGGTTTGAGGATTGTTGTTTTCCAGAACAAGGTTCTCTGAAACCACGCCTGTCCTGGGCACAACCACTGTCTTTTCCAGCATGCGTGAACGCTCATGCCAGACCTTCAGCACGTACTTGCCCGCGGGCACTTCATTGATGTTGAAAGACTGTCCGGGCAGGATGCTGGCAAAATACCTTGTGGGTACCACGAACACGCGCGCGTGCATCTGGTGATGGATGGAACAGAACACATCCACGATGCCGGTTTTATCGAAAGTAACGGAACGGTACTCGCCTTTGGCATAAACGCCCAGGTTGAACTGATTCATGCCGGTGAAAGAGTAGACGTTGTGGGCAACGTCATCGTCGTTCGGCATTTCGACCTTCTGGCCCTTCACGGCTACCAGGAAGTCGGGTGAAAATTGCAGGTTTCTTTGCGAAATCCTGACAGGTGTCTCGGGAGGTTTGGGCTCCTCCTGGCCTTCCAGCCAGATCACCACGGCTTCTTTATCGCCGAGAGTCGCACCGTTGCCACTGGCGGAGCCATTCACAAGCCGGATCTTTCCCGACACCCCGCCGGCATTTGCCGGGATGCTGAAAAGTGAACCTATTGCCAATAAACCAATCAACCACAGCTTCTTCACAAGCTTCCTCCCAACCCTTGCACGCTTCCTCCAGGGATGTGTCGAATGAATCTCCAGGCCGGAATCAAGGAGGGGTCACGACCCGCGCTTGATCTTGCTGCAAGCGCTTCCCGGTCACTTGCCGGAAGGTCTGACGAGCCAGAGACTACTTTGGCATGGAAGTTATGGGCAACTTACGAAGGTAATGGAGTTCCATTTTGGAACGGAAGCAAGTACTCCGCTATCAGGGATTTACGGCTGATCCAGCCAGGATACCGGGATTTCTGTGAGTGCGGACCTTGGCGGATTGCGCTGGCCCGTATTCCAGATCGCGAGAAACCACCTCATACCGGCCCTTGAAACGGACATTGGCTGTAGCATGGGTGAAGGTCCGTAGCCACATGCCGTCTATCTCGGCAAAGGTCATCAAGATATAGACATCATGGATCCACCACGAGGGACTCTTAACCGGCTTGCCTTCGGCGCGACGGATCCTGTAAGTTTCCTTGTCAACCCATACTTGGCCGCGAATCAGATCCTTCTCATCCCGTCTGGGCTCAAGCGCCAGCACGTAACAAGGACTGCCGTCCACCATCGCGGCGCCAAGCAGGCGGAACTCATAGTTCTCCGGAGAAATCTCCTTGCGCTGCGGGTCTTTGGGCAGCTCGGCTTCCCGTGCCAGAATGTCTCGCAGTATCTTTGCGCCAATGCCGCCGCTTGCGCTCTCGACTTCATACTGCCTCTGGTCGGGAGGAACAAACGTTATGTTCGCAACCACTTGCGCCTTTGGCTCCATCTGCTTATCCAGGAGCAGGTAATCGCGCTTGACGGTGAAGGCGTGTGCATGAAGGGTGTTGTCGTGCCCGGCTGCGACCATCCGGCTGACGATGGTGCTCAGGTCCGGTGACTGGGCGCCCGCAAGCGCCGCTGCCAGCAGGATGAAGCCGGCGCAGCTTACAAATCTTTGAACCACAGAAAAACCGCCCAAGAAGTAGATGCTGCTTTCACTTTGGTTAGAAGCCGCTACCTTTCAAAAGGAGGGCCGGCGAGCGGGGCACTAAGGTCGCTGGCCAAAAACCACAGGCAGAGCAGGCCAGCTAATCAGGAATGCTTGCGTTGGTCTATGCTATTTACAGGGATTGGCCATGGCGAAGTTCTTTGCTCGTTTCGCGTCCTTGGCGGTGTTGACTGCGGCCCTGCTGTTCCCGGGTTGTGGCGGAAGCAGTTCCAATCCTCCCACGGCCATTGCATTGCAGCAGCTCGTCTCCGGCTTGAGTTCCCCGCTGGGGCTGGAACAACCGGGAGATGGTTCCAGCCGGCTTTTCGTGGTGCAGCAGGGCGGCGCCATCAGGATCATTCAGAACGGCGCCCTGTTGCCATCATCGTTTCTAGACATCAGCAGCAAGGTGGTTAATAGCGGCGAAATGGGCCTGCTTGGCATGACATTTCATCCGGGCTTCGCGCAAAATCATAAGTTCTATGTGAACTACGTGCGTTCCAGCGGTGGACAACTTCAGTCGGTCATCGCTGAATATCAGGCTTCTGCCGCGGACCCCAATCTTGCCGATCCGGCAAGTGAGCGCATCCTGCTCACCGTGAACCAGGTGGGCAACTTTCCGAATCACAAAGCGGGGCAGCTTGCCTTTGGCCCGGACGGCTTTCTCTATTTCGGATTGGGAGACGGCGGCAGCGAAGGCGACCCCTTTGGCAACGGCCAGAACACGCAGACGCTCCTGGGCAAGATGATACGCATCGACGTCAACAACACCAATCCCGGCCTGCAATACGCCATTCCCGCTGACAATCCTTTTGCCGCCGGAGGAGGGCTGCCGGAGATCTACGCTTTCGGCTTTCGCAACCCGTGGCGCTTTTCCTTTGACCGCGCAACCGGCCGCCTCTTTGCCGGCGACGTTGGACAGGACAACTTCGAAGAAGTCGACATTGTGCAAAAAGGCGGCAACTACGGCTGGAGCGTCACGGAGGGAATGCACTGCTTTAAACCTGCGAGCGGCTGCAACATGAGCGGCCTCACGCTGCCGATCGCCGAGTACAGCCATTCTGATGGCGACGCCATCATCGGCGGCTTCGTTTACCACGGCTCAGCCCTCCAGGGCCTGCAAGGCGCTTATATTTTCGGCGATCTCAGCACGGGCAAAATCTGGAAACTGGTGGAGACCTCGCCCAATCAATGGACGCGCACTCTGTTGACGCAGACAGGCGTGACGATCAGTTCGTTCGGCCAGGATCAGAACGGCGAGCTCTACGTGGTGGACATCGGCGCAGGGAGAGTGCTCAAGATTGTTCCGATGTAGGCCGTCTTACGCCACGCCCACGGTCGCCCGCAGTTCCGGATAGAGCGGAAAAGCATCCGCCAGCTCATGCACCTGCCGGCGGATACGGCTGAGGATCTGCGCGTCTTTATGGTTGTTGAGCGCCTCTGCGATCCAGGCGCCAACCTGGAGCATCTCTTTTTCCTTCATGCCGCGCGTGGTCAGCGCCGGCGTGCCGATGCGGATACCGCTGGGCTTGAGCGGAGGGTTGGCATCGAAGGGGATGGCGTTCTTATTGACGGTAATCCCGGCCTGGCCCAGCGCGTTTTCCGCCTCGCTGCCCAGCATGCCTTTGGAGAAGACGTCCATCAGGAACAGGTGCGTGTCCGTGCCGCCGGAGATCACGCGGAAACCTTCGTCCATCATTTTCTGTGCCAGCGTCTTGGCGTTAGCCACCACCTGGCGCGCGTAATCTTTGAAACTAGGCTGGAGCGCTTCATGGAAGCACACCGCTTTGGCGGCGACGATGTGCACCAGCGGCCCGCCTTGAATCCCAGGGAAAATCGTCTTATCCACGGCTGCGGCGAACTCCTGCGTGCACAGCACCAGTCCCGCGCGCGGCCCGCGCAAGGTCTTGTGTGTGGTGCTGGTGACCACATGGCAGTGCGGCACCGGTGAAGGATGCACGCCGCCGGCAACCAGCCCGGCGATGTGCGCCATATCCACCATGTATTTGGCGCCGACTTTGTCGGCGATCTGGCGCATGCGGGTAAAATCGATGATCCGCGAATAAGCGCTGGCGCCGCCCACAATCAGCTTGGGACGCTCGCGCTCAGCGATCTGCTCCAACTCGTCATAGTCGATGGTTTCCGTGTCCTTGCGCACGCCATAAGGGATGATCTTGTACATCTTGCCGGAAAAGTTGAGCGGATGACCGTGCGTGAGGTGTCCGCCATGGGCCAGGTTTAGGCCGAGAATCGAATCGCCCGGTTGCAGCAGTGACATGTACGCAGCCATGTTGGCTTGCGATCCTGAATGCGGCTGCACGTTGGCGTGCTCGGCGCCGAAAAGCTGTTTGGCGCGGTCGCGCGCAAGGTTCTCCACTACGTCAGTAAATTCGCAGCCGCCGTAATAGCGTTTGCCCGGATACCCCTCCGCGTATTTGTTGGTGAAGACCGAGCCCGCCGCCTGCAGCACCGCCAGGCTGACAAAGTTCTCTGACGCAATCAACTCCAAACCCTCATGCTGGCGCTGTGCTTCGTTGGCAATGGCTTGGGCGATCTCTGGATCGGCTTCTGAGAGCAGGCGGGACATCCAGGAATTTCTCATAACAAAAGAATCTTACTAGGACTATCCCGGGTTGGGGAGGGCCCCTTAGCACTATTCCCAGTGCAGTATTGTAATCACGCGGGCGATGGACTGGCGCCATGTGTGGTGCATGGTGCGTCAGTCCTTCTGCGCTTCTTCTTGTTCGATGGCGGCAATCTTTTCCACGCGCCGCCCATGTCTTCCCCCGGCAAACCCCGTGGCGAGCCACTTGTCCACGATGGCCATGGCCTGGTCCTGGTCCAGGATACGCGCGCCCAGCGCCAGCACGTTGGCGTCATTGTGCTCACGGCTCATCTGGGCCTCATACTGGCTGTTGACGTTGGCGGCGCGAACGCCGGCAACTTTATTGGCCGAGATGGCCATGCCGATGCCGCTGCCGCAGACCAGAATACCCAGGTCGGCGCGCTTTTCGGCGACATCATGCGCCACCAGGCGGGCATAATCGGGGTAATCGACGGAGTCGGCGGAGTTCGTGCCCTCGTCGCGCACCTCCATCCCCTTCTGCTCAAGATGCTGTTTGATCAGGTTCTTGAGTTCAAAGCCGGCGTGATCGGCGCCCAGGGAGATCTTCATGGCAAAGATTGTACGCAAGCCGCCCGGCAGAAGTCAGCAGCAACAAAAATGCCGCCCCCCAAGCGGGTGAAGATTGCCTGGCTACGCGGAAGGCCAAGTCCTTCCGGAGTAATCTGCTCCGTCATGCTTAAGGCTTTTGTTCTCTTGTGCCTCCATGCATCTCCGTCAGATAATCACGCTTTCTTTCGCAGGAAAACTTCGCCGAGGTGTTTATGGCCACAGGGGTTGTACCAGAACCGGATTTGACGGGCGATACCAGAGTCGCCGCGCAGCCGCTCAAGTACATTCAGTTTGAGATCGCCGACTGCATCGCGCGGCTGACCATGAGCCACGCGCCGCACAACGTGCTCACGGTGCCAATGATGAAGGAGATGGCGGAGGCCATCGAGAGCCTGAACGGCCGCCAGGACGTAAAGGCCATTCTGCTGCAATCTTCGCAGGCCGCGTTCTCCGCCGGCATCTCGCTCGAAGATTCCCGCCCGGACCGCGTTTTCCAGACACTCGATGCCTTCACGCGCGTCTTCCAAGCCATGGTGGATATCTCCAAGCCCGTAGTGGTTGTGGTCAATGGGCCGGCCATCGGCGCCGGCTCGGAGCTGGTGGGTTTTGGCGACGTGGTCATCGCCACGCCCAAGGCGAAGTTCGCCCAGCCTGAAGTCAAGCTCGGCGTCTTCCCGCCGTTTGCCGCCGTCATGTTGCCGCAGATCATCGGGCAGAAAAAGACTTATGAACTCATCCTCACCGGCGAAGCTCTCAGCGCGGACGATGCGTTGCGCTTCGGCTTTGTGAACAAGGTTGTGCCTGAGGCCGAGCTACCGGGCTATGTGGACAGCCTGCTCGCCCGCATTTCCGAGTTCAGCGGTCCCGTGCTGGAAGTGACCAAGCGCGTGATCGGCAACTCCATTGGCCAGCCTCTCAAGCAGGCCATGAAGACCTCGCAAGACCTCTACCTGAACGAACTCATGAACCTGGAAGATGTGCAGGAAGGTTTGAGAGCGGTGATTGAGAAGAGAAAACCTGTGTGGAAGAACAAGTGACGAGATCGGGTGATCCGGTGATCGGGTCATCGGGTGATCTGAAAAGCCTGTCGCACCAGCTAATCTTCAACTCTAACTTCCATCCGGGCACACGTCCGTCCGATCACCCGATCACGTGCGATCGCCCGATCACCCGATGCCTCACAGGTTCTTCACGGCAAACCTCACCATCTGATAAGCGTCAATGTATTTGAACGGAGTCTCGCCGGTGGTGTAATGCCCGCAGGGCAGTACTACGGTCTTCAGGTCGGCGTTGCGGCGGCGGAACTCGGCATCCACCTGGCGGGAGAATTCGGGCAGGAACGTGAGATCGTACCTGGCGTAGATCATCAGGATCTTGCGCTGCCAGCGCATGAACTTGTCAAAGTATGCCATGGGACTGATGGAGAGCCACGCCTGGCGTACTCGGTCCAGCGTAAGTCCTTCGCTCTGCAGGCCCTCGCGCACGTGGCGCGTGGACTGGCCGGTCCACACCACGTCGGCAAAGTACGTTGACGCATGATTGAAGATGTTCAGCTTCAGGCGCGGATCATGCGCGCTGGCCAGGAACGCATAGCATGAGCCC
>Ga0316628_100001452_pt1 | contig 16726 bp, 14 predicted proteins | sample OWC_Aug_M2_C1_D5_FD_207648 | JGI IMG/M metagenome (GOLD analysis project Ga0316628, IMG submission 207648) | Wetland soil microbial communities from Old Woman Creek delta, Ohio, United States - OWC_Aug_M2_C1_D5_C | ecosystem: Environmental > Terrestrial > Soil > Wetlands | place: USA: Ohio... | reverse complement strand
CGTTGCTTTCGGCAAATGAGAGCCGCCCCTGCTTCACCACCAACTGCTTTTTTGAAGGCCCGTGCTCGGCGCGGAGGATTCCGCCCCGGCGCTCCTTGTGCAATTCGAGCAGCTGAAAGATCAGCTTGTGGCTGAATGATCCGGTCCAGGTCATTTCGCGTTCATCAGTCCCAAACAAGACGCAGGGGATGCAGCAACCTTTTTAGCACATTTCTCTGCGAACGCACCGACTATGCGGTGAGAAGATTCTTCCGTCAGCCGCGGGTGAACCAATAGCCCAAAAGCGCCGAGGCGTCATAGAGGCTGTGAGCGACGATCGGCGCGATGAGACTTCCGCGGACAAGATAGATCAGGCCAAAGAGAAGACCGAACAGGCCTGCGGCAACCATTCCCTGGGGGCCTTGAACGTAGTGTCCGACACCGAAGGCTGCGCTCCAGACGAGCAGACCGACGCCGGAGCCGCCCAGGTGATCTCTGAAACGTGTAAGAATGAAGGCACGCTGAAACTCCTCCTTGATTCCGCCGGCGATAAGAGCGGCCAGCAGGAACAAGGCGAGGTCCTGCGGAGTGCGGATGATTTCGGTCAGCGGATTCCGCTCGGTGTAGTACCTTGGCAACCACGCCCGAAAAGCCAGGTTCACGCCGCCGCTCACCAGGAAGAGCAGCGGCACCAGGGCGATGCCGCAGGTCGCGTCGGTTGTCCACTGCCTGATGCGCCAGCCCAGATCCCCCAGCGTTTCGCCGTGCGCCCTGAGAATCGCATACAGCATTACCAGGGTGATCCACGACTCCAGAAGCAGGTATAGGACCACCGTCGGGACATCCCTCGTGAGAGAAGGGTTGCCCCGGGCGCGCAGTGAAAACGGTAGAATTGCGAAAAAGCCCGAAACCAGACCCGACAGCAGGAGAACTTCAATAATCGCCTGCACTCGGTCGAGCCAGCGCCGCTCCACTCGTTCCGGCGTCGGGATCAAATCGTTCATGGCACAGACCGTATCAGCAGTGCTCCGGATAGTCAAGCTGATCCAGAGAGATCCCTTTTATATTCAAGTATTTGCAACTGTGCGGCTGCTCTTCTATAATACACGGTATCAGGGGCACGGGAGCAGGTTTCCACCGGTCCTTCACCTGTCGCGTATGTTGATGAGCTCCCAGGGGTTCCGCCGCTGGTGACTGTGGGGTCAGGATGTCTGAACCTTCCTGGACCGGCGCTCGTCTATGTTTAGGTATCGCGGCATGTCTGGGCTGTGATACAAGAGGATTTCGATGAAGGGTTACCGGGTTCTGGCTGCGGCATCCGTGATTGTGGGTCTGGCATTGGGCGAAGTCTGTGCCGGAGCGCAAACGGGAGGAGAGGTAACGCTGCCGGAAAAGACCCGCATCTCTCTTCAGCTCAACGATCATCTGAGCACCAAAACGAATGTCGAGGGAGACCAGTTCACGGCGAACGTCATCACACCGGTTTATTCGGGCGACCGGCTGGTCATTCCCAAAGGAAGCGTTGTCGCGGGTACGATCTCGCGCGTACTTCGCGCGGGGCGCTTCAAAAGCAAGGCGCAGATGAACCTTCACTTCCAGACGATTCGGGTACCCGGTCGCGGCGAGTTGTCGATCGTAGCATCCCTCGCCAGGGTGGACGCCGAGGGCAATGCCGGTGTGCAGACCGAAGGCACCGTCCAGGGTGAACGCTCCAAAGGCAGCGACATCGCGCGGATTCTGGCTCCGGGGCTCAGCGGCGCCGGCATCGGAGGCATTGCGGGTGGCGGCAAAGGAGCCGCAATCGGCGCGGGCGTTGGCGCCGCGGTAGGAGCGGCCGTCATATTTTCCACGCGCGGCAAGGACATCGAAATGCGGCGCGGATCCACGATGGATATCGATCTGGATCGCCCCTTGACCCTGCCGGGTGAAAACGACGCCCGGGCAACTCGCAACCGCTGACCGCGCACTCCCTCCTCGAGCAGCTCACGGCACTTCCTGCTTCAACTCCCTGAAGACGCTCCTTCCTGCTTGCGGGCGATAGTTTCCTGGCCATCCATATAGGGCCTTAGCGCCTCGGGTATCACGACGGTCCCGTCCTTCTGCTGGTAGTTTTCCACGATTGCGAGCCACGTCCTGCCGATCGCCAGTCCGGAGCCGTTCAAGGTGTGCACGAACTGGCGCTTGCCGCCTGCGCTCTTGAACCGGATGTTCGCGCGACGGGCCTGGAAAGCCTCGAAGTTGCTGCATGAGGAGATCTCCCTGAATCGCTTCTGGCTCGGCAGCCAGACCTCGATGTCGTAGGTCTTGGCGCTCGAAAAGCCCATATCGCCGGTGCAAAGTACGACCACGCGATAGTGGAGGCCGAGACGCTGGAGGATGTCCTCGGCATCCCGCGTCAACGCTTCGAGCTCATCGTAAGACGTCGCCGGATCCGCGAACTTCACCAGTTCGACCTTGTTGAACTGGTGTTGTCGGATAAGGCCGCGTGTGTCTTTGCCATACGATCCCGCCTCGCTGCGAAAGCACGGCGTGTAGGCGACGAATTTCACCGGAAGCGCGCTGCCGTCGAGGACCTCTCCCTGGTAGATGTTGGTCACCGGGACTTCGGCGGTAGGGATGAGGTAGTAGTCCGTTCCCTCCAGCTTGAAGAGGTCCTGCGCAAACTTCGGCAGGTTTCCGGTGCCGAAGAGGCTCGTGGAGTTGGCCACGAAGGGGGGTAGAACCTCCGTGTAACCGTGAAAGCGCGTATGTACGTCGAGCATATAGTTGATGAGCGCTCGCTCCATCCGCGCCCCTGCTCCGGACAGCAGCGCGAAGCGCGCGCCGGCGATCTTTGCGGCCCGGTCCGTGTCCAGGATTCCCAGGGCTGATCCGATATCGACGTGATCGAGCGGCTCGAATTCGAAGCGCGGCGGGCTTCCCCATCTGCGGACCTCGGCATTCGCGCTTTCGTCGTTTCCGGCCGGGACCGACTCGTGTGGAAGGTTGGGGATGCCGTGGAGGATGCCGTTGAGGCGTTCCTCGAGCGCTCTCGATTTCTCCTCCAGAGACTTCGTTTCCGCCGAGAGTGCCTTGACCTGCTCCTGCTGGGAGGACGTGTCATGCCCCTCCTTCTTTAGCTTTCCGATCTTCTCGGACGCCTCGTTGCGCCGGCGCCTCAAATCCTCAATTTGAAGCGTCGCCTTCTTCAGATCCGCATCCGCGCCGACCAGTTCTTCCAATGGATAGTCGCCGCCGCGATCGGACAGGCGTTTCCTCACGAACTCCAGGTTTTCCCGCACAAAGGCTTTGTCGAGCATCAGAGAACCCTCGGTTACAGATGACGAAAGACGAATGACGAATGACGAATCGCGAAGTTTCCGCAAAGATCGTCCATCGTCGATGCCGCCGGCGCAAATTGCAATCAATCAAGTTAGCAGAAATCCGGGGCGGAGAGTCCGCAAAAAACCAAAACCTTACCGCAGAGTCGCCGAGGGCGCAGAGGGTTTTCAGGTATTCCTCCGCGTGCTCTGCGTCCCGGCGGTGAGAAGACCCTTTCTCTCCGGCAAATCCTAATTCCAATAGGGTAAACCACCGCCTCTGGCGGTGAGACACGAAAAAGCTCCGCTGTCCCGTCGGACGAACTCGAGGTAGCGGAGAGCACTAAAATGATGAACCACGAAGACCTCAAGGACCTCGAAGACAAGATTGAACGAGGTTCTTCTTTGAGGTCTTGGAGGTCTTTGCGGATCAGCATTTAAGGAGAATCTCAAATCTCCGCACAACTCACGCCTCCCTTTGGGAGGCCTCCTGAGGCCACCCGCTCCGCGGGTGGAGATTCACTCCTTGACTTTGCCTGGAGGCGTTGTTTCAATTGCTGGCTGCCGCTTTGAGTTCGCACGTGCGGTTCCATGGGGTAGCCGGACGCCGAGGTTCGAAAGATGAATGAGATCCGCAAAGCAGTCTTTCCCGCCGCGGGCCTGGGGACGCGGTTTCTTCCGGCCACGAAAGCTCAGCCGAAGGAGATGCTGCCCCTGGTTGACAAACCGCTGATTCAGTATGCCGTCGAAGAGGCTGCATGCGCGGGTCTTCAAAACCTGATCATCGTCACCGGCAGGGGAAAGAACGCGATCGAGGACCACTTCGACGTGTCGTTCGAGCTGGAGAGGATACTCGAAGAGCGCGGAAAGGGGGATCTTCTCAAGCTGGTTCGGGCCGTGTCCGAAATGGTCAGGATCGCTTACGTGCGCCAGAAAGAGGCGTTGGGATTGGGTCATGCGATCCTCGTCGCGCGTGACCTGATAGGGGACGAACCCTTTGCCGTCCTTCTGGGGGACGACGTCATCGAAGCGGAAACGCCGTGCATCAGGCAGATGATCGATGTGCACAAGCGCTACAAGGTCAGCGTGGTCGCGATCATGGAAGTCCCCAGGGAGGATGTGCCGCGCTACGGAATCATCAAAGGGCACGGGCTTCCAGGAAACGGCGGCAGGCTTTTCGAGGTGGAGGACATGGTCGAGAAACCGGCCGTGGAGCAGGCTCCTTCGAACCTGGCTATCATCGGGCGGTACATCCTGACCCCCGCCATTTTCAATGCTCTGGAAGAGACCGGCATCGGCAGCGGAGGAGAGATCCAACTCACGGACGGTTTGCGGCGTCTCCTGCGGAGGGAGCGGGTGCTGGCATACCGATTTGCGGGGAAGAGGTACGACGCAGGAGAGAAGCTGGGTTTCCTTCAGGCGACGGTCGAATTCGCACTGAAGAACGAGGAGCTGGGATCCGCGTTTCGCGAGTACCTGAAGTCGTTGAAATTGTAGTCCGGGTATTGTGTCCTCTGACGGCCAAAGCACCAAGACACCAAGCACAGCGGATTTTCCGGCAGTCGATTGCGAGGAAGCGACTATGAGAATACTGGTGGTGGGATCGGGTGGCCGGGAGCACGCCCTGGTTTGGAGGCTGCGAAGAAGCAAGAGTGTGCGGGAGGTCTTTTGCACTCCGGGCAACGGAGGGATTGAGCGCGACGCGCACTGCTTTTCCGTTTCGCCGATGGATCACGAGGGCCTGGTGGCGCTCGTCCGGCATCGGAGCATCGACTGTGTCGTGGTAGGGCCCGAGGCGCCGCTTGCCGGCGGCCTCGGGGACCGGCTCGAAGCGGAGAGGATCCCGGTCGTGGGGCCGCGCCAGGAAGCTGCCCGGCTCGAGTCGAGCAAAGTGTTCGCAAAGCAGTTCATGCAGCGTCACGGCGTTCCGACGGGCGCCGGCGTGATCTGCGAGGGGCCGGAGCAGGCCCTGGCGCAGATCGACTCGCGCGCAGGCCGGTTTCCCGTGGTGGTGAAAGCCGACGGGCTGGCGGCGGGGAAGGGAGTGATTGTCGCCCGCGATCCGGAGCAGGCGCGGCAGGCCGTGCGCCGCATCATGGTAGACCGCGAATTCGGTGCGGCCGGAGATCGCCTGCTGCTGGAGGATTTCCTGGAGGGCGTCGAGGCATCTTACATTGTATTCACCGACGGGAATACCATCCTGCCGGCCGTGGCAGCGCGCGATCACAAGGCCGCCTACGACCATGATCAGGGACCGAACACCGGCGGTATGGGAGCATACTCCACCAATGAGATCCTCGGGGCCGGCCTGGAAAAGCAGATTCTCGACACCGTAGTCCGCCCCGTCGTCGACGGGATGCGGGAGGAAGGCATCCCCTTCCGGGGCATTCTTTACGCAGGCCTCATGCTCACCCTGCAAGGGCCGCGGGTGCTCGAATTCAACGTGAGGATGGGGGACCCAGAAGGCCAGGTGATCCTGCCGCGTCTCGAGAGCGACTTCGGTGAGCTCTGCGAAGCCCTGTGCTCGTGCAGGCTCGCCGGCTACAAGGCGTCCTGGAGCCCCGGAGCAGCGGTGTGCGTCGTCCTGGCCTCGGCCGGTTACCCGGGCCCGTACGAAAAGGGAAAAGCGATCAGCGGGCTCGACATGGCCGAGGGCGACCGGCATGTGGTCGTCTTCCATTCCGGGACGCGCCGCGAGGGCGACCGGATCCTGACCGACGGCGGGCGCGTGCTCGGCGTAACCGCTCAGGCGAACGACCTTCAGACAGCGGTCATGGCGGCATACGGCGCCGTGAACAAGATCCATTTCGACGGCATGCACTACCGCAGGGATATCGCCGCCAGGGGACTCGCCTGAGCGGTTTTCGCCGAACAGAAAAACTCGTTTCTTCCGTTCAATCATGGCAAAGTTTCAGAACGAGGTGTCACCTCGTTGATGATGCTGGAGGATGCCAAATGAAACCGGGCGGCACGATTTGAACCGTAAAGGTCCCAAAGCCCGCGAAGCCCGACTTTGTGGTCTTCGAGGTCTTCGTGGTTCAGTATTCAAGCCCGGCTCGAGGGGGATGATGTGGGCGTGATCAATCCGAAAGTTGCAGTCGTGATCGGCAGCGACACGGATCAGCCGGTTGTTCAGGATGCGATTCGGGTGCTGACCGAGTTCGAAATTCCTTATGAGCTGACTCTGGCGAGCGCGCATCGTTCGCCCGACAGGACACACCGGTATGCCGCGACCCTGGAAGAGCGCGGCCTCCAGGTTGTGATCGCATGCGCGGGCGCGGCCGCCCACCTTGCGGGCGTCATCGCCGCGCACACCATCCTCCCGGTGATCGGCGTTCCGGTGGATTCCTCTCCGCTCAAGGGGATCGACGCCCTCCTGTCGACATCCATGATGCCTGCCGGCGTTCCCGTCGCCACAATGGGGATAGGCCGTGCCGGCGCGATGAACGCGGCCGTGCTCGCGGCCCAGATCCTGGCGCGCGGCGACGCGGCTATGGCTGAGCGGCTCAGGGATCACAAGAAGAAGTTGGCGCAACAAATCGAGGAGCGCGACCGGGAGCTGAAGAAGGCGCGTGATGAATAAGTTCTTCCTCCAGACATTCGGCTGCCGCTGCAACCAGGCCGACAGCGCCGCGATTCGTGACGGCCTCTGCCGGGGGTCGATGCGTGAAACTGGCGATCCGCAGGACGCCGACCTGATCGTGGTGAACACGTGCACCGTGACGCACCGCACGGACCGGCAGGTGAAGCAGGCCGTGCGCAAAGCGCACCGCGAAAACCCGCAGGCGCGAGTCGTCGTGACGGGCTGCTATGCGGAGCGCGATCCGGGGGCGCTGGCATCGCTCCCCGGAGTGAGCCTGGTGGTCGGCAACGCGGAGCGCAACCGGCTCGCCGAGATCGTGGCCGGAGAGGCGCCCGAAACGTGCGGAAAGATCATCCGAACTCCACTTGACGCGGCGCGGGATTACCTGCTTGCCCCAACTTCGCACATCGGGGGCAGAACAAGGCCCTTCGTCAAGCTCCAGGACGGCTGCGACGCGAGATGCTCCTATTGCATCGTGCCGTTCGTGCGGGGCCCCGGGAGAAGCGCCCGCCCGGAGGAAATTCTCGCGGAGATTCGGTCCCTCATCGGGCAGGGCTACCAGGAGATCGTTCTCACGGGGGTGCATCTCGGGACGTACGGCAGGAAGATGGCGCGCCCTGTGAAGCTGGCCGACCTGCTGCGGGCGATCCTGGAATTGCCCGGATTGGGAAGGCTCCGGCTCAGCAGCATCGAGCCCATGCGCTTCGACCGCGAAATCGTGCGCCTCGCCGCGGATAATCCCGCGTTCGCCCGCCACTTCCACATCCCGCTCCAGAGCGGCAGCGAGCACATCCTGCGCCGCATGAAGCGGCCCTACACGACGAGTCGTTTTCTGGATCTGCTCGATTTCATCAGAAGCACCCTGCCCCGGGCGGGGCTCGGCACGGACATCCTCGTCGGATTTCCCGGGGAAACGGAGGAGGATTTCGACGGAACCTGCGAGGTGATCCGCCGATCGCCCCTGACCTACCTTCATGTTTTTCCATTCTCGGCACGCGAGGGCACCGCTGCGTTCGGCATGCCGGATCAGCTACCGCCCCCGGTCATCCGCGAACGCGCTCGCATACTGCGGGAATTGTCCCTGAGCAAGAATCTCGCTTTCCGGCGGAGCTTCATCGGTCAGGAACTCAAGGGGATCACGCTGGCGAAAGAGGAAGAGATGGGCGAGTGCGTGGTATTGACCGAGAACTATATCCACGCTCGGGTTGCCAGGCAGGGATTGGTTCCCAACCGCCTCGTCACGGTCCGCATCGATGAAGCCACATCTCAAGTCACGCGCGCCACGATCATCCAACCATAGAGGCGTAGCGAGTAACAGCCGATAAAATCTCAGCGACCGCCGCGTCTCCGCGGGGAGCTCTCGTTCGAGGTTCTATCGCGCGGGTGCGGGCGGGACCGCGGGCAGCCTTCCGGCCCTGTAAGCCTGAAGGTATTCCTGGCAGTATTCGTCGCGGCCGCCGAGCGCTTCTGCCGCGAGGATCCTGGCCATGACCCCTTCGTCGCACGGGTCGATGATCGCGGTGTCCAGGCCCCGCCCCAGCAGCATGATCAGAAACGCTTCGTTGAGCAGTTTGCGGGCGGGAAGTCCGAACGAAACGTTGCTCACGCCGCAGCTCGTGTGGGTGACGGGGAAAAGGCCGCGGATCTGCGTGACGGCCTCCAGGACCGCCGGGCCGTAGGCGTGGTTTGTGCTGATCGGAAATACGCAGGGATCGACGTAGATGTCCTCGTCGGGGACTCCGGCCGCCCGGAGGCGCTCCACGAGGCTCCTGGCCGTGGCCACCCTGTCCTCGACTCCGGTGGGCGGAGCATCTGGCGACATGCACAATGCGATGACCTTGGCTTTGTGTTTGACCACCAGCGGAAGCACGGCGTCGAAGCGCGCGGGTTCGTTCGTTATGGAGTTGATCATGGTCCGCCGGCGGCACAGCGGCAGCGCCGCGGCCAGTGCCGCGGGATCTGCGCTGTCCAGGCAGAGCGGCACGTCGGTCGCCTCCTGAATCACGCCCACGAGCCAGGACAGGATCTCGACCTCCCGGCCGGCGACACCGCCGTTGACGTCGAGCATGTGCGCACCGGCCGCGATTTGTTTGCGGACCTCCTCGCGTATCAGGTCCGCGTCGCCCTTGAGAACGGCTTCGTTGATTCGTTTTCTCGTCGCGTTGATTCTTTCCCCGATGATGAGCACGTAGTCTGCCTTTCTGCGTTGGCGCGATGTGAACGACGGGCCGGTTCAAGGGCCGCCGTCTTTGGGGGCGCCGCCTGCAGGCGCCCGGTTCGAAAAGTGCGTCCTGAGCCTGAGATTGTCGAGACCGGCGAGGCGGTTTGCGAGAGCGTTGGTCTGGTCGAGGTCCCAGTTCCGCGGCGGGATGAGAGTCCGGCCGAATTTCCTGGGATCCCCGCCTGCGGCCCGCGTATCGGTGTACACCTGTCCCCAGATGCAGGGTTGCTCGGGATCTGCCTCGCAGGTCCCGTCGCAGCGGGATCCGCCGCACGGTCCGTTGCGAAGGCCTTTGTAGCACCATCGCATCGTGCATCCGGAGAATGCGAGATGCTCCTGGATGCAGTCGCCGCAACTCCGGCAGCCCAGGGCCAATTTTCGGAACACCGTGGATGCTCCGAGCATCGAGTACCAGAATCCCTTTCTCCAGGACTGGTCCCCGGATGCCCTCGGGCACGGCTTCAGCCGCGATGCAAAGAAGCGGGCGCCCGGCGACTCGGGCTTGACCAAGTAACGGTGGACGATCTCGACGAAACGGGCCTTGAGGCCGGGACGCCCGACGGCATTCAGCCGGTATTCGGCGCTCCCGTCGCTCAGACCGTCCGTTCCCTGCGGCAACAGGTAAAACTCCCCCGGATACTCGAAGATCAACTCGTCGATTCGCGCCTTCCAGCCGTCGCCGATTTCGCCTGCGCGGTCCAGAATGGTCATGAAATCGCCGTGGGTCAGGCCGAACCCGCCGATGTGCGCGCCCGCGAATCCCAGTCGCCGGGCGGCTGCCACCATGAGAGCGGCTCTCTCGAGCCGCTGCGGCTTCTTTTCGCCCTGCAGGCGCCGGATCAGAGCGTCGCTGACCACGCAACCCGCGAGTTCCCCGGACTGCATCATTTTTGCGACAGTCGGCGTCGGGACATAAACGTTGGCGACCAGGGGGATGTACCCAAGCCCCTCCCGATCCATGTACTGCTTCAGCTCGTAAAGCTTGCGCAGGTTGTAGCCGAGCTGCGGGATTATGAACCGGGCGCCCGCATGGATCTTCAGTTCGAGCTTGTAATACTGCATCATCTGGTCCTGCTCGCGGCATTTAAAGGGATTCACGACCGCGCCGGCCAGAAAGTCGAAGGGCGAGCTCTGCAGCTTCTTCTGACCGAGGTCGAACCTAATCCCGTGGCGCAGGATCTCTATCAGTTGAAGGATGTGGACGGCGTCCAGGTCGTAAACGGGCTTTGATTTCCCCTGAAAGCCGGTCTTCTGCGCGTCACCCGTTATTGCGACGACATTTTCCACACCCATGTGCGCGAGGCTGTGGAGCCGGCCCTCGATGAGACTGCGGTTTCCATCCTTTCCCGTGATGTGGGCCACGGGAGTGAGGCCGCGTTCCGCAACGAACGGTATAAAGGACTCCGGGGGCAGGGCTGGATTGCCGCCGGGGAGATCTGTCACGCTGATGATCCTTATCCCCTTCTCGTGCTCTGCCGCCGCGAGAACGAACGACTCGGCGTCCGGGACCGAATGATCCCTGCCCAGCACCAACTCCGCGGAGCAGAAGAACTCGCGGTTGAGCAGTGACCATCGGAGGTGGTTTTTCATAGTGCCTTCCCAGGCCGCGATTATAGTGGGTTTCGATGCCGCCTGTCGCGACAATAACAAAAGGAACCACCAAGGGCTCGCGCAAAGATAACTTCACATTTTGCGGGCGGCTCCCAGGCCCTTTTCATCTGTCCCGTCGGACGAACTCGAGGTAGCGGTGAGCACTAAAATGATGAACCACGAAGACCTCAAAGACCACGAAGACAAGATTGAACGAGGTTCTTCTTTGAGGTCTTGGAGGTCTTTGCGATTCAGCTTTTCAAAGAGAATCTCAAATCTCCGCACAACTCACGCCTCCCTCTGGGAGGCCTCCTGAGGCCACCCGCTCCGCGGGTGGAGATTCACTTTTACGCGAGCCCTAAGACACCGGAACCCCGGGGCAGAATCCGGCCGGACCGCATAAAGGCCGAAAAACGTGATGGCGGTCACAAATGGACTGTCCGGGATTCCGATAAAAACCATAGACGAGGCGAGCGGAATGTTGATATCGGAGGTTTTGCGTATCCTGGACAGGCACGACCTCCCTGCGCGGGAAGTTGCGGCGGCAGGGGAACCGTTCTCGGCACTTTTGTCGGCGCAGGGACTTTCCGCGGTCGCCCCCGCAATGCCCGAGACGCCGCGCGGGAGCAGCGCCAGTGCCGGTGCCGGAAGCTCCCTCTCCCCAAAGGTTGGCGCCGGTCTGTTCCCGGTCGGGCAACGCAGCTACGACAATTTCCTGCGTGCGCTCGAGGAGTCGAGAAAACCTCGGGCGTCACATTGCCTCGACCTTTTTCAGTAGTTCATTTTTCGAGAATCACGGTCGCCGCGGCGCTTTCGACGGAGTGGGAAAGGCTCACGTGGACTGACTGAACGGCCATCAGATCGCTGATCTTTTTCGCCTCGCCGCTCAGCGTGATTGCCGGAGGCCCTTCCCTGCCTCTCACGACCTCGACGTCGAGCCAGCTGACTCCTTTTGCCCACCCGGTTCCGATCGCCTTGAAGAGAGCCTCTTTTGCCGCGAAGCGCACGGCGTAATGCGGCACCGAATCCCTGTGGGCATCGCAGTACTCCTGCTCGGCGGAGGTGAACACCCGGCGCAGGAAGCGATCCTTCTGCCTCTCGAGCGTGGCTCTCAAACGCTTGATCTCGACGATGTCTATGCCGATTCCGACGATCACTCGCCCTCCTTGTCGGCCCCGACCGGGGACTTCGCTTGTTGACAGCCGGCGAGGCCGCGCATCACTATTCAGATCATGACAGGGAACGGATTTGCGCTGCGCAGCGCCCAGGGAGTGCCCTATTATAGCTGTGTCGCGCTGGAAAAAGTTGCGCGCATCCGGCACGGCTTCTCGACGCGGGCGGGAGGCGCGGAGTCCGCTCGAGGGAACTCGCTGAACCTCGGCCTCGTCCCCTGGGATGCACCGGAGCGCGTGTCGGAAAACCGGAGCCGCTTTCTCGCGGCTCTCGGCCTGGAATCTGCGCGCCTCGCAACACTATCCCAAATCCATTCCGACCAGGTACATATCATAGAGGATGCAGCTGCCCAAAGGAATCGGCGCGAAGGAGACGCGCTGGCGACGAGAAACCCGGGTGTCTGCCTGGGCGTCCTGGTGGCGGATTGCTTTCCGATTCTGCTCGCGGACCCCGTGAACGGCGCGGTTGCTGCGATTCACTCGGGATGGCGCGGAACCGCCGCCCGCATCGCGGCCAAAACGGTCGAGGTCATGAAGGCGAGCTTCGGAAGCGATCCCGGCCAAATTCTGGCCGCCATCGGGCCGGGCATTCGCTCCTGCTGCTTTGAGGTTGGGATTGAAGTGGTGCAACTCTTCGCGGATTCCTACCCGGGCCCCGCGCTCGCCAGGCAGTCCGAAGACCGTCCGGGCAAATACCTGCTGAACTTGTCGCAAGGACTTCGCCTCCAACTTGCCGGCGCCGGCCTGCGCCCCGACCACGTCTTCGACCTCGACGTTTGCACCCGATGCAATCCGAACGAGTTCTTTTCTTATCGCGTGGAAGGGCCGGGCGCCGGGCGCCAAATGGCGATTATCGGAATTGACGATTGACGATTCAGGATTGACGATTGCCGGGAAAGCCGCCGCTCGATCGCAGAGGCCCTTTTTGATTCGTCATTCTTCATTCGTCAATTCCCCCTCGATGCCCAGTTCCTCCAGCGCCCGGTGTCTTGCGGGTTTCGGGGGCCCGTGCTCGCTGTCTGCCCGGGGTTGTTCTCGCCCGGCGAGCATGCCGCAGGCTGCGGAAACGTCGGTCCCGCGCGGCCGCCGGATGTACGCGGTGATGTGCTCCGCTTGCAGGATGCTCTGGAATGCGAGGATGCGATCCTCGCCCGGCGTCCTGAGCGGGATCCAGGGATCGGCGTTCAGCGGAATGAGATTGACCTTCTTCTTTATTCCCCTGAGCAGTGCCGCAAGCCTTTTCGCGTCGGCCGGGCTGTCGTTGATCCCTTCGATCAGTACGTACTCAAAAGTGATGCGCCGGCGGCTCTCGAGCGGAAAACTGCGGCAAGCCTCCAGTAGCGCCGCGATGTTCCATTTCCGGTTGATGGGGATGAGGACATCGCGCACCGTGTCGGTAGTGGCATTCAGGCTTATGGCGAGGTTGGGCACGAGGGACTCCGCTGCCAGCCGGCGAATTCCGGGCACGACGCCTGAAGTGGATAGCGTGATTCTGCGAGTGGAGATGGCGAGTCCGTCCGGGTCGGCCATCAGGCGGATCGATTTCATCACGTTTTCGTAATTGTGCAGGGGCTCCCCCATTCCCATGATCACAATGTTCAGCCGTTTCGGCTGGGTGCCCCGGTCTGCCTGGAGGGCTAGAACCTGGCCCACGATTTCCCCGGCGGTGAGGTTGCGCCGCATCGGGAGTTTGCCGGTGACGCAGAAGAGGCATTCCACGGCGCAGCCGACCTGGGTCGAGATGCAGAAGGTATCGCGCTTTTCTTCGGGGATGAATACGGACTCGATCTTCTGCCCCGGAGCAACCGCGAACAGGTATCGTCGTGTCCCGTCGATCGAGACAAAAGTGCGTCCAACCTGAGGATACTCGATGGTGCAGGTTCCTCCCAGCTTCGCGCGGAACGTCTTGCCGAGGTCGGTGAAATCCTCCCAACGGCGCAGCCGGCGCCGATAGATACCGGAGTAGATCTGGCGCGCGCGATACTCGGGCTCTCCGGCGCGCGATACTATCGCCCGAATCTCTTCCAGTCCGCATCCGACGATGTTGATCCGTTCCGCCCGGACGGCGATCTCGTTCACGAATTCGCAACCTCCCCGCATATATTAATGCCGGCCACTTGCCAGTTGCCAGTTGCCAGTGGGCAGTGAGCAGTTGCAGTCAATTGATCATATGCCCCGAACTTTTAAAACATCCGATTCACAACATCCAAATCTGCTCACTGACCACTGGCCACTGACCACTGGCCACTGAGTTCCCGCTGTGATACTAATAGGCAGCTCGATACTGGGCGCCTTCCGGAACCTTCATGGACGTGCAGAAGAAGGAGATGAAGAACGGCCTCGTAGTGGCCACCGAGGCCATGCCGCATCTTTACTCCGCTTCCATCGGTGTCTGGGTCCGAGTCGGCTCGCGCTTCGAGGCCGGCTACACGCCGGGGATTTCGCATTTCATCGAGCACCTCCTCTTCAAGGGAACGAAAACGCGCTCCGCGAGCGACATTGCCAAAGCCGTCGACTCGATCGGCGGTCAGCTGAATGCCTTCACGGACAAGGAATACGTGGGCTTCTACGCGAAGGTGTTGGACCGCCACCTGAGTTTTGCCTTCGAGCTGCTGTCGGACATCGTGCTCAATCCGGATTTTCCCGCCGCGGAGCTGGAGCGCGAGCGCAACGTGATCTTCGAGGAGATCAACATGGTGGAGGACTCGCCGCAGGAGCTCATCCAGGACATATTCATGGAGAGCTTCTGGCGCAATCATCCCCTGGGGCTGCCCATCTCCGGGACCAAGGAGTCTGTCGCGAAGATCACGCGCCGCGAAGTAATGAGGTACTTCAAGGAAAACTACACGGCATGCAACACCGTAATTTCCGTTGCGGGCAACATCCGTCACCGGAAGGTGCAGGCTCTGGCGGCCCGGTACTTCTCCAACCTCGATACAGGCACGCCGGTCGAGGTCGGCCGCCCGCCGGCGGTTCGGAGTTCGCGCGTCGTGCGGCACAAAGCCCACCTCGAGCAGACCCACATTTGCCTGGGGGCCCCTTGCCCTCCCATGGGTTCTCCGGACAGATATTGCGCTCACATCCTGAACAATGTCCTTGGAGGGGGGATGAGTTCGAGGCTTTTCCAGAACATACGCGAGCGCCGCGGCCTGGTATATTCCATCTACTCGGCCCCCAATGTGTATCGCGACGCCGGGAGCCTGATCATCTATGCGGGCTGCGCCGAGGAAAGCGCGGGCCGGGTGGTCGAGCTTACATTGCGCGAACTGAGGAGGCTGCGCGAGAGAACGGTTCCCCAGGACGAGTTGAAGCGTGCAAAGGAGAATATCAAGGGGCAGTTCATGCTGAGCCTGGAGAGCACGAGCAGCCGAATGACTCATCTGGCGCAGCAGGAGATTTACTACGGGCGCTTTTACACGATGAAGGAGATCATGGACGGATTCGACAGCGTGCGGGCGAGCGACGTGCGCCGGCTTGCCAACGAGCTTTTCGATTCATCCGGCCTCGGTCTGACCGTGCTGACAGGCGCGGACGGCCGCGATCTGAAGCGCATGAGCCTGCGGGTGTGATGACATGTCACTGAGTTTTACACTGCTTGGCAGCGGCAGCAGCGGCAACGCCACGCTGGTCAGCTCCGGCGACGCCCATGTTCTGGTCGATGTCGGGTTGAGCGCCCGCGAAACGACGAGACGGTTGAAAGAGTGCGGCCTGACTCCCGACGACATCTCGGCCATAGTCCTGTCGCACGAGCACGGGGACCATTGTCGCGGGGTGGCACCGTTCGTAAAACACGTGGAAGTGCCGGTTTTCATGACCGACGCGGCGCTCCACGCATCGGATCTGGCCTTGAACCCGCGCAGCATCCGGCCCATTCAATCGGGCGAGGGGTTCGAGGTCTTCGGAATTCAATTCACGCCTTTCTCGATCCCGCACGATGCAGCGGATCCGGTGGCCTTCACGATCGAGAAGGACGGAGTCAAGATCGCCATCGTGCTCGATCTCGGCTACATTTCCAACCTGGTCGTTGAGCGGCTGAAGGGTTGCGATGCCACGATTCTCGAATCGAACCACGACATCAACATGCTCCAGGTTGGACCTTATCCCTGGGCCCTGAAGCAACGGATCAAGAGCCGCAAGGGACACCTGTCCAACGACAAGGTGGCCGAATACCTTGCGCAAGCTTTCGATGGGAAGGCGCGTCAGGTTCTTCTCGCTCACCTGAGCGAGAAGAACAACCATCCGGACCTGGCACTGCTTTCCGCCCAGAGAGCACTGGAGAGCCGCTCGACTCTGGGTTGCTCCCAGACGCGGCTCGAGGTGTGCCGGCCCGACAGGGTCAGCAAGAGATACTCCTTTTGACCATCGAGGCGCAGGGTTGCAGAGAAAACCGGCGATTGGCATCTCTGCGCCATCGGTGTCTCTGCGGTTAGGTTTTTGTTGCGGCCGCGGGCCGCGGTAAGGTCTTCGCGGTTTAGAAGGGAGGGTGAGACGGGATGATCGAGCGATATTTGCCGGCGGACTTCGCGGAAATCTGGTCGGAAGAGAGTCGCTTTCGAGCCTGGCTGCGCGTGGAAATCGAGGTGTGCAGGGCTTTGGCCGAGCAGGGGTGGATTCCCGCCGAGGCCTTTGCCAACATCGAGCGCAAAGCGGGCTTTTCCCTTGCGCGCATCCAGGAAATCGAAAAGACCACGCATCACGACCTGATCGCATTCACCACCAGCGTGGCCGAGTTCGTAGGCCCGGACTCGCGTTACATTCACTGGGGCCTGACCTCCACTGATGTCGTCGACACGGCTCAGGCCCTGCAGCTCCGCGAGGCGAACCGCCTGATTCTCGATGCAATCGATGCCTTCATGGCCGTTGTTGCGGCTCGGGCCAAAGA
>Ga0316628_100001451_pt1 | contig 16733 bp, 14 predicted proteins | sample OWC_Aug_M2_C1_D5_FD_207648 | JGI IMG/M metagenome (GOLD analysis project Ga0316628, IMG submission 207648) | Wetland soil microbial communities from Old Woman Creek delta, Ohio, United States - OWC_Aug_M2_C1_D5_C | ecosystem: Environmental > Terrestrial > Soil > Wetlands | place: USA: Ohio... | reverse complement strand
GCGAGCGCAGCCTTGCCGAGGATCGCGGGCAGCAGTGCGAAGCCCATGTAGCCCCAGTTCGACCACGATGCCGCGAGCGCCGCGAACGCCGCGTCGCGCAGGCTTTCGCCGGCGAGCGCGCGCACCCCGGCGGCGAAGGCGCCGAACAGCGCGAGCCCGGTCACCAGGTAGGCGAAAAACACCGGGACGTTCACGATCTCGTCGAACGGCGTGCGCGCGCTGAAGCGGAACAGCAGGCACGGCAGCGCGAAATACAGGACGAACGTATTGAGCGCCGGCACCGCGTTCTCCGGCAGCAGCCGCAAGCGCGCGGCGAGATAGCCGCACAGGACGAGCGCAAAAAACGGCGCGGTGACCTGGAATATGGCGAGCATGAGGGCGCGACTATAAGTGATTCGGGGTGAACCACAGGCCCTACTTTTATCCTTTTGTCTTGATTACAAAATCCTGACGCCGGAGTAGATTCCCTTACGGGGGGACGTTCACATGGGACAGGCCGCCGCGGCGTTGCCGCCGGGCGCGGAGCCGCGCGGCTCCGCGCTGAGCACCGAGCAATTCGTCTGGCTGATCGGCAACCTGTGCCGCATCCACCGGGTGCCGTTCGAGGCGGCACTCCTGGTGCAGCAGTTCCCGCCGCCGCATGACCGCGCGCAGCTCGTCGAAGCCGCGCGCGCCTTCGGCTTTCGCGCGGGGCACGCCGCGCTCGGCGGCGGGCGCGTGGCGCGCGCGCCGCTGCCGGCGATCGCGTTCCTGCGGCAGCCGGCCACGCCCGGGTTGATCCTCAAGTGCGACGGCGAGCGCATCCTGTACGTCGAGGCAGAGAGCGAGCTGCCGCGCACGCGCCTCGCGCGCAACTACGAGGAGTTCTTCGAGCCCGAGGCGATCCTCGTGTCTCACGAGCGCGGTGCGGACCAGGCGCACGCGGGGGTCGATGAGCGGAAGAGGCCGTTCGGATTTCGCTGGTTCGTGCCCGAGCTCCTTAAGCACCGCTCGATCTGGCGCGACGTGCTCGTTGCCTCGCTCTTCATCCAGCTCATCGGCCTCACCACGCCGCTCTTCACCCAGGTGATCATCGACAAGGTGGTGGTGCACCAGATCACCAGCACGCTGGTTGTCATCGCCGTGGGCCTGGCGATGTTCATGCTGTTCAACGCCGGCATGAGCTGGCTACGCCAGTACTTCGTGCTGCACACGGGCAACCGGGTCGACGCGGTGCTGGGCAGCCAGGTGTTCCGCCACCTGCTGCGCCTCGCGCTGCCGTACTTTGAGCACCGCCCGACCGGCGTGCTGGTCGCGCGCGTGCACGCGGTCGAGACGATCCGCGAGTTCATGGCCGGCGCCGCCGTGTCGCTGCTCCTCGATCTGCCGTTCCTGTTCGTGTTCCTCGCCGTGATGTTCTTCTACAGCTGGCAGCTGACGCTCATCGCGGCGGGCATCCTCGCGCTGATCGTCGCCGTCAGCCTCGGCGTGACGCCGGTGCTGCGCGCGCGGCTCAACCGCCAGTTCCTGCTCGGCGCGCGCAACCAGGCCTTCCTCACCGAGTACGTCTCGGGCATCGAGACGGTGAAGTCGCTGCAGATGGAGCCGCGCCTGGAGTCGCGCTACGACGACTACCTCGCCTCCTACCTCGCCGCGGGGTTCTCGACGCGCACGCTCTCCAATAGCTTCAACGTCGCCGCGAACGCCCTCGAGCAGACCATGACGCTAGGGATTCTCTGCGTCGGTGCACTGCTCGTCATGCGCAACGAAGGCTTCACCATCGGCATGCTGGTCGCCTTCCAGATGTTCGCCAGCCGCATGAGCCAGCCGATGCTGCGCCTGGCGAGCCTGTGGCAGGAGTTCCAACAGGCCTCGATCGCCGTCAAGCGCCTGGGCGACATCATGGACGCTCCCGCCGAGCCCTACGCCGTCACCCCGTCGCGCGCCGCCGACAGCAAGGGCGAGATCGCGATCTGCAATCTCGGTTTCCGCTACGCGCCCGAGCAGCCGTGGCTCTTCAAGGACCTCAATCTTTCCCTCGAGCCCGGCAAACTCACCGTCCTCACCGGGCCCTCGGGCTCCGGGAAGAGCACCTTGGCCAAGTTGCTGCTCGGCTTCTACCAGCCCGAGGAAGGATCGATCGAGATCGACGGCCGCGACCTGCGCCACCTATCGGCGAACGAGCTGAGGCAATACTTCGGTATCGTGCCCCAGGAAACCTACCTGTTCTCGGGCACCCTCTACGAGAACCTGATCGCCGCCAACCCGAACGCCGGCTTCCCCGACGTCGTCCAGGCCGCCAAGATCGCCGAGATCCACGACGTGATCGAGAAGCTCCCCAAGGGCTACAACACCGAGATCGGCGAGCACGGCGTCGGCCTCTCGGGCGGCCAGAAGCAGCGCCTCGCCATTGCCCGTGCGATCCTCAAGCGCCCGAAGATCCTCGTCTTCGACGAAGCCACCAGCAGTCTCGATCAGGCCACCGCCGAGCAGTTCGCGCAGACCGTGAACCAGCTCAAGGGGCGCGTCACGACGCTCTTCATCGCGCACCAGGTGCCGAACGGGCTGCGGGTAGACGAGGTCGTGAGGCTTGGAGAAACTTGATGGCCCAGCCTATCGACTTCGCGCCCCCGCTGCTGCGCATCCAGGACAAGCCCCCCGCGCCGCTCGCGGGGTGGATGTTCCGCATGCTCGCGGCGCTGCTCGTGTGCCTGCTCGTGTGGGCGGTGCTCGGGCGGCTCGACATCGTGGCGGTCGCGGACGGCAAGCTCGTGCCTTCGAGCTACCTCAAGATCGTGCAGCCCGCCGAGCAGGGCATCGTGAAGGAAATCCTGGTGCGGGAGGGCGAGCGGGTGACGACCGGGCAGGTGCTGATCAGGATGGACCCGGCCTTCACCAGTGCCGACCTGAAGACGCTGGAGACCGACTTCCAATTGAAGCGCCTCGCGCTGCGGCGCATCGACGCGCAGTTGAAGGGCGGCGGGTTCGCGCGCGCGGACGGCGACCGGGAGGACCTGTACGCCGAGGTCGCGGCGCAGTTCGGGGCGAACGTGAGGGCCTATGAGAATGCGCTCGCGCAGGAGCGGAGCCTCCTCGACAAGGCGCAGAACGATCTCGCCGCCGCGCGCCAGACGAAGGCGAAGCTCGAGCAGGTGCTGCCGCACTACGTCGAGCAGGAACGCGCGTTCGGCCAGCTCGCGCGCGACGGCTACGCCGGCCGGATTCTCGCCACCGACAAGGCGCGCGAGCGGATCGAGAAGGAGCAGGACTTGCGCGCGCAGGAGTACGTCATCCGCTCGAACGTCGCGCTGATCGAGCAATCGCAGCGCAAGATCGAGCAGATCACGGCCGACTACCGGCGCCAGCTGAGGACCGAGCGAGTCGAGGTCGCCTCGCAGTTCGAGAAAGCGCGCCAGGAGCTCGCCAAGTCCGAGCGCCGCAGCGAGCTGCTCGAGCTGCGCGCCCCGGCCGACGGCACGGTGAAGGACCTCGCCACCCATACCGCCGGCACGGTGGCCGCTCCCGGCACCATCCTGATGACGCTGGTGCCGATGGACGAGCACCTGATCGGCGAAGTCTGGATCGGCAATCAGGACATCGGCTTCGTGCGCCCCGGACAGCCGGTGAAGCTCAAGCTCGCGCCGTACCAGTTCCAGAAGTACGGCATGGTCGAGGGCGTGGTCGATCAGGTGAGCGCGGACGCGACCGAGGCGCCTTCGCCCAATACGCGCTCCGATGCGCTCACCGGGCGCGACCGGCCGATGGGGCCGCTCGCCTTTCGCACGCTGGTCGCGCTGAAGGCGCAGGCGCTCGAGACGGACGGGGCGCGCTACGCGCTCGCGCCCGGGATGCAGGTCGTCGCGGAGATCCACCTCGGCACGCGCAGCGTGCTCGAGTACCTGCTCTCACCCGTGCAGAAGGCTTTCCAGGAGGCAGGGCGCGAGCGTTAATCGACTCTGACCCCGATTTCGGGTCAGGCGTGGAGCTTGCGCGAGGCGGCGTTCCAGTGCTTCTCGAGGTTCGAGATCAGCGTCGCGCTGAAGTGGCAGCGCGCCTGCTCGTAGGCGTAGACCGCCATGTAGCGGCGGAACTGCTCGAGCGGCTCCTCGCCGATGCGGAAGGCGCGCCGGTTGCCCGCCGCGCTCACGACGCCCGAGCCGGTGAGCGCGGCCACGCGCTCGTCGATCGCGCGGTCCACGTCGCCGGGGGCGACCAGCTCGTCGCACACCATGCGCCCCTCGGGGCTGTCGAAGTCGATGCGCCGGTCGGCGAGCACCGCCTGGCGCGCGGCGCGCGCGCCGACGAAGCGCGCGAGGCGCAGGTTCGCCGCGCCTGGGATGATGCCTTCCTTCCTCGCCGGCAGCGTCATGTAGGCGTCGCGCGCGGCGATGATGTGGTCCATCACGAGCAGGATCTGGCAGTGGCCGCCGATCGCGAACGCTTCCACCGCGGCGATCCACAGTTTCTCGGCCGGCTCGGCGGCCGGGTGCTCGGGGTCCATCTCGGGGCGCGCGAGGCCGCGGTAGAGCTTGTTGACCGCGCCCATGTCGCGCACCAGGTACCACAGGAACGGGATCCGGCCGTGGTACAGGTGCGTCAGGTTGATGCCCGCGCCGAACACGCGCCCGCCGCCGTAGCGCGGATGCGAGACCGGATCGCCGCGCAGCACGCAGACCTCGCTGCGGGGGTCGAGCAGCGCCAGGTCGATCGCGATCTCGAAGCCGTGGAGCGTGGTCGCGTCCTCGGCGTTCAGCACCTGAGGGTTGCGCATCGCGAGGTGAATCGCGCGGCCGCGGCGCTCGAGGCGCGCGCCCGGCAGCTCGAGCGCGCCGCGCTTTTCCAGCTCGGGAAGCAGCGCCTGCGACTCGGCGCGCGGCAGCAGCATGGCGTGGCACAGGTGGCGCCCGGCGCGCTCGTCGGCCAGCACGTGCGAGACGAACAGCCCCTGGTCGACCTCGACGCCGTCCTTGTCGCGCTGCATGAGCCCGGTTTCGCGCTCGAGCTGCACGCGGGACGGCACGAGCCCCGGGTACGCCCCGGCGGCCGCCTCGGAGAGCGCTTCCAGCCGCACGAAGCGCGTGCGATTTGCCGTGAGCGCGTCGTACGCGGCTGCGGCGTGTGCGCGCAGGAACTCGCCGCGCGCGCGCCGGCCCGCCTCGATCAGCGCCTCGGCGGCCGCGCGCTCGCGCTCTGTGCGTGAGGGCTTTGCCGGCAGGCGCTCGACGAGCGCCGTGCCGCGCGCGAAGAACCGGCCATAGCGCTCGCGGTCCTCGTCGAGCGAAGTCGTTCCCTCGGGGCGGGAGCGCAGCCAGTCGCGCACCTCGCCGGCCGGCAGGCCGGCCGCGACGAACAGGGATTCGGGTGGAGGGTTCTCGGTCATGGCGGGCCGAAACGATAGCACGCCAAGACCGCGCTGCCGCCGGGGTGACTAGGGCTTGCCGCCGCTCACTTGCCGCCGCCCAGGAAGCGCTCCACCAGCGCGAACTGCTCGGGGACGTTGAGCGCCGGCGCGTGGCCGCAGCCGGCGATCGTGACCACGACCGCGCGCGGGCCGCGCTGGCGCATCTCGTCGGCGGTGTCGGCGAGCAGCAGGTCGGAGGCCTCGCCGCGCAGGCACAGCGTCGGCACTTCGATCGCGTCCCAGGCGTCCCATTGGTCGTAGTCGCCCGGGTGGTGCTCGAACTGCATCACCATGTTCGGATCGTAGTGGGGCGTGACCTTGCCGTCGGCGGTGCGGCGCACCGAAGTCTCGGCGAGGCGGCGCCACTGCGCGTCCGACAGCCAGCCGAAGGGCTTGTACACGGTCCTGAAGTATTGCTCGAGCTCGCTCACGCGGTCGAACCGCGGCGGATTGCCCGCGTAGGCGCGGATGCGCTCGACCGCCGCATCGCCGAGCTTCGGGCCGATGTCGTTGAGGACCAGGCGTCGGATGCGGCTCTTCAGCGCCCCGGCGGCGAGATGGATGCCGAGCGCGCCGCCCATCGACGTGCCGAGCCAGTGGAACGACTCGAGCCCGAGCTGGCCGACGAGCGACACGGCGAGCTTCGCGTAGAACGCGAGGCTGTATTCCTTCTCGGGTTCCGGGCTCCACTGCGACAGCCCGCGGCCGATGGTGTCCGGGCAGATCACGCGGTAGCGCGCGGCGAGCTGAGCGGCGATGTCGTCCATGTCGCGCCCGGTGCGCGCCAGGCCGTGCCAGGCGATCACCGCCTCCCGGTTGCCCGCGCCCCACTCGGTGTAGTGGATCTCGCGGTTCTCGCACAGCAGGTAGTTCGAGGTGTGGCTCATGATCGTTTCACGCGTAGCCGGCCGACGATGCCGGCGGGGAAGTAGTAGACGCAGACGACGAACAGGGCCCCGAGCCACAGCAGCCAGCGGTCGGGGTGCAGCAGCTCCGGGAGCAGCGGCACGCCGTGCACGGCGCCGCTCGCGAGCCTCATCAGGTCGCGCAGGTAGGTCTGCGCCAGCACGAAGATCGTCGCGCCGAGCACCGCGCCGTACATCGTGCCCATGCCGCCGATCACCACCATCAGCAGGATGTCGACCATGATGTCGAACGACAGCGTCGCGGCGGGCCCGGTGTAGCGCAGCCACAGCGCGTACAGCAGCCCGGCGGCGGTGGCGCCGAGCGCGCCGACGCAGTTCGCCACTGTCCGATAGACGACGGTGCGATAGCCAAGCGCTTCGGCACGGAACTCATTCTCGCGGATCGACAGCAGCACGCGGCCGAAGGGCGAGTTGACGATGCGCAGCAGCGCGAGGAACAGCGCGAGCGACGCCGCGAATACCAGGTAGTAGGTCGCGAGGCGCGAATGCAGCAGCCGCGGCAGGGTGAAGTTCACCCCGTCCTCGCCGCCGGTGAGCCACGACATCTGCGAGGCGAGGATCTGGAAGAACGCGGCCACCGCGAGCGTGATCATGGCGAAGAAGATGGCGCGCACGCGAAGGCTGAGCAGGCCGACGGCGAAGGCGATCGCGGCCGAGAGCAGCAGCGCGAGCGCGCTGCCCGCGGCGAGGCTGCCCCATCCCGCGCCCCAGTTCGCCGCCGCGAGGCCGACGCCGTAGCCGCCGATGCCGAAGAACATGGTGTGCGCGAACGACACGATGCCGGTGTAGCCGAGCAGCAGGTCGTAGCTCGCCGCGAGCAGCACGAACACGCATACCTTCGCGGCGACATCGAGCGAGCGCGTGCCGGGAAACAGAAACGGCGCGAGCGCGAGCCCGAGGAGGGTCAGCGCGAGCGCCGCCGCGAGCGCGCGGCTGCGCGGCAGGTCGCCCGAGAGCAGGAGTCTGATCATTTCCCGACCGGGTAGAGCCCGCGCGGGCGCCACAGGAGCACCAGCACCATGAGCAGGATGTTGGAGCCGAGCGCGAGCTTGGGCGCCAGGAAGCCGGTGTAATTCGCCATCAGCCCCACCAGCAGCGCGCCGACGAAGCAGCCGACGACCGATCCGAGCCCGCCGATGATCACCACGATGAAGATCAGAACCATCATCTGCATGCCCATCTGCACGCTTACCGATTCCTGGTACATCGCCCACATCACGCCGCCGAGGCCCGCGAGGCTGCTGCCGGCGACGAACACGCCGACGAACAGCCGCCGGATGCGGTAGCCGAGCGACTCGACCATCTCCGCGTTCTCGACGCCCGCGCGCACCAGGAGGCCGATCCGCGTGCGGTTGAGCAGCAGCCACATGGCGGCGAATACCGCGAGGCCCACCGCGACCGCGAGCATCCGATAGCGCTCGATCGCGGCGTCGCCGAAGATGAACGACCCCGTGAGAGCGGCCGGGCGCGGCAGCGGGATGATGTCCGGCCCCCACACCACGACGATCAGCTGCTCGACCACGATCAGCCCGCCCATGGTGACGAGGATCTGGCGCAGGTGGTCGCCGTACACCGGCCGGATCACGACGCGCTCGAAGAACCAGCCCAGCAGCCCCGCGAGCGCCATCGCCGCGAGCGCCGCGGGAACGATGGCCGAGAGGTTGGCGGCGAGGCTCGCGGCCTCGATCTGGCCCTTCATCGCCAGCAGCACCGAGGCGGCGGCGTAGGCGCCCACCGAGATGAACACGCCGTGCGCGAAGTTCATCACGTCCATCAGCCCGAAGACCAGCGTCAGGCCGGAGGCCATCATGAAGATCATCATCCCCATCGCGAGCCCCGCCACGGTGAGCGTCACCCAGGTGGGCAGGCTCGCGACGAGCGGAGCCGCGCCGAGCGCGAGCGCGGCGAGCAGCACGAGCGGCAGCCAGTCGCGCTTCATTGGTGCGCTTCCAGCGACAAACCGAGGAGCTTCGCCTGCAGCGCCTCATCGGCCACCAGCGCGTCCATCGTGCCCGCGTGCACGATGCGCCCCGAGTCCATCACCGCCACCGTGTCGCCCAGCGACCGCGCGAAATGGAAGTTCTGCTCGACTACCAGGATGGTGGTGTCGGTGCGCTTCAGCTCGCGGAAGGCCTCGATCATGTTGGCGATGATCGCCGGTGCGAGGCCCTTGGTCGGCTCGTCGACCAGCAGCAGCCTGCGCGGCTCGACGATGGCGCGCGCGATCGCCAGCATCTGCTTCTGCCCGCCGGAGAGGTTGCCCGCGAGCCCGTTCCAGAACTGCTTCATCGCCGGAAACAGGCCGAAGATCCACGCCAGGCGCTTGTCGTCCGGCTCGCCGCCGCGCGCGGCGAGCAGCATGTTCTCGCGCACCGTGAGCCCGGCGAAGATGCCCATGTTCTCGGGCACGTAGGCGACCCCGAGCCGCGCTATATCGGGGGTCCTCAGATCCTGAATTTCAGTTCTTTCGTAGAGGATGCGTCCCGCGGAGGCGCGCCACAACCCCATGATGGTGCGCAGGCACGTGGTCTTGCCCGCGCCGTTCCTGCCGAGCAGCATGGTCAGGCCGCCCCTCGGCACCTCGAAGTCCACGCCCTGCAGGATGTGGTACTGGCCGATGTGGGTGTTCACCCCGGCGAGCGAGAGCATCGGCTCAGGCACGCGTCACTCCGAGATAAGCCTCCTGCACGATCGGCGAGGCGATCACTTCCTCGGGCGCGCCGTCGGCCACCAGCTCGCCCTGGTGCAGGACGATGATGCGATCGGCCAGAGACCTCACCACGTCCATCTTGTGCTCGACGAGCAGCACGGTCTTGTCGCCCTGCGCCTTGATGTGCTCGATCAGCTCCAGGATCACAGGCACTTCGTCGACGCTCATGCCCGCGGTGGGCTCGTCGAACATGAACACTTCGGGCTCGAGCGCGAGCAGGATCGCCACCTCGAGCTTCCTCTGGTCGCCGTGCGGCAGCGTCGCGGCCGCCAGCTCGCGCTTGTCGGCGAGCGACACGCGGTGCAGCGTGTGCTCGGCCCTTTCCACCAGCTCGACGTGCCGGCCCCACATGGAGAAGAGGTCCTTGCCCAGGCCGGCGCGCGCCTGCACCGCCAGGCGCACGTTCTCGAGCACCGTCAGGCGCGGGAACAGGTTGGTGAGCTGGAACGCCCGCCCGATGCCGCGCCGCGTGCGCGCCGGCGCGCCGAGCGAGGTGATGTCCTCGCCGTACAGCGACACCCTGCCGCGCGAGGCCCTGAGCTGCCCCGAGATCAGGTTGAAGTAAGTCGTCTTTCCGGCGCCGTTCGGCCCGACGATGGCGGTGAGCGTGCCCGGCCGGAAGGCGCAGGACACCGCGTTCACCGCCACGTGCCCGCCGAAGCGGATCGTCAGGCCGTGCGTCTCGAGGACCGGGTGCTCCACGGTCCGCTCGCCGGGCGCGCCGCGCGCTTCAGCGCTTGTTCGTGATCGGGACCGGGAGCTCGGAGGCGGGGATCACGCGCACCAGGTCGAGCAGGTCCCACTCGTTCTTCTGCTCCTTCTTGATGCGGAACTCGAACATGTCCTGCATCGCCTGGTGGTCTTCCTTGCGGAAGGTCATCTTGCCCTTGGGCGTGTCGAACGACATGCCCTCCATGGCGGCGATCAGCTTCTCGGTATCCGTGCCGCCGGCCTTCTTGATCGCATCGACGATCGCGACCGCCGCGGCCATGCCGCCGCAGGTGAAGAAATCGGGCGGCTGCCCGTAGCGCTTCTCGTGCTCGGCGACCAGCCAGTCGTTCATCTTGTTCTTCGGGAAGCCGTAGTAGTAGTAGATCGCGCCCTGCACCCCGGCCAGCTCCTTCCAACCCTTCATCACCGGCAGGATGTTGCCGCCCGGCGCGAGCTCGATGCCGTAGCGCTCGGGCTTCAGCGCCGCGATCTTGGTCACCGGGTTCGGGCCGGCCCAGATGATCGCCAACACCTTGCGCCCGGGCTTGTCCTTGAGCGCCGCGAAGATGCGCTCCGCGGGGGCGGTGAAGTCGGTCGTCTGCTGCGGCGCGTACTCTTCGTGCACGATCTTCGCCTTCGAGCCGACGCGCTCGAGCGCATCCTTGAGCGCTTTGACGCCGTCGCGCCCGAACGCGTAGTCCTGCGCCAGCGTGGCGATCGAAATGTCGCCCTTGAGCGTTGCGGCGGCCGCGAGCCCGTCCTGGGTGGAGTTTCGCGAAGTGCGGAAGATGTAGCGATTCCAGTTCGCGCCGGTGATCGAATCGGCGACCGCCGGCTCGACCAGCAGGACCTTCTTGTACTCCTCCGCGACCGGCAGCATCGCCAGGCCGACGCCGGAGTTCACCGGGCCGACGGCGATGTCGGCCTTGTCGTCGCCGAAGGCGGAGGCGAGCTGGGCCTTGCCGACGTCGGGCTTGTTCTGGGTGTCCTTGTCGATTACCACGATCTTGCGGCCGAGCACCGTCATCGTGCCGCCGGTCGCGTACTCCAGGCCGAGCCTGAAGCCGATGCTGCTTTGCTTGGCGTAGGCCTCGAGCGGCCCGGTCTTGTCGTACACGTGGGCGATCTTGATGTCCTGGGCGAATGCCAGGCCGGCGGCCGCCGCGAGCGACGCGGCAGCGACCCATGTCAGCGTGCGTTTCATGCTCCCTCCTAAGGTAGGCGTTGCCCGCGTCGTTTCGCAATGCGCGTGCCAGCAGGGCTAAACCTATGATTCTTCTGAATTCAGGCTTCGGTGTGAGCAGTCACTCACAAATGGAGAATGCTCGGAATACGGACATCTCGTGAATGAATTCGGCGGAAACTCTTTCAAATCAAGGAACGGAATTGTGTCCGCAATCCGGACATTATGTCCGCTAAATCGACAGCCGCTTCATCTCGGCGAGCTTCTCGTAGAGCGTGGCGCGCGAGATGCCGAGCAGTCTCGCCGCCGACAGCTTGTTGCCGCGCGTCGCTTCGAGCGCCGAGCGGATCGAGCTGCGCTCGAGCTCGGCGATCAGCTGCGGCAGCGGGCGCAGCGTCGGCGCCTGCCCCGCGGCGTGCGCACGCGGCAGGATGGCGGCGAAGTCCCCGGCGTCGAGCCGCGCGCCGTCGGTGAGCATCGCCGCCTGCTCGAGCACGTTCCTCAGCTCGCGCACGTTGCCGCGCCAGTCGTGCGCCGCGAGCGCGGCGAGCGCGCCGGGCGCGAGCTCGCGCTGCGGCATGCCGGTGCGCGCGGCGATGCTCTCGAGCAGGCTCTCCGACAGCGCCTCGAGGTCCGAGAGCCGCTCGCGCAGCGGCGGCACGCGGATCGGCAGCACGTTGAGCCGGTAGTAGAGGTCCTCGCGGAAGCGCCCCTCGGCGACCAGCGCCTTCAGGTCGCGGCTGGTGGCGGCGATCACGCGCACGTCGACCTTGATGACTTTGTTGGAGCCGAGCGGCTCGATTTCCTGCTCCTGCAGCGCGCGCAGCAGCTTCGCCTGCAGCGCGAGCGGCGTGTCGCCGACCTCGTCGAGGAACAGCGTGCCGCCGTCGGCGAGCACGAAGCGCCCGTCGCGCCCCTTGCGCTCGGCGCCGGTGTAGGCGCCGGGCGCGACGCCGAAGAACTCCGCCTCGAGCAGCGTGTCGGGCACCGCCGCGAGATTCACGCCGACGAACGGCCCCCCGGCGCGCGCCGAAGCCGCGTGGATCGCGTGCGCCAGCAACTCCTTGCCGCTGCCGGTCTCGCCCAGCAGCAGCACGTTGCCGTCGCTCTGCGCCGCGCGCCGCGCCTGGCGCTTCACCTCGAGCGCCGCGGGACTCGCGCCGATGAAGCTGGCGAATGTGTACTTGGGGCGGCGTTGCGCCGCGAGCTCGCGGCGCGCGTCGTCGAGGTCCTTTTGCAGGCGCGCGAATTTCGCGATCAGCGGCTGCAGCGTGGTCTCGGGGTGGTCGAACAGCACCATGCCGAGCACGCCGATCACCTCGCCCGACGCATCGCGCAGCGGAATGCGGCTCACCACGAAGGTGCCCGCCTTGTTCGTGAGCAAGTCGACCAGGATCGGCTTGCCGGTCTCGAGCACGTGGCGCATCAGCGTGTTCGGCACCACCTCTTCGACCGGCTTGCCGACGAAATCCTCGGCGCGCTCGAAGCCGAGCGCCGGCAGGAACTGCTTGTAGCTGTCGCTGATCCACACCACGCGGCCCGAGCGGTCGACCAGCATCATGCCCTGGCTCATGCTCGAGAACAGGTCGAACATCGAGCGCGCGGCGAGCTTGAGAATGCTTTCCGCGTCGCGCGGCAGCGGACTCGCCTGCCCGGCCGGCGCGGGGCTCATTCGGCGCTCATTCGTCCGGTTTCGGCTGAGGCTTCGGTCGTCGCGCGACGGCGACCTTCAGCGTCAGGTCCTGCTTGCCGCGCTTGACCGTCATCTGGGCGACGCTTCCCGGCGTCAGCGCCGCGACGAGGTCCAGCATGCCCGCCCGGTTGACCACGGGTTTGCCTTCGACCGCGACCAGCACGTCGCCCGGCTTGAAGCCTGCCTTGTCGGCCGGGCCGCCGCGCAGCACGCCGGCGACCAGCGCGCCGCGCGTATCGGCGGGCTTGAACGAGTCGGCGAGCCCGGAGCTGATCTCCTGCACCTCGACGCCGATCCAGCCGCGCGTCACGCTGCCGGTCTTGACGATCTGGTCGAGCACCATTTTCGCGGTCGACACCGGGATCGCGAAACCGATGCCGATCGAGCCGCCCGAGCGCGAGTAGATCGCGGTGTTGATGCCGATCAGGTTGCCGCGCGAATCGACCAGCGGGCCGCCCGAGTTGCCGGGATTGATCGCGGCATCGGTCTGGATGAAGTTCTCGTAGGTGTTGATCTGCAGCCCGCTGCGACCGAGCGCCGAGACGATCCCCGAGGTCACGGTCTGGCCCACGCCGAAGGGGTTGCCGATGGCGAGCACCACGTCGCCCACGCGCAGCGCGTCGGAGGAGCCGAAGCTGATCGCGCGCAGGCCGTCGGCGTCGACGCGCAGCACCGCGAGGTCGGTCTCGGGATCGCTGCCGACCACCTTGGCGAGCAGCTTGGTGCCGCTGGGCAGCGCGACCTCGATCTCCTCGGCGGCCTCGACCACGTGGTGATTGGTGAGGATGTAGCCCGAAGGGCTGACGATGACGCCCGAGCCGAGGCTCGTCGCGCGCTGCTCCTCGTCGGGGAACTGCTCGCCGAAAAAGCGCCGGAACAACGGGTCGTCGAGCAGCGGGTGGCGCGGCGTGCGCACCTCCTTGGAGGTGAAGATGTTCACCACCGAAGGCGTGGCGCGATCGACCGCGTCGTGCAGCGACTCGGGCTGCACGACCGCCGACGCCGGCGTGACCGGCGCCTGCCGCACCACCGCGACTTGCGCGACGGGCGCCACGCGCCGCGGCAGCCACTCGGGATGGAACGTCGAAACGACGAACAGCACCGCGACTGCAACGGTCGCGGCCTGCGAAAAGATGAGCCAAAGCCGGTACATGGATGATTTAGCCTACCATAGGCTGCGGCCGCGGCGCCGAAGCGCCCGACCCTGTCTAGCCCCTGTCGGGCTCGTGGTCAAAAACCTCAACATATTGAAACGCTTAGGCCCGAATCCTTGGACTTTGCGGCAGTGCGTCGCTATAATGTCGCGCTTTATCGATTCCCTGTCATTTCCCTTCCAGGTTCGATTCCATGAGCGATCAAAAGCAACCCGACAAGATGCGCCGCAATCTGGTCGTCGCCACCTCGGTGCTCGGCGGCGCGGCCACCGCGGGCGCGGCCGTGCCGTTCGTCGCCAGCATGCTCCCGTCGGAGCGGGCGAAGGCCGCGGGCGCGCCGGTCGAGATCGACATCTCCAAGCTGGCGCCGGGCGAGCTCGGCATCTTCGAGTGGCGCGGCAAGCCGGTCTGGGTGATGAAGCGCACCAAGCAGATGCTCGAGGACATCAAGAAGGACAACTCGGTGGTCGCCGATCCGAAGTCCGACGTCCCGCAGCAGCCGGACTACGCGCGTAACGAGTATCGCTCGATCAAGCCGGAACTGATGGTGCTGGTGGGCGTATGCACCCACCTGGGCTGCTCGCCGCAGAAGAAGTCGGCCGAGGACAAGGGCGAGATGGGCGAGGCCTGGAACGGCGGGTTCTACTGCCCGTGCCACGGCTCCAAGTTCGACTACGCGGGCCGCGTGTACAAGGGCGTGCCGGCGCCGACCAACCTGGTGGTGCCGCCGTACGAATTCCTCTCGGACTCGACCCTCATCATCGGTAAAGACACGAAAGGGGCTTGACCAATGGCTAGCCGTCTGATGGCGCTGTGGCAGTGGTTCGATGCGAGGATGCCCACGGTCGGGCAGGAATACCGCAAGCACCTGACCGAGTACTACGCGCCGAAGAACTTCAACTTCTGGTACTACTTCGGCTCGCTCGCGATGCTGGTGCTGGTGATCCAGATCGTGTCGGGCATCTTCCTGACGATGAACTACAAGCCCGACGCGGCGCTGGCATTCGGCTCGGTCGAGTACATCATGCGGGACGTCCCCGGCGGCTGGATCATCCGCTACGTCCACTCGACCGGGGCGTCGGCATTCTTTCTCGTCGTCTACCTGCACATGTTCCGCGCGCTGCTGTACGGCTCGTACCGCCAGCCGCGCGAGCTGCTGTGGATCTTCGGCGTGCTGATCTATCTCTGCCTGATGGGCGAGGCGTTCTTCGGCTACCTGCTGCCCTGGGGACAGATGTCGTTCTGGGGCGCGCAGGTGATCGTCAACCTGTTCGACTCGATTCCCTTCATCGGGCCCGACGTCGCGCTCTGGCTGCGCGGCGACTACGTGGTCTCGGATGCGACGCTGAACCGCTTCTTCGCTTTCCACGTGATCGCGATTCCGCTGGTGCTGCTCGGCCTGGTGGTGGTGCACCTGCTTGCGCTGCACGACGTCGGCTCGAACAACCCCGACGGCATCGAGATCAAGAAGAAGAAGGACGCGAGCGGCAAGCCGCTCGACGGCATCCCGTTCCATCCCTACTACACGGTCAAGGACATCGTCGGCGTGGTGGTGTTCCTGGCGATCTTCTGCCTGGTCATGTTCTTCATCCCGAACATGGGGGGCTACTTCCTCGAGGCGAACAACTTCATTCCGGCCGACGCCCTCAAGACGCCGGCGCACATCGCGCCGCTGTGGTACTTCACGCCGTACTACTCGATGCTGCGCTCCGTGCCGCCGCTGTTCCTGTCGCAGTTTCCGGGCGTCATGGTCATGGGCTTGGCGGTGCTGATCCTGTTCTTCCTGCCGTGGCTCGACCGCAGCCCCGTGAAGTCGATCCGCTACCGCGGCGGACTCTACAAGACCGCGCTGGGCGTCTTCGTGATCGTGTTCCTGATCCTCGGCTACCTCGGCACGGTGCCGACCAACGTCTGGGGCCAGTTCGGGCCCTGGCTCGGCGAGGCGGACCGCGGGACGGTGGTGGCGCGGATCTGCACGACGCTGTACTTCCTGTTCTTCATCCTGATGCCCTGGTACACGCGAATCGACAAGACCAAGCCGGTGCCCGAGCGGGTGACGATGTGAGGACCACGATCATGAAGAAGCTGCTCATCGCGCTGCTGTTCGCGCCGCTCGCCTCGTGGGCCGCGGAGGAGGGCTACCGGCTCGACCGCGCGCCGATCGACCCCACCGATCTCGTCAGCCTGCAGGCCGGGGCGCGCACCTTCGTCAACTACTGCATGGGTTGCCACGGCGCGGAGTACATGCGCTACAACCGCCTCACCGATCTCGGCCTCACAGAGCAGCAGATCAGGGACAACCTCATGTTCACCGCCGACAAGGTCGGCGAGACCATGAAGGTGGCGATGACCGCCAAACAGGGCAAGGCCTGGTTCGGCGTGGCGCCGCCGGACCTTTCGGTGATCGCGCGCGCGCGCGGCGCGGACTGGCTCTACACCTACCTGCGCACGTTCTACCGCGACCCGAAAACCGCTTCCGGCTGGAACAACCTGGTGTTCCCCAACGTCGGCATGCCGCACGCGCTGTGGACGCTGCAGGGCGAGAAGGCGCTGAAATTGGTCAAGACCGAAGAGGGCGGCCACGAGAATGTCGAGTATCAGCTCACGCAGCTTTCCAAGGGCGCGCAGGACACGGTGCAGTACGACACCACCGTGCGCGACTTGGTGAACTTTCTCGTGTACCTGAGCGAGCCCTCCGCCACCAGCCGGGTGCGCATCGGCATCGTGGTGCTGTTCGTGCTGGGCATCCTGTTCGTGCTCTCGTACGCGCTGAAAAGGGAATTCTGGAAGGACGTGAAGTAACGGCGTCCCGGGCAACCCGACGCCGGGCCGGACGGCAGCGCCGTCCAGCTTTTTTCTCTGGACCGAGGTAACGCATCATGATGCAACTGTATTCCGGCACCACCTGCCCGTTCAGCCACCGCTGCCGCTTCGTGCTGTACGAGAAGGGCATGGATTTCCAGGTGATCGATGTCG
>Ga0316628_100001450_pt1 | contig 16736 bp, 13 predicted proteins | sample OWC_Aug_M2_C1_D5_FD_207648 | JGI IMG/M metagenome (GOLD analysis project Ga0316628, IMG submission 207648) | Wetland soil microbial communities from Old Woman Creek delta, Ohio, United States - OWC_Aug_M2_C1_D5_C | ecosystem: Environmental > Terrestrial > Soil > Wetlands | place: USA: Ohio... | reverse complement strand
GAAGGCGTGGCATTATCCGCGCCCGGCTTGGGCCGCAGGATCAGTGGCTCGTGGTCGTCGCTGGTAAAGAAGAAGCCACCGCCGTCCCGATCTGCAAAACGCTCGAGCAACGCTTCGGCGAGCGCCGTCGCGATCTGCAGGTCACGGGGCGCGAATTCGGCCTGCAATTTCTCCAGCAAAGCGGCCAGCAGAAAAGCATAGTCGTCCAGATAAGCGTTCAAGTGCGCACGATCGTCCTTGTAAGTCGCGAGCAGCCGTCCACGCCTCCACATTTTCGCCGCGATGAAATCCATCGCGCGGCGTGCCGACGCATGCCAATCGTCCCGCCCGAACACGCGCGCGGCGTGGACCATGCCTTCGATCATCAGCGCATTCCAGCTCACGAGAATCTTCTCATCGCGCCCCGGGCGCACGCGTTTTTCACGCGCAGCGAACAACTTGATCCGAGCGCTTTGCAACAAGGATTCGCACTCGAGCAGCGTGCGACCGGTCTGCGCCGCGATGGTTTCTGGCATCTGCGCCACGTAGGGATTCCACGCACGAGCCTCGAAATTCGGCGCGCCATCGAGCCCGTAGCAGGCCGCGGCGACCGCGAATTCGTCTGCGTCGAGCCGCGCGGCGAACTCCTCGCGCGACCAGACATAGAACTTGCCTTCTTCGTGCTCGGAATCCGCGTCTAGCGAAGAGTAGTAACCGCCTTCCGGGGATTGCATTTCGCGCATCACCCAGCCGGCAGTCTCCTCGCATACGCGTTGGAACAAGGGGTCGCCGGTCACTACCCAGGCATCTGCGTACAGGCGCAACAGCGGGCCGTTGTCATAGAGCATCTTCTCGAAGTGCGGAATCAGCCAGTGAGCATCCGTGCTGTAGCGGCAGAAACCACCACCCAACTGATCGTAGATCCCGCCCTGCGCCATTTTCCTGAGCGTCAGGATCGCGAGGTCGCACAGACGCGTGTCGCCTGTCGATCGGGACGCGCGCAAGCAGAATGCGAGCTCGAAAGGGTGCGGAAATTTTGGCGCGGCTCCGATACCACCGTGGATTTCATCAAAACCTGATCGCAATTGCGCTGCCGCCGCGGCGATCGGCTCACGGCTCATTTCGACGGCATCGGTTGCCGCGGGCAGCGTGCCGGCCAGATATTCCAGCAGGGATTCGTTTTGCCGGTTTATCTCGCTGCGCTTCTCGCGGTAAACGGCCGCGATTTTCTTCAGCAAATCGGCAAATCCCGGCAGCCCGTAGCGTGAAGTCCTGGGAAAGTAGGTTCCGCCGAAGAACGGCTTCTGCTCGGGCGTCAGGAACATGGTGAGCGGCCAACCGCCGGTGCGCTGCGTCAGCAGGTGGTGTGCGGTCTGGTAGATCTGGTCGATGTCGGGACGCTCCTCGCGATCGACCTTGATGTTCACGAACAACGCGTTCATGAGCGCCGCAGTTTCCGGATCCTCGAAGGACTCGTGCGCCATGACGTGGCACCAATGGCAGGCGGAATAGCCGACCGAGAGCAGGATCGGCCTGTCCTGCTCGCGCGCGAGCGCAAGCGCCTCATCGCCCCACGGGAACCACTCCACTGGATTGGCCGCGTGTTGCTGCAGATAGGGGCTGGTTTCGCGCGCGAGCCGGTTCGGCATCGCTACAGTCCCAGTTCGCTCCACAGGGCGTCGATCCGCCCTTTGACTGCGTCATCCATCGCGATCGGGACGCCCCAGTTGCGGCTGGTCTCGCCGCGCCATTTGTTGGTCGCGTCGAGTCCCATCTTCGAGCCGAGCCCGGATACCGGGGACGCGAAATCCAGATAGTCGATCGGCGTGTTTTCTGCGATCAGCAGATCGCGCGCCGGGTCGACGCGGGTTGTGACGGCCCAGATGACTTCCTTCCAGTCGCGTACGTCGATGTCGTCGTCCACCACGATGATGAATTTGGTATACATGAACTGGCGCAGGTAGGACCAGATGCCGAACATCACGCGCTTGGCGTGCCCCGCATATTGCTTGCGCATGCTGACCACGGCGATGCGATAGGAGCAGCCTTCCGGCGGCAGGTAGAAATCCACGATCTCGGGAAATTGTTTGGTCAGCAGCGGAACGAAGACCTCGTTCAGCGCCACGCCAAGGACGGACGGCTCGTCCGGCGGCTTGCCGGTGTAGGTGCTGTGATAGATCGGCTCGCGGCGCATCGTGATGCGCTCGATGGTGAACACCGGAAAGGTTTCCCGCTCGTTGTAATAGCCGGTGTGATCGCCGAACGGCCCCTCCAGCGCGTTCTCGCCCGGGTGGATGACGCCTTCGAGGACGATCTCGCCGGACGCAGGCACCTGCAGATCGGAACCGAGGCATTTCACCAGCTCGGTCTTGGAGCCGCGCAGAAGTCCCGCGAACTGGTATTCGGAGAGCGAGTCCGGCACCGGCGTCACCGCGCCGAGTATCGTCGCCGGATCGGCCCCGAGTGCGACGGCAACCGGAAACGCCTGGCCCGCACTGGCCTGGCAGTGGTCGCGGTAATCCAGCGCACCCCCGCGATGCGCCAGCCAGCGCATGATGACCTTGTTGGGCGCGATCACCTGCTGGCGATAAATGCCGAGGTTCTGGCGCGCCTTGTAGGGACCGCGCGTGACCGTCAGGCCCCAGGTGATCAGCGGGCCGGCATCCCCCGGCCAGCAGGTCTGGATCGGCAGTCTGCCCAGATCCACATCCTTGCCTTCCCACAGGATTTCCTGGCACGGCGCGCTGCGGACGATCTTCGGTGCCATGTTCAGCACCTGCTTGAGCACCGGCAGCTTGTCCCAGGCATCCTTCAGCCCTGACGGCGGCTCGGGTTCCTTCAGATAAGCGAGCAGTTTGCCGATTTCCTTGAGCGCCGCGACCGATTCCTCGCCCATGCCCATGGCCACTCGCTTCGGTGTCCCGAACAAATTCGCCAGCACCGGAATCGAATGCCCCTTCGGCCTTTCGAACAACAGCGCCGGTCCCCGCGCCTTCAGCACGCGGTCGCAGATTTCGGTCATTTCGAGATTCGGTGAAATTTCCGTCGCGACGCGCCTGAGCTCGCCCTGCTTTTCGAGCTGGCCGATGAAGTCGCGCAGATCATGGTAACGCATGGCGTTCAGATTACCGGATTGCCGCCGCCGTCCATCGGGATCACCGCGCCGGTGACATAAGCGGCCTGATCGGAAGCCAGGAACAGCGTCACGCTGGCGATCTCCTTCGGATCCGCATAACGGCCCAATGGCAGGCGCGCCTGGCCTTGCTCCAGGACTTGCTCGACTGAGCTGCCTTTGGCCTTGGCCTCGAGTTCGAGCGCTTCGAGGATACGATCGGTGATGGTGGCGCCGGGATTGATGGCGTTGATGCGCACGCCGAACCTGCCATAGGCCGCTGCCAGGCCGACCGATGCCAGCATCAGCGCGGAATTGGCGGCACCGCCCGGCAAGTGAATGGACGAGGCGACCTTGCCGCCCATGCCGATGATATTGACGACATTGCCGCGCTGGCGGGCACGCATGGACGGCAACAACGCGTCCATCGCATGAATGTAGGTGAAGTATTTGGCGTCCATCGCCGCATGCCAGGACTGCGCATTCAGTTCGTCCGGGGGATAACGCTTCGCCGCGCCGGCGCTATTCACCAGCACATCGATCGGACCGACCGCGGCCTCGGCTTCGCGCGCCATTCGCTTTGCATCGTCCGCCTGCACGAGATCGGCGACTATCGTTACGACTTTGCCGAGTTGCGCCGCCGCCTTGTCGAGGTTGTGCCGGTCGCGCGACACGATGGCGACCCTGGCGCCTTCGTCGAGGAAGGCGCGCGCGCAGGCCAGGCCGATTCCCTTGCTGCCGCCGGTGATCAACACCGAGCGATTCTTCAAGCCGAGGTCCATGTTTTTACCTTCCTGGATGAATTCGGACGCCGCTGGAGGCCGACGGACCTGCCGCAACGGCGCTGCGATCAAATATGTTTCTGGAAATAAAAGCTGGCGAAGATGCCGGCGAAGATTGCCGCGCCGATCCAGTTGTTGTGCCGAAACGCACGAAAGCACTCGTCCGGATCGCGTTCCCGGATCATCCGGTACTGGAGCACAACCAGACCGGCCGCAACGGCCAAGCCAGCGTAGAAATGCCAACCCGGCCGGAACAGCCTGCCGATCCATAGCATGATCAGCAGAAAAACCGCGTGACTGCCCATCACGGCGGCGACATCGTGGCGGCCGAATGTAATCGCGGAAGTGCGAATGCCTATCTGGCGATCGTCTTCCCGATCTACCATCGCATATTCGGTGTCATAGGCGATGGCCCAGAACACGTTCGCGGCAAGCAGGACCCACGCCGCCCAAGGCACGTGATTGATGTGAGCGGCGAAAGCCATCGGAATGCCGAAACCGAAAGCCACACCCAGAACGGCTTGCGGCAGCGCGAAGAAGCGCTTCGTGAACGGATAAATCGCCGCAATGATGACGGCGGCGACGGACAATTTGATGGTAAGCGGGTTCAGCTGCACGACAAGGGCAAACGACGCCAGGATCAGCACCACGGCCACCGCCAGCGCCTCCATCGGCTTGATCTGTCCGGCTGCCAGCGGACGTTCGCGCGTTCTCGCCACCCGGCCATCGAAATCGCGGTCGGCATAGTCGTTGATGGCGCAACCCGCGGAACGCATCAACACCGTACCCAGAATAAAAATCCAGACGATGGTCCAATCCGGGTGGCCCCGCGAGGAAAACCACAGGGCCCACAACGTCGGCCACAACAGCAACAGGATGCCGATCGGTTTGTCCAGCCGGATCAGCTTTTCATAGGCGTTGATACGCTCAGCGAAGGTCATCGGAGTTCGTGATCATTCACGATCGGTCATGGCGCTTGGGCAAATGCCGGCATGATCTCACAGACACCGCAATGCGGCCTACACCTTGAGAAGTTCCTGCCGGCCGCCGAGCCAGCGCTGCAGATGCAGTTCTGCATTCGCCGGGTGGTCGCGCAGCAGTTGCGGCGCCAGATCGCGTGCGGCCTCCAGCAGGTCGACGTCCTTTTCCAGGTCGGCAAAGCGCAGCATGGGCACGCCGCTTTGCCGGGCGCCCAGCAATTCGCCGGGTCCGCGCAGACGCAAATCGTGCCGCGCAATCTCGAATCCGTCGTTGTTCTCGAAAATTATGCGCAGCCGCTCGCGCGCGTTCTGCGACAGCGGATTCTGGTAGAGCAGGATGCAGTCGCTGGCCGCGGCGCCGCGGCCGACACGTCCACGCAATTGATGCAGTTGCGACAAGCCCATGCGCTCCGCGTGCTCGATGACCATCAGCGATGCGTTTGGCACGTCGAGTCCTACCTCGATCACCGTGGTGGCGACCAGCAGATTGATCTGTCCTGACTGAAAAGCTTCCATGACGCGCGACTTCTCCTGTTGCGTCAGCCGTCCATGCACCAGGCCAATCGAAAACCCGGGAAACTGGCGCGCAAGACCTTCGTGGGTTGCGATCGCGGTCTGCAGTTGCAAGGCTTCGGATTCCTCGATCAGGGGGCAAACCCAATACGCCTGCCTGCCCTGCGCAAAATGCCTGTGCAGTCGCTCTATCACCTGATCGCGCCGGGTGTCGGACAAAAGACGGGTCACCACGGGTGTTCGCCCGGGAGGAAGTTCGTCGATCACCGACACGTCGAGGTCGGCGTAATAGCTCATGGCGAGCGTGCGCGGGATCGGGGTGGCGCTCATCATCAGTTGATGCGGCTGGACGGCCTGGCCGGCGCGGCTGCCTTTCTGGCGCAGCGCCAGGCGCTGGTGGACTCCGAAACGATGCTGCTCATCGACGATTGCGAGCCCCAGCTTGCCGAACGTGACCTCGTCCTGAAACAACGCGTGGGTGCCAACGGCAAGCGCCGCTTTTCCCGAAGCAATGCCCGCGAGCGCCTTCTCGCGTTCCTTTTTCTTCAGGCTGCCGGCCAGCCATACCACTTCGACACCGAGCGGCGCGAGCCATGCCGTGAATTTTCGGTAGTGCTGTTCCGCGAGGATTTCGGTCGGCGCCATGACGGCAGCCTGGTAACCCGACTCTATGGCCTGCAGCGCGGCCAGGCCGGCAACGATGGTCTTGCCGCTACCGACGTCGCCTTGCAGCAGCCGCTGCATCGGATGCGGACGAGTCAGGTCGGTGCGGATTTCCGCGATCACGCGCGTCTGCGCCCGTGTAAGCTTGAACGGCACCGAAGCCAGCAGCGTCCTGGACATGTTCGAATACTGCAGCAGGGGATGCGCGCGTACCCGGTTGCGCCGTTCGTGATGCAGCCGCATCGACAACTGCTGCGCCAGAAGTTCGTCGAACTTCACGCGGCGCCAGGCGGCATGGGTGCCGTCGAGCAGGGCTTGCGCGTCGACATCCGGCGTCGGATTGTGCAGCAGCCGGATCGCCTCATCGAGTGGCAGCAGTTGCAGTTTCTTGCGCAGCGGCGAGGGCAGGGCGTCCGCCAGATCGGCCTGCGCCAGCGCGCGGGCCGCGAGTTTGCGCAGGACTTCCTGGCCGAGTCCCGCGGTGGTCGGATACACCGGCGTCAACGCCTGCGGCAGCGGCGCCTCCCCGCGCACCACGCGAAAACGCGGATGGACCATCTCCGCGCCGAAGAATCCCTGGCGGATCTCGCCCATGACCCGCACCTTCGCACCGGGCGCTAGCGCATTCTTCTGGCTCGGATAAAAATTGAAAAAACGCATCATGAGCCGTCCGCTGCCGTCGTCGATTTCCGAGATCAACTGGCGCCCCGGACGGAACTTGATGGTGGTCTCGACCACCGTGCCTTCGACTTGCACGGTCTCTCCGGACAGCGCATCGTGGACGGAAACGATGCGGGTCTCGTCTTCGTAACGCAACGGCAGGTGCGTGACCAGGTCGGACAATTTGCGGATACCGATGCGCGCCAGCCTTTCCTGGACGGCCGGGGTGGCAAACGAAAGCGACGGATCGATTGCGGCCGCCGGCGCGCGGGAACCTTCCGACGCCCCCCCGCTGCGTCGTTTGGCGGTGCCCGATTTGCGGATGTTCGAGCGGCGATCCTGGCGCGCGATTCTCTGGTCCGGGTCGGCGGCAACGCCGGATGCAGGCAAAGTAAGTTCGCGGGTTCGCTTCGATCCGGTGCGCTGGCCTTTCGCGTTTTTCGCCTCGCCCTTCATGGCCTGTCGCCGGTTATGGTCGAAGACCGGTATCCCGTGGAATCCCGTGGGCACCGCATGTCCTTCAGCTCTTCGACAATATCGCCTCGATCTCGACCAGTGCGCCGCGCGGCAATTGCGAGACGCCGACCGCCGAACGCGCCGGATAGGGTGGCTTCAGATAGTGCGACATGATTTCGTTGAGCCGCGCAAAATTCGCGAGATCGGTCAGGAAGACCGTGAGTTTTACCGCGTCATCGAGATCTGCACCCGCAGCCGTGGCAACGGCCCGTAAATTCTGGAAAACGCGGTGGACTTGCGCATCGAAGCCTTCAACCACCTGCATCGTGGCGGGATCGAGCCCGATCTGCCCGGAAAGATAGATGGTGCTGCCGGCGCGGATGGCCTGCGAATACGTTCCGATTGCCTGCGGGGCATCCGGGGTCTGTATGGCCTGTTTGGTCACGGCTTGCTCCGGGTATAGAATGTTGCGCCACAACAAATAAGGGCCGGCGGTGGTGCTGGCGCTGCATTGTCACGATGATAACCGAACATCCGTGGCCGAATCCTTGTCACGACGCGAAACCGCGTTGCATCATTCGTCCCGCCCGATGAGCGACATGCCAGGCGGCTACTTTCGCGCAAGCGAAGCGCCGGTCAGCGCGGCATGACGAGCTGCGCACACTGAGGAAACAAGAATAACAATGAGCTCCAACGGCAACGTACGCGAAAAAACGGGCGTACTGCCGCTGACGGTCGCGGCGATCGGCGTGGTCTTCGGCGATATCGGCACCAGTCCGCTATACGCCATGCGTGAGGCATTCAATGGCAGCCATCCGGTCGCAGCCAACCACGACAATGTACTCGGCGTGCTGTCGCTGATTTCCTGGTCGCTGATCATTGTGGTGACCCTGAAATACGTCGTGTTCATGATGCGCGCGGACAACCGCGGCGAAGGCGGCATCATGGCCCTTCTGGCCCTGGTATTGCGATCCACAACGCGTAATACCCGCGGCCGCTGGATCCTGATGTCGCTCGGCCTGTTCGGCGCCGCCTTGTTTTACGGTGACGGCGTCATCACGCCGGCGATCTCGGTGCTATCGGCAGTCGAAGGCCTGGAGGTCGCCACGCCGGCGCTGACACCGTTCGTGATTCCGATCACGATCCTCGTTCTGATCGGGCTGTTCCTGTTCCAGCAGAAGGGCACGGAGATGGTCGGCGCGCTTTTCGGCCCGGTCACGATGGTCTGGTTCGCGGTACTGGCGCTGCTGGGCGTCATCAATATCGTCAAATATCCGGACGTCCTGGCTGCATTCTCCCCGGCCTATGCGGTCAATTTCTTCGCGGAAAATTCCACCGGCGGCTTTCTCGTGCTCGGCGCTGTCGTGCTCGCGATCACCGGCACCGAGGCGTTGTACGCGGACATGGGGCATTTCGGCAAAAAACCGATCCGGTTGGCGTGGTTCTTTTATGTCCTGCCGGCGCTGATGCTGAACTATTTCGGCCAGGGCGCCCTGATCCTGTACAACAGGGATGCCATCCAGAATCCCTTCTATCACATGGCCCCGGAATGGGCGCTGTACCCATTGGTCATCCTCGCCACCATGGCCACCGTGATCGCGTCGCAAGCGGTGATTACCGGGACGTACTCGCTGACCCGGCAGGCGATCCAGCTCGGCTACTGCCCGCGGCTCGAAGTCACGCACACCTCCGAAAGCGAGATCGGGCAGATCTACATGCCCTGGATCAACTGGGTGCTGCTGGCGGCAGTGATCGGACTGGTTCTAGGCTTTGGATCCTCCAGCCATCTCGCCGGTGCGTACGGTATCGCGGTCACCGGCACCATGGCCATCGACACCGTGCTGGCCTTCGTGCTGATGCGCAAGCTCTGGCACTGGCCGCTGTGGATCGCGCTGCCGCTGCTGCTTGGATTCCTCACGATCGATCTGTCGTTCTTCAGTGCGAACGCGATCAAGCTGTTCCAGGGCGGCTGGTTCCCGATCGTGGTGGCGATCGCGCTGTTCGTTCTGCTCGTCACCTGGAAACGCGGGCGCAAACTCCTGTTGGAAAAGCTCTCGCCCGGCGCCATTCCGATCGAACCCTTCATCCAGAGCGTTACCGCCCATCCGCCGACGCGGGTACCGGGAACGGCGGTTTTCCTGACGGCGGCGTCAGAGGGGGTGCCGCACGCGCTGCTGCACAATCTCAACCACAACAAGGTGCTCCACGAGCGCATCGTGCTGCTCACGGTGAACGTGAGCGATATTCCGCATGTCGCCGACGAAGACCAGATCGAAGTGCTGCCCCTCGGCCCCAACTTCTACCGCGTAGTCGTGCACTACGGATTCAAGGACGAGCCCGACGTCCCGCGCGCGCTCGAACTGGCAGCGACGAAGGGACTGAATTTCCGCATGATGGAGACGTCGTTTTTCCTCAGCCGGCAGACGCTGATACCCAAGGTCGGCCCGGGCATGGCATTGTGGCAGGAAAAATTGTTCGCGCTCATGTCGCGCAACGCATCCAGCGCGACGACCTTCTTCAAGATTCCGGCGAACCGGGTCGTCGAGCTTGGCACCCGGATCGAGCTCTAGGGCGAATTGCACATAGTCGACGTGGAATCGCGGTCCGCCATCTCCAATCTTGAAAAATTGCTGTCGCAAGGCAGGGAATCCGCGCTGTTGCGGTTCAGCCTCGGCAGCGAATATCTCAAGCTGCGCGAAATCCGGGTCGCGATCTTCCAATTGAAGCGCGCGCTCGAGCTGGATCCGGACTACTCGGCGGCCTGGAAACTGCTGGGCATGGCGCTCGCGGATGGCGGAATTCTGAACGAAGCGCTCGACACCTACCGGCGGGGCATCGAGGTGGCACAACGACGCGGCGACCAGCAGGCGGCAAAGGAAATGGCCGTGTTCGCCCGCCGCCTGGAAAAACAGCTTTCGACCTGAACGGCAATCATGCATGAATCGGCAGACTGGTCGATCCACGGCGTGGATTTCACCAGCCGTCCGCGCATTCGAAAACCGATCACCATCGCCAGCGGTCACTGCCAGCACAGGGCATTTCGTCTCGACTCCATCGAAGGCATTAGCGACTGGGCGCATTTCGAATCCTGGCTGCTGCGCCCGGGTCCGTGGATCGCAGGATTCGATTTTCCGTTCGGCCTGCCGCGCGAAGCGGTCGACGATCTCGCCTTGCCGCAGCGATGGCCGCAGCTTATTGCGCACTGCCGGAGCCAGGGACGCGAAGAATTTCGTGCCCTGCTGGATCAGTATCGCGAAAGCCGGCCCGCCGGAAAACGCTACGCGCACCGCGCTACCGATCATCCGGCCGGCTCGCACAGCCCGCTCAAGCTGGTGAATCCGCCAGTCGGACTGATGTTTCTCGAAGGAGCGCCCCGGCTGCTCGACGCCGGCGTGACCCTTCCGGGGTTGCACCAGGGCGATCCTCTGCGTATCGCTCTGGAAGCCTACCCCGGTTTCTCGGCGCGCCAGATGGTGAAAGGATCGTACAAGAACGATGCTCCGGCCAAACAGACTCCCGCGCGCGCGCAGGCACGCCAGAGCATGGTGAGTTCACTCACGACAGGCGACAATCCCCTCGGATTTTCCCTGACGGGTTCGACACAACTGTTGAATTCGCTGGTCAGCGACGCGACCGGCGATCGGCTCGATGCGGTACTTTGCGCCATGCAGGCTGCGTGGTCATGGCGCCGGCGCGACGACAACTATGCCTTGCCCGCTGATGTCGATCCGCTCGAAGGATGGATAGCGACGGTGCCGGGGAAATAGAAAAGCCGCCCGCAGGCGGCCTTTCTTGGTTGGTGGAGACGAGGAGGATCGAACTCCCGACCTTCGCATTGCGAACGCGACGCTCTCCCAGCTGAGCTACGTCCCCATTATTCGTTTCGACTTCAGTTCAGATTACCGCTTCCAATAAAACTACCTCGCCTTATATCGAGGAGACGAGGAGGTTGTGTCGAGATCGCCTTAAGGCGATCTCGAACTCCCGACCTTCGCATTGCGAACGCGACTCCCCTAAGCTGAGCTACGACCCCGGATACCGCCAGTATTCCGTGTTACCGCTGTGCGGCGTTATTATACTGAAAACAACATCACGCAATTCGAGATCGACCTGATGAAGATCGACCCCCCGCTGGGTTACGGGCAGATCACACCCCTGCTCAAGAACCACAAGGTTCTGCTGCCGCGCGCCGAGGAGACGCCGGCGATTTTCCACCGGCTGCACGTGCTGCCGCTGAGTCTGTCGGAGTTCGAGCCGGCCTGCCGAGACTATCCGATCGTCTTCGTGAGCGGCGACGGCGGCAAGACGTTCAACGCAGTCATCGTGCTCGGGATGCAGGTCAAGCAGAACCTATTCATTCTGACCGACGGCATGTGGGACCGGCGCACCTATCTGCCGGCCTACGTGCGCCGCTATCCGTTCTGCATGAGCCGGGTGACGGTGGACGGCAAGCCGCAGAAGGAGCGCATCGTCTGCGTCGAAGAAAGCGCCTTGCACGACTCGGGCGAGCCGCTTTACGACGCAAGCGGCGGGGCTCTTGCGCCGTGGATCATGCTGGAAAAACTGATTTTCGATTACGAGCAGGACTTGTCGCGCTGCGAGTCGCTGTGCCAGTTGGTCGCCGAGCTAAAGTTGCTCGAACCGTTCACGATGAAGGCGGAAGTCGATGGATTCACCATGCAACTCGAAGGCATGCATCGGGTGAAGAAAGCCGCACTCGAAGCGCTGCCCGCCGACCAGTTGCGCCGGCTGATGGCGGCCGGGGCAATGGAAAAAATCTATTCGCACCTGCTTTCGCTCGACAACTTCCGCCGCCTGCTGAACCGGCGCAGTTTTTTTGCGATCAAGCCTCCCAACAAGCTGGGCGACCTCAACTAGCTTTTTTGCGGTAAGCCCAGGCGAGCAGTCCGATGCCGCACATTGCCATCGGCAGGCTGAGCCACTGGCCCATCGAGAATCCGAGAGCGAGCAGGCCGAGGAAACCGTCGGGCTCGCGGGTGTATTCGACGGCGAAGCGCAGAATCCCGTATCCGAGCAGGAACAGCCCGGACACCGCGCCCGTCGGCCGTGGCTTGCCTGAGAACCACCACAGCAGCCCGAACAGCACAAGTCCCTCGAGACCGAATTCGTAGAGCTGCGAAGGGTGTCGCGGCAGATTGTCGATGTTCGGGAATATCATCGCCCACGGCACGTCGGTCGGCCGTCCCCATAATTCCGCATTGATGAAGTTGCCGATGCGTCCGGCGCCAAGCCCAAGCGGAACCAGCGGCGCGATGAAATCAGTCACCGCCATCCAGCTTTTCGCACGCGAGCGTGCGAACCACAGCATGGCAAGGATCACCCCGAGGAAGCCGCCGTGAAACGACATGCCGCCTTCCCACACATAAAAAATGTGCAACGGCTCCTTCAGATAATCGGCGAGCTTGTAGAACAGGATGTAACCCAGACGGCCACCGAGGACAACGCCAACTACGCCCAGAAACAGCATGTCGTCGAGATCGCGTGCGGTCAGCCCAAGCCAGGGTTGCGTCCTGATGCGATAACGTCCCAATACCAGCACCAGGACGAACGCCAGCAGATACATCAGGCCGTACCAGCGCACGGCCAAAGGACCGAGATGCACGACGACCGGATCGAATTGCGGATGGATGAGCATGTTGGCGCCGGATTATACGTGCAGGCGGATCAGGGCACCTGCACCTGGTACATCCGGTCGAGGATGATGGCGGTTCGCCGCTCGAGCAGCGGCGTTTCGCGAACTTTGTCGTAGAAGCGCGGCTTCGGCACCATCGCGGCCAGGCGGGCCGCCTGTTCGGGGCTGAGGTTTGCCGCGCTGACCCCGTAGTAATAGCGCGCGGCGGCTTGCGCGCCAAATACACCGTCGCCCCACTCGATGACGTTCAGATAGATCTCGAATATGCGCCGCTTCGACATCACGTTCTCGATCATGACCGTGATCAGCGCTTCCTCCGCCTTGCGCCAGGGCGTGCGCCTGCCGGACAGGAACAGGTTCTTGGCGAGCTGCTGGCTGATGGTGGAGCCGCCGGCGACCACTTTGCCTTTTTTCAGGTTCTTCTCGTAGGCGTTCTGGATCGCTTCCCAGTCGAAGCCCTCGTGCTCGAGGAATTTGGCATCTTCGGCGGCAATCAGTGCGCGCTTCAGGTGAATCGAGATGCGCTCGTAAGGTACCCATTGGTGGCGCAGAACCGCATCGGGATTCTTCTGCTGCAGCACTTCCAGGCGGTTTTCCATGAAAGCGCTGGTCGACGGATTGAACCAGATCCACCAGACGACATTGCCCAGGATCCAGAATTGATAGACGACTATGGCCGCGACCAGAAGCAGCACGATGCGCGCCGTCCAGCGCCAGGCGCGCTTCATCGCATTACGGATTGCGCAGCAGCGCAATGACCGGCGCGGTTTCCGGACGCACGCCGCGCCACAGCAGGAAGGATTCCGCCGCCTGCTCGACCAGCATGCCGAGACCGTCCGACGTTTTCGCGCCGCGCGCCGCGGCGAATGCGAGGAAAGGTGTCGGCGTTTTGCCGTACATCATGTCGTAGGCGAGCGCGCCGGCGGCAAAAACATCGGCCGGCAACGGCGGCAATCCGCCGTGCAGGCTTATCGAGGTGGCATTGATCACCAGGTCGAAATGATGCCCGGCGAGCTCGCCGAAGGGCAGGCCGGACAGCACGCTGGATGCGGCGGCCGGCTTGTGGCGCAACGTTTCCGCCAGCCGCAAAGCCTTTTCGACCGTGCGATTGGCAATGGTCAGCAAGCTGGGCCCGTACTCGAGCAAAGGTGTTAGCACACCTTGTGCCGCGCCGCCCGCGCCCAGCAGCAGCACGCGCTTGCCGGCAATCGCGAAGCCGAGGTTATGAACGATGTCGCGAGTCAGGCCGACGCCGTCGGTGTTGTCGGCGCTGACGCGGCCGTTGTCGAAGCGCAGGAAATTGGCCGCTTCGGCATCCCTGGCGCGTTGCGAGACGTCGTCGGCAAGATCGAATGCCTCGAGCTTGAACGGTACGGTGACATTGGCGCCCCGGCCCCCCGCCGCACGAAACGATTCAACGGTCGCGCGAAAGCCGTCGAGCGGTGCAAGCAATCTCGAATACTCGATATCCTGGCCGGTCTGGCGGGCAAACGCCGCGTGAATTTCTGGCGACTTGCTGTGGGCGACCGGATTGCCGACTACCGCATAACGATCGGTCATGGGTTCGCCAGCACTTCGAGGTCGCTGCGCGTGTAGTTGAACGTGCGCGAGATGCTCAGAATGTCCCAATCCTTGCGCACCTCCGCGGGAAACGGCGGGAACGGCCCGGCCAGATCCACCGCGCGCCTGGCGGCGGCATCGAGCAGCCGGTATCCGGACGAACGGTCGATTTCGACCTTCTCCACGCTACCGTCGGACTTGATGTGCACGGTCATCACCAACGAACCATAAAGCTTGCGCCGCCTGGCTTCCTCCGGGAAATACTGGGTGCCGATTTTCTCTATGCGCTGGCGCCACTGGTCCACATACTCCGCATAGACCACGCCTTCGGTGCGCGCGCCGATGAATTTGCGCCGCGGCAGCTTCTGGTATTCGTCCCACTCCTTTGCAATCTGCGCTTCCAGTTGTGCGATGCGCATGCGTTGCTGCTCGGCTGCCGGATCCTCAAGTTTTGCTTCGCGTGGCAACTCCGGCGCGGGCCGGGTCGAGTCGGCCGTCGCATGCGCGCCCTGCGACAACTGCAGCAGGCGTTGCGCCTCTTCTTCCAGCCGCCGCACCTGCTTTGATGCCAGTTGCACGGTTGGCGCAGGCTCGACATTGTTGAGCTTCGGCAGGTTGGTCTTGGCGCGACGATCGGCTTCGGTATTGCCGCCGCCGTCCAGATTGGCCTGGGCAAGGGCATCGGCCTTGACCGGTTTCGACGAGGTCTTCGAGTTGACCAGCACCACATCGAGATGCGGCACGAATTTCGATCCGTCGAAAGCCGGCGGCGCAAACGTGACCAGCAAGACGATGGCGTGCACGACGACGGAAACCGCCAGCGTAATCGGCAGGATGTCTCCCGAGGTGGGCGGCGGGGGGACGGTGAGGCCGGCGGCGAGGCTGCCTCGTGCGGGAAATGCGCTGATCGAAGTGTCCGGCAAATTCGCCTTGCGAAGTAAACGGGCCAAAGGCAATTCTAAATAAGTACGGCGCACCTGTCAGCGCGATTGCGCTTCCAGGGACCGTTTGAACTCGCAGTGCGCGGTCAGTTCCAGCAGGTCGATGTCGGACACGGCCAGTTCCACGCGGCTTCCGGGTGCCGAAACGGGCATCGAAGGCACACGCACGACCAGCGGGATGCGGTCTATCCGCACCAGTTCCTCCCGCAGCACCTCGGCGCCGGTCAGGGCGATGCCCTCCTGGATCAACCAGCGCAGACACCAGTAGCGTTCCATGCCGCGCTGGAATTCCGCATAAGCGTCGTACGCCAGTTCGAAGTCGCGCAGGATCACCAGCAAGCGCTCGTCGCGGAGCGGGTAGACGGGCGCCTCGTTGCGCACCAGCGACAACAACTGGCGCTGGTTGATCAGATCGGCATAACGGCGCAGCGGCGAACTGGCCCAGATGTACTGCGGCACGCCCAGGCCCTGATGCGGCGAGGGCACGGTGGACATCTTCACCTTGCCTCCGGCCTGGACGCGGTACAACGCGGGGATTTCATTCTCCGCGAGCTGCCGCCCCCATTCGGTATTGACCAGGATCATCAATTCCGAGACGACCTTGTCGATCGGCGAGCCGCGCCGGCGTTCCACGATGCGGACTCGATCGTCGTCGACATAGAAGTTGTAGTCGGCCCGCGCTATTGGCGGTTCGTCCTTGCCGCGCTGGCGCTCCAGCTTGGCGGCCAGGCGCCACAGCACGACGAGCTGTTCGCCGAACCGGTGGTCCACCTGCCCGGTGGCCAGTTGCTCCTCGTTGAACTGCGTCTCGAGGCTGTCGTGGCGCAGATTCGCCGCGATCCGCACAAGTTCGATGACGCTGCGGTGCCCGGCGATGTCCAGCTCCGGCGAGACCTCGAGGTACATCGACAGCGCAGGGCAGTCGCGGCCTTCGGACAGCGTGAATTGCGCGATCGCGGCCTGCGGCAGCATGGTGATTTTATTGCCCGGGAAATAGACCGTGGACAGGCGTTTGGCAGCTTCGCGATCCAGCGGGGAATCCGGCGCGATACCCAGCGCGGGCGCGGCAATATGCACGCCCACCTGCCAGTTGCCGTTGGCGAGCTTCACGACCGAAAACGCGTCGTCGATTTCCGTCGTGGTGACATCGTCGATGCTGAAGGCCTCGACCGGGGACAGCTCCAGTTGTCCCGGTCCGGTGGCCGTCAGCGCGGGATCGAAATCCGTGCCGCGCGGAAAGTACTCGAACAGGAAACGCCCGAGGTGATAGTCGCGGCTGGACGAGAGCGCGCCGCTCCTTTCCAGCAGCTTCGGGATCGTCAGATGCGTCTGCGCCGCCGCTTGCTCGAGCGCCTTGAACTCGACCGTGCCCTTGTCGGGCCGGTAGAGCAATTGCGGCAGTACCGCTCTCAACTCGTCCGGAAACTCGAAGCGCGC
>Ga0316628_100001449_pt1 | contig 16738 bp, 12 predicted proteins | sample OWC_Aug_M2_C1_D5_FD_207648 | JGI IMG/M metagenome (GOLD analysis project Ga0316628, IMG submission 207648) | Wetland soil microbial communities from Old Woman Creek delta, Ohio, United States - OWC_Aug_M2_C1_D5_C | ecosystem: Environmental > Terrestrial > Soil > Wetlands | place: USA: Ohio... | reverse complement strand
TAAGCTTCGCTGAGGTGGCTACCGTGTTGGAGGATAGTTTCGCGCTGACTCGTAACGACCCGGACCCCGTCGACGAGCAGCGATTCGTAAGTCTAGGCCTGAGTGACCAGGGGAAACTGCTTGTAGTCGTATACACCTTCCGCAAACCTGACACGACCCGGTTGATCTCGGCGTGGAAGTCGAACAGACGCCAGAGGATGCAATATGAAAAAGGTCGCTGTAGAGAAGTATCGAGACTTTGATTTTTCCGGCGCAAAGCATGGAGCCGTCGTGCCGCCTGGGCCCGGAAAGACGAAGATCTCAATTCGCCTGGATAACGTCGTTCTCGAGTACTTCCGAGACGTTGTGAACAATGCAGGAGGAGGGAACTACCAAACCCTGATCAACGATGCCTTACTTGAATACGTTCACCGACGGTCGACTCTTGAGATGGTGAGAGAAGTGGTTCGGGAAGAACTCGCGCCGTACACTGCTGGGCGGAAATCGGGCGCCAGCATGAAGGCCAGGGTGAAAAAGGGGCGGCGTTGACTGGCGCGGCACTCCCGCTCCGGGCCGAATCTATTTCGGTGAGGAATGATATAGTAAGACAATGCGGACACTATCAGCCGATACCAGTCCCTGCGCAGAGAAGATCCAAATCGAGATCATTCGCCGCATGCCATCATGGAAGAAACTCGCTGTGGTCGACGACTTGAATGAAACCGTCAAAGCGTTCGCCATCAGCGGCCTCAAACAGCGCCACCCAGAGGCATCTCCCGGGCAGATACGCCACAAGCTGGCGGAGCTCATTCTGGGAGAAGAACTTGCCAACAAGGTGTACGGTCATGCACGGTGATTCCATCCGCGTGACTTTGCTCGTAGCGCAGGCGCTGGAGGAAATCGGCATCCCTTATGCTGTCGGAGGCTCCCTGGCCAGTTCAATGCATGGTGTGATGCGCTCCACACTGGATGTGGACATTATTGCAGATTTGCAGCCGGAACATGTCCGGCCTCTGCTCACGGCCTTTTCAGAAGAGTTCTACGCCGACGAAGAAGCGATAGGGCATGCCATCCAACACCACAGCAGCTTTAATCTCATCCACTTTGAAACGTCCTTCAAAGTCGACATCTTTGTCGCCAAGCTGAGAGCTTTTGATCAAATGCAATTGGCGCGGCGTACAAGATCGATTGTCACGACCACTCCTGAGCGCGAACTCTATGTGACTAGCCCGGAAGATGTCATCCTGTCGAAACTGGAATGGTTTCGCATGGGTGGGGTGCTATGAGGGACAGTCACCAGTGTCCCGCCTGGAATTGTTAAAAGCGTGGAGAGGGACACTGGTGACTGTCCCTCCGATGCTATGCCAGCTTGGAGCAACGCCCCAGGAGGAAGAAGTGCATGCAAGAAGAGGACTGAACGCCCGATCCCGATTGACCTATGAAACGGGTTTTCAGCCCTTGCTGATTTGGGGACCGCCCAAATCCGGGGCGTTGCTCCAGACTAGTATGCGTCGGGCGATATGCCAATGGCGAAATGATCGTGATGGCCGCTTCGCCGGCATTGGGCCTGATCTTTCCTGCTTTTCCCAAACGACGCCATCGAATGATGTGTCTTGGCGCCATGTTCTGTACCAACAGCCTCCTTTACCTTCACGTCATTCGTGAGTATCCCACCGTTTTGATACGAAGCATGTGCGATACTGGGCGTTGTCCCGGATGCTGCGTTGATCGGACCGAAAGGAATCGCCATGAATAGCAGGGCATACCTTCAGATCCTGCTCACCTTCACTTGTTGGCTGGCTGTGATCGCGCCGGTGCCGGCGGCGGAAATCCGTGCCTTGAAACGATCCGCCGTGATCTTCATGTATGAGGCCGACCGGCAGACATACCTCGACTACGGCGCGACGGTTCTGGCTTGGGGGGGTATGCCTACACCGCAGTCACACACGGCTGCTGCTGGTATAAGTGCTTTCGGCAGTGTTGGGATGGTTACCGAGTTCGACCAGTATTATGAGCGGTTTCCGCAGACTTACGAACAGGGACTCTGCCGGGACATCGACGGCCGGCCGGTAAAAGTTCCCTGGCTCACCGATCATCAGCATAAGGGGATTCCATATTGGTGGTGTTGCACCTCACAGCCCCTGTTCCGCCAGTATTTGAGCGAGCGCGTCACAGAAACGGTCCGGGCCGGCGCCGACGGCGTACACATCGACGACCACATGGGAACAGCGGGAGGGCTCTGGCTGGGGATCTGCTTTTGCGGCCGCTGCGTCGACGGATTTCGGGACTATCTGCGCACGTTGAGCACGGAAGATCTGCAACGGCTGGGCATCGAGCGTGTGGACGAGTTCAACTACCGCGATGAGGTCAAACGCTGGCTGTCGACCGGCGAGGCAAGACCGCGCCGCCAGATCACTCAGCACCCGCTCTGGCCGCAGTGGACCATATATCAATGCCGCGCCGCGGCGAAGTGGATGCAGGAACTACGTGAGCTGGCGGCCAGGACAGCCGGTCGGACGGTTCCCTTCGGAGCAAATGCGGGGCTGCTCTGGCCGAGGCACCTGAGCGACTACCGGACGCTCGACCTGTTCAGCGCCGAGACGGACCATCACGCAGCCGGTCGGAAGCCGACCGATCTGCCCTTGGTGGCTTATCGGATGGCGGATGCAGTCCAGCGTCCATATGCGGCCACGGCCAGCGGTGGTGACTGGGCATTCATCAAGGAGAAGAATCTCCCCGGCCTGGTCCGGGGCTGGATTGCCTTGTCATATGCTGCCGGTCAGTGCTTCATGACCCCGCACCGGCAGTGGTGCTACACGCCCGAAAAAGGCACGCACTGGTATGATGGTCCCAAGAAGAAGTTCGCGCCGCTATACCAATTCGTCCGTCGCTACGCCGACCTGTTCGACGAATACCAGGCATATACCGACGTGGGCATCGTCCTGCCTTATCGCGCTTTCGTCAAGGATCCGCAGCGGTGGTTCGATATCTGCAGCCAACTGGCGGCGCGAAACATCTCCTACCAACTGCTGCTCGGCGGAGACGAGATTGTCGATCATCCGCTGTCGGCGAACGCGTTGGAGGCATGCCGCGTTCTTTTGATTCCCAATCGGGAGGACCTGTTGCTGGCGGACCGGCAGCTGGTCGAGCAGCGTGCCGCGAAAGGGGCTTGCTCCGCTACCGTGCTGGATGCATTGGCCCAGGTCGAGCCATCGGTGCGCATCGAGGCGGAAGGGCAGGTGCGCGCGTTGCCCCGGGTCAAACCGGGCTCGGCCGTCATTCACCTGCTCAACTATGGATACGATCCGGCGAGCGACGACGTTCGGCCGTTGCGGAGCGTGCGGGTTCAAGTCGATCTGCCGGCACTCGGAGTGGCCGGCGTCAAGACCTGCCGCTGGGTAATCCCGGATGCGGACCCGATCGATCTGCCAGTCAAGAACAGCACCGTGATCGTGCCAACGCTGAATCTCTGGGGACTCCTCGTATTCAAGTGATCAGCGCCAGGTCTTCGGAAATCGGTTCCCAGGCATCTCGGCTTGCGCTGTATGATATAAGAAACTGAATTCCGAAGACCTGGCACCAAGACCCGCCGGAGGTGATCCGATGGGAGATCTGCTCTGGGATACTCGCTACAGCTTCCGGATGTTTCTGCAACATCCGGGATTCGTCGCGACCGCTGTTCTCTCTCTAGCTCTCGGCATCGGGGCTAACACGACGATCTTCAGTGCGATCAACGTGCTGATGTTCCGCCCGCTTGCCTTCACGGAACCTGAACGGCTGGTGCTGCTGGAAGAGACCAATCCCAAAGAAGATGACCGGAGGGAGCCCAAGCTCTCGACGTTGGTGGAATTGCAGCGGCGCAGCGGCTCTTTCGAGCAGGTAGAAGGGGCTACGATGTATCTCGAGCCCGGCACCATCACGGGCGGAGCAGAAGCGGAACGGATCAGCGCGCAGTTCGTCAGCCCGGGTCTCTTTACGCTGCTGGGCGTCAAGCCTGCCCTTGGCCGCACCTTTACATCCGAAGATGCTCAATACGATGCAGGAAACGCGATCGTGATCAGCCATGAGCTGTGGCAGCGACGGTTTGGCGGCAGTGTCGCAGTTCTTGGACAGACGCTCACCATCGAAAGCACTGTGCAGACGATAATCGGCGTCATGCCGCCCGGTTTCTGGATCTACCCATGGACGAGGGCCGTCGACGCATGGATGGCCCTGAACCTTACCAACAACCGCCTTACCCCCGATACGAGATGGCTGAGCGCTTTGGCCCGTCTCAGGCCCGGAGCGAAGCTCGAGCAGGCTCGGGCTGAGATGGACGTGTTCATGCGGCAACTCGAGGAGCAGGATCCCAAGGCGAATCGCGGCTGGCGCATGAACGTCGAGGCCCTGCGGGAGTACTACTTCGGAGGATGGAGGGAGGACGTCTACCTCCTGCTCGGAGCAGTGGGATTCATCCTTCTCATCGCCTGTGCCAACGTGGCGAATCTCCTGCTGGCGAGGGCCGCGACACGCGAACGCGAAATCGCCCTTCGTGTTTCGCTTGGCGCCGGCCGTTTCCGGATCGTTCGCCAGCTGCTTACTGAAAGCATACTACTCGCTCTGCTGGGCGGCGCGGTTGGTATGCTGCTGGCGGTGTGGGGAAAGAAGATCTTTCTGGCTTTGGCAGACTGGTTTCCCAGGGGGCAAGAGATCAAGGTCGACGCGGCAGTTCTGGGTTTTGCGCTCGGGATCTCCTTGTTCACAGGCCTTCTTTTCGGCCTCGCTCCCTCCTTGAAAGCTTCCAGGGTCAACCTCAACGAGTCCTTGAAAGCAGCGGGAAGCCGGCATGGGGGGCAATCGCGCCAGGTTGGCAGGAGCCTGATTGTGATTGTCGAAATTGCTCTTGCCCTGGTGCTGCTCATCGGCGCCGGACTGATGATTAACAGCCTCTTCCGCCTCAAGGCTGTCAACCTTGGGTACAATCCGAAAAACCTGCTGATCGGATCTGTCCAGTTGACGGACTCGAAATACAGGGAAATTCTTGCCGATGACAAGAAGAGGGTCACAGCACAGGTGGACTCCTTTTATCAGCAGGTGATGGACCGCCTGCAAACCGTTCCAGGCGTCATATCCGCCGGCGTGGCGAGTTCTCTGAGGGGGCCGGTTCAGTTCAAGATTCTTGGGCGGCCGGCACCACCTGCAGGCGGGGAACTGCAAGCCGCATTCTTTGAAGCAAATCCCGGCTACTTTCGCGTGATGCAGATTCCACTCCTGAAAGGCCGCAACCTGACGGAGCGAGATGACGCGCGCGCCCAGTGGGTGGTCGTGGTGAGCGAATCCCTGGCGCGCCAGCATTTCCCGGGCGAGGACCCCATAGGCAAAATGCTGCAGGTGGGGTTTCGTCTTGCGGGATTGAGCATCTCGGAGGACCAGCCTCGACAAATTGTCGGAGTGGTGGGGGACGTGAGGCACTGGGGTTTACAAAATGACCCTCCGCCCACGCTCTATACGCCGGACCTCCAGCACATTTGGGTCTCACCCAGCGGTGTCTCCATGTGGCATCTGTTCAGGACCTTCCATATCCGTACGAGCTCCAATCCGATGAGTCTGGCATCGTCGCTACGGCAGGTTGTTGCCCAGGTCGACAGGGACCAGGCCGTTTTCGACATCATGCCGATGGAGGAACACTTGTCCTCCTGGCTGGACTACCAGCGTTTCTACATGCAGCTGTTTGGCATCTTCGCGGGTCTCGCTGTGTTCTTGGCCGTGATTGGGATCTACGGAGTGATTTCCTACTCGGTGGCGCGACGCACGCATGAGATCGGGGTCCGGGTCGCGATCGGAGCCAGTCGGGGACGAGTGCTCTTTCTTGTGCTCCGGCAGGCTTTGGTGCTCACGCTGGCCGGCGTAGCGATCGGGATCGGCGCGGCGATTGGGCTGACACGGCTGATAGCCAATTGGCTCTACGGTGTGAAGGCCGTCGATCCGCTCACCTTCACAATCGTGTCCCTGGTCTTGATCGGCGTAGGTGTGCTCGCCAGCTATGTTCCCGCCCGGCGGGCCGCCAGGATCGATCCGGTCGTAGCTCTGCGCTACGAATGAGGGGGGACAGTCACCTGTGTCCCTTCAGCAATTGGCAGTGACCATTTCAGAACGCACGAGGGACACTGGTGACTGTCCCCCCTACTTTTTCCGTTTTTTCGCGAACCTGATGCTCCAATCCACGGGGGCCTTCTGTCCCAGGAAGCTGACCCTCAGCAACCCGTCCGACCCGGGAACACAGTCGACTGTAACTCCCTGCACGAGGGCCTTCTCGAACTCGAATGCCCCCGGCACGTAGAAGAACAGGGTGTACGGTACGTCCGGAACGGTGTCGGAAGTACCTTGCAGGGTCATGGAGGAGGAGGTCCAACTCTGTTTCAGGATACCCACAGCCCCCGTGAGGTGGCGGCTGTTCGCGATCAGCTGCGGCCGCTCGAGCCGCGCGTGAACGTGGAACACAGCGGTCCCGTGAGCGGGCAGTTCTGTCCGGAAACCGCGGTCCCATGCGTCGACCAACCGCTCCTTCCAGAAGTCAAAAACCACAAAAGGCCGGCCCACATCCAGCCCGAGATCGTTCTCGAAGGATACTGAGCGCTGTTCGGACCCGGCCGACCAGTTGGTCGCGGCCACCACGTCGTACGTCCCAGAGGGTATGTTGATCTTCAGGTCCAGAATCCGGGGATAGTCTTCCGCCGCACGGCCACGCCCGAAGAGATCGATCGGGAAGATGGGCAGAATTGGAATGGCTTTCCTGATCAGCTCCACGCGATCCGTTTCCAGGTTCGGCATATCGTCGCCACTCAGCCACTGGAGGCCCGCGATGCTCAACAGGCTGGCGGCGGTGCGTGCCTCTTCCAGGCTCAGGAACTGGGTATTTCCTTCCTTGAGGTCCGAGCGGGTGGGCTTGCCCCGCAACACGATGCAATCCGGGTCGCTGTACCAGATGATGTGGTTCTGATAGGTGTTGTTGCTGATAACCTCGAAGAAGTTGTTCATCTGCCTCCATCCCGGGCCGGGGTCCCGGCCGCAGCCCACCACATCCACGTACCCCATGCGTCCGCCCCAGTTGTCCGGGTGATTGGTATGCCAGACCTCCGGCCCCATGATCTCGCGAAAGATCTTCAGCGTCTCCACCGAGAGGTCGAAAGGAGTTTTCGATCGATCGTAGAAGCGCGACTTGTTTCGTTCCCACTGAGGCACAGTGCTGCCCATATCGAACTTGTAGTACTCCCAGCCCTGCGCCTTCAAGTTCTTCCACAGCGGAATCCAATAATCGCGGATGACGTCGGGACGTGAAAAATCCAGCTCCCCGCCCCCCTGGTAATCCATGGCGATCCCGCCGTGCTCGTCCCGCAGGAACCACTCCGGCCTGCCATGTTCCACGCAATAGGAGTAGGGGACGGTCCAAAGCCCGGGGACGAAGCCTTTCGATTTGATGTAACGGGCCAGCCATTCGGGGCCATGAGGGAAGGTTTCGGCATCCCAATCCCTGTCCCAGTGGCGGTGGGCCGGGTGGTCGAAGCCGTCGTCGAGTTGGATGTGAACCATTCCATATTGCTTGAGATTGGCCTCGATCCAGTCGGCGGCCTGCACGATGTCCTGCTCGGTCACATCGCGAAAAAAGGCGAGCCAGTGGTTCCACCCCGTGGGTGCCGTCTTGTGGTGGGTATCGTCGAGCGGAACGTAGCGCGGCATGCCCAGCATCTTCACGTAGTAGTCGGAGATCAGGGAGACGAGTGTCGTGCTGCCCGCGACAGGCAGGGTCACCTGCATGGTCTGCGGGTCGCGCGGGTCACGCGACAGCAGGGCGCCGTCGGCAAACCGGATGGCGATATCGGTTGGCCGGTCAAAGAGGCCATGCAGGTTGCGCGAATCGACGGGGCCGAGCGCAAGGTACATCACGTGCGGGCTGTCGGGCGGAATGTAGGACCTTTCCTCCATGGGTTCGCCCGTGTAGTCGACCTCCTTGCCAACCTGGTGCACCCGCATCCTGCCGGCTTCCGCCAGGCGCGCAGGAATCCTCTGCGTGCCCGCGGGTGCGGCGGCTTTCACGATCGTTCCGGAAACGGCGGTTCGCACCTCGATGGAGCTCTCTGCCGTGCGGAACTCCCAGGCGACTGGCGATGGCGCTTTTGCCATTACGGCGAGACCTTCGGCACCCCGATCGGCGACGACCCAGCCTGTGAGAGGAACAAGGCCGTTGCCTTGCCGGATCTGCAGTCTGATCCCGGTCAGCACGGGGCCAAGCCTGGTGTGGCTGACGGAGAGGATGGCCTTGGTCTCATCCACCCTGAGGGACCAGGGGCCTTTCCTGTACTCTCCTGCGTAAGTGGAAGGGACGAGAAGCAGAAAAAGCAACAGTGCGATTCCCGCAGATTTCCCCATATTGGCATCCAATCAATGAGGAGGGACAGTCACCAGTGTCCCTTCCGCAATTGGCAGTGAACCTTTCAGAACGCACGAGGGACACTGGTGACTGTCCCCCTACTGGACCCACTGCTCGATGAATCCCTTCTCGCCGCCTTGCCCGCGCTCCTCTGCGAGCGCCTGGAAGATTGCGCGCAGCTGGATGTAAGGCAGCGTGCCGATAACCATCCGGTTGTTGATGATCATGGTCGGCGTGGAGCGTACGCCGTACGGATACTTGTCCGATGTCTTCCCGTATTCCCGGCCTGTCTCGATGATCTTGCGGACCAATTCCTTCGTAGCCGGATCACTCAGCGCTTTTTCGGCGCCATACTTGCGCGCCAGGGCCAGACGCCATTCGGGACTCTTTCCCGCCTCGAAGTCTGCGAAAATCTCGTCGTGGATCGCAGGGAACCTGGCAGGATCGTAGGCCGCGATGTAGCTGAGGTCACAAGCACCGGGATGCTTGTCTTTGTCCACCACGTCGTTGCACTTCGCCTCGAGCGGGAAGAACTGGAAGGCGATGTTCAGCTTCCCCTTGAACTCTTCCTTGAGCTTAGCGAGCTGCCGGGCGAGGTACAGGCAGTCCGGACATCGAAAGTCCGCGTACTCGACCACCTGGATTGGTGCGTCCTCGAATCGATCGGTGGCTTTGGCTGTCATGAAAGGCGATATGAAGCTCGGATACTTGACTGTCGGCAGGTTGAAATACTCCTTCACTACACGGGCGGCGACGCCCGACTGCGCTTCGATCTTGGCGTCGTGGAACAGGATCATGCCCCAGGCGCCGGCAGCGGAGAGTACGGCATAGGCTGCGACATGCTTCCAGGACGGCCGGAACCAGCGTCTCCCCCAGCTCTGCTCATTCCTGTCGATGCCGTACGCCAGGAAGAGCCCGAAGCTGACAAGAGAGAAGACATAGTAGCCTGAGCACAACAGGCAGAGGCTCTTCAGGTAGAGAACCGAGAAGAAGAAAAGGCCGATGACGCCCGCAGCGTTGAGTGCGGATATCGTCTTGTTTGTCCGCTCGAATGCTACGGAAGGGAAGACCGCGGAAAGCGCAACCAGCGCTCCGACCACGAGCCCGAAGTAACCGAGCGGAACTCCATGAATCTGCGAGATGCCGGAAAAGGCGGAACTGTCGCAGTTGAAGAAGGCGTTGATGTCACAGAATGATCCCTGAAAGATCGATTGCGGATAGTTCGCCATGAAGAAGTGACGAATGGTCAGGATCGAAGCGACGACCATTCCCAATCCCGATATGAAAAGCAGGATCCGCCGCCCCACTCTTCCGTCTCCAGTCAAAGATGCTTCCATAGATCACACTCCCGGCCGTCCCGGCAAAGCGGAGAGTATCTCACAAATCTGGGTGCTTTGCCTTGGGACGTCAGGTTTCAAGGAACAAAGGGGCCAAGGGAACGAGGGGGGAATTAGTCGGGACCCCCCTGCTTCCCGGGTGGTGCAGAGAACCGGGCGTCAAGAGACCAGGGGCCTGAGCCGACGATCAACAGGAACAGTGATCCGAGCAGCATCGCCCAGTCTGTGCGCGCCTCGTGAGCCATGCTCCAGAATCCGCTCTTGATGAGTATCGGTATTTTCGTTGTCGAGATCGCCACAAGCATATTGATGATCATGGGAATGGCAGCTAGACGCGTGAGCAGCCCGGCGAGCATCAGCACGCCGCAGATGATCTCGAATGTCCCATCGAATGGCGCCATGATCTCCGGAGCCGGAATCCCGATTCGCATGAAACGCCCCACGCCAAGCTCTGCGGGAAAGAGAAACTTCTGAATTCCCTCAGAGAGAAAGACAGCGCCGACCACAAGCCGGATCAGGATCACAGCAGCCGGCGCGCCTGGTGCGGTTATCCTCCACAGGATCTTCATCGTTTGGACCCCCAAAATTCAGTGCGCGGGTGGTGCAGGGGCTGTGAACTGCCCGAGGTCGGCCAAGCCGAGTCGGGCTTCGATTTCCGCGATCTGTTTCACTGCGTTCTCAAAGCCGTCCTCGCCGAACTGTTCGCGTTCGATGTCCTCGAACTTGTCGCCCATCTCGTCGAGTTGCGCAGCGGTGAGCGTCTGCTTCCAGGCTGCAAATATCACCGTGTCCTCCCGGGCTGCATGCGGCCGATACATCCGGACGAGTGTATCCATGGCTTGCGCCAGTTGTTGCGCGCCGGCGGCGCCCGGTTCTGAAGACTGTGTCGCCGTCAGGATGTAATCGGTAATCTCCCGTCCGCGCTGGTGCTGTGTGATCAGGACATCCACGAAGCCTGCGGCCTCGCCGCCTGCCTTCCTGACCGCAGGAAAAATGTGAGCCTCTTCCAGCTTCTTCTCGTGATAGTCCTCGCCGAAGGCGCGAAACAGCCTGGCCGTCTTCTGAAGCGTTTCGAGCGCGACGGCAGAGGGATCGCCGCGGAGCCTTGCGGCTGCCTCCGAGTAGACGAACAATGCGCGTCGAAGTACCCCATGCTCGCGCATAAGATCCTCGACCGCAGTGACCTCGATATCCGTCATGCTCCCGGCCTTGTTTGCCGGTGCCTGCTCATCCCGTCGACTTTCAATTGTGCCTTTTCGGCCACAGCCATCGAGCACCAGACCCGTCCCGAGGACAGCGGCCGAGCGGAAGAAATGCCGGCGTGTGTTCTTTTTCTGAATATTCATGGACTGCTTCCTCCTTTCCATCCGAAGCCGATGAAGCCGTCTGCCCGTTTTCTGTGTGGTTGTCCTGAATTGTAGCAGTACTGCGGCAAGGCTGGTGGGAGGAAGTAGGCGCACCGCAGTGCGCATCTTGTCCGCCGCGGCGCGGCGGACCCACCTGCAACCCATTCCAGTTGTAAGGGGTTTTCTTCGCTTGTATGCTTGCTGGGTCGACAGGAGCGAGCAATTCGTCCATGCCTGGGGAACCCCGGACTCCACAGATCGACCCGTCACACCCTGAAACCAGATGGTGGCACGGCATGTTTCCTGCTGCCTCCTGGCTCAGGTCTTACCAGGCCGCATGGCTGCCGCGTGACACGATAGCGGGCGTCACGCTGGCCGCCTATGCCGTACCGGTATCGCTAGCGTATGCGACGCTGGCCGGCATGCCGCCGCAGATCGGGGTTTACGGCTTCATGCTGGGCGGGCTGGGATACATGCTCTTTGGCTCTTCGCGACACCTGGCGATCGGCCCCACTTCAGCCATCTCGCTTCTGATCGGCTCCTCCGTGGCCGGCATGGCACATGGCGACCTTACGCGCTACGTAGGGATAGCCGCCATGACCGCGTTTGCAGTGGCCTTCCTCTGTGTGGTCTCCTGGCTTTTGAGGCTCAGCGCGCTCATGAACTTCATGGGCGAGACTATCCTGCTCGGTTTCAAAGCGGGTGCCGCGCTGAGCATTGCCTCCACCCAACTGCCTGGGCTGCTGGGAGTTCAGGGAGGCGGCGAACATTTTCTGGGACGCATGTACAAGGTTTTGAGCCAACTTGGGGAAGCGCAGCCTGCGGTCCTGGGGGTAAGCCTCTCCGCGCTCGCGTCGCTGTGGCTCGGGGAAAAATACTTTCCTGGGAGACCGATCGAGCTTCTTGTCGTCGCCCTTTCAATCGTGGCCGTGCCGTTCCTGGGCCTCGGAGCGATGGGCGTTCCGACCGTGGGCCTCCTGCCCGCCGGGCTCCCACGGCCGGGGCTTCCAAAGCTGGATGCAAGTGATCTCATAGACATTGCGCCGCTGGCTGCGGCCTGCCTGCTTCTTTCTTACATCGAGAGCATCTCCGCTGCGCGTACCTTCGCCGAGAAGCATGATTACCCCATCGATGTGAGACAGGAACTGCTGAGCCTGGGTTGTGCGAACCTCGCCGTGGGCCTCGGCGGCGGATATCCCGTGGCTGGAGGGCTCTCGCAGACGGCGGTAAACGAAAGTGCCGGTGCACGCAGCCCGCTTTCTCTATTGTTTGCATCGGCGACCCTCGCTCTCTGCCTGATGTACCTGACGGGACTCTTGAGCGACCTGCCGAAGGCTGTGCTGGCTGCGATCGTGCTGATGGCGGTCAAAGGACTCATCAATGTCCGGGAACTCGTGCGGGTACGTCGTCTCAGCCGGATCGAGTACCGAGTCGCCATGGTGGCTCTGCTGGGAGTGTTGATCCTTGGCATAGAGCAGGGCGTCCTGCTGGCGACGGTTGTCTCGCTCCTCATGCTGCTTGTCCGGGAAAGCCAGCCTCATGTTGCCTTCCTCGGTCGCATCCCGGGGACGCGCCGGTATTCGGATCTGGCTCGTCACGCCAACAATGAGCGGATTTCGGGCGTCGTCGCGTTCCGCGTTGAGGCCGATCTGCTGTACTTCAATGTGGAACACATCCTGCGCGATATCCTGGCACGAGTACGCGAGGAGAATCCTCCTCCCCGGTTCGTGGTTTGCGACCTGTCGACTTCGCCTTATGTGGATCTCGCGGGTGCGCGCATGCTGAACAGATTGCACGACGAACTGAGCAAGATCGGTGTACTCCTCCGAATTGTGGAAGCTCACGCGCTGGTTCGTGACCTGCTGCGGGCTGAGGGGCTGGAGGAAAAGGTCGGGCCGATTAACCGCTACGCTTCGATCGACGACGTAGTTGAGGATTTCGAGCAGCTATCGGAGTTTGATGCGGGGGATGTGTCCTGAGACGGCTCCGTCAGGGCGAGAGCGAGGTAAAGATATGAAACACCCGAAACCGGCCGTTGCGATTCTCCTGGGGTTGCTGATCGCGGGAGCCGCAGACGCCGAAGACCAGGTCGTCAGGGTAGGACTGATTCAGATGGACGCGCGCCCCTACGACAAGGAATACAACCTTGCGCGGGCCGAATCCTTGATCAGGACGGCGGCCTCACGCGGTGCCAGGATCGTCTGCACCCCCGAGGTCGCAGTCCAGGGATATCCCAGAGTCTCGCTTCCGGAGGGAAAGACACCGGAGGATCCCGGTATCGTTACAGAACGCGCCAGGATCCTGGCGGCCGCGGAGCCGATCCCCGGCCCGGCTGTGGCACGCTTCTCCCGCCTGGCCAGGGAGCTCGGGTTGTGGATCGTCTTCGGCATGGACGAGGACCGAGGCGGGAAGCTCTACAATGTGGCGGTTCTGATGGATCCTGAAGGCGACGTGATCGGCACATACGCCAAAGTCCATCTCCAGGCCTGGATGCTTGCCTCCGGTGTAAACCACGGCGACGGCTTTCCGGTCTGGGATGTGACGATCAACGGCGTCAAGACGAAACTGGGGATCGAGATATGCTACGACATCCAGCACCCGGAATCGACGCGGGAACTGGCTCTCGGCGGTGCCGAAATCGTTTTCAATCCCTATTGCACGTCCGATTTCTCGCGACCGTTGCTCGTGCACCTCTATCAGACCCGGGCCCTTGAGAACTGCTTGTACATCGCCCGGGTCAACTTTGCCGCGCCACGCAACAGCGGCACCAGTTCCATAATCCACTTCGACGGTTACACCCAGGACGAGCTCGACCGCGCCGAAGGAGTCCTCATCGCGAGTCTCAACCTTACGGACCTCAGGAAAAGTCGGGCAGATTGGGACCAGGTCTATGGATCACGGTACCGGTATCCTCCTTCATACAAGCGTATCGCCTCACCATAACGGCAAGAGCCATCAGCATTCAGCTTTCAGCTCTCAGGTTCTATTGATGCTGAAAGCTGAAAGCCGACGGCTGATAGCTTATAACGCAGCATCGGATCTATAATCGCCCCCATGTCGAGTCTGGAATACAAACCGAATTGTGCTGAAGTCCTGGAGCGGTTGCGCGCATTCTACGACCGTCGTTCAGGCGATCGCATCCTTGCGACGACGGAAGTGCCCAGTCGCGCCATAGAGGAGTTCAGAGTCTCACACCCTGCCACCCAGTGTGGCTATCCAGATCCGGCGGAACGCGCGGACTTCTGGGACCGCTACCTCCTGGAGAGGATCCATCTGGAAGACGACTCGATGCCGAGCGCGTACCTGAGCGAGTTCGACCAGGGTCTGTACGGCGGCCTCCTGGGGGGTGAGGTCCGGTTCATGGTGCACCCGGATAATGGCTGGATTTCCTCCATGGTTCCCCCACTGCTCCGCGACTGGTCCGGATTCGAGGAACTTCGATTCGACGACGCCAACCGATGGTGGCGGCGCTATGTGACGCAACTCAGGATATTCGCCACACGCAGCCGCGGGAAGTGGGGCGTAAGCCACTTCATCCTCATTGATGCGCTCAACTTCGTGTTCGAACTGGTCGGCGCCACGGCGACCTATCTGAGCGTCGAGGAGGAGCCGGAAATGGTCCGGCGCGCCGTCGACCTGGCATTCGATTTGAACGTGCGCGCGCAACAGGCCTTCTTCGAGGCGGTCGGGCTTTTCGAAGGGGGCACGTTCAGCAACTTCGCCCAGTGGATGCCGGGCCGGATCGTCTCGGAGAGCCTTGACCCCTTTCACATGACGTCAGTCGCGTATTTCGAGAAATGGGGACGGGAGCCGGCAGAGCGGATACTCGGCACCTTCGACGGCGGTGTGATCCATATCCACGGAAACGGCCGTCACCTGCTCTCCGCCGTGACCTCGATCAAAGGACTGAAGGCGATCCTCCTGCTGGACGACACCGGTTTCCCGGCTGCCTTCGACGTAATCACTGAGTTGAAGACTCCCCTGGGCGACATGCCGGCAGCCGTCAATGCCGACTACGAGTTATTCGTGCAACGCCTTGGGAGGCATGAGCTGCCGGGTGGAGTGCTCTACAAGGTGAGGGGTGTTCCTGACGTAGAGACAGCGAACCGCCTGATGGAGCGTATTCGTGCTTACCGGGTGTAATCGACTTCGCCTGGAGGGCGTGGCTTCGGCCCGCCCCGCACAGCAAGGCCAATCGAAATTACCCTCCGGTTCGGAATCGGAATCGGGGTCGCAATCGGTGTCGGCATTCGAAATCATGATCGACCGATGGCCCTTTTGATTGAGGCTGACTCCCGGTCGACACCGTTACCGATACCGAGCCCGATTCCGATCCCGACGCCGAGGATTCTTCGTGCAGACGAGACAGTGAGATTGTTGATGGAGGCCGTATGCTCAGATTTAACCTGACTATGATCGCGGTTGTCATGACGCTTGCAGCAGGATCAGCGAATGCGGGAGGGGTGATATCTGCCGCAAGTGACGGCTGGACAGTCTCAGCTGATGCAGCGCAAAACCTGATCGTCGTCTCCCACGACAGGTTGGGCACGGTGATGAAGGACGCCCGGCTCAATCTGCGGACCGACCGCGGCCTGACCCAGCCGAAGGACTGGTCCGTCGAAAAGAAAAGCCCGCGTCAGTTGTCCGTCAGAACCGGTCAGCCAAGGTCAGCCTGGTTGTTTCAGTTGGAATCGAATGTGCTGAGAATCTCGAGTACATCCGCGGATGCGGTCCTGACTGCGAACGTCCCCGCCTCCACCGAACGCGTGGCGGCCCGCCTGATGGATCCCGACGGTGTCCCGGTCGACTGGGTGGGCACGAGCGAAGTTGCGGGTAGTTATGGCGGAAGCGAGACCCACAACCGGTCTTTTCTGCCCGTTCGAAACCCGGAGTGCATGTACTTCGCCCTGGGGCAGGTTGCGGGTTCTGTCTTTCACAGCCTCTTCGATCGCAAGACGGACACGGCGATCAGCTTTTCAGAGACGACGTTGCTGCAACGAGACAGCCAGTCCCCCGACTCGCTCCATGCCAGAATTCCGGTGCCTGGGAACACTCTGGTACGCCTTACCCCGGACTACTACACGAGAACACTTGGCCTTCCGTCCTACATCCGGTTTGACGACTCCTATTTCAGCAGGGCGCCCGCCGTCTGGTGCAGCTGGACCAGTTACTACAGCGAGGTGCGCGAGGAGGACATCGTCCGGAACGCGGACTGGCTTGCTGCAAACCTGAAGCCATACGGTTTCGAATACGTTCAGCTGGACGATGGTTACGACCGGGGCAAATCAGGCGAGCACTACTGGATCGAAAACTGGGATCGCGCGAAGTTCCCGCACGGGCCACAATGGCTGACAGGCTACATCAAATCAAAAGGACTGCGTCCGGGTTTGTGGCTTGTTCCTAACGCATATGCCGGCGCCGTCAAAGAACATCCGGACTGGTATGTGCGGGACAAGGATGGAAAGCTCATTCTCGATTACCACACGCCGGCTCTCGACTCCACAAATCCGCAGGTCCTCGACTTCCTCAAGAAGTTGTTTACTACGCTGGGCGAGTGGGGCTTCGAGTACTACAAGTTCGACGGCGAACACGCATTCCCCAAGTATGTGCCGGGCGTGGACAAAAGCAGGCTCTACGACAAGTCCGTGGATCCGATCGTCGCGTATCAC
>Ga0316628_100001448_pt1 | contig 16741 bp, 14 predicted proteins | sample OWC_Aug_M2_C1_D5_FD_207648 | JGI IMG/M metagenome (GOLD analysis project Ga0316628, IMG submission 207648) | Wetland soil microbial communities from Old Woman Creek delta, Ohio, United States - OWC_Aug_M2_C1_D5_C | ecosystem: Environmental > Terrestrial > Soil > Wetlands | place: USA: Ohio... | reverse complement strand
GAGCGCGTGCAGGTATCTTTGGAGAGAAAGCTGAAGCGCTCACTCCGGGCCTGGCCCGGATGGCCGTCGCTACCGGTGCTGACTTCGAGCAAATGGGGGACTCAGCAGCTTTCGTCTACAACCAGCTGAAGAAGCTCCCGGATGCTGGCGAGCGGACGCTAGAGATATTGCGAGGCATCGCAGGGCAAACGGCTATCGGCTCCGTAGAATTCAAAGACTATGCATCCCAGATGGGCCGCATTTCGGCCAACGCCGGGATGTTTGCCGGGGATCGCGGAGAAAACATCCTCAAGATGTCTGCACTGGCGCAGATGGTCTTTGAAGCGGGCGGTGGAACTAGCGCTGCTGATGCGTCGCGTGCGCTTGTGTCTTTCGTCAACACGCTGCAGAAGCGAGCGCGTCTCAAAGCTTTCACAAAGGGCGGGGTACGCATCTTCGAGGACAGTCCAGATAATCGGCGCGGAACCATCCTGCGCGACCCCTTCGAAATCCTCAAGGACTCGATCGTCAAGACCAAGGGGGACATCCCGACGCTGTCGGCTATGTACATGGATGTCCTCGGACGAAAACCGCTGATGGGATTGAAGAATCTCGCCAACGTGTTCACAGCCGGAGGAACAAGAAACCCGGATGAGATCCGAAAGGCGATGGATGCCGAGCGTGACCGTTATCTGAAAACAACCATGGGCGCCGGCGTTGAGGAGGAGAACATCCAGACGCATCTGCAGTCGCGCAAGGCGAAGGCTCAGCAATGGCAGAACACCTTCGACCGCATCGTGGATGAGGCGACGACCAAGGTGCTGCCGTCGATAGAGCGTGCCGCTCCTGCACTCGAGAAGTTAGTGGCAACCATCGCCGACACGGCGACCTGGATGATCGACAATCCAAAGAAGACGATCGGTATTGCGTTGGGGGCAGCGATCGCCGAGGCCGGGATTGGGTCGCTGTTCCGTGCTGCAGTCGACAAGGCCATCCTCACGGGAATGTTCGGGCAGGCAGGCGGAGGCCTTCTCGGGGGAGGTTCCGGGGCGCTCCTGCCGGGAGCTGCCAGAGTGGCTGGCGCTGCAGGACTTGGGAGTCTGGGAACGATAATGCTTACGGCAGCCGCCGTGACGCTCACGGCGGCAACGGTATGGGCTGCCATCGACAAGTTCGTCGACCAGAAGCCACGCTCGACGGTCGGGCAAGAGGGGGGCGGTCCTGGACCACGCGCGGAGACGTGGTTGGAGGAGAGTGAGAGGCTCCGTAGAGAAGCAGTTGGCACCGGAGGTGCCGGTCCCGGAAACCGTCGTGGACCCGGTTGGGGCAGGCCTTCTCCTCCGCTAGCTGCCAACATGAGCATAGGCGGCGACAGGCTTACGCCGGAGCAAGTCCAGTCCTCCATGAGTGCTGCGATGAAGGGAACGACGATAGAAGTTGTTGTAAAGAACATCGACGAGCTAAAACCGACAGGTCCCGGCGGTGGGGCGCAAGTCGATTCTTCAGGGCGCACCACTCCGAATGGTGCTCCCTACTACACACCTGCTGGCGGTGGAGCGCCTGGCTACTGATGACCTACTTCGACCAACTTGAGCCTGCAAGCTTCGGAGGCATCGCCTTCCCGTACAGCGAGCTCAAGGTGACATGCGGCGTTCGCTCTTATGAGCATGAGTATCCCCATCAGGACCGGATGGCGCTCGAGAAGCTCGGCCGGCGCGCGTACAAGGTGCACGTCATGGTCATGTTCCAGGCCATGATCAACAACCCCAAGTGGAGCGACCTCTTCGAGGTGCGGCTGCCCAAGCTGCGGGAGATGTGGGAGAAGAGTACGACCGCAGACTTCCATATCCCACACATCGGCGACCTGCCGATGATGTGCGGCGAGTGGAGTGAGGATCTGAGCGCCCGGAACCGTTCAGGCTGCCGCGTAGAGATGGACTACGTCGAGGACGTCCCGGATGCATTCAACTTCGTCAAGACGGTCCAGCTTACCCCGCACTCGTTTGCGCAGCAGACCGTCCTCCTCGGCGCGGAGTTCAACAAGCTGCCGCACAAGGTGGCGCTCTTCGATGCCATCACGATGGCCGCCGCTTCGATTCTCGCCATCAAGGACCAGATCGATCTCTACGGGAATCTGCTGCTCTCGAAGATTATTGGTCTCACCTCACTGCTCCACATGGCAGACCAGCAGGTGAAGGAGCTAAACGACCCGATGAACTACGAGCTGCTCGCGGCGTTCCGGGACTTCTGTGACGCCGTTGTCCAGCTGCATCAGGACATTCTGCAGCTTGGCATCTCGCAGGCGGAGTACGTGGTCCCGATGGAGATGACGGTGGCGGCAATCGCTGACACCGTGTATCACGATTCGCGTCAGGCTGTTGACATCATGCGTCTCAACGCCTTCGAGGACCCGATGGCCATCCCGGCGGCGACAAAAGTCAAATACTACAAGTACGCCGTCTGAGCCATGGACCCTCGAGAACGCACCGGTATCGGCGCCAATGACGACTCCATTGCGCTGATGGTCGACGGCAAGAAGGTTGAGATCTACACAGGATACGAGGTGAAGCTCGCCATGCTTCAGCAGCCTGGCGCCTTCTCACTCAACTGCGGCTGGTCGCGTACCGCGCATGAGCTCTGGGACCTATTCAGACCTGGCAAGAAGTTCGAGCTCCTGCTCGCTGGCTCACAGATGATGACCGGCGCCATCGACGCCCGGGAGATCCCCCAGGCGAAGGTGACGAACATCAACGTTCGGGGACGCGATGTGCTCGCGCCACTGTTCGATAACTGCTTCGAAGAAGACTGCGCCTTCAACACGGACACGTACTTCAAGCTGACCCGCGCCGTGATGGACAAGGCGGGGATGAAGGATGTCCAACTTGTCGCGGACAACAGCGCGAACCGAAAGATCGTTGGACACATCAAGTACGAGGCGATTGGGGAGCGAGAAATCGTCGAGCAAGAGAAGATCGACATGTGCCGTGCGGCGCCGGCGTCGACCGGTCCGCAGCGGATGGTCTTCGAGTCCGTGAAGGTGAAGATGGGGAAGACCTACTACGCCTTCCTCCAGGAGCACTACAAGCTGGTCGGCCTCATGCTGTGGGCCTTCGGAGACGGCAGCCTCTGCCTCGCCCGGCCGAACCTGAATCAGCCGAGCGCCTTCGTGGTCTCGAGGATGATCGGATCGACCCGGGGCACACGGGAAGAACACAGCGACGTCACGGTGCACTGCTGGAAAGACGACCGCACGCATCGCCACTCGCACGTCCGGATCAAGAATCACTTCACCGACGCCTGCAAGGGACCGAAGAAGATCTACGGCGAGGCCATCGACGACGAGATGGTCGCCGACGGGATCTACAAGGTTGCGGTCTACAAGGAGCAGAACTGCAAGTCCCTCAAGGACGCGACCTATCTGGCGCACCGGCGTCTTGCTGAAGAACGCCGGATGGGCTGGCAACTCAGCTACTCGTTTCCGGGCCATCGACAACCATCTCAGTTCGGCACGGATGGGTGGACCACGTACATCCCGGACACCTGCTGCCGCGTCGATGACGATGAGCTAGGAATTCACGGTGACTTCTTTGTGGAGGCCGTGACATACAGGTGTGGCCCCGAGAAAACTACTACCATCGACCTCGTGCGCAAAGACGACATGAAGTACATCGCCGAGAAGCTAGTCGGTGAGGTCTAGGACAATGGGCGGCTTCGTAACTTGGACCTGGCAGGCGGTCACGCTTACCGGTTATAGCGGCGACGGCGTGCTCGGTATCCAGCCTGACTGGTTCGGAGGTGAAGGCGGCGGGCAGTCGGCAAGTATCGGGGGCGTTCCGGCGCTGATGCCCTACGGTATCGCGGGTCGGCCGAAGGCTCCGGACACGAATGGTGCGTGTCACTGCCTGGTAGGCGACGCCGGCGCCGAGTCGTTTGTGATCCCGCTGGTGGATCCTCGGCTCTATGCGAAGATGCCAGTCCTGACCGAGGGGAGCTCGTGCCTCTACGCTGACTGGGGCGCGTGGGTCCAACTCGATGATGCGACGAAGACCATCAACGTCTACAACCCTTACGTCTTTGCGAACGGGGTAGCGACGAAGGCGCACTCCGTGCAGATAGGTCTTGATTCGTCTGGCCAAGCGATCATGAACTTCCTGCACGGGAGTGGCACGCGCATCTCGATGGTGGACGACAAGATCACGATCGCGAATAAATCAGGAACTGCGTTTCTCGAGATCAATAACGACGGGTGGTTTCTGACCGGCAACGGAAAGGTTCTTGGGGCGCTCGACATCGGGAATCCGAGTCTCCCGTTGGCAAAGGCGGCAGGAGTGGTGTCGGCGCTACAGGCGATAGCAACAGCTTTGGCAAGTCCGGTACAGGTGAGCCCAGCAACGGGCACCGGAACTCTTACTGGCGGAACAGCCGCCGCATCTGCGATAGCCGGCGTAACCGCGACCATTCCAACTGCAATGCTCAAGGGATTCTGATGTGTCGCGATGCGCATTCCCGCCGATTCCCATCCCCGGGGTGCCTCCTTTTGCCCTACCTCCCATCGGCATCCCGATATTCGCGCTGCCACCGATTGGGTTGACCTGGCCTGGCATTCCGCCGATTCCCATCCCCGGGGTCCCGCCCTTTGCGCTGCCACCTATCGGTATCCCTACCTTCGCGCTGCCTCCCGTCCCGCTGAACCTGCCTGGCATCCCGCCGATTCCCATCCCCGGCGTCCCGCCCTTCGCGCTGCCACCTATCGGTATTCCGTCGTTCGGGGTCCCTCCCTTTATGGTCTGTCCTTTGGATGTGGCAGCCTAGCACGGTGGAAGCCCGAGCGTGGCCGCACACATCGCGTCCGTCGCGCATCCGCGGGCGCGGTCGAAGCAGAAGCCCTTCGAGCAGCTGAGGCCGAGTGCGCAGTCGTTGGTGCTGGAGCACGGGTCACACATTACCCCGCAGCCAACCTCCGAGGTGGCATGGCACGTCCCGCCCGTGCCCTGACCGCCGGTCCCCGTCCCCCCCGTGGCGAAGCCTCCGGTTGCCACCCCACCAGTAGCGGTGCCCCCAGTGGCGGCGCCGCCGGTGCTATGGCCGCCGGTGGCGGTGCCCCCGAGCTCTTGGAGGCCCCCGGTCGCCGAAGCGGGCGATCCTCCGGTACCGGCGCTGCCGCCAGTCGCTACCTCTTCGCCGCCGTCGTTACCGGCGGCTACCTGGCCAGCCGCGGCCACGGCCGCTATCTGCCCCCCTGACGCGCTTTTGGCTGACTGGGGCTGTCCTCCGTCCTCGGACGCGCACGCAGCGGAGCAGGCCAAGGCAACCAGGACGGTGATGAATCGCGGGGTGGTCATGCTTCCAGTCTGACCACTACCCCACTCGTTCGCAAGACGGACGTCCGTTCAGTACTTCCAGCCGATAGAAACCCACCAAATGCCAGGCGCAGGCAGCTACCCCGCGGGGACCGGACCGGCAGGAGCCGACCCAGTCCAAACGTCGACGCAGGACACGACCATCCTGCCGACGGCGATGCGCTACGACGCGCCGGGGCTGGACTGGGGACAGGTCACTGGACTCGATGGGGCGACACACTATCGCTCCATTCATCCCCTCGACCAAGGGTTCGCAATCGCGATGTGCGTGAAGCAAGGGACGCTGAAGCACTCTCGGACGACGGGTAATCTGCTGCACACGATCAAGTACCTTGGGGGCAAGGATCTGCAGCAGCAGGTAGAGCGCATTGTACGTTCAGCGAACCCGATTGCACGATATCTCGCGGACGGCAGCGCCACGATTCGCAAGATCGTGGTCGAGACTACAGGCGGGCGCCTTGCTGTGGCTTGCTATTACAAGAACAACCTTCTCAACCGGAAGAACGTCGCCCGGTACGTGAGCCTATAATGGAGTTGAACGATGCCGCTTGACGTTCTGCCCGGTGTCACGATTCCGCTCACTCGAGACGAGTGGATCGCCAACCGACTGAAGTTCTACCGCTTCAGGCAAGAGGACGCGGACGTTGGGCCCGACTCACAGCCGCACCTGGACGCCTGTCTGCTTGCTGACCAGCTCGTGATCATGAGTGAGAACGCGCGCCGCATCGGGCAGCGCGTGCCGCTCAGCGAGGCGGAGATGGCTTCGCTGAAGCAGCGAGCCGCCGAGCTGGATGGCGGGACAGGGCGTCTTGATCCCTACCCTGCTCTTGGCGCGTCAGGCAGCATCGTCGCGTCGACGGGCACTACCGGGTCGCACATCTACGAGCACGATGAGTTCAAGTACAACTCCATCGTGTACGAGGTCACGCGGTCGGAGACATACCAGGATGGTGACCCGATTCCAGTGCGCGGGAAGACAACGGGACCGACCACGAACCTGATAGCTGGCACGATAGTGACCTGGAGCGCGCCGCGTCCGGGCTGTTACGCGACAGCCGTAGTTGCAGAAGACCAGAATGGGGAAGGCCTCATCGGTGGACGCGACGAAGAGACTGCGGACGAGTACCGGCAGCGGCTATCCGATGCGATGGCTAACCCGGCAGCGCAGGAGAACGACGCCTATATCCGGAGCCTGATCGAGGATTCGCGCGCCCACGGTGTGTCTGTGCAGAAGGGCTTCACCTTCCCTGGGCTCTTCGCTGGCGGGTCGCTGGGATTCACGTGCACGCTCAAGCCGGCGTCGCCCGGGGCTTCCCGTAGGCCAAGCACGGTGCAACTCGCCGAGATCGCAAACTACGTGATCGGTAAGCTGTCAACTGATGCGGTGTTTCCGATCGCGCTTTCGGCCACCACCACGGTAGTATCGTTGGAAGTCGACTGGGACCCGGCTGCGGACGGCTGGGCAAACGTGCTTCCGTGGCCCTACTCTCCCGGAGCGGGAGCTCCTGCAACAGTGCAGATGGTTGTTGGTACGGTCACAGACTCGACGCACTTCCAGATCAAGGTAGCGAGCGGGTCGACATACACTGCGCTCGGTGCCCCTGGCTCAGGCACAGCGCTGGCTCTCTGGGACGCAGTGCATGGGGTGTTCGTGCGCAAGACAGTGGCGAGCATTACCGGCACGGGGCCATGGGCAATCACATGCGATGCCGCAAATGGTGCATCCGATGTCGCCTACACGCCGATCCCCGATCAGCTGGTGAGCCCGTGGTCCGAGAATTTGCCGGATGCGGTCACAGAAGTCCTGGCGTACATCGGGACGATGGGACCTGGTGAGCAGGTTGCTTCACCCATCGGAGGCGGAATGCGCCAGGCGCGCTCCCCGGCCCCAACCCCAAAGTTGTATCCGAGCGACATCGACGACCGCATTCAGTCTCGCGTGGATGACGTCGAATCCGTCGTGAGTTGCGACCTACTGAAGGCCGACCCGTCGACTCCTGGAGTTCCTGGTTCTCCAGGAACGACAGGGTACATCCTCGAACTCGAGGACCTAGGCATCTACGCGCCCGCATAGGAATCGAGAGCAAACTCATGAGCAACGCACCTGCATTCCTGGTGTTCGACGGAAGTCCGTCAGCAAGCCCGCCGGTGGTGCCGAGGAGGCCCTCGCCCGAGGACGTTGGAGGGGCGCATCTGCAGAACGATCCTGCCGCGGAGCCGGTCCCTGAAACGATGATCGCGGCAGAAGACATGAACCAAGTCGAGATGATCGTGCCTCGGCTGGCGGCGGTCTCCTACGCTGTAAAGATCAGTGTGAACTTCACGGCAGGGGCTCCTGTCATCACGGGCATCGCCTGTCTTGGTAGCACTCTTACGGCTGCAGATTTCACCGTTGGCGATGACGGTGACGGAAACACGACCATCGAATGGGCGGCTGATGCGCTTCCACTGGGCCTGTGCCAGCCCCTCGTGACAGGGAACAATCCTATAGTGCTGATGTGGGCCGCATATTCGATTGCCCACGGGGTTTGCATTAGGTCATGGGCGGCGGATGATACCCCAACTGACTGCCCCTTCACGGTCCTCATCGACGGCGACGTTCCCGCTATCGACGTGCCAAGCTGACTATGCCGCTTCTTTCCGCTTTTACCCCATGCGGCCACCTCAAGTGCTCCGCACGGCCCGCACTGGGCCAGCGCATCTATGAGTCTATGCGGGACTCCCAGGGGTCTGCGTACTCGACGGAGTGGGACAGCGTCGAGCAGGCCAGGCTCTACGCCGACGCAATGTGCCTCGCGGGTGCCCAGATCCAGATGGAGAACGCCGCGAACAACAACGTCATGTTGCTCGCGACCGACCTTCTGCCCCAGCTCGAGAAGGACTACCAACTCCGTCCGGGAGCGACAGCGACGCTGCATGATCGCCGTATGGCGCTCTTGGCAGCACGTGAGCTTGTTCGGGGGAATGCGCGCTACGTCATCAATGCCACGCTCATTGAGCATCTCGGTGACGCCTACCTGGGACTCGCATGGGCAGCAAAAGACGATGGGTACGACCCGATAAACGACTATACGTGGCCTGCTGGAGCTGCGGGAGCCAATTGGCGGACTCCGAAAGTCCCCTGGTGCGTCTACCGGACTGTTGGGCGCATCTATAGTCACGGATTGCAGTGGGTCACAGCGACACGGCTGTTCGGTGATTCGCCGCCAGCGGTAGGCGACACGATGGTCGTGGAGGCGGGAGCAAAGGGGCTGCAAGAGCTAGTAACAATCGCCGATGTCACCAGCACGGCATTGCGGGCAACGTTCACCCGGGCACATCCAGAGGGAGCCCTGTGCACGACAGGATACTTTCCCTTCTGGTTCAGCGCGTGGCATCACCTCTATGTTGTCGTGACGGCCGCCACGCTGAATGACGCCGCAAAGCTCAACTGGCTCCAGTGGTACCTGAGTCGCGCTGCAAAGGGCGTAGCAACATGGACCATCTGCACACCGGACACGACGGTGACCACTGTGACGGGGCCCTTCTATCCGGTCGCTGAGACCACAGGCAAGATGGCCGGTATCATTGACCACACACCGATTGGGCGCGGAGCGTCACCTGTTGGATGGACCTTCACGCGCGACATCTGAGAGAGATTGATCGATGGCACTTCTAAGAGCAAACGCTGCCGCATGGCAGACAGGCGGTGTTGCGCACACCGAGCTATGGCAGTTCGATCTGGCGCAGTGCTATGCGATCCGTGCCGACACAGGGGGAGCGTACACGCTCGCCGGCAGCGTGTCGGTCGGCAACGCCGCGGCCGAAACCTGGACCTGGGCGGTGCCAGTCATCTACAACGTAGCGTCAGGTGCCACACTGAACCTTGGTACCGCACTGCCAATCGCGGGCACGGGCACTTGGGCAGGACTGCAGACCTTCTCGGTAGGCCTAGTTGTTGGGGGAGGCGTCGAGCCCGGAATCGAACTTCTGGACGGAGCGTCAATTATTCTCGATTCTGGAGCGACGATTACGGCCGAGTCCGGATCAACGATCACATTGGCGTCCGGTGCGACGCTCACGATTGCTACTGGAGCCACCGTTGCACTGGGCGCAGCAATTGCGATCAGTGGAACGGCCACTTGGGCCCAGCGGCAGACGTTCACTGTAGGCATCAACGCAGCCTCCATCCAGAAAGGTGGGGCCGAGATCAAGGGGTTGGTGAGCACGGCGTCAATGGCGCAATCGAGCGACACGCCACCGCAGATAACGTCCACCTCGTATGTGGACGTGCAGGATACGGCCTTGTCGCTGGGAACTCTGGTAGCAGACGACACAGTGATCATCGATCTCAATCCATTGTCGTGCGCGGAAAACTCAGGCGGAACCGGATATGTCGCTGTAGTGTTCGTGGACGACGGGGATGAAAGCACGCTGGCTGAAATGCTGGTGGGAGACGTAAGCACCAATGTGAGTCAACAGTTGGTGACCACAGTGGTCAACGGCGGCGCGTGCTCCATCAAGCTGCAGGCAAAAACTGCAGGCAGCTATTATATGCAAATCTCCACACAAGAACTCGCAATGCTGTGGCGAGCACAGGTCTTCAGGTGAACTAGCCAATGGCTGCTCAACTCACCATCTCGGTCAACAGCGGGGCGCTGCAGACCGGCGGCATCATTGCGGCTTTGAATGATGTGGTGCGTCTGCGCTCGGGCAACACTGAGGGAAGCACGTACCGTTTCGAACTCTACGGGTTTCCGCCGGACTATTCCCCAGCTGGGTGGACCTATAGTTCGGCTGACGAGGTCTGGTATTACGAAGGCGCGACGCCGCCGGATCTTACGCTCGACCTGTGGGGTGACTACCTTCCGCGACTGATCGTGGACGACGGGTTGAGCGGACGCGACGAGGATCCTGCGCAGACGGACGAGAGCTGCGCCATTCGGATCGTGTCGCCCAGTGGGCTCATCGACACAGCGAGGGACTACCTCGAGCAGTTGGGCGCCCCGTGGCCGCCGGACTACCAGCGGAACCTTCGCATTGTTGAAGCTGCAATTACCGGGGCCCTTGTCATTACCGGTGCGACTGGTGCAACTGGCACGACAGGGACGACCGGGACGACGGGAGTCACGGGTACGACTGGCACTACCGGTACAACTGGCAGCACCGGAGCTACCGGTGCTGGTACGACCGGGACGACAGGAACGGATGGAACAACCGGCACGACCGGGACGACGGGGACGACGGGCACCACCGGTACCACGGGCACCACGGGCACGACTGGCTCCACCGGCGCAACTGGAGGGGATGGTACTACGGGATCTACCGGGTCCACGGGCACCACGGGCACCACGGGCACCACGGGCACCACCGGATCCACGGGCGCGAGCGGAAGCACCGGACCGCAGGGAGTGACTGGCACGACCGGAACCACCGGCGCTACGGGCACGACTGGTGTAACCGGGTCCACTGGAAGCGCTGGATCTCAGGGAACAACCGGAACGACAGGAGCACCAGGGGCCACGGGCACAACTGGTACGACAGGAGCGACTGGAAACACCGGCTCGCAGGGAACCACCGGAACCACAGGGACGAGTGGAGGCACGGGCACAACTGGTACAACTGGCGCAACGGGCAGTACTGGAGCGCAGGGTACGACCGGAGCGACTGGCAGCACAGGTACCACTGGGCGCACCGGGACGACCGGCACTCAGGGTTCGACTGGTACAACTGGTACGACCGGGAGCACGGGTACAACTGGCACAACTGGCAGTATCGGCGCTACCGGCGGAACTGGATCGCAAGGTCCAACGGGTAGAACGGGTACCACAGGGACAACCGGCAGCACGGGGTCCCAAGGAACTACCGGTACCACTGGCACCAGCGGCAGCACGGGAACGACAGGAACGACAGGAAGCACAGGAGCTCGGGGAACGACAGGTACCACTGGCACCACAGGGACTACTGGCACGACAGGCACCACTGGCACTACTGGTCGCACGGGGACCACTGGAACAACGGGGGCAACTGGTACCACTGGCACCACAGGGACTACTGGTACAACCGACCCGATCATTGGTGGCCCCGGAATCGTCAAGACCGGGGATACGCTACGGACAGATCTCGATCAGTACCTTCACGAGGTCGCTGGCACCCTGTACGAGTGGCACAACATCGGGTTGCCATTCACCTCCTCCAAGATGGGAGGCTATCCAACAGGAGAACCCGCTGTATATGAATCCACCGACGGTGCGCCCGATGAGCACTGGATGTCCGGACCTGTAGGGGGGATTGTTGTCGGCGTACCTGTCCGCTTCATCGTCAAGGCGAAGGCCTCGGGGCGATCGTGGCTGCAGCTCAAGAATGCTGGCGGCACGACCGGGCACAGTGCCTACTTCAATGTTTCGACCGGCGTTCTCGGTATCGTTGACTCTACGGTGTCCGCCGAGATCGACGGCCCCGATGCAGATGGCTACTACACCTGCGTCCTCATCGACAGAAACCCTGGGGACGCCGGGATGTACTTCCATTTGGCGTCGGCGGACGGTGGCGCTACCTACCAGGGAGACGGTCGGCACGCGATCGACATGCCGTTGAGCGGCATCAAGTACGAGCAGCCGGTGGAACTCATAGCCGGGCCGGGGCTGACAGACATAGTCGGGACGTGGAGACCGGATGCGCTCCAGGCGCTCGATCAGGTGATTGCTGACCAGTTTGTCTGGCAGCAAATCGGTACTTTCTCGTTCTCCACGAACATGACCGGATATCCATCTGGGGCACCGACCGTCACCGAATCTACCGACACTTCTCCGGTCGAACACTGGGCAGGAACGGGGGCCATCATCACGGTCGGGGAGCCCGTGCGGATCACCGTCAAGATCCGTGCGAACGGAGGGGTGCGGGACGCGATTCAAGTCGGCGTTGGAAGCAATCGTTTGACGAAATTCCGGATCGCCGGCACCGTGCAAACGGTCGATCCTACCGCGCTGGCCAGGATCAGCGGACCGGATGCGAATGGCTATTACACTTGCGTCACCATCTTCCCGGATCCGGACGACGCCAGTGCGTATCTGCACATCTTGGACGATGCTGGCAGCGGCGCGTACTACCAGGGCAACGGCAGTCATGCCCTGGACATCCTGTCAGCCATCGTCGAGCAGCCTGCCGTCGTCACGGTCGTGCTCGAGAATGAGCTGGGGGCACTTGAGAACCCGCACGGATGGTTCGGTCTGGTCAGGACGTACCAAGACGCGCATCGGTTCTACTCGATGGATAGGCCAACCTGCTCGATCACTCTTCCGCTTGGAACGCTTGACGAGGTCGTGTACGCGGAGTCCGGTCGCAATGTCGTGTTCGTCTGTACCGTGTTGTTCATAGGGGTTGGTGCGGCTTCGGCGGTGGAAGGGGGATGGGAGTACAAGGTCGTCTACACCAGCATTGAGGGTAGTCGGTCGGGACCACATACTTCCGGACCGGTTGATCTGGGGACTGGAGACCCTAACGTCACGTGGCTGGCCCCTGGGGGAGTTTCTCCAGACTACCTGATGGCGTTCCTATTCACGCCGGGTAGTACAGCCAAGACGTGCTGGCTGGTCCGCAGGACTATCGAGGTCTACTTGATCCCGACATTCCCGGACGATGAGGAACTGTGGGGTGTCGGAGCCGCGGGGCTGACGACACAGGCCGAGATAGAGGCGTTGGGTGGCTACGCCTCCGATGGACTGAAGGCCCGAACTTTCTACGTCAGCCCATCGAATCAGAAGATCTACTACAGCTTCGACCTAGTCATGGGACCGGTTACCACCTTCACGGTTGGAGGTGTAGAAGCGACCTTCTACGCAACGACCCAAGCATTCGTTGTCGATGGTGCCCCTCGCCCATATTACGTCTACGAGAGCGAGAGTCTCTATTCTGGGACGTCACTGGCCGTGGTGGTGACATGAGCCTTAGCATCTCGGCCTACAACCACAACACCGCCCTAGCAGACGGCAAAGCGATAACCCTTTCGCACCAAACGGCGAACAATGGCTGCTAGTCTCACGATCAGCATCAACGGCGGCGCACTGCAGACAGGTGGGGTGTCAGCGAATCTCAATGACACCGCTCGTCTACGCTCAGGCAATGCCGACGGAAGCGTCTACAGGTTCGAAGTCTACGGCTTCCCGCCAGGGGCTTCGCTCAGTGGTTGGACCTACGACACAGGCAACAAGCTCTGGTTTGCGCTCGGGGCTACCCCGACCGACATCACATTGACGCCGTGGGGTGACTGGCTGCTGCGGCTGATCGTGGATGACGGCTCGGAGGTGGATGATACCGACTCCAGTGGCTGCATACGGGTCGTGTCTCCGATTCTGGGACTATGCGATCAATGTCCGGGATACTTCGACCAAATGGGGACGGACTGGTCAGAGGATTACCGAGCAAACCTGCGTATCATCGAGACGGTACTTGGCGGTCTGATCCCGTAGAGCAGCAGAGAGAAGTCCAATGGCTATCGGTACGAACAACCATGCTTGCATCGCGCCAGCACACAACCACGGGATCGTGGTACTGAACTGCGACACCTATGCTGAGTTGGCGGTACTGACAGGCCGAACGATCGGCAGCGGAGATGACGCGCAAACCGTCGCATTCACGCAGGAGGATGTAGACGCAGGGATCATCGCTGCCGTTGGCGAAGGAGCTGCGCGAGCGTTCTATGCCTTGGTTGACTACAGCCCGGTCACATGGAAAGCGCAGGCCGGATTTACTCCTGGTGGTGATCTGGCAACAACTGCCGATCCAGCAGAACAGACGGTTACGGGACTGCAGGGGAAAGCGCTGGAAGCTCCAGGTGCCAGTGATGACGGTAAGGTTCCACAGTACGACCACGACGCCGGAGAAATGGTATGGGCTGCTCCTCTCGCTCTCGGCACAACCGCAGGCAAGGCCTGCGAAGGAAATGACTCCCGTATCCCAGACGGGACTGTGACTTGCGTTCCGCTTACCGGAGACATCCAGACCTACGTCAATGCTGCGACGGCAGGGGACACGCTGCTTCTGGCTTCAGGCGTCTACACGATCACCGCGTCGATCACGGTTGACAAGCAACTCAACATAGTCGGCCACGGCCACTCGGGCACGGTGACGAATCCGGTAACGCCCTACCATGGGACCGTCGTGCGCTGTGCGACCGACGATGTCACGGCATTTCTCGTCAATTCCTCGAACGTGCGGATCGCGGAGCTGTCGATCCACATGCTCGGCGAAAGCAACGTCGGTATCGATACCGCACACAACCTGGTCGGGCTTGTGTTCCAGGGCATCGACGTCATTTGCAACGGCGCAGGAATTCAGCGAGCGTTCACCATCACTGATTCCGACGCCATTCTACGGGACCTGACATTCCACGTCACGTCTAGCGAGTACATCGCGACCGGATTGATGTTCGTCAACACGGCAGCGGCAACCTCGGACAACGCGTGTGACTGCTTCACCGTTACTGGAACAGCTATCGGTGGCCAGTACGGCTACGCCTTCCGATGCCGCAATGAAGCGGTTGACCATGCACTGACGCTGAATCTCATTGCTTGCTACGGCAAAGCAGAGGGCAGCAGCTCGGCCGCAGTGTCGTCTACGTCGACCGGAACGCCAAACTATTCGCGCGCGATCGTGAACTGCTACCTGTGCACATTCGACGGTGTGCAATGGGATGTCATGCAGGGCGATGCGAATCAGATGAACCTCGGCGGCTCGGTCATCGTCCACAATGCGATCTCCGGGACGGTCACCTACCGAGCGACGATGGCGGCGGGGACGGGGGTATTCGGCACGTCACTGTCAACGCCTGCTATCAGTAACCTGACGAGCAACGGCGTGGTGACGACATCAGGTGGTGCAGGGACCTTGGGTGTCGCGGCCATCGGCACCGCCTCCGGCACGATCTGCGCTGGCAACGACCCCCGCCTCCCCGACTCCTCCCTCGCGACCGGGCTGGCGGGAGCGGCGGCGGGGCAGGTGTTCGCGGCGGACGGTGACGAGACCGGGTCGTTCGGACGCGACCTCGATTGCGCCGGCAAGGTCCTAACCAACTTCAAGTCTGGAGGTAGCGCGGCGGATGTCGATCTATCGGGCGACGGTGCCACTGCGGTCACGACCTGGACGTGCACCGGTCTCGGTGCGAGCAAGACGTGGATCGTGACCTTCGGAACTCGTGCGCAAGTGTGGAGCGCCGCAGCACAGGGCTCGATCGACTGCACGGTCGACGTGAAGATCGTGACCGACGGCACGGGCGCGGCAACGCTTTCGCTGCCCGCCGCGGCCATTCCAGTGACCGAACGTCTCCCCGCCGGCTTTGCTCCGGTGATGACGATCACGGTCGCGACCAACGTATTGACCGTGAGAATCGCGCGACCCGCAGGCGTGACGTGCAAAGCCAACGCTCAATACTGGTTCCAACCGGCGCGAGAACTCGCGACCGTTACATGAGGATGCGATGCTAGGAGTAGGACTATCAGTTTCGCTCGGGATTGGCGGAGGGAAAGCGGCGCCTCCGCCAACAGTCGACTCCTTCACCGTCGAAGCCCTCTCCGACGAGACGGTCACGATCACCGCGTTCACGGTGAGCGCCGACGCGACGCACGTTATCGTCCAGGAGTCGGCGACACCGCCGGCAATCGGCGATCCGGGCTGGATTCTGGTTGCGTCGATTCCCACCGAGTACACGCCGACAGCCGAGGGCGACGTCACGCTCTATGCATTTGCCAAGGGGCCGGGCGGGGTGAGCGCGGCGGCGAGTGATACGGTCACGGTGATCCCAGAGTCATGGGTCACTCCGGGCAACATCGGCACTTGGGAGGTTCCGTGGGGTCCGTATACGGACACGCTCATACTCGAGGGCAGCGCGATTTCGCAAGCCACCGATTTGCAGCCGGCGGCCTCCTATCCGGCGACTCCGATCGCGAAAACGAAGGCATACCCGTTGACGCGCACCGGAGCCGACCGCCCAGAGTACTCGTCCGGAGCCATCACCGCGACGTCGCAAAAAGAGCTCTACACAAGCGACGCCGAGGCAGTGTCCCATCTGAGTGGCAACGACACGCCGTACACCGTGCTCTATGTCGTGGCCGTGCACGCAACCGGAGGCCGTAACGGTCTCATCATGCGCAACGAGGACTCGACTCACCAAATCCGAAACGAAGGAAACCGGTATACCGGCACGTCGGCCGCGTTCGGTGTGCGATATGACGGAACCCACCTATTGCAGGAGTACACCCCCGACTCTCTGGTCGATGATACGTTCGCGATCGTGATCCTGTCGTATGACGGCGTCCACCAAAAGCAATGGGTAAACGGCGTAGAGGATACGGGTATCGGTGCGGATAATATAGTCGATGCCCTGACCTTCACCCGGCTTCAGCTGTCGGTTGGCAACGGCTGGATCA
>Ga0316628_100001446_pt1 | contig 16748 bp, 17 predicted proteins | sample OWC_Aug_M2_C1_D5_FD_207648 | JGI IMG/M metagenome (GOLD analysis project Ga0316628, IMG submission 207648) | Wetland soil microbial communities from Old Woman Creek delta, Ohio, United States - OWC_Aug_M2_C1_D5_C | ecosystem: Environmental > Terrestrial > Soil > Wetlands | place: USA: Ohio... | reverse complement strand
GAACGCGGCCTCGTCCATAGGGTCACGGGCCCCGCTGCCGAACCGTGCCACGGCCGGGGACCCGACATCGTCAGTTGCCGCCTCTGTTAGCACCTCCCCGGCAACCCGCACAGCCACCCCGGACATCGTAGTCTACTTCCGTCGGTCGGCGGCGATTCCGTTGTCGTTGAGGAGCCCCCACTTGCGCGAGAGCTGGTGTGCGAGGACGGCCGAGCAGAGGAACCCCAACCCGAGAGCGAATGTGATCGCGGCGAGGAAGGTCAGCGCGCGCAGCCCTTCCTGGTCGAACGAGCCGCGGACGAGCCAGCACGCGACCCCGACGAACGCCAGAACCGTTCCGGCCTGCGTGGCCGCCAGGATCCGCTTGAAGGGCATCGTCTTCGGGGCGATCGGAGGCGTCAGGAACTTGGTGGCCGCGTCCGACTGCAGGTAGTCGAGTAACTCCTTTGGCGAGCCGAACTTGTCGACCAGCCGCGTGTGGAGCTGGAGTTGGGCCTCCGATTCCCGTTTGGACTTGCCGTTTTCAATGAACATTCGAATGACGAGAACCGTCGCGATCATCGTGAAGATCAGCGCGAACATTGGGCCGATGACATCCATCTCTCTTCCCTCCCGGTTGTGCGATTCGGCGTGCCGCATCGCCGTCACCTGCTATCACGTGACCCAGGGGCCCGGGGTTGACAGATCCACTGGCAGAGCCCGTGCCCCGGGCCGACCCGTTTTACTCAAGTAATTGCAAGAAATTGGGTTAAGCGCAATGGGTCGAAGGCGATCTGGCCCGGCAGGGGGCTTGACAGAACCTCCAACTGTATATAGCGTATATAAACAGTGAGGACGGATGCCATGCTCCTTCACCTGACCGAGAACTCACCGGAGCCGATGCGGAGCCAGATCGCGAGGCAGATACGCGGCAAGGTCCTCAGCGGGGACCTGGCGGAGGGATCCGAGCTGCCCGAGGTCCACCGGATCGCCCGCGCCCACCACGTGAGCCCGCGCGACGTCCAGCGCGCGTGCGAGACACTGGTGGAAGAGGGGCTCCTGGTCCGCGAGGGAGAGGCGGGCTTCCGGGTGGCGGAGGTCTCGCCGCGGCAGCGACGCGAGCTGGCGCAGCGCCGGCTGTTCGACGACCTCAGGGAGCAGGAGCTCTCGCTGCGCGAGCTCGAGCTGGCCCGGGACATCCAGCGGCGGCTGCTGCCCCCGGCCCGGGTGGACGGCGAGCGCTTCACGGTCGCCTCGCGCAGCTTCCCGGCCCGTTTCGTCGCCGGCGATTTCTACGACGTCCTGCGCGCCGCCGACGGCAGCGTCAGCGTGATCGTGGCCGACGTCGCTGGCAAGGGGTTCGGTGCGAGCCTGATCATGGCCTCCGTCAAGGCGATGGCGCCGTTCGTCGCCGACGGCCGGGGCGTGGCGGAGACCCTGTGCGAGCTGAACCGCCGTCTCTGCGGGGAGCTCGGCAGAGGGCAGTTCGTGGCCGCCGCGATCGCCCGCCTGTCGCCCGCCGCTGGCGTCGTCGAGCTGGCCAACGCCGGCATGCCGGACCCGTTCGCGGTGGCCCATGGCCGCTCAGTGGAAGCGCTCGAGGTTCCGGGACCCCGGCTGCCGCTCGGGATCCGCCCCGATGTCCCGTACGCCTCGCTGACCCGGCGCTGCGAGGACGGGGACCGTCTCCTCCTGTTCTCCGACGGGATCCCCGAGGCGCGGCTCCCCTCGGGGACACCGCTGGGCTACGACGCCTTCGCAGCCATTCTTCGGCGCGCCACGCAAGAGGTCCGGGACGCGGAAGAGTGGCTCGACGGCGTGCTCGACGAGGTGCAGCGCGCGACCGGGGCCACCCTCGAGGACGACTGGACGGCGGTGGTCGTGGAGCTGCGACGGGGCGCGGAGGGGTGATGGACCTCCTGCTGCACCTCTCCGAGCTCGCCTCCGAGCCCCTGCACGCGCAGATCACGAGGCAGATCCGCGCGCAGATCCTCGCGGAGAGTCTCGCCGGCGAGGATCCGCTCCCCTCGATCCGCGCGTTGGCCAGGGAGCAGCGGGTGAGCGTCATCACGGTGCAGCGGGCCTACGAGGACCTGGAAAGGCAGGGACTGATCCGCTCGCGCCCCGGCAAGGGCTTCTTCGTGGCGGAGCTCCCCGAGGAAAGGAAGCAGAGCATGGCCGAGGAAAAGCTCGAAGAGACGCTCACGCGGCTGGTCGCCGAGAGCGAGGCCGAGGGGCTGTCGCACGCGCAGGTCCGCGAGGTCTTCGAGCGGGTGCTGCGCGCGAAGGAGGAGGGGCGATGAGCAGCGTACCCGCGTTCACGCTGAGCGGGGTGGTGAAGCGGTACCGGGGCTTCACACTCGGGCCGCTCGACCTCGTGCTGCAGCCCGGCACCGTCCTCGGCTTTGTGGGCCCGAACGGCTCCGGCAAGACCACCACCATCAACTGCATCGCCGGCCTCGCCATCCCCGAGGAGGGGACGGTCGAGGTGTCGGGGCAACGGGTGGACCACCGCGTACCGGCATGGAAGGCCGATATCGGCGTGGTCGGGGAGACCCACGGGTTCTACCGCGGCTGGACGGTGGAGGAGAACTTGCGCTTCCTGTCGCGGTTCTACCCAGGTTGGTCGGACCAGCGGGTAACGCGGCTGGCGGACCGGCTCGGCCTGCCGCTCGCCAAGAAGACATGTGTGTGTAACCTCTCCAAGGGCCAGCTTGCCAAGCTCGCCATCGTCGCCGCCCTCGGCCACGGACCGCGCCTGCTCCTCCTCGACGAGCCCACCGGCGGCCTCGATCCGGTGGTCCGTGCCGAGGTCCTCGACGTTCTCTGGGAGGTGCTGGAGGACGGCGAGCATGCGATCTTCTACTCCACCCACGTGCTTTCGGACATCTCACGCCTCGCCGACGAACTCGTGTTCCTCCGCGAGGGGCGGGTCCTGCTGCGCAGCCCGAAGGATCACCTCACCGAGCACTGGCGGCGCATCTCGTTCCGGCTCGCCGAAGAGGACGTCACTGTAGTGGCGGCCGTCGAGTACCGCCGCGTGCGCGCCGAGCATCAGGTCGTGAGCGCCGACGCCGAGGCGACCCTCGCGCAACTGCGTGAGCTCGGCGCGGAGTCGGTCGAGCAGTCGCGGATGACCATCGACGAGATCGCGGTCGCGATTCTCAAAGGGGGAAGCCATGTGGCGCCTCGTTAGGGAAGGGCTGCGTTTCTACGGCCGGACCCTGCTGGTCTCCTGGGCCTTCGGCGTCGGGATCTTCCTGCTGGTCGTGGCGATCCTGGCGGTCGTCGGGTCTGTCCGGGATCGCGCCGAGCTGCCGAGGATGGCCGCGCAGATGCCGGTGGCCATCCTCATCGCCTCGATGGTCGCGGCGTTCATCGTCACCGGAACCGAGAGAGCGGAGGCCCGCGTCCGCCTCCACGTCATGCTCCCGCTGCCAATCGGTCAGGTCGCCCTCGCCCGCATCCTCTTCCCGGCGATTTTCATGCTCCTCGGCCTGGGCGTCTCGCACGCGGTCTTCGGCGCCCTGCTGGCGGTCCAGGGCCCGCCGCACCCGTGGCACCGTCACCTCACGGTGGACTACGTGGCCCTGCTGCTCCTCTTCTGGATCGAGGCCGCCCTCGCCTTTCGGGAGGTCATCGAGCTGGGCCGGCGTGTACGCTGGGGTGCGGCCTTCGCCCCGCGGGCCTTCCTTGCCCTGGCGGTGGCGGTGGCGGTCGTGGTGCAGGTCGTCCAGGTCGGGGCACTCGCCAGGGTGGCGATGGTTGCCGCTTTGAACGCTGGGCTCATGACCTTCACCCACCACCTGTTCGTGCGGCGCGCGCAGTTCACCAAGTGAGGAGCCGCCCGACGACCGGCACGCCGGGCCGCGCCTCCCGACGGTCCGTGCCCCTCGTGCCCGGCTATGGCGGTCAGATCCGGTAGCGGATGCCGAGCAGGGCGGCTCCGAACGACGGATCGAACTCGACCCGGTGCGGGGGTGCGACCGCGTTCAACTCCGATGGGGTCGTCGGGTGGACCGCCCCGCCGTTGTCGACCACGCGGTTCATCACCGCGTCGAGCCGCGTCGAGGGGGCCGCGAAGTAGCGCAGCTCGAAGGCGAGGCTCGTGCGCGCGGAAAGCTGCCAGGCGAACTCGGTACCCAGGTCGAGCCCGGCCACGTACGCGGGCCGAAGAGCCACCTCGACGCTGTAGGTCTCCGCGGAGAGCGTCGAGTGCCCACCTTCGCGGAAGAGAGTGACGCCCAGGGGGGATAGCTCGCCTTCCAGGCGTTGCACGGAAACACCGCCGGAGAAGGCGAGCGACACGCGCTCGTAGAGCGGGTAGCGGACGACGAGGTTGGCCGCGGCCGCGAGCCGGCGCATCTCCCCGTCGGTCGTTGGCCAGGCCACCGATCCTGTCACCTCGACGGGCCGCGGGGTGTAGTCGGGCGGCTGACGGCTGGTGTAGTCGAGCGTCCAGACGTAGTCGGAGCTCGGCCCGGCCAGGGGTGCACGCGCCGCGGCGAGCACGAACTGGAGGGCCAGACGCCGGCTGAGCGAGCGCGTCACCGACGCCGTCAGGGTGATGCCGGTCCCGCCGCGCAGCCGCACGTCCTGTCCGGCGAAGCCGGTCGCCTCGGAGTGGCCTGAAAGCGAGGGCGTGAAGCGGTGCTCGTAGGTGCCGGTGATCTGCGGGCCCGCGCCCACCGACACACCGACCTCCCATGGCGAGGGTTGGCTCTGGGCCGCCGCCCTCGTCGCCGGAAAGGTCGCCAGCACGGCGACCGACACCACGGTCCCGAGGAGGCCGAGCCGCGGTGTCAGTGTGCCGGGGAGCCGCCTGTTCATCAACGCGAGTCTAGCGCGGCGGGCAGGACGGCAACGGCCGCGAGCCGGGCAGGCGCAGTCTCGCCCGCTTTACGTTCCTTCACGGTCGCGACATCTTCCGGAAAGGCCGGGGCTCCACATTCGGCGTGTGCGCGGCGGGCAGCCGCGCCGGAAAGGAGTCGAACCATGGACAACGAAGGCAGCGCAACGATCCCGAGGCGGAACCGGAAGAGGCTGGCCATCGTGGCCACCGGCGTCGTCGGCGTGCTGGCCGCCGCGGTCGGCATCGCGTGGGCCGCTGGCGTCGGGCCGGGCATGGGCGGCCACGGCCTCTGCCGGAACGGCATGGGCCGCGACTTCGTCGAGTTCCGCATCCACAAGGCGCTCGGGAAGGTCAACGCGTCGGCGGCGCAAGAGCAACAGATCATGGCGATCGTTGACGGCCTGTTCGCCAGGCACCAGGCGATGAGGACCGAGCGGCAGCAGCTCCACCAGCGGATTGCGGCGGCGCTCACCGACCCCACCGTGGATCGTGCGGCGCTCGAGGCTGTACGGGTCGAGGCGATGGACCGCCTCGACCAGGGGTCCAGGGACCTCGTCAAAGCGATCGCGGACATCGCCGAGATCCTAACGCCCGCGCAGCGCCAGCAGCTCGCCGCGCTCCACAAGCAGCACTTCGAGTAGCATCGGTGGGAGGCGGGCGGCGGTGCCGCCGAGGCGCCGCCGCCCCGCCCGCGGGGAGCGAGCGGTGGCCGAGCACGTGCTGATCATCGACGACGACCGGAAGCTGACCGCAATGCTGGCGGAGTACCTCCTCCCGCGGGGGATCACCGCGGCCGCGGCGCCGGACGGCACACGAGGCCTCGCGATGGCGACCCGCGGCGCGTACGACGCGGTGGTCCTCGACGTCATGCTGCCGGACCTCGACGGCTTCGAAGTGTGCCGGCGCCTGCGCGCCGCCTCCGACGTTCCGGTGCTCATGCTGACGGCCCGCGGCGACCCGGAGGACCGCGTCGTCGGCCTGGAGCTGGGCGCCGACGACTACCTGCCGAAGCCGTTCGACCCGCGCGAGCTGCTCGCCCGGCTCCACGCGATCATGCGGCGCCGCACCTCCGGGGCTGCGAGGCCCTCCCCGGTCCTGCGGTTCGGCACCCTCGAGATCGACCCCGATGCGCGACAGGTTCGGCGGCACGGGGCCGTCCGCCCGCTCACCGCCTACCAGTTCGACATCCTGCTGCTGCTCGCCCGCCACCCGGGCCGCGTGCTGTCCCGGGACTCCATCCGTGACCGTTTGCGGGGCGAGGCGCCGGAAGCGTTCGACCGCAGCATCGACGTCCACATCTCGCGTATCCGTGCCGCAATCGAGGAGGACCCCAGGCGGCCGCGGCGAATCCGGACGGTTCGCGGCGTGGGCTACCAGTTCGCCCGCCTCCCGGAGGACTCCCCGTGAGGCGCCACCTCTACCAGCGGATCTTCCTCTTCCTCCTCCTCTTCGTCGCGCTGGCCCTGATCCTCACGGCCCTGGCCAGCCACCTCCTGCTCATCGAGGTCGTCCGCACCCACCTCACGGGTCGCGTTACCGGCCTTGCCCGGACCCTGGCCGCGAAGCTCCCCGCCGCCGACCGCCCCGAGGCGCAGCAGCAGGCGGGGCTCGAGAAGCTCGGGCGGGTCTGGCGGGTGCACGTGGCGGTATGGACCGCGGATGGCCGGCGGCTGGCGTTCACCGACGCGGACCTGCCGGCGCCCCCGCCTGCGCTCGACCGCCCGGTCTGGCTGCACTCCCCAACGGGCCCCGCCCTCGCGGTGGCGCTGCCGGACGGCCGACGCCTGGTCCTGCAGCCGCACCACGTGCCGCGCCCGGGCGGCTTTCTCCTCGCCGTCGTGGGGGTGGCCGCGCTGCTCGCGTTCGCGAGCTACCCGGTCGCCAGGTTCGTCACGCGCCGGCTCGAAACCCTGGAGGCGGGCGTGCGGCGCCTCGGTGCCGGGGATCTCGGCGCCCGCGTTGAGGTTGTTGGGGACGACGAGCTCGCGAGCCTGGCAAGGAGCTTCAACCAGGCCGCCGAGCGCCTGCAGGGGCTGGTCGAGGGGCAGCGGCGCATCCTGGCGTCCGCCTCGCACGAACTGCGCTCGCCGCTGACCCGCTTGCGGATGGGACTGGAGCTGGCGCGCGACGGGGGCCCCGACGCCTCGACGCGGATTGCCGAGGCGGTGGGGGAGGTGGAGGAGCTCGACCAGCTGGTGGAGGAGCTGCTGGTCGCCGGCCGCCTCGAACTACAGCCGGCGGCGGTCGGCGCGGAACCGTTGGACGTGCTGGAGTTGCTCGCAGCCGAAGCGGCGCGCACGGGCGCCCGCGTCGTCCCCGGGCGGGCGCCGTTCCGCGGTGATCCGCGCCTGCTCCGCGTGATGCTGCGCAACCTGCTCGAGAACGCCCACCGCCACGGGCACGGCTCCCGGGTTGAGGCGGGGGCCGAGCCGCTTCCGGGCGACCGGCCAGGGGTACGGGTGTGGGTCGCTGACCGCGGCCCGGGCGTCCCCCAGGCCGAGCGTGAGCGCATCTTCGAGCCGTTCTACCGTCCACCGGGGCACGCCGAGGGTCGGGACGGCGGCGTCGGCCTCGGGCTCTACCTGGTGCGGAAGATCGCCGGCCAGTACGGCGGCACCGCGGCCTGCCTCGACCGCGACGGCGGCGGGACGCGCTTCGAGGTGACGCTCATCGAGCCCCCCAGCGATCCCTGACCCGCTCGCCTCGCGGCCCCGCGCCGGCGCTGGCTGTCGCCCGCCGGGGGCCTTCGGCTCCGCTTCGAGACCCCCGTTTCGATTTCGCCACGCGCGGTGTCCAAAGCTCGGCAGTCCCGACGAGCGCCCGCGGAAGGGGGCCCGTCCGAGGAGGATGCGATGGCCTTCAACGTGGTCGAGCTGTGGGTGGCGATGGGGATCCTGGCGAAGGCAGTGGTGCTTGCCCTGGCGGCGATGCTGGCGGCGCTCCCCGTCCTCGCCGTGAAGCTCGCGCGGCGCGGCACGGGGGCGAGGACGCTCGGGACGATCGCCGCGAGTGCTCCTCTCCTCGGTGTCCTGGGAACGGTGGTCGGGCTGATGAACGCGTGCGTCTGGCTGGCGACGCAGGAGTCCGTGCCGATGCGCGTGGTCGCGGCCGGAATCGGGGAGGCGTTGCTGACGACCGCGCTCGGGCTCGTGATCGGCCTGGCGGCGCTGTGGTTGCGAGCGGCGTTCGAGGGTCGGACGGCCGCCCGCGGCGAGGCACGGGAGACCGAGGCGACGGCCGGCGTTCTCCCGTAGCCGCCGACCGCGGGAGCGTCGCGCGCGGCGTGACTCGCCGGCGGCGACGGGCCCTGCACGGACCCGCAGGGGGATGGTATCGTTTCCGAGGGATCTCACGTGGGGCGTGTCAGGATCGCCTCGGCCGGGCTGCTGGCCGCCTGCGCGGCCGGGCTCCTGGCGTTTCTCGGGCCGTCGGCCGACGCACCGGCGCCGATGCCGCCGGCGCACCCCACGACCGTCACCGGCGCGCCTCCCGCAGCCGACATCGTGACGCCCAAGGGCTTCCCGGCCGTCGGGAAGTGGATGTACGCGGGGAGTGGCGAGCCGGCCCAATGGCTCGGCGAGGTCTACCGGGGCAGGCGCCTGCGGGAGCCGATCAATGTCCTGATCGTCGACACCCTCGCCGCCTCGGAGGACGAGGCCAAGGTGCGGCTGGTGGCGGCCTGCGCGAGCGCCGGCTACCCGGCACGCCGGGGTCACTCGAGCGGCTATCTCGGGTACATCGGCAAGGGCTACTTTCCCCAGCTGCCCGAGCAGCAGAACCACGCGTTCTCCGATCACGCCTTCGACGTCGACAACAACCACGGCCGCCTCTTCGGACCGGCGCCCCTCGACCCCGATGGCGGGGCGGCGGGCCGTACCGGCTACGTCTTCACCGGGGCATTCAGCCGCGAGAACATCGACCCGGTGAGCCGGGTCAAGCACGGCTACGCGTCGTTCAACCGCGGGCGCGACGAGTTCACGCGGCACATGGACGAGCGCACCCCCTACCGGATCATGGGCTTCGTGTGGCTGGACAACGCGATGGTTTCGGACCCCGACTTCACCACCGCCGACCACGACGGCGTCGCCGTCGTCCTCTCCGCGGACCGTTAGCGGCAACCCGCTGGCCTCCCCTCCGGCGGGCAGTATCATCGTCGCCATGGCCACTGGACCCGAGGTTCCCGCCCCCGACACGCCCCGCCTGGGTGGACTGCCCGAGTTCGCGCTCGAGCGCTTCTTCGACCGTTTCGAGTTCGAGCTGCCGTTCCAGCTCGGCTCCTCGGACCCGGACACCCTGTCGGTGTCGGATCTGCTCCGCCACGCGGACGCCGGGATGCAGCGGCGGTGGGAAACCCTCGAGCTCTCCTACAGGACGTGTGCGGGCGACCCCGAACTGCGGGCGTCGGTGGCGGCCCTCTACCCGGGTCGCAGCGCGGACGACGTGGTGATCGCGACGGGCGGCGCCGAGGCGCTGCTGGTCGCCTTCGCCGCGGCCGTCATGCCCGGCGACGTGGCGGTCGCCCTGACGCCGGCCTACCAGTCGCTCCTCGAACTGCCCCGCGCGCTCGGCGCGCGTCTGGAGCTCGTCGCGGTTGGTGAGGAAGGGCCGGAACGGACGTGGCGGTTCCCCTTCGAGAGGCTGATGGCGTCGCTCGCGGGCCATGTAAGGCTATTGGTCCTGAACACCCCGCACAACCCGACCGGCGTGGCGGCCACGCCCGAGCAGCTCCGTGCCATCGTGGCGCGGTGCGAGGAGAAAGGCATCCGCATCATCGGCGACGAGGTCTACCGCGGCCTCGAGTGGGACGGTCCCGCCGCCCCTTCGGTGACCGAGTGCTCGGACCGCGCCGTGGCGATCGGCGTCACCTCGAAGGTGTACGGCCTCGCCGGCTTGCGGATCGGCTGGTTGGTGACCGGCGACGCCGGGCTGCGTCGCCGGGCCGTCGCGATCAAGGACTACACCACGCTCTGCGCGGCCGGTCCCTCGGAGGTCCTCGCGACGATCGCGTTGCGGGCCCACGGGTCGCTGCTCGAGCGGACGCGAGCCCGCTGCCGCGCGAACTTCGCCTCGCTCGCGGACTTCCTCGCCGCACACCCCGAGCTCTTCACCTGGCGGCGCCCGGCGGCGACCACGATCTCGGTGGCGGGCATCGCGACGCCGCTCCTGACGCGCCACGGCGGCGAACCCGAGCGGGTGTTCGCACGCTGGCGCGAGCGGGCGGGCGTGCTGGTCATTCCCGGGCCGATCTTCGGGTGCCCCGCTGACCGCTTCCGGCTGGGCTTCGGGCGTGCCGACCTTCCCGCGGCCCTCGCGGCGTTGGCCGCCGCTTGAGTCACATCCTCGCCGGGCGCCCCCGCACCATGGAATCCAGGCTCCAGCGGCCGGCCCCGGAGGCCGCGACGAGGAGAAAGGCGAAGCAGTACAGCACGGCCAGCTCCCCGTGGTTGACGATCGGCCAGAAACCGTGCGGCGCGTGGGCCATGAAGTAGGCGACGGCCATCTCGCCGCTGGCGACAAACGCGGCGAACGCGGCGAACAGGCCGGTGGCGACCAGGAGCCCCGCCGTGAGCTCGATGATTCCGGCCGTGACCGGCAGCGGGGCGCTCGCCTTGCCGCCGCCGAAGAAACCGAACAGCTTCTGAGCCCCGTGGCAGGCGTACAGCAGGCCGGCGACGAGCCGGAAGACCGCATATGCCGGAGATACGAGCCTTTGTCCAGTTTTCACACGAACCTCCCGCGCCCACCCCAAACTCGCAGGCGCTCGGAATTACTCCCGCACGCGCCGCCGGACGGCGCACGTCCCCCCAGGAGCGAAACCGCGACGAGCCGGAGGCATCGTTTCTGGTCAGAGCGCCCATGCTCGGGTACGATCGACGTAGATCAAGCTTCCTCCGAGCCGCACCAGGAGGTGATGCGTGGGCCCCTACGTTCTTGCACTGATGTTTCTGCTCGGCGGTGCGGTGGTTGCTCGGCTCGGGTACGCCAACCTCGTGAGAACGAACCGGAAGCGGGCGACGTGGCTCGCCTGTCAGGGGATCGTGACGGAACTCGTGGAGGAGTTCGATGCTGATAACCGCGGCAAGCCCCTCTTCGCTCCCGTCTATCGCTACACCGCCGGGGGCAGGGAGTACACGGCGAAGTCGGGCATTGCCGCCCGTCCCGCCCGCTACCGAGTAGGCGACCCCATTCCGGTTTTCGTGAACCCCCAAAAGCCGAACGACTCGGATGTCCTCGACGGCAGCATCACGCTGTTCACGTACGGGGCGATCGCCATAGGGGTCCTGGTCTTCGCCGTCGGCGTTCTCGTGTTCTGGCTCGCGGCTTCCGGACAGATGAAGTTCGACTAGGCGCTTGCACCCGCGTGGTTCCGGCGGCGACGACGTGCGGGCAGGCGAGCTGGTCCAGTCTGCGTGCGAAAGCGACGTCTCCTCCTCCGACTCGCGTCAGCGCTCCGGGTGGGCGAGGGACCCGGGCGCTATTTGGCAATTTCCGACGAAATTTGACGCATGCGGTGAAACGCTCCGGCACGACGGGGCATCGGGAATTCGGCGGATGCGGCGGTCGCTTGTCCTGGGCATCGAGGATCCCGAGCGAGTCGGGCGAGAGGAGGGCGTCGTGGCGACGAAACCGACCAAGAAGGTGAACCCGATCCCCAAGGACATGCATACGGTCACGCCGAACCTGGTGATCGCCGGCTGTATCCAGGCGATCGACTTCTACAAACGGGCGCTCGGCGCCGAGGAACTCGACCGCTTCATGTCGCCCGACGGCAAGTCGGTCTGGCACGCCAGCTTGAAGATCGGCGACTCCGTCGTCTTCATGAACGACGAGATGGGCGGTATGACGGGGCCGGCACCCGGGCCCGGCCGTCCCTCGCCGGTTCGCCTATGGCTGTACGTGCCCGACTGCGACGCCGCCTTCAAGAGGGCCGTGAGCGCGGGCGCCAAGGCGAAGCGCCAGCCCGAGGACATGTTCTGGGGCGACCGCACCGGGGCGATCGCCGACCCGTACGGATACGAGTGGGAGTTCGCGACCCGCGTCAAGGAGATGAGCCGCGAGGAGATGCGGCGCGCAGGCGAGGAGTTCGCGAGGAGGATGGCGGCCGGCGAGTGACGGGCGCAAGGCCCGCATCTCCGGGCCGGCATCGTCGTTTTCAGCGAACCGGCGCGGGTCTCGCTGAGGGGTGCCGAACAGCCGGCCGGTGGGCGTCGGGGGGCTGACCTGTGACCCTCGTGCGCTCTCGGTCGGCGAGTTCCGCGCCCTGCGCGGGGGCCTCTTGGCGGTGGGTGCCGACGACCCCTGTGGCCCGGGAGCAAGTCGCGGAGCGCCGCACGACGTAACCGGACGGGGACCCAGTGGTCCCCACAGCTCCCGAACGCAGGCCCGCTCGCTAATCCCCGGCGCCAGCAGCGGGGCTTGTCGAACGGCGGATTCTGTGCGTGGCATCACAAACTGCAACGCCGGCCTGCGCTCAAATGCCCCCGGCTACCCGAGTGCGGGGCGTTCGAGGATCGGGTGGGGGGGGAGAGTTGCGGCGGATTGTGGGCACCGGCGCCGACGGGGTGGGCGCGCCGTCAGAGCGCCGCGAGCGCCAGGCACGGATCCTGGTCTACGCCGGGCACGAGCGGCCGGCCATCACGGCACCGCCGGCTCAGGCACCTGCGAAGCCGGGCCCGCGAGCCCGCGTGCCGGACCGGCCGACTCCGACGCCGCCAGTCCCCGCCGGCAAGCCGCTGCTCCCGGCTGGCCGGGACTCTGCCGAGGAGCTCTTCTCCCGTGAGATCCCGCGCTTCCGGAGATCGGAACGGGCGCTGCACTGGGCGATCGCGATCCCCTATCTCGTGTGCCTGACCTCCGGGGTGGCGGTCAAGCTGTTCTTCAACCGGCTCCACTCCGGCGCCGTCACCCGGGGCGTGCTGCTGTGGGGCCACCGAGGCGCCGGTATCGTACTGCTCCTCATGCCGATCCTGGTGGCGTGGCGGCACCGCAGAGAACTTTCCCTCTACCTCTACAACGTCAAGAGGGCGTGGAGCTGGACGGCCGATGACCTCAAGTGGCTCGCTCTCATCGGTCTCGCCTCCCTGAGCAAGAAGATCGCCCTCCCCGAGCAGCACAAGTTCAACGCCGGCGAGAAAATCAACTTCATGACGCTGATGCTCACATACCCGGTGTTGGTCGGGACGGGGGTCTTCCTGCTCACGCCCGGGATCCACTTCCTCGCCTTCATCGCGCACGTGTCCGTGGCCTTCCTCTCGGCCCCCCTCATCGTCGGGCACCTATTCATGGCGGTGGTCAACCCCGACACCCGCATCGGTCTTTCGGGGATGTTCTCCGGCCACGTCGACCGCGAGTGGGCGCGGCATCACTACGCGAAGTGGTACCGGGAGAATTTCGGCGCCCAGGAGGAAACGACCCCCGCATCCGCGGAGTGCGCCGCGGGCCTCGCGTCGCGCGCGGTGATCGTGTGTTCGTCCTGCGGCGCCCACACCCCGCTGTCCTCGTGGGAGCCGCTCTTCGAGACCGTCGCGCAGCTGCGGCCCCTGGCCTGCCCCGCCTGCGGCGCGACGTCCGCCGTCGTTCAGGCGACCGTCAAGCCGGAGGAGATCGAGGCGGTCCTCGACGACCTGGAGCGTGCCGACGTCAGTGGGCCCGATCGCCGGCTGACGCTCGAGGAGGGCGGGGCCCCGGATCAGCCGGGCGCCCAACGCCCGCCGACGTTTCATCCCTATATCAAAGTGACCTGAAGGCTGCACCGTCGCGACGGACCGGGCACGCCGGGGCAGCACCACCGGGGCCCCGTGGTGCGGTCAGCCGAGTCCGCGCGGGGTCACTGGAGGTTCATCTTGCACAGCAGCGCGTGGTAGCGGGGATCGTCGCGCACCCCATCCAGGATGTGGTAGGTCTTGATCGGCATGATGAGGGGATCGCGACCCTCGACGGCTCGGTCGAGCCACTCGAACGCGGCGTCCCATTCCCCCAGCCCGATGTAGCCGAAGGCGAACGTCGAGGGTGCGACGTACCCGCGCGTCGCCGCCTCGCTTGCGTGCTCCAGCAACTCCCGCGCCCGTTCGGTGCACCCGGCCCGCCCGCACACCAGCGCCAGATATCCAAGCGTGAACGGGACCCCGCCCGACAGCTCGTAGGACCTCTCAAACGCGGCGACCGCCTCGTCCCCGATGCCGAGGACGTCCCGCTGGATGCCGAGGACCCAGTACCCGAGGAAGTGGTTGGGGTCGAGCGCGATCATGTGCCGCGCCTGCTCGGCCATGCAGTTCATGTCTCGTGCCACATAGGCCATCACGGCGAGCCACCATCGGGCAAGGATCGAAAGCGGGTCGAGCCGCACCACGGCTTCGACCTCGGTGACCGCTTCAGCGCCACGGGCCCGGGGCAGGAGGGCGCTGATCGCGTAACGCAGGCGCACGAGGGGCGATTCACGGTTCAGCTCGAGCGCCCGATTGCACTCGCGGTCCACCTCGACCCAGTTGTAGTCGAGCTCCTTGCGCAGCATCCCGAGGAGGGCGTGTGTCTCCGCGAGGGTGTCGTCAAGCTCCAGCGCGCGCAGCGCGTGCCACGTGCTGGCGGAGAACGCGTCGCGCGGCGGCGCGACACCGAACATCCCGAGGATCCAATAGAGCTCGGCCAGCGAATCGTGCGCTAGCGCGAAGCCTGGATCACGCCCGATCGCGCGCTCATAGCATGCCTTCGCGGCCGTCAACGCCTCCGGGGTTCCACGCGCGAAGTGGTGACGGCCCTCGAGGAAGGCTATGTATGCCTCGTGGTCGACTGCCCGACGTTTGCGCTCGCCCCCCTCCCGGCCCAGCTCGCCCTTCAACTTCTGGGCTATGGAGGCCGCGACGTCGTCCTCGAGGACCAGCAGGTCGGTCATCTCACGGTCGTAGCGCTCGCTCCAGACATGCGAGGCATCGCGCGTGGAAACCAGCTGCGCGGTCACGCGTACCCGGGAGCCCGCGCGGCGCACGCTCCCTTCGAGGATGGTCTCGACGCCGAGCCGTGCTCCGGCCTCTCGGACGTCGAGTCCCTGACGCCCCACCACGAATGACGAGGTCCGTGCGATCACGCGGAGCGCCGGGATCCTCGTCAGCGCGTTGATGATCTCTTCGGCGAGACCCTCGCAAAGGTAGTCGTCCTCCTTCGAGCCGCTCATGTTGGCGAAGGGGAGCACCGCGATGGAAGCCCCCTGGCTCTCTGCGGCAACCGCGAGGCATGCCTCGATCGCGGCATTCAACTCGGCCGCGGACTGGAAGCGCTCGGCGGGGTTCTTGGCAAGACAACGCGCGAGGAGGCGCGCGACCTCGGGGGCGGCGCCCGCGATCGGGGAAGGGGTGTCGCGCAGGATCGCGGCCAACGTGTCGCCCCCTCCAGTGCCGCCGAACGGGCGGCGGCCCGCGATCATCTCGTAGAGGACGGCTCCGAGGCTGAAAATATCGCTGCGCTCGTCCACCGAGTGCCCGCCAGCCTGTTCGGGCGACATGTACGGTGCACTGCCCACGATGGAGCCGCTCGCGGTGAGCGCCGTCCTCGCCTCGTCGCTCGACGCAGCCGCCCCCAGGAGCTTCGCGATCCCGAAGTCAACGACCTTCACCCGGTCCTCGGCCGCCAGCATGAGGTTCGACGGCTTGATGTCGCGGTGAACGATCCCGGCGGCATGCGCCGCCGCCAGGGCGTCGGCCGCCTGCGCGGTCAGCCGAAGTGCCCTTTGGGCCGGAATCGGCCCTGACGCAATCATCTCGGCCAGCGTCCCGCCTGCGACGTACTCCATCGCGATGTAGGTGACGCCCTTGTCGGTGCCAATCTCGTAAATGGTCAGAATGTTGGGGTGATTGAGCGTGGATGCGGCCTGGGCCTCGCGCTGGAGGCGGTGTTGCAGGCCGGCATCGCCGGTCCACTCGGGGCGGATGACCTTGAGCGCCACGGTTCGTCCGAGGCGGGTGTCCCTCGCCCTGTAGACGACCCCCATCCCACCCTCGCCGAGGACCTCGAGGACCTCGTGGTGGCCGATCGTCCGTCCGACCAATGCACCGGCGCCCACACCGACCTCAGAATGCATGGCTATCCTGAGTCTACAGCTTTGCGCTCCGGCCCCACAAGTGAAACGATGACCGCAATGCGGTACAACCACTCAGCATGCTCTTGTCCCTTGTGGGGGGCGCGCCCTGCGCGCTCCTGCAGACAAGGCTACGCCGGCATGGCATGTCGATCCCACATTGGCCTGGCGGCGGCAGTCTTGGATGGTGTGAACCTCGGCACCCATTCCTCCGTAATACTGAGTATGACGTCTCGCGAAGCAGGGGGTGCGGTTTCAGCCCCATGCCTCTGACTGCCGCTCCCGGCGCTGGCGCCGCCGAGCCTGCCCGCGCGGCTGTGGCGCGTTCACCGCTGGCCGGTCAACTGTCGGACTTGGAAAAGGAGGAGTAATCATGCATGTCAGGCCGAGACACACATGGATCGCATCGAGGGTGGGAATAGCGGTCATGGTCCTCGTGACCCTGCTTTCAGGGGCGGCGGCACTCGCCCAGGGGATCGACGTCGCCGCGAGGCTCCAGGGCTTCGACGCCTACATGGAGAAGACCCTCAAGGACTGGAACGCCCCGGCCGTTGGCGTCGGCATCGTCGTGGGCGACAAGCTCGTCTTCGCAAAGGGGTACGGGTACCGTGACTACGGGGCGAAGTTGCCTTTCACCCCAACCACCCTGTGCCCGATCGCCTCCAACAGCAAGCTGTTCACGGCGGTGGCCGCCGGAATGCTGGTGGACGAGGGCAAGCTGGCCTGGGACAAACCGGTCCGCGAGTCCGTCCGCTCGATCGAGTTCTACAACGACCAGCTCAACAACTCGATCACCTTGCGCGACATGCTCTCGCACCGAACCGGCATCACCCGCCACGACACCATCTG
>Ga0316628_100001445_pt1 | contig 16755 bp, 17 predicted proteins | sample OWC_Aug_M2_C1_D5_FD_207648 | JGI IMG/M metagenome (GOLD analysis project Ga0316628, IMG submission 207648) | Wetland soil microbial communities from Old Woman Creek delta, Ohio, United States - OWC_Aug_M2_C1_D5_C | ecosystem: Environmental > Terrestrial > Soil > Wetlands | place: USA: Ohio... | reverse complement strand
ATCGGCAGTAATCCTTCCCCTTCCGATCTCAGTGAGAGTACCGACAATATTCCTTACCATGTGTCTGAGAAAACCGTTTGCCTCCATACCGATCTTAATGAAATTACCCTTCAGACATGCGGTCATAAAATCTATTTTCTCAAGCTTCTCAATATCCAGTGAATAGAGCTCCCTTACGGGATCCTTAATATCGCTGCCGGTCCCCATAAAAGCCGAAAAATCATGCCTGCCGATCAGTACCCGTGCGGCCTCCAGCATAGAATTCAGCTCCAGCGGTTGCGGAACTATCCATACGTGCGGGTAGAGAAAGACAGATGATATTCTCTGGTTTGCGATAATATAAAAATAGCTTTTTCTGATGGCATCTTCCCTCGGATGAAATGAATCATCTGCCACGGATGCGTCAAGGACCCTGATATCCTGAGGAAGCACTGCATTCAGCGCCCTCTTTATCGTCTTAGCTTCAAGCCCCGACTCCGTCCTGAATACTGCAACCTGTCCGAGTGCGTGTACCCCGGCATCCGTCCTGCTCGCACCGACAACGCTCGATTGCGCACCTGTTATTTTTAGTACTCTGTCCTCTATTATGCCCTGGATGGTTGTCTCATCTTTCTGCACCTGCCACCCGTGATAGGCGGTCCCGTCATATTCGATCAGAAGCCTGATCTTTTTCATGGTTTAACATATTAACATCATGCCCACGTTCCAGCAATCTCCGGTGAAATAAGGCATATAATTTCGGGCAATTAAGGTAAAATATTCCTAAAGGACAAAAATGATCGACATTCAATCCCTTTCCGCACAGATCAAGAAAAACTGCAACATCTCCGATGCAAAGTACTGGGGATCGTATTCCCTTTGCGGTCTCCTGCTCAGGCTAAGGGAGTTGTACCGCATAGAACGGAGAATCAATCCATGGGAGAAGATCCCACAGAATGATATCGGCCAATGGATCACGGAACGTGAAAATCTCTGGGCGGAACTCGAAGAAAAAGATTATGAAAACATTCCGGTGAACGGAAATGTCTACAAACCTTTTGAGATTCAAGAGATAAACAGGGATTTGGAAAAAGAAGGTCTTATCTACGGCGCCGGTTTCGGACTCCATATGAAACCATCCTTTTTCCTTGCGGAACTGGTGTCAAAGAAAAAGTCCGGTGGTATCAATATATATATAGCCGGCAACGAATATGCGAGGGATCTGTCTGATTATCCTGCAATGCTGCAAGAAAGAGTTATCATCGCGAGGACGGATCCGATCAGGCTTCTCCTCTGGCAAAGGTTCGAGGAAATGCGATGCAAAAGTACAAAATGCGCTCTTGCTTTTGCTTTCTCAAAATACGGGATATCTCCTGAGGAGGAACCATCCGAGGAAGTCGACAGGAAGATATCTGATATCGCGAGAGCTGAGGCGGACACATATGTCCATCATGAGCTGGGAGAGGCAGCTGAAGGAGAAAAATTAGGGGCGGAATGGAAAACATTGCTCACTCACCTGCCTCACAGCAAGTCGGAACTATTTGCTCGCGCCGTGAAAGACGTCCTGTCGGACACTTCTGAAAAGGGCATGCTAAGATACATCATACAAGACCGGAAGGAGGGCTCATTCGGATTCTATGTAGTATTCCTCGGCGGATTAAGGAAGATCATATTCCCCGAGATACTCGATGCGTTCCGGATATATGTTGAGACAGAAGACTGGGCGCCGGTTGAGGGGGCTCGCAAGGCGGGTTACAGGAAAGCCGAAGAGTATGCTGAGAGACTGCTCTTAATATTCAGGAACAGGCAAGATGAAGCCTCTCTCTCCGAATCCATAGAGCGTGAGATGCTCGGCGGATTAGTGTAAATGCTCGGGAGTTATATTACTGACGAACACCTCTACCAGCCAGAAGTCGAACTGGGTACCGGCATTACGCTGTAACTCTTCCATGGCAGAATCGAAATTGCGCGGCGCCTTGTAAGAAGTCTCGCTTACCATTGCATCAAAGGCATCTGCTATAGCGATTATTCTTGCTTCAAGAGGAATCGCTTCACCTTTAAGCTTTCGGGGATATCCGAAGCCGTCATATCTTTCATGATGATAAAGGATAAAAGGCGCAATATCCACATAGAAGTTGATCGGACTTATCATCTCATATCCGATGAGAGGATGTCTCATAAAGTACTCACGCTTGAAATGATCTTCGGCCTTAATCTTCAAAAATCCTACATCATGGAGGAGACAGGCAAAGTACAATCTTTTTTGCTCTTCTTCGGACATGTTTATCGCCTTTGCAATAATATTGCTGTATTTCGCCACCCTCTTCGAATGTCCTATCTTCTCAGGAATCTGAAAGTCCATCGACTCGAGGAGTATATCAGTAAGGTGTATCTCATAATTCTTCTGGTCCTCATAAAATCGCGCCCTTGCAAGCGAAATGGCTGCCTGGTCTGCAAGGTATGCTATAATCTCCTCGTCCCTTTCACTATAAAGCCCATCCTTTTTATTCAGCAGTTCCACGACACCGACTACACCCGTCTTCATGGTCAGGGGGACACAGAGAACAGATTTTGTCTGATAACCGGTGATCTCGTCAACCTCAGGGTTAAACCTCTCGTCACCCTTTACATCTGAAAGACGAACAGGCTGTCCTTTTTCAGCAACCCACCCTGCAATGCCTTTTCCCTTAGGGATGGTCATCCCGATGAGTTCGTCACCTTTTCCGCCCCTCACCACTCTGACTGCGAGGTCGTTACCCTCGGCGAGAAGTATGGAGCCGGCATCCGACTGCGTTATTGAGATTGAATAATCCATTATCTTGTTGAGGAGGATGTCGCCGTATAACTCTTCCCTAAGATCCTTTGTGATCGTGAGAATACGGTCAAGTCTGTTCCTGTATTTTTCTATGCTGCTAATGATCCTTCTTGTAACTACCCCCCACATGTAGAAACCTATAACGGTAAGAAAAAGGATTATCCCTATTATGAGTGTTATAGAGATATCCGGCAGGAAATCCATGACTTCACTGAACGGCTTGTAAAGGTATCTTAAGATTACGGCAAGAAGGGTGATGACGATAAAAGCGGCTATTATATTAAGAAGCCTTATCTTCAGTTTAATTTCGGTTATTATTGATGTTTTCCCGGTAGTTACTTCTCCTTTCATACACAACACTTTAATTGATGTCCCACAGAATGTCAATCATCATATGCAATATTAATCCCTGATAAGATTCTTGAATAATCGGTCGTTAAAGGGTAGAATTATTTCCGATGAGATTGATAAGAAGCGACAGAGAAAAAACCTCTTTCTTACAGGCCCTGAAAAGAAGGACTCCGGGAAGCAGTCCGGTGATCGAGCAGAGGGTAAAGGCGATCCTTGATGATGTGAGGAAAAACGGCGACAAAGCCGTCCGCAAGTATACAAATGTCTTTGACGCTTTGCGAACAAACCGTTTGACCGTGAAGTGGAGCGAGATTTCGAGACACGCGGATATGGCTGACCCAAAGGTGGTGAGCGCACTTCAATTCTCTGCAAAAAGGATAAGGGCATTCCATGAACATCAGAGAGAGAAATCCTGGTCTTTCTTTGAAGGCGGCGCATTGCTGGGGCAGGTGATAAGGCCGATCGGGAGGATCGGGGTATATGTGCCGGGAGGCAAAGCATCATACCCATCAACGGTTCTGATGAATGTCATCCCTGCACAGGTTGCCGGTGTCGGAGAGATAGCTCTATGTGTACCCACCCCGAGAGGAGAGATGAATCCCTGTGTGATGGCTGCGATTCGATTGCTCGGCATTAAAGAGGTTTACAGAATCGGCGGGGCCCAGGCGATCGGTGCAATGGCATATGGGACAAAAACTATAAAGAAAGTCGACAAGATTGTTGGTCCCGGGAATATCTACGTCGCAACGGCAAAAAAAATAGTTTTTGGAGAAGCTGACATAGATATGATCGCCGGCCCGAGCGAGATACTGATTATCGCCGATGGTTCTGCGAACGCCGTACTAGTTGCTGCGGATTTGCTCAGCCAGGCGGAACACGATGAATACGCTTCGTCTGTCCTCATAACCGACTCCCTGAGGCTTGCGGACGCTGTTGATAAGGAAGTCAGGATACAACTCGCCAGGCTGAGGAGAAGAGAGATCGCAAGAAAGTCCGTTGATAATTATGGGGCTATCATAATCGTGAGAGACATGAAGGATGCAGCAGAAATATCGAACCTTATTGCACCTGAGCACTTGGAGATTATGACGAAAAACCCTGAGAAGATCCTGCCCATAATAAGAAATGCAGGTGCCATATTCCTCGGAGAATGGACACCCGAGGCACTCGGAGATTATTCGGCAGGTCCGAATCATACCCTTCCGACGGGGGGCACTGCAAGATTCTCATCACCCCTCGGGGTCTATGATTTTGTAAAGCGTTCCAGCTTGTTGGGTTTCACGAAAAAGGGATTTTCAAAACTCGCAAAGACTGTTAAATTGATTGCTGATGCAGAGGGACTGGAGGCACATGGTAACACAGTAAGACTCAGGGAAGGATTTATATCAAATTTAAATAAAAAGGGGGTAAGATCATGACTGCAAGGATATTATCGCTTTGTATGGGTATTGTGCTAATACTGTCTGTAGCTAATTGTTCCAAGCCTTCACGACAGACAACAGAGCTGAAAAGATTCCCAGTTGACGGTATGGAGGGCATAATCACGCAATCGGGTGTCGAATTTGACAAGGAAATTTCGAGTGACGGCAAAGGATCTCTGCGCATTACCGCAACAGAACCGATGGTAATCCGCTTGTTTGAGGCCGGCGACTTGGATGCGGAGAACGCACGTCTGACTTACCAGGCACGGGTTCGTACGGAAAATGTGGATGGACAGGTCTACCTGGAGATGTGGTGCCATTTCCCCAGTAAAGGCGAATTCTTTTCCCGCGGACTGGAGAGACCGCTTACGGGAACTACCGAGTGGACAACCGAGGAAACACCCTTTTTCTTGCAAAAGGGGGAGAACCCTGACAATGTGAAGCTCAACCTGGTGATCAACGGCAAGGGCACTGTTTGGATCGACGATATCCGCCTCATCAAAGGACCGCTCCAGTAACCCCCTATCTCTTCACCGTAACTAAGCGGACAAGGGTAGGTCATTATGCCGAGTTTTGCAGCTTCTTGATCCTCTCAATGATCTCTGATGTTGATATGCCCTGAATATATGGGAGGCTGCGTGTTTCTTTTGCGATATCGGATCCGATGATTTCCTCTTTTTTCCAGTCACCGCCTTTGACGAGGACATCAGGCCGCACGATCCTGATCAATTCGTAAGGGGTCTCTTCATCAAATAGGGTTACATAATCAACCATTTCGAGAGCGGACAAAACCTCGGCCCTCTGATCTTCAGGGTTAATCGGCCTCTTCGGTTTTATGACAGATACGGACCTGTCCGAGTTTAATCCCACAACAAGTATATCGCCGAGAGACTTTGCCTCTCTGAGATACCTTATATGTCCGGCATGGATAATATCAAAGCAGCCATTGGTGAAGACAATCTTTTTGCCATCGGCCCTCAGTCTGCCGACAGCCGCTTTCAATTCATCCCGATCTGATATCCTGCCCATTTTCAGCCCCACTCAGCCCAAAATACACACTATGTCGTCCCTATTGAACCATCTTCCCCGTAATCAACCTTACGAAATCATTATAGATTACAAAGGCCATTAGGGTGAGCAAGACCACGAGGCCAATCTTCTGGCTGATGGAAATAACTTTCTCACTCAGAGGTTTTCTCCTGACCGCCTCGATCCCTAAAAACAATATGTGCCCGCCGTCAAGAACAGGTATGGGAAGGAGATTCAGCACGCCAAGGTTAATGTTTATGATCGCCATAAAGACGAAAAAATTCAAAAGTCCTTTTGACGCCTGCTCTCCCGCCATCTGGACGATCAGTATCGGCCCTCCGATCGTATCCATTGGTATCACCCTCTGAATGAGCTTCACAATAGATATAACAGTCAACACCGATATTTCCCATGTCCTTGCAATACTGTCAGATAATGCACTTCCAATATTCTCCTTTATGATAATCGTACTTCCTGACGGTTTTATCCCTATCAGTCCGACCGCTTTCCCCTCCCCAAAAATGTCCTTAACGATACTCTTCTCAGGTGTAACCGACACATGAATGAGAGTTTCACCCCTCTGAATCCCAAGATCAAGAGCTCTTCCCGGATTTTCATGGATAACGTCCGTCAGTTCATCCCACCGGCTCACGGAAACCCCGTTAATCTCCTTAACCCTGTCGCCCTTCATGAGTCCCGCCTTTTGTGCCGGCATATCCGGCATTATCTCGCCGATCTCCGGGAGCAGCACGGGAAGGCCATTTACAAAGCTGAAGAAGAAAATAATCACCGCAAAGAGAATATTAAAAAGGGGGCCGCAGAACACTATGACAAATCTTTTCCAGACCTTCTGATAATTATAGGCGAATTGCCTTTCCTCTTCTTTAAGCTCCTCATCCGCTGTTTCTCCCAGCATCTTCACGTATCCTCCGAGTGGTATGGCCGAGATAAGGTATTCGGTATCGCCGATTTTCTTCCCCAGGACTTTCGGACCAAACCCGAGCGAGAATTTCAGAACCCTGATACCCAGTAGTTTTGCAAAAAGAAAATGCCCGAATTCATGGACAAATATGATGATGCCGAGGAGAATGATTGCCGATAAAAGTGTCATTATTTAACTCCCGAGATTAAAATTTTGAATGTTTTTTGTTTTTTATTTTAGCAATTCAATAAATTCTTCCGCTTTGCTTCTTGCCCATCTGTCAGCTTCCATCACAACATCGAGATCCGTGTCAGGCATTGTCGCATGATCGTCCATAGTTCTTTTAATTATAACCGGTATATCGGTAAATCTGATTGCACCGTTAAGGAATGCATTTACGGCAATTTCATTCGCCGCATTAAGCACCGCAGGCATCGTTCCTCCTGATTCTAATGCCTGGTATGCATAAGAAAGGCAGGGGAAGCTTTCTGTTTCCGGTCTCTTAAAAGTAAGATTTCCGATCTCATGGAGTGAGAGTCCTTCCATGACGTCATCAAGCCTCTGAGGATACGTAAGTGCATAGGCTATGGGGCCTTTCATGTCAGGCACCGAAAGCTGCGCAATACAGCTTCTGTCGCGGAACTCGACAATTGAATGCACAACACTCTGCGGATGGACAACCACATCTATCCTTTGGGGAGGAAGGCCGAACAAATGATAAGCCTCGATCACCTCGAATCCTTTGTTCATAAGGGTCGCCGAATCTACGCTGATCTTCCTACCCATTTTCCACCTCGGGTGGTTCAGTGCTTCAGAGGGTGTAATATCATTCAGCTCCTGAACACTCTTACCGGAAAAAGGCCCGCCCGAGGCGGTCAGGATGATCCTCTTCACATCGGATATTCTGTAACCTTCTATACACTGGAATACGGCGCTATGTTCACTGTCTACAGGAAGAATTTTTGACCCGTATTTCTTCGATTCAGCCATCATGATCCTTCCCGCCATCACAAGGGCCTCCTTATTTGCAATTCCAATAGTTTTTCCCGACCTGATGGCGGAGAGCGTCGGGATAAGTCCCGCCGCACCGACAATTGCAGAGAGGACAAATTCCGGCCCCTCGTAGGCAGCTGCCCCGGCTACACCATCCTGCCCGCACAGTATCTTAAGGGACGAAGCTATCTTTTTTCCCAACATCCTTCTCAATTCCCTGGCAGCCTCCTCGCTGGCGACGGCCACAACCTCCGGTGAAAAGGACTTAATCTGTTTTTCGAGAAGTGCGACGTTGTTTCCTGCAGTTAAGGCGGACACTTTGAATCGGTCCCTATAGCCGGAGACGATCTCAAGGGCGCTTCTTCCTATAGAACCCGTTGATCCGAGAATCGTTATGCGTTTCATGAGATTATTATTATATTATCTCCATGATTGATAATATCCAGTAAAGAACCGGACCTGCAAACAGGGCCCCGTCGATCTTGTCCAGGACCCCTCCATGTCCGGGGATGATGACACCTGAATCCTTGACGCCGGCATCGCGTTTGAACATCGATTCCACAAGATCGCCTATTACAGAAATAGTCCCAATCATTATACCTATGACTATTGCATAGGATATAGCGAGCTCCGGAACAAAGGCAGTCTTTAAAAGCAGTGCTCCGATCAAGCCTCCGATTACGGAACCCACTGCTCCGGCAACAGTCTTGTTTGGACTCACCTCTTTGTAGAGCCTTTTTCCCCCGATCCCCTTGCCAAGGTAGTATGCCATAGAATCCGATGCCCACACGGATGCATAGAGAAATATTATCCATTCGGGTCCGGCATTCCTGAGCAATGCCTGGAATGAGAGTAATCCCGGGATATAGACGAGTCCGACAGCGGCCGGAGCCATATCATAAAGCGAGGCGGCGGGATCTCTTTTTGACAGGAGTCTTATCACCATGATCGCCATAATAGATATGATAATCGAATCGAGCAGCAGACCTTTCGAAAAAAAAGACACACCCAGGATAGAAGCTCCGAAAAAAAAAGACTGGTATTTTAAAGAACCCTTAACATGATACATGTTATAAAATTCCGACATAGCCATTAAGGATACGGAGATAAGAAGAAGGAAGAAGTATCCGGGCGGGAGAAACATGACATAAAGATAGATAAGGGGGAGGAGTACTACCGCAACAATCAGCCTCTTAAGGTGCATCTGCTCTCACAGGGATGGAGCCGAACCTCCGCTCCCTCCGCTGATAATCCTGAATTGCGAGTAAGAATTCATCCTTTGAAAAATCGGGCCAGAGCGTGTCGGTAAAATAGAACTCCGAATATGCAGCCTGCCAGAGCAAAAAATTGCTGATGCGCATCTCTCCGCTGGTTCTTATTATCAGGTCCGGCGCTGGAAGGCCTGCGGTATCAAGATACGAACCGAACACCTCTTCAGTCAGTTCTTCCGGCTTGATTCCTGAAGAGAACACCTTTTTTACCGCTCTGAGAATCTCGTTCCTTCCGCTGTAACTTAATGCAGTGACAAGGGTCATGCCTTTGTTGGAGGAAGTCTTCTCTTCAGCCTCCCTGATGATTCTCTGTATCTGCTCGGGCAGCCTCCATACTTCACCGATTGTTTTAAAAACAACGCCGTTCTTTATCAATCCGTTGAGTTCTCTTTTCAGATACAACTCGAGAAGCTTCATTAAGGTCATCACTTCCGAAGAGGGTCTCTGCCAGTTTTCGGTCGAAAAGGCATAAAGGGTTAATGCCTTAAGTCCGAGCTCCGTCGAAACCTCGATCACCTCTTTTGACCTCTCAACGCCGCGCCTGTGGCCCTCTATCCTGGGCAGGCCGCGCAATGCCGCCCATCTCCCGTTTCCGTCCATAATGATGCCCACATGGTTTGGTATGCGCCCGCTTAATAACATCCGGCTTTCTTACATCCCCTTCATTTTATAGATGTAGAGTTCCGTTTTGAGCGGATTTTCGCCCTTCAGGATATTCCCGGCCTTAATCCCGAACAGCGGGCTGGAAAGAACCATGATCTTATCGCCGGCAACCGCATAATCGAACAGAGTTCCTTCTATGTTATCTATCAGGACACCCTCTTCCATGGAAAGACCGTTCCACCACAGTTTTTTTATCTGAGCTTTCCTGTAGCCGAGACCTTTCACCATATCCAATAGCGGAAACCTTTTCACCGAAAGGATCTCACCATTTATCCGCCACAGTCTGTCTTTCACAGACCATTCACCTCTGTCAATGGGTAAGGAGGGGGCTTTCTTTTCGAATGTTGTGAGAAAACCTCCCGCATCAGTCTTACTCCTCCATATTCTCATGTCCTTGCCGTCGTACAGATTTAAAAAGCCCCATTCATCACAGGCGAGCAACAACCTGCCCGAGCGGGGATCGTCAATATATATAAAATCATATATATTAACACCCTTTGGGAGTTGCAGGGTATCTCCCTTCTTATATTCTCCGTCCCAGTTGATAACGAATACATCGCCTGCAAATCCCTCGGATCGAGAGTAAGCCTGTGCGATAAGCGCATTTCCCATCGCTCTCAGAAACACCTTATCTTTATAGAGGAGGACAAATTCCGAGCCGTTAAATTCATAAATATGAGAGACGATATCGTCGTTTTTCATCGCTGTGACGACTATCTCATCTCTTCCGTTTCGGTTGAGGTCGAGAGAATCAAGCCGGAGTCTGTTATCGAAGACCGAGCCCTCAATCTTTATCCCGCCGAGGGCTGGCTGGATATCAACTCCCACCGTATAAACGCTAATCTCTTTCCCGGCGTCGAGAACAATCTCCTGTTTCCCGTCTCCATCGATGTCACACACTGTCATAAGTCTCGCGTCGAAGGCCAGATCGAACTGCAGCCAAGCTTCTTCCTTGGAGGGTTTAAAAAATTTGTCGCCGGAGCTTAGTTCCTTTTCTAATGATGCTTCGATATTCGCATTCATTTCAGAAAATTGAACTCCATCCGATACCCAGACAAGCTTCTGCGAAAGGACTGTTCCCGGGTCTTCTTTTTTTGACGTCAAAACAAGTGCGACATCGGCCCGAAGCCTTTTCGCCTCTTCAACAGCCTTCGCCGGGACATCCGTATCCAGACTCGTATCTATGAGATTGAATCTCCCTGTTTCCTTCAGTAATCTGTAGTATGAGTCGGTTAAATACCAGTCCGCATCCTTTGACTGGCAAAATAGCAGATTCACCTTCATCTCCGATATCCTTGCCTTATCGCCCTCTCTCGCATCACCTTCAATGATCTCTCCTACAGATGAATCAGTGGTCACCTCTTTTATTTCAAGCTTTCCAACCAGGGATTCTAATTTTCCCAGAGGTTCTTTCGTTACGGGGTGCTTGAACGGCGCTTCTTCTCTCAATATCTGAAATCTCATGCCTTTCCTTACAGAGTCTTTCGTCCCTGCATTCATGACGATTTTCTTGCCTTCAACCGTTATTATCCTGCCTGTTATCGGTTTGAAATAGGACATCGTTTCATCCCGCATTTTGTTTAAAGGATTATCCGCTGCAAAAGCCGTGAATGGTGAAAAGTGAAAAGTGAAAAGTGAAACACAGATAAATGCGCATCCCCTCAGTAAAAAATCGTTATCAAATTGAAAAAATCTCCCCTCCCCCCCCTTTTCCAAAGAGGGGAATAAATGCTCCCTTTGGAAAAGGGAGGTCAGGAAGGATTTAATGAAACTAAATATTATCCATATCTTTGGCAGCCACCTTCTACTGAAGAGATTCACACAACCAAAAGCTCTTAAATGGCGAGTCCTTATTTCCTCGTCAGTTTCCCTGTCTTCTGTATTCTGCGTTCTGTATTCTGTTTTATGTTCCATTCTTATCTCCCTATCGACAGCCTCTCTATAAGCATATCGGGCAGATGCTCTTTCCTCATTTTGCCCTGCACACCTCCAATATTATAAGCTGCTCTCACAATGTGAATGCCGCCTTCGTCCACGATTACATAGCACGCCCTGGGGTCCCCGTCGCGCGGCTGTCCGACACTGCCTGCATTTATTATATATCTGCTGCCTTCTCTTATTTTTGACATTTCTTTAAATGTGACGAGCTCCCCGGAAGGAACTTTCTCGATTATAAAAGGGGAATGGCTGTGTCCGAGGGAACAGACTGCGTTGTTGAAATAGTGGAAGTTTATCTCCGCATCCCAGAGTGTAAGCAGATAATGCCATTCTTCGGGTTCCTTCGGGGTCGAGTGGACAAGCAGCATATCCTCCTCTTTAAGTTCTTCCTTCACAGGCAACGATCTGAGCGTTTTTTTATTTTCTTCCGAGATTATCCCCGCCGTCCATTCAAGAGCATGCCGTGCATAGACATTAAAATATGTAATATCAGTCAGCCCGATCGCTCCCCGGTCATGATTCCCGGCGAGGAGAATTTTACTTTTTTTGACAAGGAGCTCTATACACTCGTTCGGATTAGGGCCGTATCCAACGGCGTCCCCGAGAAATACCATATCCGTTATACCTTTTCGGTCGATGTCTTCGATAACCGCCTCAAGCGCCTCGATATTCCCATGGACATCTGAAAGTAAAGCATAACGCATTACGCCCTCCCCGCTTCCTTTGCGAGCTTGTCAAGAACACCGTTCAGAAATGGGGCGGCCTCGGTGGATGAATATTTTTTTGCGATCTCTATCGCCTCATTTATGGTCACGGCAGAGGGTATGTCTTTCCTGTAAAGGATCTCATACACCGCAAACCTCAGGATATTCCTGTCAACCGCCGCCATCCTCTTTAACAGCCAGTTTTCCGCGACCCTTTCGATCATCCCGTCTATCTCCTCGAGATTATCCAGAGTGCCTCTCACCAATCCCTCTGTAAACTCCTTCACATCCTTGCGCTCACCTTTATCAGACCAGAATTCCTCGAAATCTCTCCGGTCAATATGTTTTTCTGTAAAATCCATCCGAAATAATATCTGGAGTGCGTACTCTCGCGCCTTGCGCCGTTTCATGGTTTAACTGACCAATTTAGGAGGCAGGTATGATGAAAAAGCTCTACGGCAACACCTCAAAGCCCTTAAGCATAGCCTGCCCGCCTGTATTAACCCCACCCTTCCTCCCCTTATTTAAGGGGCGGTGAGGAGGGGTTAAATACGCAGCCATGTGTATCATAATTAAATCTTGCCGCTTTGCAGAGTTTTTTTATCATATCTGCCTCACATTTTTGAAAGGTTTAAATGACTTGCATCAATCACAGTTTTTTCATGAGTTGTGCCATCTCAATAGCCGTCAATGCCGCATCCCATCCTTTGTTCCCGCTCTTCGTACCGGCTCTTTCGACAGCCTGTTCTATCGTATCGGACGTGATTACCCCGAATGCAATGGGAATACCCGCTTCCATGGATGCCGATGCGATACCCTTGGAAACCTCCGCTGCAATATAGTCGAAATGAGGTGTCGCACCTCTTATCACAGTTCCGAGACAGATTATAGCGTTGTATGTGTTTTTCTGAGCCATCTTTCTGGCAACCATCGGAATCTCAAAGGAGCCCGGTACCTTAATCACGTCTATGTCTTCCTGCTTTGCACCGTGTCTTACAAGTGCATCCATTGCACCATCAAGAAGTTTGCTGGTAATAAACTCATTAAACCTGCTTATGACGATGCCGAACTTTAAACCCTTTGCCTGAAGCTCACCCTCAAAGATTTTCATAAACCCTCCTATCGTAATTCCATGTAACGCAGGTGTTGTGAAAAAATTTATTTATTAACTCCTTAATATGCCTTTAACTGATGGCTTTTTGAAATTGATTATCCTGTTAGACCGGTAAAGATACTTTCAATAACCCGTCAAGTTAAATAATTTCTTGAGCAATATCTGTGCTACATGGAATCAAACATTATCCAGCATATGCCCCAATTTTTTCTTCTTGGTCTTGAGGTAGACGATATTCCTCTCATTCGGCCTCGTCTCTACCGGAACCCTTTCCACCACCTTAAGACCATATCCCTCCAAGCCGACGATCTTTTTGGGGTTGTTGGTCATCAGCCTCATCTTCCTAATCCCAAGATCAACAAGTATCTGTGCACCTATCCCATAATCCCTGAGATCAGGCTTGAAACCGAGCTTGATGTTCGCTTCAACTGTATCAAGACCCTTGTCCTGGAGTTCATACGCCCTCAGTTTATTGATCAGGCCAATTCCACGGCCTTCCTGTTTCATATAGAGGATAACGCCCCTGCCTTCTTTCTTAATCTTCTCCATTGCCTTATGAAGCTGCTCACCGCAGTCGCACCTCTCCGAAGCGAACACATCTCCTGTCAGGCACTGAGAATGGACCCTGACAAGAATTGCATCATCGGGCTTTATCTCACCCTTCACAAGGGCTATATGAATGCTGTCATCTATGTCATTGGCATAAGCGATAGCGGTAAACTCGCCGCCATGCGTAGTCGGCATTTTTACAGTTGCGAGCCTTTTCACAAACAGCTCTGTCCTCATCCTGTATTTGATCATATCCTTTATCGTGACTATCTTCAGGTTATGCCTCTTTGCAAACTCCATTAACTCGGGGACCCTTGCCATAGTCCCGTCTTCGCTCATTATCTCGCAGATCACACCAGCCGGATAAAGTCTCGCAAGCCGTGCCAGATCAACGGACCCCTCCGTCTGTCCGGCACGCTGTAGCACTCCGCCGGGTCTCGCCTTCAAAGGGAAAATGTGACCGGGGCGCGAAAGGTCTTCCGACTTTGTTTTTGGATCGATGGCGGTCTGTATCGTCTTTGCCCGGTCAGCAGCCGAAATACCTGTAGTTACACCCTTCTTGGCCTCTATAGAAACGGTGAAGGCAGTACCGAAGGCAGAAGTGTTGTCGTCAGTCATCATCGGAAGATTGAGTTCGTCAACCCGTTCGGGTTTGAGAGAAAGGCAGATCAGTCCCCTCCCGTACTTCGCCATGAAATTGACCGCCTCGGCCGTAACCTTTTCTGCGGCCATGCAGAGATCACCCTCGTTCTCCCTGTCTTCATCATCAACGAGGATCACCATCTTGCCCGCAATGATATCATCCACCGCTTCATCAACCGTATTGAATTTGTACTTCTCCATACTTGACTCTCCGATAAATCCTAAATTCGAATTTCTAAATCCTAAACAAATCCGGATTAAATGATACAAATCCCAAAGCTTGAGTTTTGAATTTGGAATTTTGAATTGTTTAGTATTTAGGATTTAGGATTTGTATTTAAACATATCCTTCTTCCATCAAAGTCTTCATAAAACCTGAATCCCTGTCTTCCCCTTTGTTTAAGAATCTTGCAACATATTTCCCTAAAATATCTACCTCAATATTTACAGTATCACCGAGACTTTTAAATCCCAGGGTCGTCAGTTTCGCGGTATGCGGAATGATAACCAGGGTGAAACTATCCTTAAGTATATCAACAACAGTGAGGCTTATTCCATCCACCGCAACAGAACCTTTCCTGACAAGAAATTTTATCACCTGCGCCGGCGCTTCGATCTCAAACTTCAGCATTTCTCCGGCATTCACCTTCGAGCGGATCTTCCCCACCCCATCAACATGCCCCGTGACAAAATGACCGCCGATCTTTGAATCAGGTCTCAATGAAGACTCAAGGTTGACCGCATCACCGGTATCGAGGCCTCCGAGGTTTGTGCTCCGCAGGGTTTCATCAGAAAGGTCGAATGAGAGTTCATCTCTTTTTTTGACCACAACGGTAAGACACACACCGTTCACCGCAATACTGTCACCAATGACAGCTGTTTCTGCTGTTTCTTTTGATTTGAGAGAGAGTACCGCTCCTCCGCTCCGTCTTTTGACGGACGTGATTTCGCCCATTTCGAGTATAAGTCCGGTAAACATTACTCCACTTCATCAACTGAAAAATCGAGTTTTTTCTGATACAACCCGAGGATATCAACTGTCTCCGACCAGGATGCCTTTACACGGACAGTTTTTTCCGTTTTTGTAACCACTATATCCTCTTCTTCGAGGGGAAGCTTGAGTTCCATGGCCCTCTCAAAAAGTTGTGCCCTCGTCTTTGCAACATCCCCGAGGCTGATCCTTGCAAATTCTTTCACATCGGATTTAAAGGCTGAATATTTGTAATAGGGCATACCGAACTTCAGGCCTGAATAGACACAAAATACCAGGAGCGCCGTGACAAAGACGAACTTGACGTATCCGTTTTCATTGCTGAATACCTTTAGCTTTTTCACCGTATTAACCTCCCTATCCTGTTAACCCTGAGCGAATTGTCAGGGTCCCAGGACCAGTAGATGATAAGTGCCTTGCCTCTTATATAATTGAGATCAACAAAACCCCAGTATCTGCTGTCATAACTCTGATCGCGATTATCCCCCATTACGAACACCTTGTCTTTGGGAACCCTTAATGGCACGAAATTGTCCCGGGGGTCATTCATGCTCAGTCTCAGAGTCCCGTCAACATGCCGGGCATAAGGTTCCGTGAGTGCCCTGCCGTTAACATAAACTATTTTGTTTCTCTCCTCAATGACATCTCCTTCCGTAGCTATAACCCGCTTTATAAAATCCTTCTTTGGATTCTCCGGATATTTAAAGACTATTATATCCCCCTTTTCAGGCCTCCTGAACGCCAGAATCCGGTCATCGGTGAAGGGAATTTTTGTCCCATAAATGAATTTATTGACAAGGAGGTGGTCGCCGATGAGCAATGTCGGTATCATCGAACCGGACGGTATTTTGTATGCCTGTATAATAAATGCCCTTATCACAAGGGCAAGAATCAGGGCTGTAACAATAGCCTCTACATACTCCCATAACAGTCTTTTTTTGCCTTTCAATCAGAAGTCCTCCTTTATCTGCTTTTTCTCTTAAATGTACTACAAACGTAACAAAATAATGTTAAATGAAGATTATAAAATCCCCCTTCGTCCCCCTTTTTCCAAAGGGGGAAATTCCTTATATTCCCACCTTTGGAAAAGAGGGGTTAGGGGAGATTCTATTGAACATTAATTTAATTCCTCAGTTCATGCCATCGAACTAAATACCAGCCCCGCAGAGCCGATAACGCCTGCATCATCCATAAGGAGAGAAGGAATAATCTTTACCCTATCAAACAGTTCCCTGAAAGCCCTTCTCGATGCTTCTTTCATCGCCTCCTGAATGTATATATCCCAGGCGCCTGTAAGTCCTCCCGCAAGAATAATTGCCTGGGGACTCATAATGTTAATCATGTTCGCAATCCCGATACCGAGATACCTGCCT
>Ga0316628_100001443_pt1 | contig 16773 bp, 12 predicted proteins | sample OWC_Aug_M2_C1_D5_FD_207648 | JGI IMG/M metagenome (GOLD analysis project Ga0316628, IMG submission 207648) | Wetland soil microbial communities from Old Woman Creek delta, Ohio, United States - OWC_Aug_M2_C1_D5_C | ecosystem: Environmental > Terrestrial > Soil > Wetlands | place: USA: Ohio... | reverse complement strand
GGCCCCGGACCGCGCCGAGCTGACCACCCTGACGCGCGGCCCGCGCGGTCCGTTGCGCTCGGGATCGGTGATCAGGAAGATCGCCACCGTCGGCACCGCGAGCGACGCCGCGAGGTGCACCGGGCCACTGTCGCCGCCGACCACCGCCGCCGCCCCTGCCAGCAGCGCCGCCAGCTCGGGCAGGGTGGTCGGCACCGCCAGTGCCGCTCCGCCACCCGCCCCCGCCACGACGGACTCGGCGAGCGCGCGCTCGCCCGGTCCCCAGGCGACCGTCACCGACATTCCCCGCTCGCTGATCCGCGATGCGAGCGCGGCGAAGGAGGTGGCCGGCCACGCCTTGCCGTGCCCTCCGGTGCCAGGAAGGAGCACGACCGCCCGCGGACCCGACTCCCGCGCCGTGCCGCCGAGCAGGAACCTCCCGTCGGGGGCGGCCCCGAAGTCGGGTTGGGCGCCGACCGCGCTGGCGAGCGACAGGTTGATGTCGACCACATGGGTGACGCCGGGGGGCGGGGTCACCGTGCGCGTGTAGAAGAGGCCGGCGAGCGCCTCGCGACGAGACCCCCTGACCAGCCCCACCCGCGTGGGAGCGCCGGAGAGCCGCGCCCACGCCGCCGACTTGCACAGCCCCTGGGGGTCGAGCGCGACGTCCGGCGCGAAACGCCGGAGCAGCGCCCGGGCGCCGAGGACCTCGCGGCGGGTGCGGGCCGCCACCGGCGTCCGCCGCCAGCGCCGCGTGGCCACCGGGATCGCCAGCGCGACCGCCGGGTGGCGAGCCACGAGGGGCAGGAACGGCTCCTCCACGACCCACGCGACCTCGACCGCTTCCTCGCCGCGCGCCAGGGCATCGGCCAGCGGCCAGGTGTGGACGATGTCGCCGAGGGCCGACAGCCGGGTCAGGAGCACGCGCACGCGGCGATTCTAGTGGGTTGACCCTGCGCTCGGGCGTGATCGTGCGAGCGCCCCGGCGCAGGGACGTCGGCGGGGCCCCCGTTGAGTTCTTCATCATTGCCCCGCAAACCCGTAAGTGACCTGCAGACCAGAAGTTCGGCCGGACAGACCGCATCGGCGCCGTCCCCCGGCCGCCCGGACACCGTTGAAGAACTCAACAACCAAGTCCGTTCAACATCCGCGGTCCCTATCGGAACGTACTATCCACCAAAGAGATAGGCAGACAACTGACAGGGTGGCAGGCGTCTTGCTCTGACACGGGGCGGCGGCGGCAACGAGCCTTCGCCGGGAGGCAACGATGACAGCGATTCTGGTGATCCTCACGATCCTGGTCTTCGTCGGGGTGGACGCCGTCGTGATGGCGCTCCGGCGCCACAGGGTGCCGGTGCCCGTGCTGCAGGCAGCTGTCCCGATGCTCGAGCCGCGACCGCCGCAAGGCATCTTCCTCGACCCCCACCACAGCTGGGTCCGGATCACGGCCGACGGCACCCTGCGGGTGGGCATCGATGACTTCCTCGCCGAGGCGGTGGGTGACATCGAGGGCGTCGAGGCGCCGCCCCGCGGCACGCAGGTCAAGCGCGGCGACCCGCTCCTGAAGCTGCGCGTCAAGGGCAAGTCGCTGGTCGTCCCGGCGCCCACCTCGGGCGAGGTGGTGGCGGTGAACGACCACGTCGCGGCGCAGCCCTGGACGGTCAGCCGCGACCCCTACGGCGTGGGGTGGGTCGTGGCGCTGTGGACCCGGGACCACCACGAGGCCATCAAGCCCCTGCGCATCGGCACGGCAGCCGCCGCGTACCTGCGTGCCGAGTTGCAGCGCCTGGCGGACTTCCTCACCCCGGCAGGCACCCCGGCCACCGTTCCGCTGCTCGCCGACGGCGGCGTGCCGCGCCGGGGCGTGGTTGCGGCGGTCGACGAGAGGCAGTGGGCGGCCTTCCAGAAGCAGTTCCTGAGCCCATCGCCCGAGGAGTCGTGAGCCATGGCACGCCGAGCCATTCTGGTTGACGTCACCAAGTGCATCGGCTGCGGATCGTGCGTCGAGGCGTGCCAGAAGGCGAACCAGCAGCCCGCCCACGAGGCGCGCGGCCTGGACGACCAGACCTACACCTACCTGATGGACCGCGGCAACGACACCTACGTCCGGCGGCTGTGCATGCACTGCGAGGAGCCGAGCTGCGCGTCGGCCTGCCCGGTCGCGGCGATGCACAAGACGCCCGAGGGCCCGGTGGTCTACGACGCCAGCAAGTGCCTCGGGTGCCGCTACTGCCTCCTCGCCTGCCCGTTCGGCGTCCCCACCTACGAGTGGCACTCCGCGATGCCGCGGGTGCAGAAGTGCCAAATGTGCTACGGGCGCGGCGACAAGGGCCCCGCGTGCGCCGAGGCGTGCCCCGCGGGCGCCACGATCACGGGCGAGCGCGACGCGCTGATCGCCGAGGCACGCACGCGCGTCGCCAACGACCCGAAGACGTACTTCCAGCGCGTCTACGGGTTGACCGAGGCCGGTGGGACCGACGTGCTGTTCATCGGCCCCAAGGACCCGGTGGCGCTCGGGCTGCCGGGGGTGAAGAGCACCACGCCGATGCCCGACCTCACCTGGCAGGCGCTCAAGCACGTGCCGGACGTCGTGATGTTCGGAGGAGTCTTCCTCGGCGGGTTGTTCTGGCTCACCAAGCGCAAGGAAGAGGTGGCCCGCGCCGAGCAGGAGGAGAAGGGGGAGCATCATGGTTAGAGAGCGGTTGTCCTCGCTGCGCCTCGGGTTCTGGTCGGTCCTCGCCGGCGTGCTGCTCGCCACCCTCGCGGTCCTGACCTACGTCCGCTTCACCCAGGGGCTGGGGTCGGTCACGCACCTGTCGGACAGCTTCCCCTGGGGCCTGTGGATAGGCTTCGACCTGCTCTGCGGCGTCGGCCTGGCGGCCGGCGGGTTCGCCGTCACCGCCACCGTGCACGTCCTCCACCTCAAGGACTTCAAACCGATCCTCCGCCCGACCGTGCTCACCGCGTTCCTGGGCTACCTGCTGGTGATCACGGCCCTGCTCTTCGACCTCGGCCGCCCGTGGAACATCTGGCACCCGATCATCATGTGGAACCCCCACTCGGTGATGTTCGAGGTCGGCTGGTGCGTGATGCTTTACACGACCGTGCTGTCGCTCGAGTTCGCGCCGGTCGTGCTCGAGCGCTTCAGGCTCGACTGGCTGCTCAGGTTGCTCAAGCCGGTGACGCCGGTCCTGGTGATCCTCGGCGTGATCCTCTCCACCCTGCACCAGTCGTCGCTCGGCAGCCTGTTCCTGATCGTGCCCGAGAAGATGCACCCGCTCTGGTACACGCCGATGCTGCCGGTGCTGTTCTTCGTCTCGGCGCTGGCGGCCGGGATCGGGATGACGGTGGTGGAGTCGTGGTTCTCGCGGCGGGTCTTCCGCAAGCCGATCGAGACCCACCTGCTCTCGCGCATGTCGCGGGTCTCGGTCCTAATCCTCGCCCTCTACCTGGTGCTGCGGCTGCGCGACCTCGCCTCCCGCGACGCGCTGGCGACGATCTTCCCGCTCACCCCGCTCTCCATGATGTTCCTCGCCGAGATCGGCATCGGCGTCGTCATCCCGATGGTGCTGCTGGCGTTCGCGCGCTTCCGGGAGTCGCCGAAGCGGCTCGCCGTCACCCAGGGCATGGTCGTCCTCGGCTTCATCTTCCACCGCCTCAACGTCTCGGTCACCTCCGTGCAGGCGGTGACCGGCGCGAAGTACGTGCCGGCGATCCCCGAGTTCCTCATCTCCGCGGCCCTCGTCGCCCTCGGCCTGTCGATCTTCGTCTTCGCCTGCAGGTACCTGCCGGTCTTCCCGGAGGGAGCCATGGTCAAGGAGGAGAGCAAGCTGCACCCCGCCGGCGCGCCGGTTCCGGCGGCGCTGCGCCGGGAGGGGGTCGCAGGCGCTTTTGACCGGCCGTAGAAGAGAAGGTACCGTTGGCGTGGGCTGAACGGAGGAAACCCACTGCCATGTGGCGTTGGCGGTCCAACTCGCTGACATTCCGCCTCACCGGTACCCTGATCGTAGCGTTGGTGCTCCTGCTGGCCCTCATTGCCGTCGTGCAGGTGGGCCTGCAGGAGCGCTACGCGCGTGAGGCCGCCCGCATCAACGGCCTCGCGATGTCTGAGACCCTGTACAGCGCCCTCCACACCGCCATGCTCAACAACGACCGCGAGGGCCTCCACGCGTCGGTGCGCACGATCAGCGAGCACGACCCCGGGGTCCGCGTCCGCATCTTCAACAAGGAGGGCGAGATCGTCTTCTCCTCCGACAACCGGGAGGTGGGGACGCGGCTCGACCCGCGCTCGGAAGCGTGCTTCAAGTGCCACCAGGCCGACCGGCCGATCGGCAAGCTCCCGCCCGGCGACCGGACCCGCTCCTTCACCCTGGCCGGGGTGCCCGCGCTGGGGGTGATCCGCCCGATCGAGAACGAGCCCTCGTGCACCAACGCCAGCTGCCACGCCCACCGCGCCGACAAGCAGCTCCTCGGGGTGCTCGACGTCACGCTCCTGCTGACCCGCCTCGAGGCCGCGCGGAGGCAGACGACGCTACTGGCGATCGGCTCAACCGGCGGGGTCCTCGTGCTGGTGGTGGCGGTGGTGCTGTTCGTGGTGCGCAACTCGGTGCACCGGCCGATCCGCGCGCTGTCCCGCACGCTGGCCGCCCTCGGCACCGGTGACTACTCGGCGCGCTACGAGAACGGCGAGATCTCGGAGTTCGCCTACCTCGGGAGGTCCGTGAACAAGATGGCCCAGGACCTCGAGCGCGCCAACGCGGAGCTGGTCGACTGGGCGCAGACGCTCGAGAGGCGGGTGGACGAGAAGACCGCGGAGCTGCGCCAGGCGCAGGACCAGATGACGAGAGTGGAGCGCATGGCGTCGCTCGGCAAGCTGGCCGCGGTGGTCGCGCACGAGATCAACAACCCGCTGGCAAGCGTCGTGACCTACTCCAAGGTCCTCCTGCGGCGGTTCACAGGCCGGCCGGCGGCGAGCGAGGAGGCTCACGACTCCCTGAACATCCTCGAGGCGATCGCGAGCGAGTCGGCGCGGTGCGGCGAGATCGTCTCCAACCTGCTACTCTTCGCCCGTCGCACCGGCTCCCACATCGAGCCCACCGACGTCAACCAGCTGGTCAACCGGTCGCTCTTCCTGATCAAGCACAAGATGGACCTCGCGCAGGTGAAGGGGGAGCTCGACCTCTCCCCCGAGCTGCCCCAGATCATGTGCGACCCCTCGCAGATCGAGCAGGCGCTGCTCGCCCTGTGCATCAATGCCGTCGAGGCGATGCCCAACGGCGGCACGCTGACGGTGCGGACCGCACCGCGGCCGGACGGCGGGATCGAGCTGACCGTGCAGGACACCGGCGTCGGCATCTCGGAGGAGGTGAGGGCGCACATCTTCGAGCCGTTCTTCACGACCAAGGGTGAGGGCGAGGGGAAGGGGCTCGGGCTCGGCCTCGCGGTTGTCTACGGCATCGTGCAGCGACACAATGGGGCGATCGACGTGGCCAGCGCGCCCGGGCAGGGAACCCGCTTCACCCTCACCCTGCCGCCGGCGCCCGCGCGGGCCGGGGGTGAGTCCTGATGATGACGAGCGCAGTGCGAATCCTCGTGGTGGACGACGAGCAGCACGTCCGCAACTCCCTCGCAACCTGGTTCCGCGAGGAGGGGTACGACGTGAGCGTCGCCGCCGGCGGCAAGGACGCCCTCGCCATCCTGACCCGCGAGGGCACCAACATCCTGCTCGTGGACATCAAGATGCCGGGGATGGACGGGCTCGAGCTGCAGCGCAAGGTGCGCGAGCTGGCCCCCGACGCCACCATCATCATCATGACCGCCTACGCCTCCGTGGAGACCGCGGTGCAGGCCCTCAAGGAGGGGGCGTACGACTACATCGTCAAGCCGTTCGACCCGGAGGCCGTGTCGCGCCTCGTCCGCAAGGCGGCCGAGCGCTACTCGCTGATGGCGGAGAACCGCGCCCTGCGCGAGCGCCTCGCCGGGGCGCTGCCCACGCTCGTCACGTCGGGCTCCCCGGCGATGACCAGGGCCCTCGAGCTCGTGGACCAAGTCGCGCCCACCGACACCAGCGTGCTGATCACCGGCGAGTCCGGCACCGGCAAGGAGCTTGTCGCCCACCTGATCCACGCCCGGAGCAACCGTCGCTTCGGTCCGTTCGTGGTCGAGAACTGCGGGGCGTTGGCCGAGGGGCTGCTGGAGAGCGAGCTGTTCGGGCACGAGCGCGGGGCTTTCACCGGCGCCGTGGCCCGGCGTCGCGGGAAGATCGAGCTGGCCGACGAGGGCACGCTCTTCCTCGACGAGATCGGCGACGTGCCCGCCAAGGTCCAGGTGGACCTGCTGCGGGTCCTCCAGGACCGCCAGCTCACCCGCGTCGGTGCCAACGCTCCGACCCCGGTGAACTTCCGCCTCGTCACCGCCACCCACCGCGACCTCGAGGCCGAGGTGGCGGCGGGACGCTTCCGCGAGGACTTCTACTTCCGGATCAACGTCTTCATGATCCAGCTGCCCCCCCTGCGCGAGAGGGCCGAGGACATCCCCGCCCTGGCCGAGCACTTCCTCCGCCAGTTCGCCACGCAAATGAACCGCCGCATCTCGGGGTTCACGCCGGAGGCGATGGCCGCGCTGATGGCGTACCCGTGGCCGGGAAACGTCCGCGAGCTGCAGAACGCCATCGAGCGGGCGATCGTCATGTGTCGGGGCGACCGCATCGAAATCGGCCACTTCCCGTTTGCCGTCGCGCCGGCGGCCGCCGACGTGTCGCTGGCGGGGGTCGAGGCGGCGCACATCCGCCAGGTGCTCGCGGCGGCGTCCTACAACGTGGCGCAGGCGGCCCGCGCTCTCGACATCGACCGCGTCACGCTCTACAACAAGATGAAGAAGTACGGCATCGAGAGGCCGTGAAGGTCAGGCTCCTGGCGCTGGGAGACGTCCCACCCAGGCTCACCGAAGCGGTCCTCGCTGGGCTGCCGCGGCCGTTTGCCGGCGGCGAGGTCGCCAGGCTGCCCGTGGCCCTCGACAGCTGCTACGACCGCCAGCGCGCGCAGGTGGACGCAGCGTGCCTGATCGAGCAGATCCCCGCGCCGGAGGAGGGGTGGCACGTCATGGGGCTCACAGGCGTGGACCTCTTCATGCCGGCCCTGACGTACGTCTTCGGCATCTCGCACCTCGGCGGGCGGCGCGGCATCGTCTCGTGGTTCAGGCTCCGTTTCGAGCCGGACGAACCCGATTCCGCCGCGCTGTTCGTTCGCAGGGTCACCACCGAGGTCGTCCACGAGCTCGGGCACGGCGAGGGCCTGGTCCACTGCGTGGTCCCCGACTGCGCGATGCACCGCTCGCTGTGGCCCGAGGCGGTGGATCTCAAGAGGCCGGAGTATTGTCCGGCCTGCCTCGCCACCCTGACCTCCTCATAGGAACGCCGCCGGCATCGGACCTCTCATCCCACCGCAGCCGGGTTGCGCTCGCCTCGTCGGAGCCGGGTACGGCACTTTGCAGCCGAGTCAGCGCCGGCGACGCCTCGGGGCAGCGGCGACCTCCTTCGGACACGACCGTTTGGTGAGGAGGGTCATCGGTTTGCGGTTAGCCGTGCCGGGCCTCCTCGCCCCTGCCCGGCTTCAACGCAAGCAAAATGTCGCACCCGGCTCCGAGCGCGGCTACACTCGATTCGCCGTTGCCGTGCCCGAGCGGCGCGGTTACGCGCGCTTCGCCAAGGCCCTGACTTTGTTGTGCAGTTCCCTGCGCCCTGAGCCCTGTGCCCTGACCCCTGTCATGGCGGCGGCGCGGGCTATTTCTGGCTTCCGAAGCGCTTGAGGATCTCGGCGACCAGGTCGGTGGTGGCGTGGTCCTTGGGGTCGCCGCAGATCAGCGTCTCGCCGCCCCACTCGGCGACGACGTCGCGCTCGGGTACGGTCTCCACGGTGTAGTCGGTGCCCTTGGCGTGGACGCGCGGCTTGAGCGCCCTCAGGACTTCCGACACGGTCGGCTCGTCGAAGAGCACGATGAAGTCCACGCAGTCGAGGTGGGCGAGGATCTCGGCGCGCTCGTCCTCGGGCACGATCGGCCGCTGCGGTCCCTTGCTCGTGCGCACCGAGAGGTCGGAGTTGAGCGCCACGAACAGCACGTCGCCGGCCGCCCGCGCCGCCGCCAGGTAGCGGACGTGGCCGACGTGCAGCATGTCGAAGCCGCCGTTGGCGACCACGACGCGCCTGCCGGCCGACCGCATCCCCTCCGCGAGGACCTTCGCCTCGGCGAGCGAGATTCGCTTGGAGCGCGCCTCGATGTTCACCGGGCCCCCGCATGGTTCGCGGGCGGGTGGAGGCACCGGCCACTGGCCACCGACCACCGGCCACGCCCCTTCTTTTCAGTCATTGAGGAACGTCGCCTGGTCGATGGCGCGGTGCAGCTCGTCGCGGGAGAGCGTCGCCGTGCCCAGCTTGGTCACCACCACGCCGCCCGCGAGGTTGGCGATCGCCGCCGCGTCGCACGGCTCGGCGCCGGCGGCGAGCGCGAGCGTGAGCGTTGCGAGGACGGTGTCACCGGCGCCGGTGACGTCCGCGACCTGGTCGGTTCCGAACACCGGGAGGTGAAGGGCCGGCCCGTCGCCGGTCACCAGCGTGAGCCCGTCGCTGCCCCGCGTCGCGGCGACGAACCGCGCGCCCAGGCGCCGGCGCAGCGCCTCGGCGGCGGCGGCCACTCCCTCGTCGCTCTCCGGCACCTCGCCGGCAGCTGCCGCCAGCTCCTCGAGGTTGGGCGTCGCCCCGTCCACCGGGCCCAGCGCCTCGAGGGCGAACCGCGAGTCGGCCACGATCGGCGCTCCCTTCGGCAGCGCCGTCCGCAGGCGAGCCACGCCGTCCGCCGAGACCAGACCGTAACCGTAGTCGGACACCGCGGCGCCGTGGGCCGTCGGCGCAACCTCGGCGAGGCGCCCGAACAGCCGCTCGCGCCAGCTGTCGTGGTTTGGAAGGTGGTCCTCGACGTCGTAGCGGGCCACCTGGTGCTTGAGCGACGCCACGCCTCCCGCGAGAACCCGCACCTTGGTCACGGTGCGGAACCCCGAGAGGACCGCGATCCCCGAGGTGTCCACACCGAGCGTCGCCAGCGCCCGGCGCAGGCTCTCCCCCGCCTCGTCGTCGCCGACCACCCCGGCCGGCAGCACCGTCGCGCCGAGTGCAGCCAGGTTGGCGAGCGCGTTCGCCCCGCCCCCCGGAAGGTCGCGCTGGCCCTCGAAGCGCAGGATGATCACCGGCGCCTCGCGCGAGATGCGCTTCGGGGTGCCGAGGACGAAGCGGTCCAGCACGAGATCGCCGTACAACACCACGCGGCGCGAGGGGAACTGTTCCACCAGCTCGTGGAGGCGGGCCCTTGTTCTCACGCGCGCGATTCTAGCGCGTACCCGGGATCTTTCCCCAGCCTCAGCCCCGCCGACAGCCCTCCTTCTGCCTCGGCCGTGCTCAGGACCCACGGCTTCACCAACCAGTAACCGAACGCGCCGGTGAGCCGCCCCGTCCTGGGCGCCACGGGTGGCCATGGCCGCCGGCCGGTCCCCCACGCTTGCAAGAGGGGGCATAATGGTCTCAGCCAGGGGGGGAATCCTGCACATGGGCGGGTCGTCGGGCGTGTTGGCGCCACGCTTGGGTTGTCGCCAAGGCAACAGGGCCGCAGCATGCGGCGACGCATGGCGGCGCGGTGGCGCCCGCGGCAGCGCACGGTCCGATCGGGTGTCCCGGGATCCGAGGCAACGGCGATGACTCGAGCGCCGTTCCGCTCGCTGAGCGTACGAATCACGGCGGGAGTCGTCGCCACCGTGCTCGTCATAAGTTGTGGCTCGTTCCTTTTTCTGAGGTCGTTCTACCGCCGCGAGATGATTGCCTCGCTCGCCGACTCCGCGACCGTCCACGGAAACCTGATCGAGCAGAGCCTGCGCTACGCGATGCGCACCCGATCACCCGCCCTGCTCGCCGAGATGGTACGCAGATTCGGCGAACAAGGGGGGGTCGAGAACGTCGCGATCCTCGACACGAAGGGGGTCATCCGCTTCTCGTCGAATGGGCAGGACCGCGGCCGCACCCTGAGGTCGTTCGGCTCGACATTCGTGAACCCCCCACAGACGGGTGCCGCTGCCGCCGGGAACACACTGATCTTCACGACCGGCGACGGCCGACCCGTGTTCCGCAACGTCTCCCCGATCCTCAACACCAGCGAGTGTTTCGGTTGTCATTCGAGCCACGACCGGGTGAACGGGGCCCTGGTCGTCGACTACTCGATGGCCGGGATCCAGTCGAGCCTTGCAGTCGCAACGCGGAAGATTTGGCTTACGGCGCTCGCCCTGGCGCTCGCGACGACGGTCGTGATCGTCGGGCTCATGCGGCGGCTCGTGGTGAACCGCCTGTCCACCCTCGTCCAGGCCGTCGACTCGGCCAAGGCCGGGCGCGTCGACGCGTTGGTCAGGGTATCGGGCGCCGACGAGATCACCCGGCTCGGCGAGCACCTCGACAGCATGACCCTGAGCCTCAGCCGGTCTCTGAGCGACTTGGGCGAGCGCGAGGCGTTTCTCGACGCCATCATCAACTCGGCCGACGACGGGATCGTGGTCATCGACGAACACATGCGCGTGGTCACCGCGAACCGGGCGTTCGCGCGGATGCTGGGCACACCCCTTGCGCAGGTTCCCGGACAGCCGTGCAAGTGCGTCGCTTCATGCACGGGCGGCGACCCCGAGGGATGCCCGGCAAGCTCGACGTTCAAGACCGGGCAGGTCGCGCGAAGGGTCCGTACCGTCGCCGCCCCCGATGCCACAGCGCGCTACTACGAGATTTCGAGCTCACCTGTCTGTAGAGAAGGCGCGACGAAACAGGTCATCGAGGTCTGGCGCGATATTACCGCGCGACGCGAGATCGAAGCCCAGCTCGCCAATTCCGACCGTCTCGCGTCGCTGGGGCTCCTGGCCGCCGGACTGTCGCACGAGATCAACAACCCGTTGGCGTCGATCACGACCTGTCTGGACGGTTTGAGCCGGCGCAAGAATGACGGTGGGCTGGCGCCCGCCGAACTGGCGGATTACCTGGCTCTCATGAAAGGAGAGGTGTCGCGGTGCAGCACCCTTCTCGAGCGCTTCAAGGTGCTCGGACGCCCTTCGCAACCGATGTCGCAGATCGTCGACCTCGCGGCGGTGATTCGCGACACGGTAGCGCTCGTGCACTACATGGCGGAGGAGCGGCGCGTGGAAATCAGGGTGCGAGCTGCGGCAAACCTTCATCCGGTCATTGCCGACGAGCAGCAGATCCGCCAGGTCTTCCTGAACCTCGCGCTGAACGCGATCCAGGCCGTCGAGGGGCCCGGCTGGTTGCACATCTCCACCAGGCCGGGGAACGGTGCCACCGTCGCGGTCGAGGTCGCCGACTCCGGTCGCGGCATCGCGCCGGCTCAGCTTCCGCGCATCTTCGAGCCGTTCTACTCCTCCCGGCCAGACGGCCGGGGCAGCGGCCTCGGCCTGTTCATCGCGAAGGTCGTCGTAGAGCAATCCGGGGGCTCTATTGAGGTGAGCAGCTCGCCGGGCGAACCGACGCGATTCACCGTCGTCCTTCCCGCCGCCTCGGCCGCCGCTGAAGGAGCAGCGGGATGAAGGCACGATTGCCGTCGGTGTTGGTGGTTGACGATGACGATGTCTTCAGAGGCGTGCTGGTCCGCGAGCTTCGCGCATCCGGTTTCCACGTCGAGGCGCTCTCGCGCGGCGAGGATGTGGAGGCGTCCCTGCTCACCGACACGTATGACGTCGTGGTCCTGGATCTAAAGATGCCCGGTATGAACGGCATTGCCACCCTCGGAAGGATCAAGAGCGTGCGCCCCCTGGTCGAGGTGGTCGTCCTCACCGGGCACGGGTCGGTGGAGACCGCGGTCGAGGCGCTCAAGCTCGGCGGCTTCGACTTCCTCTCCAAACCGTGCGACCTCGACCACCTCGAAGCTGTAATTCGCCGGGCGGCGCAGACGCGCGCGATGCGCGCCGCCAACGAGGCGTTAAGCCTTGACTTGAGTCGGCGCGCTGGCGGCGGCGAGCTTATCGGTGTGTCCGATGCCATCGGCGAAGTCAGGTCGCTGATCGAGAAGGTCGCCTCCACCAACTCGACGGTGCTCATCTGCGGTGAGACCGGAACCGGGAAGGAAGTGGTCGCCCGGGCGATCCATCGCATGAGCGCCCGAAGGGATGGACCGTTCGTGGTGGTCGACAGCGCCGCGACGGAGGTGAACATCGCGCTTTCGGAGCTGTTCGGTCACGAGCGCGGGGCATTCACAGGGGCGACCCAGCGAAGGCACGGCCGGTTCGAGCTGGCGGACTCGGGGACCATCCTCATCGATGAGATCGGCGATGCGCCCCTGCCGCTGCAGACCGCCCTGCTGCGGGTGCTTGAGACAGGCACATTCTTCCGCGTCGGTGGGGAGAAACCGGTCCGCGTCGACGTCCGGATTCTTGCCTCGACACACCACGACCTCGGCGCCTCCGTAGCGGAAAAGCATTTCCGCGAGGACCTGTTCTACCGCCTCGCCGTGTTCACACTCGCGATCCCGCCGCTGCGCAACCGCGCCGAGGATATCCCTCACCTGGTCGCGCACTTCCTCGCTCGTATGGGCCCGCCAGCACCGCCAGCGGTGGAGCCGGAGGCGATGGCCATGCTCATGGGCTACCGGTGGCCGGGTAACGTGCGGGAGTTGCGCAACGTGATCGAGCGCGCCCTCATCCTGGCTCAAGGCGGCACGATCGCGGCCGAGCACCTCGCCACCCATCTCGTTCAGGGACCCGAGCTGGAGGCGGGCCAGCCCGGCCGGCTGCCGGCCGCACTCCACGAGTTGGAGGCGCAGCACCTACGAAGCTTCCTCGAGCGGTTCGGTGGCCACCGCGGTCGGGTCGCCGCGGCGCTCGGCATCAGCGAGCGCACCCTCTACCGCAAGCTCCGTGACCTGAAGCGCACTCGGCCCTGACAAGGACTGCCACGGCCTCTGACACGTTTGTCAGTGGGCCAAGGTCAGAGTCTTCCGGCCTGATCCCCCGGCGGCGCTGGATCTTGCTGCCAGGCGTGGCAGGTCCACCCTCTGACCGGCTTCCCGTCCTGGATTAGCAACGCGTTGGTGCACATATCGTTACGCTGCCGACTCCGGTGCGGCACGGGCCTTGCTTGGGCATCCTGCAGCAGCGGGACCTGCAAAGGTATATCGGCTTGGGGGCTCAAACGAATCCGAGTGACGCACGACATGAGCAGAAGCACCCGTCACCGGGGCGGCGGAGGCACTGCGCCTGGAAAGGGGGGGGGATCGAGACGCTGTCGCAGGCCATGCCCTGCACGGGAATCGGCCATCAGCTTCTTGCAGCGGTCCAGCACGAAAGGAAAGGAGAAGGACGAATGTCACGCAGAGCCACCACCACAGTGAACGTACTGCTGTTCCTCGGCGCGTTTGCCGCCCTGGCGCACGCGCAGCACTTCTCGGATTGGTCGGCGCCCGTCAATCTCGGGCCCACGGTGAATACGGCCTGGAATGAGTCGATGGAGTTCGTCACCAAGAACGGCAAGAGCCTCTATTTCGTGTCCAACAGGCCCGGCGGCCTCGGCGGAGGGGACATCTGGGTTTCGCAGCGCGCGAGCACGCATGATGCATGGGGCACGCCGGTCAATCTGGGCCCGACCATCAACTCCACGGCACAGGAGCACTGCCCAATTGTCACCCCGGACGGGCATGCCCTGATCTTCGGCAGCGACCGCGCCGGCGGGTCGGGCAAGGTGGACTTCTACATCTCATTCCGTCACGACACGGATGACGACTTCGCGTGGGGGCCGCCGCAGAACATCGCGGCGATCAATAGCGCCTCCGACGAGATGGGACCATCAGTATTCGAGAACGACGACGAGGACGGTGACACCCTCACCTTGTACTTCCAGTCGAACCGACCCGGCGGCCCGGGCGGATACGACATCTACCAGAGCACGATCGGCGAGGACTGGGCGTTCTCCGCGCCGACCCTCGTCGCGGAGCTGAGCGGACCGGCCGATGACTATCAACCGGCAGTGCGGAAGGACGGCCGTGAATTGTTCCTCACTTCAACCCGGCCTGGCGGGTTTGGTGGGGCCGATCTGTGGGTCTCGACACGGGAGAACACTGACGACCCGTGGTCCACACCAGTCAACCTCGGACCGGTCGTCAACAGCACCTCTGGCGATCTTCGCGCCGCGCTTTCGTGGAACGCCACGACGCTGATCTTCTACTCGGGACGGCCGGGGGGCTTCGGCGGGACCGACCTTTGGGAGACGACCCGCACCAAGCTCCACGGACAGGAGTAGTGACGGCTGAGCAAGCGCAGAAGTGAATGGTTACGGCATGCTCTACGGGGCCCTGGCGTTCTCGCCAGGGCCTCTCGTTGACGCACGCTTCGGCTGCGTGGCGCAGCCAGGCGGCGCTCGCGTGCCCGTCACCGTGCCCGGACTCAGGTTCTCCCTGATCCCAAGCGTGATGGCCGACTGACCGGCTTCTTCCGTCTCAGGGTTGCGAACCCGCGAGGACCGGGGCGAGCAGCTCCTCGAAGCTGCCGAGGACCGGCACCGCCTCCACCTCGAGCCACGCCACCCGGCCGGCGAGGTCGGAGGGCAGCTTGACGACGTCCTTGGCGGTCGTCACCACCAGCGCGTGACTGCTCCCAGCGTCCGCGAGAACCTTCTCGACCTCGCGGCGGGAGTAGCGGTGATGGTCGGAGAAGAAGCGCAGGTCCACCACGTCGGCGCCAATGTCGCCAAGCGTGTGCACCAGCCCCTCGGGCGCGGCGATGCCCGCCATCGCCACGACCTTCTGCCCGCGCAGCGCCTCCGGCGGCTGGCGCTCGCCGGCGCGGTGCACGCCTCTCGCCTCGAGCTTCGTAGCGACGAACGTCGCGGACGGCGCGTACGCCCCGAGCACAGCCATCGCCGCGAGCGCCTCGGTGCGGTCGGTGGCGCGGGAGAGCACGATCGCATCGGCGCGGGCGAGGGCGTTGGGGTGCTCGCGCCGGGGGCGCGAGGCGCAGAACGGGTCGCCCGCCTCGACCGTCACGATGTCGAGGTCGCGTGCGAGACGCCAGTGCTGGAACCCGTCGTCGAGGAGCAGGTGGGTGGCCCCGGCCTCGCGCACGGCCGTGGCGGCGCCGCGCACGCGATCGGGGTCCACGACGATGGCTACCTCAGGGAGGGCGCGGGCGAGCAGCGCCGGCTCGTCGCCCGCCTTCTCCCATGCGGGCTCGCGCCCCGGGGAGATCACCACCGGTCGCGACGCCTTCCTGCCGTAGCCGCGGGTGAGGATGGCGGGGCGCGCTCCCGCGGCGAGGAGCGTGCGGGCGAGCGCCGCCACCAGGGGCGTCTTGCCGGTCCCCCCGAAGGCGATGTTGCCGACCGAGACCACCGGCACCGCCGCGCGGTGCGTCCTCCGGAGGCCCAACCGGTAGGCGCCGTGCGCCACCGCGTTGACGGTCTCCATGAAGTCGGCGAAGCCGAGCAGCCAGATCGGCCAGCGTTTCATCGCAGGAAAGGCTCCAGGGCGTCCACGGTGCGCGCGGTCGCACCCGCGTTCTTCTCGAGGAGGCGCAGGCCGGCGTTGCCCGCCGCGCGGGCGCGGGCCGGGTCGGCGAGCCACTCCGTCAGCGCCTCCGCGAGCTCCTGCGACGAGCGGACGATCCGCGCGCCGCCCGCGGCGACGAAGCTCTGGTAGACGGCGGCGAAGTTCCGGACGTGGGGCCCGGAGAGCACCGGCACGCCGAAGCGGGCCGGCTCGATGGGGTTGTGGCCCCCGGTGGGTACCAGCGAGCCGCCGATGTAGGCGACGTCGGCGAGCTGGAAGAGCGCCGCCAGCTCCCCCACCGTATCGAGCACCACGGCGGCGCACGGCGCGGGCGCTTCCGCGAAGAGCGTGCGGCGGACCGCGGGGAGCCCGGCCGCGCTCGCCAACTGGAGAACGTCCGAGGCGCGCTCCGGGTGGCGCGGCGCGAGGAGCAGGAACGGGCGGCGCCCCTCCGGAAGGCGCAGGACCGCCTCGATCACCAGATTCTCCTCGCCCGCCATCGTCGAGCCGGCGACCAGCACCGGCCGCCCCGCGGCGAGCCGGCGCAGCTCGTCGAGCACGCGTGGCGGGGCGCCCGGCGGCGATGCGTCGAACTTGACGTTGCCGGTCACCCGCACCCGCTCCCCAGGGACGCCGATCGTGGCGAGACGCGCCGCGTCCTGCTCCGTCTGGGCGAGGGCCACCGAAATCGGCCGCAGGAGCGGGCGGAGGAGCGAGCGGATCGCCCGGTAGCCCGCGAACGAGCGGTCCGACACCCGGGCGTTGACGAGCGCCACCGGGATCCCACCCGAGCCGCACGCCGCGAGCAGCTCCGGCCACAGCTCGGTCTCGACCAGCACCACCAGGCGCGGCGCCGCGGCGCGCATCAGCCTGCGCACCGGGCCGGGCAGGTCCACCGGGAAGGGCAGGGTCACGTCGGCGAGCTGCGCTCCGCTCGCCATCGCGAGGCCTGTGGAGGTGGTCGCCGAGAGTACCGTCGGCACGGCGGGGTGACGGCGTTTGAGCTCGGCCAGCAGGGGACGCGCCACGGCCACCTCGCCGACCGATACGGCCTGCACCCACACCCCTCCCGAGGGGATCTCGGGGAGCCGCCGCCCCAGGCGCTGCACCCACGGCGGCCGCCTCTTGCCGCGCCGGCGGTCGGCGACGAGCAGGAACGGCGCGAGCAGGGGCAGCGAGACCGCCATCAGGCCCCGGTACAGCCAGAGCGAGGGGGACGCCATCCCGGGG
>Ga0316628_100001442_pt1 | contig 16783 bp, 13 predicted proteins | sample OWC_Aug_M2_C1_D5_FD_207648 | JGI IMG/M metagenome (GOLD analysis project Ga0316628, IMG submission 207648) | Wetland soil microbial communities from Old Woman Creek delta, Ohio, United States - OWC_Aug_M2_C1_D5_C | ecosystem: Environmental > Terrestrial > Soil > Wetlands | place: USA: Ohio... | reverse complement strand
CCGATGGGCACGCGCAACAACATGTACCCGCCGGAGATGGTGGCGTCCACGCTCCGGCGGCTGCGCCCGACCATACTGGGCGCGGCCGCCACGGACGCCTACTCCTATGCCAACATCCTCTTGGACCAGGGCGTGGACCCCAAATCGCTCGGCGTCCGTCTCGTCGTCTCGGGCGCCGAGCCGTGCGCCCCCGCCCGCGCCGAGGCCCTGGGCAAGGTGTGGGGCGCCAGGGTGCTGTCGCTGCTGGGCCAGAACGAGATAGGGTTCCCGGGCATCCCCTGCGAGCTCAACCAGATGCACGTGCCCCTGTTCATGATGTACACCGAGCTCGTCCACAAGGACGGCTCGCCGGCGGCGCCCGGCGAGCGGGCGCAGACCATCGTCACCCCCACGTTCAAGCGCGCGCAGCCCCTGCTCAGGTACGTCACGGGCGACACGGTCGTGTGGCGCACCGAGACTTGCGAGTGCGGCCTCCCGCTGCCACGCATGGAGATCCTCGGCCGGTCGCACACCACCATCCCGCTCGCGGGCGGCCCCATCTTCCCCATCGAGCTGGAGGAGGCGCTATACAGGGCAGCCCCGCTCACCGGGGTCTGGTACCAGATACGGGTGCGCGCCGACGACGTGCTGGTGCGCGCCGAGCACCGGGACGAGGAGGACTGGCCCGCGCTGGCCACCAGCATCGAGAAGGAGCTGGGCCGCGTCTGCGGCAGGACGGCCCGCGCCGAGATGGTCCCCCCGGGCGCGCTCTACGACTACAGGTCCATCCGCTCCGGCAAGCCCCTCTCGCGCATCGTCGACGAGGTCCGGGGCACCTCCGAGGTCATCGAGGGGATGTGATGGAGGCGATGTCATGAACGACGGGGCGGCAGACGGCAAGGATGGCGGCGCGCCATCGGGCGCCGACGAGTCCGCCAGCATCGACTGGCACCGCGTCGAGCCGCGCACGGCGCGCGCCCGCGCCGCCTTCGGCGCGCTGCGGCTCGCCCGCCCCGCCCAGCTCATATGGCTGGACGTCTGCCTGTCGCTTGCCATCTTCGTGGGTGTCTCCGGGCACATGCCGGGTTTGCACTACATGTGGTTCGTCCTGGCGGCCGTGCTCGCGGACGCGGGCGCGTGCACGCTCAACGACATCGGCGACCTCGCCTCCGACCGCGTCTCGACCGAGTCGAACCGCTCCGGGCGGCCCCTCGTGCGGGGCCACGTCTGCCGCCGCGCCGCGTGGGCGCAGGGCGTCCTGCTCTCCGCGGCGGGCCTGGCCATCGCGGCCTGGCTCAGCCCCTACATCCTCGCGTGCGCCGTCGCGCTCGTCGTCATATCCTACCAGTACTCCTTCGCGCCGCTGCGCATGAACGCGCGGCCCTACCTGCCGCAGGTGTTCTGGTTCACGTTCGGCATCCTGTACCTGCTGGCGGTGTGCTCCTACGTCGTGCGCTACGACGCGCTCATGGACGGCCTCCTCCTCCGCGCGGGGGCGTTCATCCTGGGCGTGCAGCTGTTCGCCGCCCTCGGCGAGACGCTCGCCAAGGACCTGCGCGACATCGACAACGACCGCCTCGCCGGCAAGTTCACCACCTCAGTCCTGCTCGGGCCGGTCAGGGCGGCCCGGTACGCGCTTTTCATGTCCTTCGCGGGCCTCGGGGTGTGGCTCTTCGCCGTCATCGTGCTCTACGGCAACTGGGGGCTGGTCGCGCTCGCGATGCTCGCGACCGCCGTCGTGTGGTCCATCGTCTGCTTCCGCCTCGTCGATGACCTGTGCGCCAGGTACACGAAATCCTCCGCGAGGAAGCTGCACCTCGGCTTCATCTCCGTGTTCGCGGTGCAGCTCGTCCTCTCGATGCTGAGCTTCGTGTGAGGTGGCACGATGGTCGTCGAGGGCCGCATGCCGAGGAAGGGCCACGCGCTCGCGCACGGGGCGTTCACCATCATCAACGGCATCGCCACCGGCCAGGGGGGCGCGTGCGGCGTGGGCCTGCGTCTCGTGGCATCGTTCGAGCTCCAGAGCGTCCCCGGTAGGGTCGACTTCCGTGCGGCCGGCGCGGACGCGGCGCTCGATGACCGCCTGGCGCGCGCGTGCGCGCGGCGGCTGCTCACGACCGCTGGCATCGCCGACCGGTGGGGCGCGCGCATCACGACGGCCTCCGAGATCCCCCCCGCGCGGGGCCTCAAGAGCTCCTCCGCGGCCGCCAACGCGATGCTCCTCGCGGGCGCGCACGCGCTTGGCGTCGACATGCCACCGCTCGACGTCGTCCAGATGGGGGTCGACGCGGCCATCGAGGCCGGCGTCACGCTCACCGGGGCCTTCGACGATGCGGTGGCGACCATGTTCGGCGGCGCAGTGCTCACCAACAACATCGGCAGGCGCATCGTCTCGTGGGCCGAGGTCCCCGAGGACCTCGACGTCCTGTTCCTGGTCCCCGAGCGCCGCATCGAGAAGTCCTCGCTGCGCCGGGGCGACTTCGACGTCGCCCGGCAGGCGGTCGCGCGCGCCTTCGCGCTCGCGGCCTCCGGTGACGTCGCGGGGGCGATCACTCTTAACGGCCGCGCATACGCGCCCATCGTCGGCGTGGACCCCACGCCGGCCGAGAGGGCGCTGGCGGCAGGGGCTTGGGCGGCGGGCATGACCGGCACCGGTCCCGCCATCGCGGTGCTCACGACCGCGGAGGCAAGGGAGGATGTGCTCGCCGCCCTGGCCCCATTCCAGGGCCGGGTCCTGAGGACTCGGCCCAACCGCTCACCTGCGTCCGTCATCACCGAGGGGGAGTTCTCGAGACAGGTGGCCGAGATCGCGGGAGGGACACGCCATGGCTGATGCTGCGCTCAAGGGACCGGTCGTCCACAAGTTCGGGGGCTCGTGCCTGTCGAGCCCGGAGCTCACGCTGCGGTGCGCCGACATAATCAAGGAGGCCGTCGCGGACGGCAAGCGCCAGTTCGTCGTCATCAGCGCCCTAAAGGGCCAGACCAACCTGATCCGCGAGATGCTCGCCAAGCTCGTGAAGGGCGAGGACGGGCTCGAGCACTTCATGGAGGAGGTCCGCGCGCGGCACATGCTCATGGCGGAGACGACGATCGTGGACCGCAAGCTGCGCGCGCAGGTCGTCGAGAGCATGGAGACGCTGTCCACGCGGCTCGAGCGGCTGCTGTGGGGCGTGGTCTACACCGAGGAGCTCACGCCGCGCACGGCCGACCAGGCGCTCACGCACGGCGAGCGCATGGCCGCCCACCTGTTCGCGGGCGTGCTGCGCGGCAAGGGCCTCGATGCCGTCGCCCTGGAGGCCGACATGGCGGGCGTCGTCACCGACGGGGTCTACGGGGCCGCGACCGCGAACCTGGAGGCCACCCAGGTGAGCCTGGGCGCCAAGGTCGGGCCCATCCTCGAGCGAAAGGGCGTCCCCGTGCTCACGGGCTTCTTCGGCGCGGACGTGCAGGGCCACACCACGACCTTCGGCCGCAACGGCTCGGACTACTCGGCGGCGGTGGCGGCGCGCGCGCTCAAGTCGCCCCTGCTGGTGCTGTGGAAGGACGTGCCGGGCTTCATGAGCGCCGACCCCAAGGTCGTGAAGGGCGCACGCCTCCTGCCGCTGGTCACCTACGAGGAGGCGGCCGAGCTCGCCTACTTCGGGCTCGAGGTGCTGCACCCGATGACCGTCGAGCCCCTCCTGCCGCTCGGCATCCCCATCCAGATACGCGACCTCATGGACCCCAAGGGCCCTGGCAGCCTCATCTCGGCGCGCAACGGGACCGAGGGGCCGCACATCAAGTCGGTCACGCGGACGACCGGCATCAGCATCATCAAGGTGCACGCGGCCGCGCTCGGCATCAGGCCAAGCTTCCTCGCGGCCGTGGCCAAGACGCTCGCTGACCAGGGCGTGCAGGCCCTCGGCGTGTCCACGTCACAGGCGTGCCTGGGCGTGGTTCTCAGGACCAAGGACGCGGACAAGGCGGTGATGGCGCTGCGGGGCGCGGCCATCCCGGAGCTCGAGCGCATCGACCGCACGGACAGGCTCGCCCTCATCGGCGCGGTGGGCTCGGGCGCGCTACAGGACCAGACGGTCACGACGCGGATGATGTCGGCCCTCGCAGGCATGGGGGGGCCCATCGCGAGCGTGGCCGTGGGCCCGTCGAGCGCGGCCGTCTACTTCGTGGTCGACGAGGGCATCTCGAAGGACGCGGTGCTGCTCGTGCACAGGACGTTCTGCGAGTAATGTAGAGTACGCGCGGGGATAATCCTCATTGCTGTTTCGGCACCTCATTGATTGGGGGAGATGTCTCTGAAGGCCTGTAGATTATCCTACCAATCAGGATGATGGAGACGCCGATGCCTGCCCATAAGATGCTATAGCCGATGCCCGCATTGCGTCCCACAGACTCGATGTAGAGGTCTCCAGGGAAGATGAGGCCGTATAGCCCGATCAGAATCATCAATAATCCAAATAATATATCGATATAGTATCCGAGCGGGCGTTTTCATCGGCAATAATCGTCAGAGGGGGATCCTGCTGGACCGGGCGATGGTCTTATCCCAAGACGGATTTTTGTCTTAATGGACTTCCAACTAGAGGCGGTGACAAACAGCGCAAAGATGATGGATGCTATTAGGACCAAATCAGCAACGCTTACCACGGGAAAGCGATTGCCTTCGTCGGCATTAACCTTTCTGTGCCATGCCGTCACACGTAGTGGTACGCGTGCGCGAGCTCGGCGTTGAGCACCGCGCCGCCCGCCGCTCCCCTCACGAGGTTGTGCACAAGCGCTATGAACCTCAGCCTGTTCCCCTCCACGCGGATGCGCCCCACCGATACCGTCATGCCCGCGGCCCGGCCCCCGCCCGCGTTCGCGTCGAACTTGGGCTGCGGCCGGTCGGGCTCGGTCCTGACCGCGACGGGCCACTGGGGCGCGGTCGGCAGCCCCAGCTGCTGGGGCACGCCCGTGAACTTGCGCAGCGCACGCGCGACCTCCTCCGCCTCGGGCGCCTCCTTCAGCTTTAGCTGCGCCGTGAGCAGGTGGCCGTGGGCGGTGTTGACCCGCACGCAGGTCGCGAACACGTCGAGGGGGGCTTCCACGAGCTCCCGCCCCTGCAGCGGGCCCATGACCTTCTTGGTCTCGGCGCGCAGCTTCTCCTCCTCGTTCTTGATGTAGGGTAGCACGTTGCCGAGGATGGAGATGGCGGCCGGGCCCGGGTAGCCGGCGCCCGAGAGGGCCTGGTAGCTCGAGACGACGACCTCCTCGACGCCCCACTTCTGGAGGGGCGCGAGGGGCACCACTAGGCCCGACGTGGTGCAGTTGGAGTTGCACACGATGAACCCCGAGCCCGAGACCTCGTCGGCGCGGCCGAGCACGCCCAGGTGCGAGGGGTTGACCTCGGGGATGAGGATGGGGACGTTGGGGTCCATGCGGTGGCTGCGCGCGTTCGAGAACACTGCGATGCCCGCCTGGGCGATGCGCGTCTCGAGCGGCCCCGCGTAGTCGGCGGGGATGGAGCTGAACACGGCGCGCACGCCCTCGCGCTCCATCACGGCCGGTTCGGGCGGCGAGAGCGCCATGTCGAGCACCTCCGCGGGCAGGTCCATGTCGCGCGCGGCCGCGGACGCGTCGCGCAGCGTCTTGCCCACGCTCCTCTCGGAGCCGCACAGCATGTCCATCGAGAACCACGGGTGGTCGTGGAGCGCCGCCACGAACCTCGAGCCCACCATGCCGCTCGCGCCCAGCACCGCGCACGGAATCCTGTCCATCCAAGGCCTCCTCTGAGTGCCCTGGGGCCTTGGGCTTGGGTATTTAAGAGACCTTCGGCCAGATTCTCAGGGCGGGGAGGCAGCCAGGCCTAGCCAGGCGCCGGATCTCCCTGGGCGGCCCCGAGCGCGGCCGCCATGGCCTCCAGGGGGGGCTCCCGGCCCGTCCAGAGGCCGAACGCGGCCGCGGCCTGGTGCAGCAGCACCCGCTCGCCGCCCGAGGCGGGCAGCCCGTCCTGCCTCGCGACCCTGACGAGGTCTGTCCCGCCCTCCACGTAGACCAGGTCGAGCACGGCGGATGGCCGCACGGCCTTCATGACAAGGAGGGGGGCGAGGGGGCCGGAAGGTAGATTCCCGTGCATCCCCTGGCTCGTGCACTGCACCAGGAGGTCGACGCCGCCCGCGAGCGCCACCAGGCCCCCCGGCGCGACGGCCTCCACCCTGCTCCCCACCCCATCGGCCAGGGCGGAGAGCTTGCCCGCGTCCCTCCCGGTCACCAGCACCCCCGCGCCCCACTCCGCCAGGCCCACCACCGCGCCCCTGGCCGCCCCGCCCGTTCCCAGCACGAGGGCCGTGCGCCCCGTCCCCCGCGCTCCTATCAGCTCCTCGGCCGCGCGGCGCACGCCGTGCACATCGGTGTTCTCGCCCACGCGGTCGCCGCCGTCGAACACGACGGTGTTGACCGCGCCCGAGAGGCGGGCCGCGTCGCCGAGCTCGTCGACGGATTGCACGGCCTCGACCTTGAGGGGCACCGTGACGTTGCAGCCCGCGGCGCCGGCCGCCTCGAGCTCCTCGAGCGACCCATCGACCGAGCCCAGGGGCGTCCTCAGGGGCACGTAGACGCCCCTCATGTGCGAGGCCCCGAGGGCCGCGTGGTGGATGGTGGGGGACATGGTGTGCCCGACCGGGTCGCCGAGGATTGCGAGGAGGGTCCATCCCCGGCCATGGTCGGCGGGGACGATGGGCGGGGGGGTCACCGCGCCCACGTCCAGCGAGGGCCTCATGCCCGACTGCCGCCACGCGTCCGCGAGGTCCGTGGCCAGCGGGAGGCCCAGCGGGCCCAGCACGCTGCCGGCCGCAGCACCCGCGGCCGGCTCGGCGTAGACCCACTCGGTCTCGGTGAGGGGCGCGAGCAGCCGCCCCAGCCGGCCGAGCCGGCCCGAGGGCAGCAGCACGTGCGGCACGCCCTCCTGGGACAGCGACCGCGACAGCCCCAGCCAGCCGTCGAGCGCGGCGCGGTCGCCGACGTCGAGCACCAGCTTCACCGCGTCCGCGCGCGAATCGGTCGCGGCGCTGCGCGCCGCGTCGAGCGCGTCGGCCGCGCCCTCCCCTTCCCCGAGGTGCCTCGATAGCAGCACCATCGAGCCCGCCGCGCGGGCCTTGGCCGAGAGGGCCCACACAAGCTCCCTCGGGAGCCACGCCTCGAGGTCCACCCAGGCGACGCCCGCGCCCGCGACCGCGTGGAGGAGCAGCTGCCTGCGCTCCTCGTCCGACCCGAGGGCGCCCCCGTCGCGCCGCGCGCGGATCGAGAGCACGCCGAGGTCGCGCAGGTCCACGCCCGCCGCCCTCACCGCGGCGACCGCGGCCTCCACCTCGGCCGATGTGAGGTGCTCGCCGCGTGGCAGCAGGTGGTCGAGCCGGAGCTCCACCATGTCCGCGCCCGCGGCCATCGCCGCCCTCGCGCGCGAGGCCATCGCCTCGGCCGTGGGCGCCGCAACCACCGTGCAGATGCGCGACAATGCCTTCCCGCCGGTCTCCCGATGCGTCGCGGCGCAATTCTAGTTTCCGCAGTACCCACGTCCGCGCATCACGCACGGTCCGTGCCGTGCATCCCATGGCCTTGGTCATCCGGGAGGGTCCTCGAGGGGATGGGTACTCGCATGTTCGCTCGTATTTGTTTAGCATGACAATTGTGTCATGCCTCGCTTGGACGGTCATCCATCGCTGGACGCCATCCTCTCGGGCGCAATACGAGGCACCCTGGCGATGGACATGTAGCCCAACGCCCTGTTCCCGATGTTCATCGCGCCGTTCAGGTCCGCGTTCCATTCGCCGCAGGCGGGACAGACGAACCGGCCTCGGGTCGGCCGGAGCCCGTCCTGCCCGCACACGTGGCACTCACGCGAGCTCCAGGACTCGTCGACGAGGAGGACCGGGACGCCCGCCCAGGCGGATTTGTACCCGATGAGCTGGGAGAGCCGGTCGAACGGCATCGCGTTCACGATGCGGCTCATCCTCCGGCCCCTGCCCCTCTTGTTCTCACGGATGCCTGACAGGTCGCCGATGGCGATGACGGCCCCGAGGGCCCTCGCCCGGTCCACGAGAGCGCGGGAGATGGCGTGCAGCTCGGCGTCCACCCTGCGGTGCTCGGCCGAGCCCATGCGCCTGATGGCGCGGAACGCCTTGCGGTGCCCCATGCCCCTCCTGACCCACGCGTGATGGCGTCTGATGCCGCGGACCCGTCCCCCCATGAACTCCGGCGGGGCCGCGACGCGGCCACCAGGGTCGAGCGTCACCGACGTGGCTATGGTCTTGTCACCGATGTCGATGGCGAGCACGGGCGCGTTGACTGGGATGGGGACGTCGGGGACCTCCCTCTCGACCACGATGTGGAGGAAGAAGGCAGGGCCCTTCTTGACGAGATGGCTCATGCCGAGCTTGACGTCGGGCTCGGCGAGGAGCCGGGAGTGCTCGGGGCAGAGGCGCAGCGGGACGCGGACGCGGCCCTGCGGGGTCGCGATGGATGCGAACCAGGGAGCGAACCGACCGCCAGGGCGGAGGTTCATAGCTCCCTGTCCCAGGATGACCGGGGAGCGGTTGCCTTTGCCGACGCACCATCGGATGTCCCTACAGTAGAACGAGGGGAGGTCGGTGTGCTCCCGCAGGTAGCCATAGTCGCGGGAGAGGCCGAGCGCCCCCTGCCACCCCTTGTGGAGTGAGAGGAGGGCCTCCCGCTTGCGCCGTGTCGGGGAGTGGACCTTCGCGCGCAGGGTCTTGACGAGCTTCACGGTACACTGGATGTGCGGGAGTATATAAGTAGGATAGGGCCGGGGGTGAGTGAAAGTGGGCAGGCCCTGCATGCGTTTCCGGAGGTACCGCATGAGCGGCCATGACAGGCATGAGCCAATGACATGGTATGGCATGCTAACCAAATACGTTCGCTCAAAGGATTAAATAGAGGCAAGTATTCGGTTCGAATAGGAGGAATTGTTTTGGAGCGACACTCCGTCGTGATACTCGCGACAATGGGCATTCTGGCTGGACTGACGATCGTGATAATTCTCGCCTCGGGCACGCAGGCCGTCGACCTTGATGGCCAAGTGACGATGGGGGAGTACGAGCACTCGACCACCTACGACCAGGGCAGGTACGAGCTGCACTGGACCGTGGACGGCGCCACCATCCACCTTGCCATGAGGGCGCAGACCGTCGGATGGGTCGGGTTCGGCCTCAACCCCACCGAGGCGATGAACAACTCCGACATCATCTTCGGCTGGGTCGATTCCATCGGGACCGTCCAGGTCTTCGACGCCTACGCCATCGGGCCCAACGGCCCACACCCGGTCGACACGGACCAGGGCGGGAGCAACGACATCACGGTCTTCAATGGGACCGAGGCGGACGGCTGGACGACCATCGAGCTCCAGCGCCTCGTCAACACGGGCGATGTCAAGGACAAGCCCCTCATCTACTACATACCCGTCATCTGGGCCGTCGGCCCGGACGACACGTTCGAGACCCAGCACATCCGGATGGGCAACGGTGTGTTCCCCGGCATCGGCGAGCTCAAGCCCGTGTCGGTGCCGGCATGGGTGTACGCGGGCGAGCAGGTCGAGGTGACCTACAACCTCACGCTGTGGGGTGCCTACACCTACGACATGGTGACCCACACGGCCGTGCACTGGGACGTCGTGTCCCACGCCGTGCCGCGCGTGTTCAACGACTACCCGTTCGCGTCCAACATACTGCAGGGCGACCCGATGGGCGACTACATGGTCAGCTTCACGGCACCGGCGGCGCCGAGCATGGTCTACATGGTCCTCCACGCCATCATCGGTGGTGGCCACGTCTACAGCACCTACGAGTACTCGCTCGAGGTCCGCGAGGCCCCGCACATCGCCTTCGACACGGCGACGGGCGTCGTCATGGCCGGCCGCAACGCGACCGTCGGCTGGATGGTGCACAACGCCATGGCCAGCGAGGTCACGCACACGGCCGTACACTGGGACACCGTGAGCCACGCCCCCGTCATGGACTTCACCGCCTACCCCAACGCCGCGATGGGCATGATGGGCACGACCGAGGGCGAGTACATGGCCGACTTCGCGGTCCCGTCCGCCCCCGCATCCGTCTACTTCATCGTGCACGCCATCGTCAACGGCAGGCACATCTACAACGAGACGGAGCGCATGATCGCCGTCGTGGCGGTGCCGAGCGTCGTGCCCGTCTCGGCGCCCTCGGCCGTGCTCGTCGGCAGGACCATCACGCTCAAGTGGACGGTCGCCGACGCGGACGCGGCGCACATCACGCACACGGCCGTCCACTGGGACACCGTGAGCCACGAGGGCTTGCCGTTCGACGCCTATCCCAACGCCATCGCGGGCACCCCGACCGGCAATCCCGGGGAGTACATGGCCGAGATGACCGCGCCGACGTCGGCCGCGACGGTCTACTACGTGATGCACGCAATCGTCCTCGGCGAGAACTTCTACGCCCCCGGCGAGCGTACGGTCGCTGTGAGGGCCGAGCCCACGATCGCCGTGACCTCCTACCCATCGAGGGCCCTGGCAGGTCGCAACGTCACCATCGGCTGGACGGTCTCGGGGGCCGAGGCCGCGGACGTCCCGCACACGGCCGTCCACTGGGACGTGGAGACGCAGGGCGGGGCAGGTCCCTCTGCCTACCTCAACATGTCCGAGGTGCTGACCGGCCAGGAGGACGGGACCTATGAGGTCGACATCACGCTCCCGACCGCCCCCGTCACGGTCTACTTCATCGCCCATGCCATCGTGCTCGGCGAGGACTTCTGGACCGAGGAGGGGATGATGGTCGCCGTGGGCGAGCCCTCGCTGTCCATCGACGTGGTCCCGGCGAAGGTCCTCGTCGGCCGCGACGCCATGTTCAAGTGGACCCTCGGCGGCGTCGATGCCGCCGACATCACCCACACGGCCGTCCACTGGGACACCGTGAGCCACGCGGGCGGCCCCTTCTCGGCCTACCCGAACGCGCTGCCGGGCACCGCGGGCACGGGCGCGGGCGAGTTCATGGCCACCATGACCGCCCCCGCGACGCCCACCACGGTCTACTACGTCATCCACGCCATCGTGCTCGGCTGGCACTTCTACCTCGATGACGAGGGGACGGTGCAGGTCCTGGCGGTCCCGACGCTCGATGTCGTGCTCGGGCCCAGCAAGGCGTTCGTGGGCGCGACGGTCACCTTCAGGTGGAACATCACGGGCGCTGACGCGGCCGACGTGACGCACACTGCCGTCCACTGGGACACCGTGAGCCACGCCGGCAACCTGTCCGTGGACCTCTACCCCAACGCGCTGCCGGGCCAGCCCGGAGGCGCCACGAGCGGTTACATGGCGGCCATGACCGCGCCCGACGCGGCCACCCGGGTGCACTACATATTCCATGCCATTGTCCTCGGGGAGGACATATACGCCTCGGGCGAGCGCATGCTCGACGTGCGCCTGGTGCCCGTGCTGAAGGACGTGGCGTTCAAGGCCAAGGTCGATGCCGGAAAGGAGCTCAAGGTCACCTTCAGGATGGAGAACGCCCCGGTCGCTGACGTGACGCACGTGGCGCTCCACTGGGACACCACGAGCCACGCAGGCGCGATGGACTACACAGCGTACCCGAACGCCGTCTCAGTGACCCCCAACGCCAATGGGACCTACGAGGTCGCCTTCAAGGTCCCGAAGGACAAGGGCACGGTCTACTTCGTCGTGCACGCCATTGTCGACGGTGTGAGCTATTACGCGACCGGCGAGCAGTCCGTGAAGGTCGAGGAGGCGGACTCGCCCGGCTTCGGAGCGGTGCTCCTCGTGGTCGCCCTGGCCGCCGTCGCGGCGCTCTCGGTCGGCTACAGAGCCTCGCGCCGGCAGTGAGCAGGAGTGATGGGTCCAGGGGGAACCAACCCCCGGGCCCGCCCGGTCCTCGGCCCGGTCATGAGCATGGCCAGCTTGCGCGAGGGCGTTCTGAAGGGCCGCACGGTGTACATTAAATAGGTGACCTTCCCAATGATGTTGGGCATCGGGAGGGACCCGTTTGAGGGGCTCATACTATATCGTTCTGCTGTCGTTGGGCGCGCTTCTCCTATCGGCTGCGTTTTTGGCGTCGGGGGCGATCATCCCCCCCAACCCGGCCGTCGAGATAGCCATCCGGGAATCACCGACAAAGGCGTACGTGGGTGAGACCGTCGAAGTCAGCTACCATATCAACTTGACCGTGTACACCCACCTGAACGTCACCGAGACCAGGGTGCGGTGGGACCAGGGCGAACGTGCGCGCGCCATCTCCATCGCGGACTACCCGAACGCGACCGCACCGCTCGCGGGGGAGGCTGATGGAATCTACTCGGCCTCGTTCGTCGCACCGACTGACCCGGAACCCGTGTTCTTCATCCTCCACGCGGTCGTGGACGGAGCTGACCACTTCTCCCTTACCGACCTCCGCATCGACATCGTGCCCAGGCCCAGCCTGGAGGACGTCCAGGCGCCTACGGCCGGCATCGCGGGGCGCGAGGTCACCCTGGACTACACGCTCAAGAACGTCATCGTGAGCTCGTTCGAGTACACCGGTGTCCACTGGGACACGCAGAGCCACTCGGGCGCGGTGCTAGGTGACTACCCGTCCGAGTCGATCTCTCTCGGCTCAATGGAGACCGGCGAGTTCGAGGCGAACATCACGCTGCCGGACACGGCGGGGACCGTCTACTATGTCATCGTCCTGAAGCAGCACGACAAGGAGATCGAGATCCTCAGCGCGGGGGAGGGGTCCATCATCTGCAAGTCCTCGCCGAAGCTAATGCCCGCGTCCGCGCCCTCGCACGCCCTCGCCGGCTGCGTCGTCAACATCACGTGGACCATCGACGAGTACCTGGACAACGACTGCGACGACATCACGGAGACGGCTGTCGTCTGGTCGCTGCAGAGCCACGCCTCGCGCAAGTCCACGCCAGAGCTCTTCAAGGCCCTCAAGGAGTACGACTCTTCGTCCCCCAAGCTCGCCGGGGTGGCCGGTGGCGAATACGGCATCGACCTCACGATGCCTGCGGAGCCCTGCACGGTCTACTACGTGACGTACGCCATCGTGCTGGGCCAGCCCTTCATGTCGGAGGAGCGGGAGATAAAGGTCGCGGCCGTGCACCTGTTCCAGGTGCGCGAGAGCCCGACCACCGCGCTGCCCGGGCACGAGGTCTCGATGGAGGTGCAGCTCTCGTTCAGGACCATCACGGGCATCGTGTTCCCCGTGCCCGGGGACCCCCTGTTCCCCACAGCCGTGGAGCTCTACGTGGACGTCGAGCGCCACGCGGACCTGACGGAGTACCTCGCCCTCTCGCCCATACCGGCCGCCTACGCCGGCACGCCCGGCAACTTCACCGCCATCTACACGGCCCAGACGCAAGACTTCCACTTCGTGATGCGCTGCCAGGCCCTGGGGGAGTGGCTCTGGAGCGGGCAGCACCTGGACACGCCGGACATGAAAGTCGACGTCCTGGCGGAGCCTGCCATCGGCCCGGTCAGCTCGAAGATGACCGTCGAGACGGAGAAGGACATCACTGTCCGGTTCACCATCGCCAACGTCAGTTCCACGAACCTGACGCTCGTGGCGGTCTACTGGGACACATCGAGCCATGCCGGGACCACAGGCGTGTCGCTCTATCCCAACAACGTCACCGTCGCCCCTGAGGCCGATGGCACCTACGAGGTCGTCATCAAGGCGCCCGAGAAGAAGGGGACGGTCTACTATGTCGTGCGCGCGGTGGCCTACGGCGAGGAGTGGCTCTCGCCCGGCGAGGGCAAGGTCAAGGTGGAGGAGCCCTCCCCTGGCCTCGGCCTGATGGCAGCGGTGGCGGCGATCGGAGCCGCGACGGTGGCATCGGGGCTCTCGCGCCGGAAGTGGCGGTTGTAGAGAAGAAGTGGAAGGGCCGCGGGGGATGGTGGGGGGAGGGGGGATTGGGGGATGGGCCCCGCGGCCCAGGGACCCACGGGCGGGGGGAGCGCCCGCGGGGCAATCGTATGTCCGGTCAGCTCGACTGGGACTGCTTGCCCTTGAACTCCTCTGAGGCGAGCATCGTGACGAAAAGCGCTATGAACGCGAAGAGCGTCCCCACGCCGAACCCGACGGTGAACACGCCCGCGAGGCAGCCCACGATGACCATGGGGAAGTTCGTGCGCTTGAAGGCGAAGAACGCGCCGAGGAGCGAGAGCACGCTCATGGAGATGCCCACCACCGAGCAGACGACCAGGAACGAGCGGATGTCGTCGAGGTCGAACTGGTCGCCGAAGCTCCCGACCTCAGCCGTGCCGTCGCCGGGCGCGAGGGTGAACTCCATCTTATTTCCGCTCGTGCTGCCCGAGCCCATGTCCCACATCATGCCCTCCTGTACCGAGACCTTTCGCACGAGGGTCACGTAACCGGCCTTCGAGACCTGGACGCGCTGGTCCCCTTCAGGCACGTTGTAGAGCACGAAGTTGCCCTCGGCGTCGGTCACGGTCGAGGCCGTGGTGCCTACCACGGACACGGTCGCGTTCGAGGTGCCGGTCCCGTTGGTGTACTCAACGACGCCCCTGATCGTCACGAGGCCGTCGCCGGAGTCCTCCATCATGTCGCCGAAGACCGAGAAGCCAGTCAGACCAAAGGACCACATGATGATGCCCAGTATCGCCACGAGGGCGAGCAGGGCGCCCACGACGGTGGGCTTGTTGGAGTCCTCGATGAGCTTGGTCCGCTCCTGCCTGGGGGGCTGGTAGTAGTAGCCAGGCCACGGCTGCGGGGGTATCGGAGGGGGCGGGGGCACGGGGTAGCCTGGGGCCACGGGCGCCGGGGGCCAGTGGGGGGCCTGTGGGGCCGGGGGGGCCTGTGGGGCCGGGGGGGCCTGAGGCGCGGCCGGTGCGGCCGGTGCGTTCGTCTGGGTCGTTGCCTTGTTCGTGTCTTCAGCGGCCATCGGTGTCACTTCCTTGCGCGAGGGGCCCTTTCCACGGGCCTCGCGACTCCCACATCGCCCAACACCATGGATATAAGGATAAGAATAAGAGCTTGGAACGATTCTTCCTATATGGTTTATATAGGGGAGGGCTCTGAAAAGCCACGTGCTGGCCCGTACGGCCGGCCAAGGTGCGGTCCATGCCCATCCTCAGGGAGTTCCCGGTGAGAGACGCCGTCGAGGGCGTCGTCGAGACGCGGCTAGAGCTCGCATCCACGCTCGACGAGTACGGCGGCCGCGTCCGAGCGGGCATCGCGCTCACCGTCGCCGGCCTGCTCGTGGCCATGGTGTCGGTGCTGCCCGCGGGGCTCTCGGTCGCCATGGACCTGCTGGACATCCTCAGGGAGGCGTTCGAGCCCACGTTCGCCTGGTGGGTGGTGGCGGGTGTGGAGCTCACGCTCATGGTCTTCGTCTGGTCCATCGGCGCGACGCTGCTGCTGTTCATGTACCAGAGCCTACGGTTCCTGGGCACGACGCGCGCGCGGTACGAGGTCTTCCAGAGGATGAACCGCGAAGGCCCGCCCGCAGGGGCGCCGTCGGCGCGCGCGGAACCGCCGTCAGGCGGCGAGGCCAAGCCATCGGATGCGGCGATGGTGCTGATGTCGCTTGTGAGCGAGGTCGAGGAGCAGGTGCCCCAGGTTGACCGGATGCACAAGTTCACCGCGGCCTTCACGGCGATGCTCCTGGCCTTCCTCGGGGTCCAGTTCGCGCTCTACGCCGTGGGCCTGTCAACGGTCCACGGCACGCTGCTCCTCCTCACGGCCGGCCTCCAGGCCGCGGCCGCCGTCCTGGTCGCGGCCTCCCTCGGCCTGATGATGGAGGTAGGCCGGTTCCTCCGGTATATCCGCGGGAGGCACATCGCGATGGAGACCTTCGCGGCGACGCCGCCCTGCCCGGTCCCGCCGGGACCTGACGTGGTCGCGAGGTTCATGCGGTGCCTGGCCGCCACCGAGGACCTCGTGGGATGGGACGAGGGCGCGACGCGCCCGATGGTGTTCGAGGGCCTCGAGGGTCGACGACATGCGTTCGACGCCGCCGCTGGAGGCCCGGGCTCGCGCGTGCTCGTGAGGGCATTCGACCGTGCGCCCAGCCTCGAGGAGGTGCGCGCGCTCAGGCAGGCGGCCGAGGACATCGCGCGCCGCGACGGGAGGCTCCCGAGGCGCGTGGTCGCGCTCGTGAGGGAGGGCGACGCGGACGTGCCCGACGATGTCTACGCCTTCCTGCTCGGGAACCCGATACCGGACAGAAGGGGGGAGAGGTCAAGGACGCTCCAGGTCGTGAGCGAGTGCGAGGGATACTACTGCCCGATGCCGTTCGTGGTGCCCGACACATAGGGGGGTGAGGGTGACGGCCGAGGGAGGGGGGAAGCAGTACAAGACGTGGGAGCTTTACGTCTGCATCACCCTCAACCGGCTCGTCCAGGACCTCGACATCGACCTCTACCAGCCCGGGCTTGAGGGCAAGCTCGACGGCGTGCTCGAGACCCGGGGGCAGAAGGGGCTTTCCAAGTTCGAGATCAGCTGCGAGATCAAGTCCAACCACCACATGACGAACAAGATCATCGCCCACATGGAGGGCGCCGGCCTCGTCAAGGTCGAGTCCGACGGGCGGGGCTACCGCATCCGGGTAACGCGCGAGGGCGTGCTGCACGCGCGCAAGTTCAACGAGTTCTACATGACGATGTACCACGACTTCCTCGTCGACCACTACAAGTTCCGGCAGCTGCCGGTGTGGTTCAAGAAGTGACGCGGGTCGTTTCCGGTCTCCGCGCGAGTCCTCGCCTCGACCATGAAATCGAGTGCCCATTGACATCCTGGCCACGTGACAATCATGATTAACT
>Ga0316628_100001441_pt1 | contig 16791 bp, 12 predicted proteins | sample OWC_Aug_M2_C1_D5_FD_207648 | JGI IMG/M metagenome (GOLD analysis project Ga0316628, IMG submission 207648) | Wetland soil microbial communities from Old Woman Creek delta, Ohio, United States - OWC_Aug_M2_C1_D5_C | ecosystem: Environmental > Terrestrial > Soil > Wetlands | place: USA: Ohio... | reverse complement strand
TGCCTGGGTGAGCTCGGCCGCCACCTCGATGATATTCTTCTTGTCCACCCCGCGAATAACCGGTACGAGCAGGCCCCGCTCTGTATCCACGGCTACACCGATATTGTAATATTTCTTATAGATGATTTCACCTCGGGCCATGTCGATGCTGGCATTAAACTGGGGGAACACCTTCAAGGCGGCAGCTACAATTTTCACCAGGATAGCGGTAATCGTGAGTTTACCCCCTGCGGCTTCCGCCTCTTTCGCAAATTCCTTGCGCAGTCTTTCCAATTCCGTGACATCTGCCTTATCGAACTGCGTGACATGCGGGACGGCAGCCCAGGCATAGCTTAGATGCAGGGCGATCGTTCTGCGCACGCTGCCCATGGCTTTCCGTTCCACCTCTCCCCACCTGGTGAAATCCGGAAGCGGCTCCGCTTCGACTCCCCGCAAAAGCACTGGAGAGGCTGCCCTCTCCTTATGGATCCGCCGGGCGTGGTCTTTCACGTCCTCGATGGAAATCCGGCCCCCCGATCCGGTTCCGCTTACCTCATTGATGTCAATGCCAATTTCTCGAGCGAAACGGTGCGCCTGGGGCGCGGCAGGGGCAATCTCCCTGGGTCCCTCCCGCTGCTCTCCGGGAGTGGACGTCGGGACCTCTGCAGGAGGTTTTTCAATCGATTCACGGATCTGGGGCTCGGAGGGCCCTTCTGCGCGGAGGTCCCTTTTCGCCTCGGTCTCGACTTCCTTTCCCTGCTCCGGTCCTGGGGCGACTTTCCCTTCCGCCTTCAGGACTGCCCCTTCTTTGGCCCTCAAGGAAATGAACTTCTGTCCCACCTTGACCTGCTCGCCCTCCTGGACGAAGATCTCCGCTATAACGCCACTTGCCGAAGAAGGCACCTCCACAACCGCCTTGTCCGTCTCCAGTTCCAGGAGACCCTGGTCTTTCTCGATCGATTCGCCAACGGAGACCAACACCCTACCGATGGTTCCCCCTTCAATATTTTCCCCAAGTTCCGGCAGACTCAATTCTACCAAATCCCCGGAAGCCTTCTCCGGGCTCTGAATCGGCCCGAGAGCCCCCTTCTTCATCCCCTTCGATCCAGCCATTTCTTCAGATCCTTTCCCGCTCCCCAACTCCCGTTCTTTTTGATCTCCCCTCGCCCCCTCCTGCTCCTTGCCTTTTTCCTTCTTCCCTAAAGGGACTATCCCCGTCTCATCTCCACTCGCCTTTTCTAAAACGAGTATCGTCTGGCCGACCCTTACCTGATCGCCTTCTTTGGCCAGGATCTCCTTTATGACACCCCTGACACCGGAGGGCACCTCGATCACCGCTTTATCGGTCTCCAATTCCAGGATCGGCTGTTCTTCTTTCAACTCTTCGCCGTTTACGACCAGGATCTTCGCGACCCTTCCCGATTCAATATTCTCTCCTAATTCAGGCAATTTGAACTTTATTTCCATGACCATTTCCCTTGTTCTGGATCGATCTTTCCGCCCTCACCGATAAGCTTCGTTAGCTGACCATCGGGTTTGCCTTCTCTGGATCGATATCCAGATCTTTCATCGCAGCAATCACGGAATCGACCGGGATCTTACCCTCCCGCGTCAAACCGTACAAGGCCGCAAGGGCAATGTACCGCTCGTCGACCTCGAAGAAATCTCGCAGATGGGCACGCCCATCGCTCCTTCCAAAACCATCGGTGCCCAGTGAGATCAGCCGCCCGGGGATCCACTTGGAGATGGACTCCGGGAGTGTCTTTACATAATCCGAGGCGGCTACGAATACGCCCTGGGCATCCTGGAATACCTGAGAAATGTAGGGCACTTTCGCTCGCTGGTTCGGATGAAACATGTTCCAGCGCTCGGTCAGGAGTCCGTCACGATGCAATTCCTTGAAGCTCGTCACGCTCCACACATCGGCGGCTACAGCATATTTCCCTTCCAGAATCTTCTGCGCCTCGAGAGCCCGGTTCAAGATCGCACCGCTGGCGAGAAGGTGCACGGCTGGCTTCGCATCTCCTTTTCCCGAGCCCTTCAGCTGGTAAATCCCCCTGATAATGCCCTCCCGGACGCCCTCGGGCATGGGAGGTTGCACGTAGTTCTCGTTCATGACGGTCAGATAATAGAATGCATCCTCCTGTTCCTCATACATGCGCCGAATGCCATCCCGGATGATCACAGCTAACTCATAGGCGAAGGCGGGATCGTAAGCCTTCAGCGTGGGGTAATGGTAAGATAGAAGATGACTTTGCCCGTCCTGATGCTGCAATCCTTCGCCGGCCAGGGTCGTCCGCCCCGAGGTCCCTCCCACCAGGAATCCGCGGACTCGCATGTCGCCAGCGGCCCAGATCAAGTCACCGATGCGCTGCAATCCGAACATGGAATAGAATATGAAAAAGGGGATCATGTTGAGGCCATGCGTGGAATAGGACGTCCCGGCTGCAATGAAGGAAGCGACTGAGCCAGCCTCCGTAATCCCTTCCTCCAGGATTTGCCCATCCCTCGCTTCCTTGTAATAGAGCAGATTCTCCTTATCCACGGGTTCGTAGAGCTGGCCCACGTGGGAGTAGATGCCCACCTGGCGGAAGAGCCCTTCCATGCCGAAGGTTCGGGCTTCGTCAGGAATGATGGGGACTATAAGTTTTCCGATCTCTTTGTCCCGCAAGAGCTTGGAAAGGAGACGGTCCAAAACCATCGTGGTGGAGACCTCCCGGTCTTTCGTCCCCTCATAGAATTCCTCGAAGAGCTCTTCCGGCGGGGTCCTTAAAGGGTCACCCTTCTTCCTTCGGGAAGGCAGGTAACCGCCAAGCTGCCTTCTCCTTTCGTGCAGGTATCGCATCTCCGGACTATCATCGACGGGCTTGTAAAACGGTACGGCGTCGATCTCTTCATCGGAAATGGGTATGCCAAACCGGGAACGAAATTCCCGCAGTTCCTGCTCGTTCAGCTTCTTTTGCTGGTGGGTGATGTTCTTTCCCTCCCCCGCTTCCCCCAAGCCGTACCCCTTGATCGTTCGGGCCAGGATTACCGTGGGAGATTCTTGGTGCCCCACCGCTGCCTGGTAAGCCGCATAGACCTTTTCCGGATCGTGCCCCCCCAAGCGCAACCTCTCCAGTTGTTCATCCGACAAATGTTCCACCAGCTTAAGCAGTTGCGGGTCCTTACCGAAAAAGTGCTTCCGAATATAAGCTCCGCCCCTTACGATGTAGCTCTGGTATTCCCCATCGACGATCTCCCCCATCCTCTTGACCAGCCGGCCCTCGTGGTCTCTCCGGAAAAGCTCATCCCAGTCGCTTCCCCAGATCACTTTGATGACCCTCCAACCCGCACCCCGGAAGAGGGTCTCCAATTCCTGGATGATGCTGCCGTTGCCTCGCACCGGGCCATCCAGGCGCTGCAGGTTACAATTGACGACGAAAATGAGATTGTCAAGTTTCTCGCGAGCAGCCAGGGTGATCGCCCCGAGGGCCTCCGGCTCGTCAGTCTCCCCATCCCCTAAAAAGCACCATACCTTGTCATGAAAGGTCTTTTTCAGCCCCCGATCTTCTAAGTAGCGGTTAAACCGGGCCTGGTAGATGGCCATGATCGGGCCCAGTCCCATGGAAACGGTCGCAAACTGCCAGAAATCCGGCTTGAGCCAGGGATGCGGATACGAAGGCAGCCCGCCGCCAGGATGGACCTCATGGCGAAAGTTTTTCAACTCTTCTATGGAGATTCGTCCTTCCAAGAAAGCCCGGGCATAATTCCCGGGGGAGGCATGTCCCTGGAAATAGACCTGGTCACCACTGAATCCATTGGAGGGAGCGCGAAAGAAGTGGTGAAAACCTACTTCATACAACGTCGCCTGGGAGGCATAGGTGGAGATGTGGCCGCCAATGCCACTTTCCACCCGGTTGGCTCGAACTACCATCGCCATGGCATTCCAGCGGATCATGCTTCGTATGCGCCGCTCGATCTCCCGGCTGCCGGGATAGGTGGGTTGTTCCTCAACCGGTATGGTATTGATGTAAGGAGTATTGGCGGTGAAGGGTAATCGAATCCCATCCAGGTAAGCATGCCTTTGCAGCTCGGCCAGGAGGCCCCTCACTCGGTCCGGCCCTCCATTCCGAATCACGTAATCGAGAGAATCCAACCACTCCCGGGTCTCCACCTCTTTCCCTTCCCATTCTGAACTTTGTCTCCCTTGCTCCTCGTTCATCTTGGCTTCCCCCTGCCTGTTTCTCAGATAGGATCTATAAGCTCGACCAGGATTCGGATGCTCCTCGGAGTAGAATGAACCGAATCGAATTTTTTTACAAGACGGAAAAATCCTCACACCTTAACTTCCACCTGCCGGACCTGAGGAGGCGAGTAGAAGACGGTGAATGAAAGGGTTCGGGACCCAGAGATCAAGAGACCATCCGGAGGAAATCCGCGCCACGACAACCCGATGGAGTTCACCGCCGCCAATCCGGACGAGACCACAGAGCCCCTTGAGTTGCATGTATTTCGCGGCATGGCCTCCCATTGCGAGAGGAAGGCCCTGGTGTTCCTCGCACGCCCGGGAGACCATTTGCCCAGGCTCGCCCTTCTCGCTATATTGGTTATTGATATCCTCCACCGCTCGCTCCTTGACAGCGGTGCCACCTCATGCTATAAAATCTGCGGCTATTTCCCGAATTCCGCTCTCAAAGGAGGAGGAAATGAAAGAGGAACATCGAAGAACAGTTGAAAGACTCTATGTTCCATGGATTCTGTTGCTACTCTTTCTACTGGCCTTTCCGGGAAGCGGGTTAGCCTTCAATGTGGTGGGTCCTCGAGCTATGGGCATGGGAGGGGCCTACGTGGCAGTTTGTGACGATGCCACCGCGGTCTACTGGAATCCGGCCGCCCTCACCCAGATCAAGGGAATCGTGGACATCTCCCTTTTTGGGGGGGTCCAGGTTACGGAACAAGTTGTCGAAGACTTAAAGGATTTGGATGATTGGTTCAACGATCACGACCTTGCTGGCATCACTGGCTCCGACCTGGAGAATCTCAAAGATATCTTGGAACGGTTTAATAGGAAGGATGAGGGCGTGATTGCCCATGCCAATGCCGGATTGTCATTGGCCACCAAATGGGTTGCCCTCAGTTCCGTGGCGCTGGCCGAGGGAAAGTTGGCTACCCAAGCCGACACCCAGACGTCCCATCTCGTCACCAGACGGGGTCGAGCCCAGAATGGCTCGCAGGCGAACATAGGCACTCTGGTGACGAACGACATTGCGCTTACCGGAGCCACGACCCTGGGGATTCCAAACCTCGCCTTGGGGGTCAGCTCGAAATATATCATGGCCCGTCAATACACCGATACCGAATACGTCTTCGACCAGGACACTGGGCAATTTAACGAGGACATCACCGATCTGGAGCATTGGTCGAAGGAATTCGACAAGAACAGGGCCGACGGCTGGGCATGGGGGATCGATGCGGGGGCATTGATCATACTGGGAGACATATTCAAGATCGGGGTCCTGGGCCGGAACATCAACGAGCCCGAGATCGAGTGGGAAGATCATGAGCCCAAAACCAAGCTGCGGGGGCAATATCGTGCGGGAGCGGCCCTCACGCTCTTCAAAGTGCTGACGATCTCCGCGGATGGGGACCTCAGCGAACAGGGCCGGGAGATCATAGAGACAAAAAGCGGGAAGAAGTACCATTTCAACGAATCTCAGGAGTTCTCCATGGGAGCGGAATGGCGGGTCCTCGGTAGCTATCTGGCCCTTCGGGCTGGGGTCAACAACATCCTGGAGAGCGGAGAGGCGGGCCGCCTTTACACCGGAGGCCTGGGGATTCGCATCCCCTTCGTGGGGTTCGATCTTGCGGGCGGTTACGGGGGAGACGATCGCTGGGCCGCTTCCCTGGGCTTGAACGTCAAATTTTAGTTAGAGGAGACGGGAAAATCGAATTATGAAATTCTTCATCGATACTGCCGATGTGAAAGCCATCAAAGAGATGGCAGCCCTGGGCGTCTTGGACGGAGTAACTACCAATCCCACCCTGGTCGCCAAGGAGGGCCGCAGTTTCCTGGAAGTTTTGCGGGAGATCTGCGAAATCGTGGACGGGCCCATCAGCGCGGAAGTCATCAGCCTGGAATCAGAAGGGATGCTGAAGGAGGCGCGCCAGTTGGCCAAGGTCCACAAGAACATCGTGGTCAAGATCCCGATGACCAAAGAGGGCCTGAAGGCGACCAAGGTCTTAAGCCAGGAGAAGATCCAGACCAATGTAACCCTCGTTTTTTCTTCCAATCAGGCGTTGTTGGCGGCCAAGGCCGGGGCCACTTATGTCAGTCCCTTTGTGGGCCGGCTGGATGATATGGGGCAGGTGGGAATGGACGTGGTGAGGGAGATCGTGACGATCTATGCGAATTATGGCTATCCCACCCAGGTGATCGTGGCCAGCATCCGCCATCCCATCCATGTCATCGAGGCGGCATTAGCCGGTGCCCATGTGGCCACCATCCCTCCTTCCGTCATCGAACAGCTCGTGAAACACCCGCTGACGGACATCGGGATCCAAAGGTTCCTGGCGGATTGGGAGAAGGTTCCCCGGAAGTCATTCTGACAGACTCTGGCGGAGGTGAGGTTCATTGCCCATCTTTGAATATAACTGCCAAGCATGCGGGGCAGATTTCGAAAAACTGATACGGAGCGGTGACCGTCCAGTCGCTTGCCCCGTGTGTGGCTCGACGGAAGTGGAGAAGAAATTTTCGGTCTTCGGCTGCAAGGCCGGGGATCGTTTTGTCAGTTCTGCTCCCTCCAATGGCGGTTGTGCAGGCTGTTCCAAGGGCAGCTGCCAAGGCTGCTCCTGATGGGAAAGGACCCGCTTGGCTCCCTTTCTTTGTAGCGCCAACCTTGAGCCCGATGGGTGATCGAGGGACCCAAGGCCAACTCCTTCCTATCCCATCTCTGGCCGAGCAGTTGCGCGGGTAGTCGGCAGCAGGGCGTTCATCCCAACCCTAACAGGATCCAACCCGCTCTCCATTCTGCGACAAGGAGACAAGATATGGGAAGGGCGAAGGTCTTCGTATCCAGGCTGATCCCACAGCCAGCTCTGGAACTCCTCCAGCGACATGTCGCCATGGGGCTCAACGTAGAGGATAAGCCCCTGAGCAAAGCGGAGCTCATCTCGCGCATTGGGGATGCAGAAGGGCTCGTCTGTCTCCTGACCGATGAGATCGACGATGAACTGATGGGCGCCCTTCCTTCTCTCCGCGTCATCTCCAATGTGGCGGTTGGCTTTAACAACATCGAGGTAGCAGCCGCCACGCGCCGAAAGATCGCAGTCACCAATACTCCGGGAGTTCTGGACGATACCACGGCTGATTTTACCTGGACCCTATTGATGGCAACGGCACGCCGGGTGGTGGAGGGCGACCGATTCGTCCGCGCCGGGAAATATCAGGGGTGGGGTATCATGCTCCTCCTGGGTTACGATGTCCACGACAAGACCCTCGGCATCTGCGGGATGGGCCGCATCGGGAAGGCGGTCGCACGGAGGGCGCAGGGATTCGGGATGAGGACCTTTTACACGGATCCCCAAAGGCTCGGCGAGAACTTGGAGAAAGAGCTGCGTGTGGAGTTCACCGACAAGGAAACCCTTCTGCGCGAGTCCGATTTCGTCTCCCTCCATCTGCCCTTGCTCTCGGATACGACTCACTACATCTCGACCCGGGAGTTCTCCCTGATGAAAAAAACGGCCCATCTGATCAACGCGTCTCGCGGTCCGGTGGTAGATGAAGAGGCACTGGTCCAGGCACTGAGGACGAAGCAGATTGCAGGGGCAGCGCTGGATGTCTTCGAGCACGAACCAAAGATTCACCCCGGACTCTTTGAGTTGGAGAATGTCGTGTTGGCCCCCCATATCGCCAGCGGCTCCTTTGAAACGCGGACCCGCATGGCCACCATGGCCGTCGAAAACGTGATATCCGCCCTGGAGGGGAAGATTCCTCCCAACATCGTAAACCCTGAAATTTACGCCTAATCTCTGTTAGGAAGGAGAAAAAGAAGAAGAAATGGATAAACCAAAGAGGGACCAGGCGCTTGGCACCCGTGCTGCGGCTGCCGCCAACATTCCCGCCGGAAAAATGAAGATGTCGGCCGCCGCTGCCATCGTGAGGATTCTCGATCTGAGGGGGGTGGAGAGGGTTTTCGGTGTGCCGGGGGCTGCTATCCTTCCCGTTTATGACGCCGTGCGCGAGAGCCACATCGATTCCTATGTGGTGCGGCATGAGCAGACCGCCGCCTTTGCCGCCGATGCCCACTACCGGGTGACCGGCAAGGTAGGGGTTTGTCTCGCCACGTCCGGACCCGGAGCGACAAACTTCGTCACCGGCCTTTATACCGCCTGGTTCGATTCGATTCCCATGATCGCCCTGACCGGGCAAGTCGTCCGTTCCGCCATTGGCACCCAAGCCTTTCAGGAGGCGCCGATTACGGCCATCGCCGCTCCAATCACCAAGAAGGCTTTCTTGCCCCAGACCGCAGAGGAAATCCCGGCTTTAGTAAACCGGGCCTTCAATATCGCCTCTACCGGTAAGATGGGGCCCATTCTGATTGACCTTCCCGTGGATTTGCAGAAGGCCCTGATCGAAGTGGATCTTTCTGCCTTGGATCCGGATGATGGAAGGGAGTTCCCCTCCCGTGCCTCCGACCAGGAGGTGGAGAAGGCGATCGCTATGCTCCTGAAGGCCCAGAGGCCCGTGATTATCTCGGGTGGGGGTGTGGTTCTCGCCAATGCCACTTCCTTGTTGCGAGAGCTTGCGGAGATGGTCTCTATCCCGGTCACTTCAAGCCTGATGGGCAAGGGGAGCCTTCCTGCCGATCATCCCCTGTATGCCGGTGGCGTCGGAACCATGTGCAATTCCCCCCTGGGCAACAAGACCCTCTTGGAGTCGGATCTGATTGTGAATCTGGGAGGACGCTTTGGCGATCGTCACACTGGCAAGGTGAGCACGTTCCTGCGCGACGCCAAGGTAATTCACGTAAACATCGATCCCACCGAGATCGGAAAAGCTGTGGTTCCCGATCTGGGGATCGTCTCCGATGTCAAGTATTTCCTGGAGAGGGCAATCGAGGCCCTGCGCCGCGAGAAGAAGGACCGGATCCCCCAGAGAGCCGAGCAAGTTCATCGATTGGCTCTCGACCGGATCCGCCTGGCCCGGCGCATGGATTTCGACCAGATTCCGATCAAGCCGCAAAGGGCCATCAAGGAATTGCGAGAGTTTCTCGATCGGGACGCCATCGTAGCCCACGACATCGGCATCAGTCAGATCTGGTCCGCTCAGCTTTTTGACGCTTATGAGCCGAGAACCTACCTGGTTACCGGGGGGGCAGGGCCCATGGGATGGGGATTGGGAGCTGCCATCGCGGCCAAATTGGCTAGGCCGGAGAGGCAATGCGTCAATTTCGTGGGGGACGGAAGTCTGTGCATGTCCCTGCAGGATCTGGCTACCGCTGCCATGTTCCATATCCCCATCGTGGTCTTCGTGGTCAACAATTCCCTCCTTGGTCTGATTCGCCAGCAACAAAACCTCTTCTACGGGGAACGCCATATCTCCACCTTCATTGGCTACGAACAGGGTGGTAAGGACCGGGGACTGGACTTCGTGAAAGTGGCGGAGGGGATGGGCCTGGCCGCGGAGCGGGTGGAGAAGCCGGAAGCGATTAAGCCGGCCCTGGCACGCGCCTTTAGCTCGGGACGGCCTTACCTTTTAGACGTGATTGCAGACCGTGGGGCCGTCTGCTCCATGTCCTTGGATGGAACCCTGACCGGGGTAAAGGAAACCGATTAATCTGAAAACTTGGGGAGGGAGATCATGAAGGAATCCTTGCAGTCCTACATGAAAGTGGGAATCGTTCATTTCATGGCTTTTCCGGAAGCCGGGAAAGTCGAGGGTGGAATCTTAGAAACGGTGAAAAAGATCGCCGATGACGATTTCTTCTCCGCTATCGAAGTCACCTCCATGAAGGAGGTGGGCCAGCGAGAGGCGGTGGCGAAGTATCTGAAGAATGCCCGGATGACCGTGGGCTTCGGCGGCCAGCCCGCTCTCCTTTCGGCGAAGCTGGATTTGAACAGCCCGGAGGAGGGAAAGCGGAAAGCGGCAGTGGAACGCATCCAGGCCTGTGTGGATGAGGCTGGCCTCTTGGGGGCCCAGGCCGTGGCCATGCTCAGCGGCCCCAACCCCGGCCAAAACCGGGAACTGGGTATCTCCCAGCTCATCAAATCGCTGAAGGAGATCTGTGCCTACGCTAAGGGCAAGGGAGATCCAGCAGTAGTCCTGGAGACCTTTGACTCGGAGATCGACAAGCGCTGCCTCATTGGGCCCTCTCCCGATGCCCTGCGGGTGGCAAAAGAGGTGAGAGCCTCTTTTCCGAAATTCGGGCTGATGGTCGATCTTTCTCACCTCCCCTTGCAGAAGGAGACTCCGGATCAGGCCTTGAGCATTTTGAGGGACTATGTGGTGCACGTCCATATCGGAAACTGCGTGATGAAGGACCGCTCCCATCCTGCCTACGGGGACGTTCACCCGGCCTTTGGGGTCCCGGGAGGAGAGGTGGATGTACCCCAGGTGACCGAGTTCCTGAAAGCCCTCTTTAAGGTCGGATATCTGGGCGAAGGAAAGAGGCCGGTGGTGGCCTTTGAGGTGAAGCCGATGGCGGGAGAGACTTCGGAAGCCGTCATCGCCGGGGCCAAACGCACCCTGCTGGAGGCCTGGGCTCGCCTTTGAGCTCCCCAGCCCTCCCGAATTCCCTGAGCAGTTTCTCAGCCGAGGATTGATCAGAAGCTCAAAGACTCTGTGGGCGGGTCGCCGGTCAGATGGTTTCGCGTAAATCCTGACGGGGGAGTCTGATTTACCACTTGAGGAATAGAGGTAGAGATGAAAGCGGTTCCAGAATTCCTCCCCATATATGATGAGGTTGCCCGGTGTAATCGGTGCGGCTTTTGCCAACCCACCTGCCCTATTTACCGGGTGACCGGGAAAGAAGGATCGGTGGCCCGTGGTCACCATGCCCACGTTCGCAGCGTGATCGAGGAACAACTCGAATTCACTCCCGACATGAAAACGTCCTTGTTTGAATGCCTCCTGTGCCGGGCTTGCGTGGCCAACTGCTTCCCGGCTGTCAAAACGCACGAGGTCATGGTGACTGCCCGGGCTGCCTACCTGAAACGGTTTGGTCAGAGCCGTCTGGAGCGCCTGGTATTTCGGCAATTGTTGCCCCACCCCTCCCGAATGCGAACGTTAATCAAGCTGGCAGCCCTGGGGAAGCTCTCCCGCCTCAGCCACCTCGCCCGGGCGTTGGAACTGTTCGGCTGGTATGGTAAGAGGATCTCCCGGGCCGAGGGACTGGTGGAATCCCTCCCGCTCCGGTCCCTGAGGGAGGAGGTGAAGGGAAAATTCTCTTCCGCGGCGGCCCCCCGCGGGAAGGTGGCCTATTTTTTCAGCTGCGGTTTCGATCTGATCTTGCCCCAGGTGGGAATGGCCACCCTTCGTCTCCTGCAACGGGCCGGCTACCAGGTCGAATTCGTCGATAATTATTGCTGTGGGCTCCCTCCTCAGAGTTACGGCGATTTGGAAGCCGCAAAGGACCTGGCCCGGAAAAATTTGGCTGCCTTCCGTCAGGCCGAGGTACAGGCCATCCTGACCGACTGCTCCAGTTGTGCCTCCTTCCTGAAGGAATACCCCCAACTCTTGAAGGACGATGCAAATTTTCATGCCCAGGCGGCATCCTTTTCCGAGAAGGTCAAGGACTTCAGCGAATTCTTCCAAGAGGTGGGTCTTTCTCCATCGTTTCTCCCCTTTCCCCACAAGGTAACCTTCCACGATCCTTGTCACCTCAGTCGATACCAGGGGATGGCCTCCCTTCCCCGCAAACTTCTCCGATCGATACCCGATCTGGACTTTCGGGAACTGCCGGAGGCTGACTGGTGCTGCGGGGCCGCTGGTAGTTACAGCATCGTGCACTACGAGCAGTCCATGCAGGTGTTGCAGCGCAAGCTGAATAATCTGGATAAGACCGAGGCGGAGATCGTTGCGACCTCTTGCCCCTCGTGCATGATGCAACTCTCCTACGGAATCAGAAGATCCGGGCATAAGCGCAAGGTCATGCATCTATCCCAGATCTTGGATGCTGCCACTTCCCCTTAAGATTTAAAAGGAGGGCACTCCGATGGCCATCATTACTGTCTCCAGCCTGTTGGGATCCGGGCGCAGCACCGTGGCCCGCCCTTTGGCCGAGAGGCTCGGCTACGCCTTTGTCGACAAAGAAGCGATATTCGCCGCGGCGGAGGATTATGGATGGCTCAAGCGATCCCTGGCGAAGATGGATGAACGCCATGTCAGCTTTTGGGAGAGGTCGGAGGCGGACCGGCGCAATTATCTCACCCTGGTGGAGGGAATCATCACGGACTTTGCCCGCCGCGACAATGTGATCATCGTCGGGAGGGGCGGCAATATCATCCTCCGGGGCATTGCTCATGCCCTCCGGGTGAAGCTTTATGCACCCTTCAAGGTCAGGATGAGGCGCATCAAGGACCGGGCGGGATTGGACGAGGAGACGGCCAGCAAGGTAGTAACGAGGAGTGACCGGGAACGTTCCAGCTATATCCGCTATGTTTTCGACGAGGATTGGATGAACCCGGACCTGTATGACGTGATGCTCAACACCGAGCGCTTCTCTCCCGGGGAGGCCACGACTATTTTGGCTTCCCTGGTAACTGCTCCCTCTTTCCGGCCTCAGACGGGCTCCGTAGAAGCCATGGGGGATCTGGCCCTAGCTAGCAAGATCAGGGCCCATCTGGCGATGGACGGGCGGCTGGCAACTGCCTGGTTGGATATCCGGGCGGAAAGAGGAAAGGTCATCCTGGGAGGGCTCGTGGAGACGGAGAAGGAGAGGACGGTGGCGGAGGAGATTGTGCGGACCCTGGAAGGAGTGAAAGAGGTGCAGAATGATATCGGATTCAAGCTCCTGGGCACGGGCCTTTAAGGAGTCACGAAATGGGCTTGGATAAACAATTGCGAGGACACGCCGAGAAACTCTACCGGGAAGGCCTGGTAGCGGTAGATCCCAGGGAAGCAGTGAGGGCCCACCTCAAGCGGGAAGGAAACCAGTTTCACTTTGGAGACAAGACCTTTGACTTGAATCGCTTGGAAAGGATTCTCGTGGTGGGGGCGGGGAAGGCAAGCGCCCCGATGGCGGTGGCCCTGGAGGAGATTCTCGGAGATCGGATCACCGCCGGCATCGTGAATGTCAAATACGGATACACGGATAAGGCCAAGAAGATCAGGCTCGTGGAGGCGGGCCATCCCGTGCCGGATGAAAAGGGAATGGAAGGGGCCCGCCTCATGGTCGATCTGGTCTCCGGCGCCACCGAAAACGACCTCGTCATCTGTCTCATCTCCGGCGGAGGGTCGGCCCTCATGCCTCTACCGGTGGAGGGAATCAGTCTGCAGCAGAAGCAGGAGGTGACCAAGCTGCTCCTGGCATGTGGGGCAACCATCAACGAGATGAACGCCCTGCGCAAACATATCTCGAGGGTCAAGGGAGGTCAATTGGCGCGCTTGGCGGCCCCTGCTACCCTCCTCTCTTTGATCCTGTCCGACGTGGTAGGGGACCCCTTGGATGTGATCGCCTCCGGCATGACGGTCCCGGACACCAGCACCTTCGAGGAAGTCTACGGCATATTCAAGAAATTCGGCATCCTGGAGAAAGTCCCGCAGAGCATCCTGGCCCATATCGAATCGGGCCGAAGGGGCGATATTCCCGAAACCCCCAAGGGAGGAGATCCCATATTCAACCGGGTGCTCAATCTGGTCATCGGAAGCAATATGCTGGCCCTTCGAGCGGTGGAGAAGGCGGCTAACCACCTGGGATATCGATCCCTGATACTCTCCTCTTTCATAGAGGGGGAGGCCCGGGAGGTGGCCAAGGTCCTGGTCGGGCTCGCCAAAGAGGTGAGAAAGACCAGCCATCCGATGGGAGCACCCGCTTGCCTCATCTTCGGGGGTGAGAGCACGGTGACCATCCGCGGCAAAGGCATGGGCGGGAGAAATCAGGAGATGGCTTTATCTGCGGCGCTTTGTCTCGAAGGAATGAGGAACCTGCTGTTCCTCAGCCTGGGAACGGACGGCAGCGATGGGCCGACTGACGCGGCAGGCGCAGTCGCAGATGGGGAGACGACGCGCCGGGCACGGGAGCTCGGGATGAAAGCCCTCGAATTTCTTCAGGAGAACGATTCCTATCACTTCTTTGAAAAGCTCGGGGACCTCATCAAGACCGGACCTACCAACACAAACGTCAACGACATCCAGATCATCCTGGTGGGGGAAGAAACGCCGGGAAACGAGGGGGAAAGGGGGCCGATTTTGGAGAAAAAGGAAATCAAGATCAATATCGGGGGGGTCGGGGCCTACGCCGTGCTGAACGACTCGGAGACCGCGAAAGCGATCTGGGAAGCCTTGCCCTTTGAATCCCAAGGCAGCACCTGGGGGGACGAGATCTATTTCTCGATCCCGGTGAAAGCGAAGGCGGAGAACCCCAAGTCGGTGGTAGACGCAGGAGATATTGCCTACTGGCCACCGGGATCGGCCTTTTGTATTTTCTGGGGACCCACTCCGGCCAGCCATGGGAATGAGATTCGGCCGGCCAGTCCGGTAAATGTATTCGGCAAACTTACGGGCGACCCGAACGTGTTTGAGGGCGTGAGATCCCTGCGCGTGCGTGTTGAGAGGGCATAATGGAAAGCCATCGGCCTTTCCTGGAGGAGATCAGGACCGGGAGGTTGATCCTGACCCGCGTGATGCCGGGGGATGAGGTTTTTTCCAGGCTCAAGGAGATCGCCGTCGCAGAGCGGATCGAGCGGGCTGCAGTCCTCTCGGCCATCGGCAGTTTTGAGGAGGTGGTATTCCGCAATCTTCAGGACAACATATCTCTCCCCATCCAACTGGAAAAGACGACCGAATTCTCCCTCCATGGCCCCTTCGAAGTACTCTCCCTGGAGGGAAATCTCTTTCCCCTTCAGGGGCAACCGTTTTTCCATCTTCACTGCTTGCTTTCAGATTCAAGGGGCCAAGTCACAGGAGGCCACCTCTTCTCGGCTCGTGCCTTCTCTACCCTGGAGATCTTGTTGGCGGAGCTTCAAGGTAGCTCGACGGTCAAGGAGAAGTCTGGACTGACCGGCCTCAACGAATTGCTGCGGCCATAAGGGGATAGATAGCAAGGGATATGCCGTCCGCGGGAAAGATACCGGACGGCTTTTCCTTTGCTGCTCCCAGCTCCTTCCTGCGCAGGCAGGTGATCCTCGAAGTGCGGGTCGAAATAGGGTACTAAGCTGACAAATACCTTATCGCACTCGACCAAATACACGATTGCCCTGATTTCTCCAGCCTTTCTCCCTTGCTATGATGTTTACGCTTCTGAGCACCCATTGGGCGGAGAGACCAATCGCCATGAGCAGCAGAGACTTAATCCCCTATCTGAGAATAGCGCACGGCTTTTTCAACATCATGGTCATGCTCCTATTCTGTTATCAAGGTTCGTTGGGGCTCCGGATAAGAAGACATCGGAAAGAAGGGGGTCCTCCTATCTTCAAGCCTGTAAGAAGACACAGGAAGTTCGGCCCGATCTGGGTCGTATTGGGTTTGCTGGGGTACCTCGCCGGGTGGATCCTCGTTTACTTCGACCATAGGCACCTACTGGAATATCCTGCCCATGCCCTTATGGGAACCGTCCTTGCAGTTGCGATCTGCACCACCTTCCTGATTTCTCGTAGGATAAAGTCTTTGGACTCCCCCTGGAGAACCCCACATTTTCTGCTTGGAATCGGCATTGTCTGCCTGTATCTGGTTCAGGCCTTTTTGGGTTTAGGGATACTCCTGTGAGGGAAAGGCGTGGCAATTTCTTTTGTTAGAAGAGGAGGAAGGAAAGATGAGACACTGGAAGTATCTGTTGTCAATGATCGTCCTCTTCGCTGTCCTCACCGCAACCTATGCCGGGGCAGCGGAGCAGGAGAAACGCCTCGTGGCAAAGGTCGATTCGGATGGCATCCAGAGGGTAGATATCCTTGGAGGAAGCTACTTCTTCGACCCGAACTATATTGTCGTAAAGGTGAATATCCCGGTTGAATTTCTGATCAAGAAAGAGGCCGGGTCCACGCCCCATAATTTCATTCTCAAGGCCCCGGAGGCAGGGATCGATATATCACAGGACTTGGGAAAGGAGCCGGCGATCATCAAGTTCACCCCCACTAAACCTGGAACATACGAGTATTACTGTGGCAAGAAACTCCTCTTCTTCAAGAGCCATAAAGAGAAGGGAATGGTGGGTACCCTCGAAGTGACGGAGTAATCAACCATCTGGGGTCAGCGAGATCCCGAACGGCCGGCGCGATTCCTTTCCTGAACTTCCCTCCGCAACTTGAAGGAGGGTATCATCGGACGCACGGCCCAGACCAAGAGCACTGTGCCAAATCCCCGTAGCCGGCTGCGGGGATTGCGCTTTTCATGGTTACAAGCAAGGGATGAGCATGCGCCAGGCGGCTCAGCATTCCTCGTCAGATACGTCGGTATCTTCGAATGCAAGACGGGATTGCCTGAGAAGGAGTCGGCTCTTTTGATAATCGGGCAGAATGGATCGGACCTTTTGCCAGAATCGATGGGAATGCTGAAGGTGAAAGAGGTGACAGAGCTCGTGTACGATTACGTAATCGACGACGGGCAAGGGTGCCATAATGATCTTCCAATTGAATCGTACGATGCCGGAGGGCGAACAGCTTCCCCACCGCGCTCTG
>Ga0316628_100001440_pt1 | contig 16797 bp, 10 predicted proteins | sample OWC_Aug_M2_C1_D5_FD_207648 | JGI IMG/M metagenome (GOLD analysis project Ga0316628, IMG submission 207648) | Wetland soil microbial communities from Old Woman Creek delta, Ohio, United States - OWC_Aug_M2_C1_D5_C | ecosystem: Environmental > Terrestrial > Soil > Wetlands | place: USA: Ohio... | reverse complement strand
CCGGATCGAGCAGCTTCATGCCAGTGCCGTCGAGGTTCACCCGATAGAGGTGCGGATAGTAGGGGTCCTCGTTCGGCTCGCGCCCCACCGCAGAGAAGAACACGACGGGCATCTGCGCGGCAACCGCCTTTGCTGGTTTCACGGGTGCGCCGGCCGCCGGAGTCGCCGCCGGTTTCTCGTCGATGCCCTCGAGCGAGGTCGTGACGTACTCGCCGGACGTGATGGCGTTCTTCAACGCGCCGGTCGCCGCGTCGTACAGGTAGAAGTGTCCCCAGCCCGTGCGCTCCGACCAGAAGATCAGATCCTTCTGGTTGTTCACCAGGCGCAGTGGCTTGGTGTCGATGTAGGTGTTCAGCCGTTCCTCGATGATCGGCTTCACTTCGCCAGTCTCGGTGTTCGCGATGCACACGTCCAACTTCTTCAGGTCGCGGCTCTGGCGGGTGATGTACATCTTGTCGGTGGCGTCGCTGAGCCACTGCGGGGGCGGGGGGATCTGCTCGGGATCGCCGCCGCCCATCATCCCCCGGCCGCCGCCGCCCGCCTGGCCTCGCATCGGCGCCTGCGCCACCGAGAGCGACTGGTCCTTGAACTTGTCGGCCTTGACCTTCACCATCGACTTGCCCGCGACGTCGAAGACGAGCAACTCGGGGATCGCGATGTTCGCCTCGCCGGGCATCGCGTAGCGATAGGTCTGGAGCCTGGGACGCGGCTGGGCGAGGGCGTCGATGACCCACAGGTCGGACACCTTGCGCTGATCGCGCCGGATCACCGCGAACTTCTTCGAGTCTTTCGACCAGATCGCCTGGACCGCCGGGACGCGAGCGTCCTTGTCGGCCGCGACCTCCTGCGATTCACCCGTCTGCTCCTCCTGCTGCTGCTGCTCGATCTGGGTCATCTGCTGCGCCGAGCGGGCGAAACTGTAGTTGTCCTCGCCGTCCTTGGTCAGCTGCACCTCGACGATCTTCGGGTCCTTCTCGTTCTTCTGCGCCAGCTCCCAGCTGGCGGCGTCCATCATGTAGAGGTTGTGGTTGCGGGCGAACAGGATCGTCTTCTTGTCGGGTGAGAACGACGCCCACCGCGGCCGGCGCGGCGCCTGGTAGTTGTCGTCGACGAGATCCACCTTGCCGGTGGCCATGTCGTACTCGAAGCGCAGCGTCTTGTTGCGCGGAGGCTGCGCGGCGCCGCCGCGACCCGCCTGCTGGCCGCGCTGTCCTTGCTGCTGGGTCTGCTGCTGCTGTTGCTGTTGTTGCTGCTGTTGTTGATCGGTCGCAGCGACCTGGAAATCGGCGCCGGCGTCATCGCTGGTTCCGCCGTCCGGCGCAGTGGTTGTCTTCGGCTTCGTTCCGATCGGCTTCGCGTTGATCTGCAGGTCGCGCGGCACCTGGACGTCGAACTGGAACGCGGCGTCCTTCTTCACGAACCGCACGGTCGAGAAGGGGAGATGCTGCGCTTCGTAGGGCTGGCCGATCATCGCGGTCAACGTGGCAGCCATCTTCGCGTGGTCGAACAGCGGCGCCTTGGCCTTCTTGGCGGGATCGACCAGGTAGAACTTCCGGCCGCCCGATGTCTGGTAGGTGTACCAGAAGCGGTCTCCCGTCTCGAACCAGCGCGCCGTCACCGAGGTGTCGAAGACGATCTTGCCGACCTTCTCGGACGTCCACTGCGAGGCCTGGTCGTAGTTCGGTTTTGGCGTCGTCGGAGCCTGGCCGAGCATCGGGATCGTCGCACAGGCGACGGCGAGGCACAGGGCCAGAAGGCTCCGCTGGATGGTGGTGCGCGTGAACACCAGGGACGGCTGCATAGCTCTCCTCCTGAAGCCGCAAGTCAAGCGTGCAAGATCGGGCAAATGGCCGCGCGCGTCGAGACGGCGGGGGAGCCGGCCGCGCGCACTGTACTCGTTTCGAGATGAACGGACAAGGTCGGGGGGTCAGGCACCCACCGCCAGGAACGGGTCCCCCTTGTTGATGGCCAGCGAGGTGACGAGGAAGAGCACGCTGCCATCGGCAGGAGAAACGGCGGACTGGAGCACCCGTCCCTCGTGATCGGTGACTCGTCCCAACTCCTGCCGCTCCTTCACGGCGTCGCCGACGGCGACCGACGGATACCAGAAGCCGTCGTGCTCGCTGCGCAGCCAGAGGAAGCGGTCGAGCAGCGTGTGGCTGGCAGTCGCGGGTTCGGGGCCCGGGATCATCCGCAGGTGGCGCATCACCCGGTCCACGCCGCCGCCCAGCCGCGCGACGTCTGCCGGGGGCCAGATGCCCTGGCCGCCGGCCTCGGCGAGGATCGACGCAATGCCGGCCTTGGTGGCCGCGGCGTACGCCGAGCCCGGCGTCTCGCTGCGAACCAGGTAGTGGATGCCGAAGGCCTTCGCGATCTCGAACGACGCCGCGTCGACTTTCTCGTTTCCCGAGCGGAACACGATCGTGAAGGGGACGAGCGCTTCGATCAGGTCGCCGCCGTGCAGGTCGATGTAGTAATCGCAGCCTTTCATCGCGTTGCGGAACACCCAGTCGGCGACCTGCTCCGACGCGGTGCCGTTCGCGTTCCCGGGGAAGACGCGGTTCAAATTCTTGTTGTCGAGCGGTGAAACGTAGATGGAGCGGGCGCCGAACCCGGCTTCGTTCAGAACCGGGATGACGACGACGCGCCCGGCGAGGACGTGCGGGTCGAGCATGCGGCCAAGGTCGAGAGCCGCTGCGATGCTCGCATACTCGGCCGCGTGGACGCCAGCCGTGACGAGCAGCGTCGGCCCGTCCTTCGCGCCGTTCACGAGCCACATGTGCAGCCGGTAGGGCTGGCCCTGCACCAGGATCTCGTTGACGCCGAACCTCTTTTCGCCACGCTTCGCCGAGAGTGAACCAACCGTCAAATCTGTATTGGACATCGCTGCGGTCCTCTGGCAACTGTCAACCCACGTTCACGTCTACCTTCGAAGCCGACTACTTCGACACCCACCGCCACTTCGGATCTCCTCGTCTACGTTGCCGCGAGCGGTCCGACCGACCCAATCGGCGGCAGTTTCACTTTCCGGAATTCGTCGATGAACTCCACGTAGTAGGTGGCGAGCCCGTCGTAGAGTGTCTCGCCCATTTCCGCGGTCGCCACCGTCGGCGGGATGGTGAAGTCCTTCGCGCCCGTCAGGCCGATCTCCATCATCGCGCCGTTGTCGGTGATGTCGGTCATCACCAGGTTGACGGCAAGGTGCGCGTCCTTGAAGCGGGCCGCGCGCAGGTCGTCGAGATCGATCTTCCCGGTGAGCGGCTTGTTGACGGCGAGTACCGCCGAGCGCATGTCGGGCAGGGCAGGGTCGAGGGCGAGGATCATCGACGTCTCGACGTAGCATGCGTGCCCGAGCGCCCGCCAGTCGGGGTTCACGACGTGCGTCATCTCCCACCAGCACGCCACGGCCGACGGCACGCACTGCTCGCGCAGCCACTCCCCGCAGCGGCGCAGCGCCACCATGTTCCCGCCGTGGCCGTTCATGAAGAAGATGTGCGTCGCGCCGTAGCGCAGCAGGTTCTGGCACAGTTCGATGTACATCCGGGTCAGCGTGTCCTCCGTGAACGACAGCGTGCCCGGGAAGACGGCGTGGTATTGCGCGTAGCCGACCGGGATGACGGGCGTGACGATGACGTTGGCCCGTTCGCCGACGCGCCGCGCGAGCTCTTTCGCGACCAGGAAGTCCGTGCCGAGCGGCAGGTGCGGCCCGTGCTGCTCGGTCGACCCGATCGGCACGACGACGAACGACGTGCGCTTGAACGCAGCCTGCGCCTGCGGCCACGTCATTCTCTCGAGCAGGAACCCTTCAGCCATTGACGTCTCCTTTGAGAAGTGCTGCGTGCACCGTGCTCGGTGCAAAGTGCGCCCGAAGGTGCATCGTCTCTCCGTGGTCATCCGCGCGTCGTAATCGTCTCCAGCCCGTGGCCCCGCGGGCCCGTTTCGACGCGCCGGAGCCAGATCGCGAAGACGAGGGCAACGACGCCGACGGTCGAGAACATCCACATGCCCGGCGCGTAGCCACCGGCGTTGGCCGCGTTCGCGCCAAACCGATCGTTCGACCAGCCGATGGCCAGGTTCATCCCGAAGAGTCCTGCCTGCTGCACGGCGTCCATCACGCCATAGGCGAACCCGAGGCGGCGCGGTTCGACCACGTAGGCGATGCACGGCCACATGACGGCGGGGACCAGCGAGAAGGCGATGCCCATCATCGACATGGGCACGACCGGCGGCAGGTCCGTGTAGGCCAGCATCAGGTAAACGGGCACCAGCAGCAGCGAGCCGAAGATCATCAACAGCGAGCGCCGGGCGATGCGATCGGCGAGCAGGCCGAACAGCGGCGTGCCGATCATCGAGAAGAGCGGCAGCATCCCAACCAGCAGGGCCGCCGTTTGCGGCGTCGCGTGCCGGGCGTCGATGAGGAACTTCTGCGCGAACGTCTGGAAGGGGAAGATGCCGCAGTAGAACGTCACGCACATGAGCACGATCAGCCAGTACGATCGGTTGAAGGCGAGCGCGTCGCGCCACACGATCTTGTCGCGGTTGCCCTCGGTCGGCAGCTCGTATCGGCGCTCCCCGCGCGCCTCGAGCATCCAGTAGATCGCCGCGCCGAGCACGCAGAACCCGCCGAAGCCGACCGAAATGAGCAGCGGCCACTGCCAGTACGTGTACGCGGCGGCCGCCCACGCGGGCGATGTTTCCGAGCTGAGCGTGCCGAAGCGCTCGATCGTGGCCTTGACGCCGTAACTGAGGCTCAACTCCTTGCCCCGGAACCATCGCGCGTTCCCCGCGATCGTGGCAATCGCCAGCGACTCGGCGCCGACACCGACAATCAGGCGACCGGCCGCCATCACGGGCACGCGAGGTGTGAGCGCGGTGACGATGAGCCCGACGAAGGTCGTCGCGCCGAACAGGAACACCGCCTTCCTCGCACCTATCCGGTCGATGATGATGCCGCCGACGAGGACCATCACGATGTTCGGCGCGCTGAAGATGGCGCCGAGCAGCCCGATGTCCGAATCCGAGAAGTGCAGCTGGCGGCTGAGCACCGGGGCGAGGGGGTTGAGGCAGTCGAACGCGTAGTAGCTGCCGTAGACCGCGACGCTCATGGCCAGCAGCACGGCCCAGCGGTACGCGCGCGTGGGCTCGGGTTTGGCCGCGAGCGCGTGGTCGAGGCGGGTGTCGGTCATTGGCCGCCTGTTATATCACGCGTCGCAGTGAGTGGCGAGTAGTGAGCAGAAGCGGTTTCACCTCGTCCCGCTGGCACGCTTGCTTGACGACCTCGATCCACGTCCGTTAGGATGCGCTGTCCCATGACCGTCATCGCCAGCGGCGCTATCTCGGCCGAACGTCCCATCCATGTCCCCTTCGCTGTTGCGGCGCGCTTCTCCTCCGCGATCGTTCGGTTGCTCTTCGTCGCTCTGATGCTTCTGCCCGTGTACGGGGCATTGAGGATCGACGCCAGCCTGGCCGCCAGGCTGGCGATAGCAGGTCTGTTCTGTATCACGCTGGTTCGACCCGAAGACGGGCTGCTGATCTGCGCCGCCTTCGTGCCCGTGGCTGCGGCCGCCGGCGGCGTTCTCGGCTTCCCGACCTCCCTCCGGGAACCCTTCGTGCTCGCCTTTCTGGCCGCCTGGCTGCTCAGGGGCACCGTCCGTGCCGGGGCCCCGGTCGATTCGGCTACGCGGCGCCTGGTGGTCCCGGCGTTGGTGTTCGGCGGCATCGGCCTGGCCTCGGTCCTCGTGCAGCTGTCCGTTCAGCAGGCGTTCGCCGGCTATCCGTGGCCGTTCGCGGGCCGGGTGATCGCCCAGCTCGCCGGTTCGTACATGCTCGGCGATGCGTACCAGGGGCTGGCCCCCGGCGCGCTTCTGCTCGAGAGCGTCGGACTGTTTGTGGCGACCGTCACGCTCTGCCACCGTCAACCGTCGCTCGCTCGGCGGTTGCTCGCCATGTCGGTCGTCGGTGCCGCGGGAGCGGCTGCCCTGGCCGTGTATCGCCTGGCGGAGATCGGTCTCCGGGACGCCGCGTTCCTGCACGCGATCCTCGTTCAACCCCGCAACATCCGAATCAGCCTTCCGTTCGCGGACGTCAACGCGGCCGGCTCGTATCTCTCGATGATGGTGTTTGCGGCCGGGGGCCTGGCGGTTGCCGGGCGGGGCAGGCGTTGGCCGTGGGCAGTCGTGACGGCGTTGATCGCGGTGGCGCTGTGGTTGACGGGGTCGCGAATGGCGTGGGCGGCGGTCGTGCTGTCGGGCGTGCTCGCGGTCGCGTGGGTCCTGCCGCGCAGCCGGCGTGCGCAGCTGATGGCCGTCGTGCTGGTTGCCGTCTGCCTTGTCTTCGTCGTGGTCTCTTCGATTCTGCCGAGCGGCCGGGGGACGCCCGGCGAAGAGATATCCCGCGGCGTCGTCATCCGGTTGGCGCTCGGCCGGGCGGGGTTGCAGATGACGCGGGCCCATCCGATTCTGGGCGTCGGCATCGGCCGCTTCATGCCAGAGTCGGCCAGGTACCTCGATCCGGAGTTTGCCCGGGAGTTCTACCCGAGGGAGAACGCTCACAACAACTTCCTTCAGATCCTCGCCGAGCTCGGGTGTGTGGGGCTGGCGGCCTTCCTGTGGTTCCTCGCTGCCGTCGGCCGGCACATCAGCCGGAGCGGGCGACTGCGCGAAGATCTCCTCCTGGCCGGGACGGCCAGCGGCATCCTGGCGTTCCTCCTCTCGTGCCTCGCGGGTCACCCGCTGCTCGTTCCCGAGATCGCGCTGGCGTTCTCGCTCGTGTTGGCGGTCGCCGCGGGGCTTGCGTCCGCCCGGGAAACCGGGGTGCCGGATTGCGGGCCTGTCGCGCCGGATCCGGCGCCCGCCCGCAGGCGCGCGTTTCGCGGGCGGTGGGTCCTGGCTGCAGTGGTCGTCTGTCTGGCGGTCTCCGTTCCCGTCCGCGCGCACCGGTTGCTCGAGACCGAAACGGACTTGCGGCGAGCGGCGATCGGATTCTCCGACTGGACCACCGATTCGAGCGGGGTCAGGTACCGATCGATGACCGGGAGGGCGCAGTTCTACGTGCCGGACAGCACGTGCTGGCTGCGGTTCGGGGTTCGTGTCGCGCCCGACGACCCGGGCTCGACCACCGAGGTCGACCTGCGTGTCGACGGGAACGTCGCGGATCGCGGGCGCGCCAGCAGCCACGCGTGGACGCAGTTCAAGCTGGTCTTCTACCCGCGCTCGAAACCTGGCTTCAAGCGAATCGAACTGCGAACGACCGACGGCTCCAACGTGCGGCTGCTGGTCGGCGCTCCGGCCCTGTCGGACTGCCGCTGAGAGAATGAGGTCTCGGCACAATTTCTCGACATTGCCAGCCGAGAATTGTGCCAAACGGCATTACGTCAACCAACGCTGCCAGGAATCCGTGTCATCTGCGGATCCGATTACCTCCGCGTAATCCACCAGAATCCGCGTAATCCTATCCGAGGTGCACCCCGGCGCGCAGCGTCCTTACGCCCTGTTCCTCGCAGATCTGCTCGACGCGCTGGACGCGCTCGTCCGGGATCTTCGTCGAGGCGATGACGAGCTCCTGGACGTGGTATCGGCGGATGATCCCGGGAAGTTCGTCGGTCCCTCCCAGCACCGGCACTCCCTGCATGCTGCGATGCTGCTTGACCGGGTCGTCGTCCACGAAGCCCACCAGTGACCGCCCGAGTGCCGCGTTGAGGTGCAGTTCCCGCAGCATCACCATGCCGCCTTCTCCCGCGCCGTACACGAGCACGCGCGGCGCCGAGCCGGCGTCGCGACGCAGGTACTCGGCCAGCAGCCGGAACGAGACGCGGACGGCCGACACGAACACGATGAGCAGCATCCAGTCGAGCACGAAAACCGCGCGAGAGTACCCGACGAAGCGATAGGCGTACACCAGCACAATCACCGATGCAACCGTGCCGGCCGACGCCGCCTGCACGATCCGAATGACGTCCTGCAGCCCGGTGTACCGCCAGATGGCGTAATGGACGCGAAAAACGCCGAACGCGCCGATCTGGCAGGCAATGACGATCGGAAGCGATGCGATGATCTCCTTCTCGTAGAGCCCGAACGTCTGTTCGAAGCGCAGCAGGTAGGCAGAGTAGTAAGCGAGGATGACGAGCCCGAGATCCACGAAGACCGTCACCAGCTGCCGCCTGGTGGACACGATGGTGAACAGCCGGAAGAACAGGTTCTCGCCTGCCGCTTGTGCCGCCTCGTCCGGGTAGACCCGGGTCCGGCTGAGGAACACGCCGAGGATGATCGTGCCGAGGATCAGGAATGCGATGAGGACAACCGCGTACGCGAAGCCGGCCGCCCTGGTGAAATAGGCGACCAGGCCCGACGCGAATGCCACGCCGTAGAGCCACAGCACCGCCTGGCGCTCGGTGAGGCCGAGGGCCACGAGGCGATGCGACGTGTGATCCCGGCCGCCCACTGAAACCGGGCGACGCGCGAGGATGCGGCTGATGGTGACGAACGTCGTGTCGAAGATCGGCACCAGCAGGATGAGCACCGGCACCAGGAGCACCGACAGGACGCCGCGCGAGTGGGGGAAGCTGCCGATCAGGCTGAGCCCGGCGACGAACAGGCCGATGAGCAGGCTGCCGGCGTCTCCCATGAAGATCGAGGCGGGCGGGAAATTGTGCACGAGAAAACCGAGCAACGCACCCAGGAACGCCGAGGCGAGCGCGGCGTTCTCCAGGTCGCCGTCCACGATGAAGAACGCCAGCCGGAAACCGACGGTGACGACGGCAATGCCCGCGGCCAGCCCGTCCATGTTGTCGAGCAGGTTGAAGGCGTTCGTGATGGCGACGATCCAGAACACGGTCAGCGCGATGTTCAGCGCCGGCACCGTGGTGAGGCGAAACTGCAGGCCGAGCGCCGCGAGGATTGCCGCGACGACGATTTCTGTGATCAGCTTCGTGTGCGGCGTGAGGGTCTGAAGATCGTCGGCGAGTCCGAGCGCGAAGAGCACCGCGCCGCCGCCGACGAGCGTGGCGATCAGGGGCGTGAGGGGGACCGCAAAAGGGGCGACGGCCGCGAACCCGAGACCGATCGCAACGCCGCCCAGGAGGGGTACCGCGCCACGGTGCCACCGGTCGGCGCGCGGCAGCGCGACCAGGCCGAGCCGGCGGCCGACCCGCTTGCACAGCGCCGTCAGCAGCACCGCGATGACGAGGCTGCAAACGCCCGGCGCCAGGACCCGAACCATCTCTCAACCCTCCTGCTACTACTTCTTACGCCCGCGCCCCGCGCTTGGCCGCCAGGCCGCGCGTGTAGAGGTCGAAGATGTCCTCCACCAGGCGTTCCGAGCGATAGCGTTCCACGGCTTGTCTTCCCGCAGCCCCGAGTGAACGGCGCAGGGCGGGGCCATCGACGAGAGCGATCAGCGCGTCGACGAGTTTGCGGGAGTCGCCAGGCGGCACAAGCATACCAGTTTTGCCGTCCGCCACAACGTCCGGCACGCCGCCGACCGACGTGGCCACGACCGGGCGTCCTGCCGCCATGGCTTCGATGACCGCGATCGGGGTCCCCTCGTTGCGGGAGCTCAAGACGACGGCATCAAACGTCGCGTAGAGCGCGGGCAGGTCGGTGCGCCAGCCGGCGAACCGGACTGCGCGCGCGAGACCGAGCGCCGCAACTCGTTGCTGCAGCGCGGGCCTTTCGGGCCCGTCACCCGCGATGACCAGTCGGGCTGACGGCGCGCGCGCGGCGACGGCCGAAAACGCATCGAGCAACGTGGGGACGTCCTTGATCGGCACGAGGCGGCCAACGTAGCCGAACACGACGTCGTCCGCGTGAAGGTCGAGTGCCTCGCGGAGCCCGCCGCCGGAGGGCGGCAACGCCAGCAGGTCGTCCAGATCGAGCCCCAGCGGCACGACCGCGACGCGGCTGGGGGGCGCGATGCGAAAGCGCGTCACGATATCTTCGCGCTGCAGCGGCGAGATCGTGATGATGCAGTCGGTCGTCCGGGCGAGGAGGCGTTCCACCAGTCGAACGGCGAGGCTTCCCGCGGGACGGAAGTAGCCGCTGAACACGTGGCCGTGAAACGTGTGCACGACCAGGCAGCGGCGGTGCACCGGCCGCGTCGCGTTGAAGAGCGAGGCCGCAATCCGGCCCAGCGTGCCGGCCTTCGCGGTGTGCGTGTGCACGACGTCGGGCTGCTCGGCGAAGATGATCCGCACGAGCCGCGTGAGCACCTTCAGGTCGCTCCACGGCTTGATCCGCCTGCCCAGCTCGGGCAGCTGGATGGCGGGCAGCCCGCGCGCGGCCAGGGCATCGTCCAGCCGGCCTTCACCCGCTTCCACCTCGCCGTACACGAGGAGGGTGTCCACGCCGCGCTGGCGCAAGCCGGCGTCGAGGATCACGGCGTGGCGCGCGGGGCCGCCGATGTTCAGTCGGGCGATGGTGCGAAGCGTCTTCATATCGACGCCGGCGCGGCCGCCGGACACGGCTGGTCGATGAACATGCGGTGCCACAGTTCGAGCATCAGCAGGCTCCACAGCTGCGCGTGATGATGCGCCGTGCCCGCCACGTGCTCGTCCAGCAGGCGCTGCACCTCCACGCGCCTGAAATACCCTCTCGCCATGGCTCTGGAGCCAAGCAGCGTGTCGCTGGCCAGATCGCGCAGCTCGTGCCGAAACCAGCTGTCGATCGGTACGCCGAACCCCATCTTCCTGCGCGACAGGATCGACTCCGGCAGCGCGTCGCGCATCACCCTTTTCAGCAGGTACTTCTGCACCAGGCCGCGCAGCTTCAAGCCGGCAGGGAGGCTCGCCGCGAACTCGAGGACGTGGTGGTCGAGCAGCGGGGACCGCACCTCGAGGGAATGAGCCATGCTCGCGATGTCCATCTTCACGAGGAGATCGTCCGGGAGATACATCAGGACATCGGCGTGCGAGGCGGTCTCTGCAGGTGAGCCGCCATCCGACTGCCGGAGGGCATCGTTCAGCAGGCCAAACGCGGGCTGCGCGGTCTGGCCTGCGAAATCGGGCGAAAGCAGCCTGTCAGCGCCTTCGCCGTCGAACAGCGTGATCCAGCGAGCATAGCGCTCGTTCGGGGGCAACGCCGCGACTTCCAGGAACCTGCGAAGGCGATAGAGCGACGATTTCGGCGCGCCGAGCGGCAGCGGCGCGAGGAGCCGCGCGGCGGCGCGGCGGGCAGGTCGCGCAATGAAGTCGAGGCGCGCGGAGAGGTTCGCGGCCACGTACCGATCGTAGCCGAGGAACACTTCGTCGCCGCCGTCGCCGTTGAGCGCCACGGTCACCTCGCGGCGGGCCATCTCGCACACCGCAAACGAGGGCACCGCGGAGGAGTCCGCGAAGGGCTCGTTGTAGTGCCACACGATGCGCGGGAGCAGCACGACGGCGTCGGGGTGGACGACGAGTTCGTGATGGTCGGTGTGAAGGTGCTCGGCGACACGGCGCGCGTGGGCGAGCTCGTCGTACTCCGGCTGGTCGAACCCGATCGAGAAGGTCCGAACGGTTGCCGGCGAGACACGGCGCATCAGCGCGACGACCGCGCTGGAGTCGACGCCGCCGCTCAGCAGCGCGCCGAGCGGGACGTCGCTCACGAGGCGAAGGCGCACGGACTGCTCGAGAAGCGCGAGGAGTTCGTCGGCGAGATCGGCCTCCCTCTGCTCGCGCTTCGGATGGTAGCGAAGCGTCCAATACCTGCGCACCTCGACCCGGCCGTTCTCGAACAGCAGGTAGTGAGCGGGAGGCAGCTTCCGCAGTCCACGGAAGGCGGACCAGGGTGAGGGGACGTAGCCGTAGGTCAGGTAGTGACGAATCGCCTCGGGATCGGCTTCGCGCGGCACGCGCGGGTCCTGCAGGATGGCCTTCGGCTCCGACGCGAACAGCAGCGCATCGCGGCCGGAGTAGTAGAAGAGCGGCTTCTTGCCCAGCCGGTCTCGCGCGGCGAACAGGCGCCGGCGCGGGGCGTCCCAGATGGCGAACGCGAACATCCCGCGCAGCCGGGCCACGCAGTCGACGCCGTCACGCTCGTAGAGATGAACGATCGTCTCCGTGTCAGTATTGGAGCGAAAGACGTGGCCCTGTGCGGCGAGCTCGGCACGCAGTTCCTGGAAGTTGTAGATCTCGCCGTTGAACGCGATCCAGACCGAGCCGTCCTCGTTGCTCATCGGCTGGTGGCCGCGCGGCGAGAGATCGATGATGCTGAGGCGCCGGTTTCCAAGCCCGACGGCGCCGCTCACCCACACCCCGCCATCGTCCGGTCCCCGATGCCGGATCGTGTCTGTCATCCGCTCGATCAGCCTGGCATCGACGCACGCGGTACTATCGAAGCAGACCTTACCCGCGATGCCGCACATCCACTGCTCCTGAGGTGGCGGACACCGCTGGCGTCTGACTGGGAATCTCCCCGTACAGACGCCAGCCGTACAGCCCGGTAGACGAGATTCTGACGTTCATCAGTCCCGCCCGCTCGGCCCATTTCTCGAGATCCTGCTCGTTGTAGTAGAAGCGAATCGGCGCCGAGAGGCGGTCGAACCAATCGGCGTAGCAGACCTGGAACGGGTAGCGGGCGTAGACGCGAATCCGGGGAAGGACCACGCGGTCGACCCGCGGTCCGAGTGCGCGGCGCAGCCGCCGATACGGCAGGATGAAGCCGACCCAATCGATCGCGGCGCCGATCCACGACAGGCCGCGCGTCACGGGGAGGGGCAGCCGCGACGTGAACGCGCGTACGGCTTCGAGGACCGTGTTGGTGAACCCCCGCGACTTGCTGTACACCCAGATGAAGGCGGCGCCGCCAGGCCGAACGAGCGGCAGGAGCGCGCGAAAGCCGGCTTCCGGGTCGCGCAGGTGGTGCAGCACGCCGAGGCTGTAGACGAAGTCGAAGCTGCCAGGCTGGAACGGCGGCCTGGCGATGTCGCCCTGCACGACCTGGACGCGGGTCAACCCTGCGGTCACGTCCCGGGCGCGTTCAATCGCCCGGCTGAAATCGAGGCCGACCATGCGGGCACCAAACCGCGCCGCGTGGAACATGTGGCGGCCATATCCGCAGCCCGCGTCCAGCCCGCGCTTGCCCGTGAAGAACTCGCGGCCGACCGGGTGTATGTAGTTGAGGAAGTCCTCCTCGAACTGGTCCTTCATTTCGCCGAAGACGGTCCACTGGTAGCCGAAGCTGCGCTGCGTCCGCTTGTCCACCGTTGCAGGTCCCGCTGTTCCCGCCATCACACCTCCCCGCGTCTACTCGCGCAACAAGGCGATCAGCCGGGACGAGTTGACCGCCACCGAATAGCACCGCTCGACCAATTCCCGGCCGCGGCGCCCGCGTTCCGATCGCACGTCGTCACTCCCGACCAACTCGTCGAGCGCCTTCGTCCATTCGCCCTCGCTGCGACAGAGGATCGTGCCCGCGTCTTCGCCGAGAATCTCGGCGTTGGTCGGCGTCCACGAAGCGACCGTCGGGGCGCCCGACGCGCCGTACTGCAGCGCCTTCAGCGCCGCCTTGCCGCGCGTCCAGCGGGTATCCGGCATCGGCATGACGCCCACGTCGAACGCGTGCAGGTCTTCGACTTCGGTTGCGTAGTGCCAGGGCCGAAGCTCGGTGTCGAGGCGCGCGAACGGGTTGGCCCCGGCGCCGACCAGCCGTACGACGACCTGCCTGCTGGCCCTCAGATCGGCCAGCGGCGTCTCGATGAGCCGCAGGTAGGGTGCCGTGGACGGCGTGCCCATCCAGCCCACGACCGGCACAGCGCTGCCGAGCGCCCGCCGATCGCGAAAGGTCACGCGAGCGGTGTCGATGCTCGTCGGGACGATCGCGGCGGTTCCCCCCGCCGCCTGCACGAGATCGGCGTTGCGCTGGTTCGACGTGATCGCGATCCGGCTGACGGCGATCGCATTCAGCAGGCCGCGCCGGAGGATCCGCTCGCGCACGCCACCCAGGACGTCGTTCGCGCCGGTCTCGACCGCGTCGAGCGCGTCGTCGAAATCGCAGAGGATGCGCTCGCGCCAAGTCCGCAACGCGGGGACGGCCCACGACGGGACGGGGATGCGGTACAGCAACACACGATCGAACCGCTCGACCGCGCGGGCAACGCGCACGGCGAACAGGCCGGCCTGCAGCCACGTGATCGCGCGGTGGAGCAGGCGCGAAGAGGGCCGCGAGTTGGCCGATCGCAGCGAGCGCGCGGTGGACGCTTCCGATTGCAGGCTCCAGACCGTGCAGTCGATGCCGGCGGCTTCGAACGAGGGGACGTACTGAAGCACCCGGTACCGCGGTCCCGGCGACGACGGTCCCTGGATGGTGGCGAGCAGCACACGTGATCGCCCGCTCACGCTCTCGATCATGGTGCGACCACGTCTCCTCCTGGCGCGCGGCGCCCGTTCGGCTGGCGTCGATGCTGGTTCGGGTGTTCGAGACACGGGCGCGCCGGCGGCAATGCGAGGCGGCAACCGTCAGGGCGCCTATTCTATCCTCTCGACGCCCTGGCCGCACGCGCGAGCGCCGAGATCGGTGCGCGGGCTCGCGAAAATCAGCCTTGAACGGGCCCGGCAATGCTGCCACAATCCCTCGCGCCGCAGTTCTCTGGCGGTCCTCACGATCCCGGCTGGGGGACCTTCCGCCATGCCTTTCGTTCCGTTGCTCGTCGCCGCGCTGCTCACTCAGGCCCCGGCGCCTCCGACGCCGCGCCAGGGAAATCCGCCAGGAAGACAGGCCCCGCGCGGGCCGCAGAAGAAGACGCAGCCGGCTTCACCGGCGGCGTTCATCAGCGCGGCGGCAGCGGCCAGGCAGGGACTGACGGTCGTGGCGGCGCCGCAGGCCTTCCCGGCCGAGTGGTTCGCCCGGCGCTACGGTGTGGCGCCACCCTCGGTCGAGGCGACGCGGCTGGCGAACCCGATTGCGCCTGTCGACGTCTACGCGCTGAAGCCGGCGCCGGACGATGCGGGGCGGTTGTGGTCGGGCCTCCTCGCGGATCTCGCGCCGAACCAGGCGCTGGCGGAGAAGCGGGGCGTCATCGGCCTGGTCATCTCGAGGGACGACAACCTGCGGCGGAAAGCGGTCGCGCTGATCCGGCCGACGAGGCAGGCGACGGCGCGGCCCGACCTCAACTGGCTCCCGGCGGAGATGCCTCGTGACATCCCCGGGCTCGCTCACGTGTACGCGCGATTTCTCACGCAGCTTCCCGAGCTCGAGGGGCGAGCGGCCGGCGTGAGCCTTCGCGCGGTCTACCAGGCCAGCTACAGCCTGGCGCGATCGTCCGCTCCGAGAGGGCTAGCGCAGGCCGACTTCTGGGTACCGCGCGATCCGTCCCAGTTCGCCGGCCTTGTTCGCGCGCTGGACAGCCGCAAGACCGGGGAACAGACCATCATGTCTGGCAAGGGTGTCGCAGTGATCGTGAGCACGCGCACCGATGAGGCGACCGGCATCCTCGTCGAGTTCCTGAAGCAGAAAGGCTACAAGCTCGAGTCGCGCGTGGCGGCCTTCAAGTGATCGCTACCGGATGTACCCGAGGGCTCTCAGCCGTTCGGCGGCCTCGTCGGTGAGCACCGGCCGCCCGCGCATGTCGATCCCCTCGAGCTGATTCTCCTCGACCAGCCGTTTCAGTTCGGCCTGGAAGGCCGTGAAGCGGGCGCTTCGCGCGTCAACCTGCACTGGTGTCCCACCCCGCAGCAGTTCCATCGAGGCCGGCGCGGAGAAGATCAACTCCTCGTCATCGCGGATCGCCGCGAACCGGTCCGTGATCGACCCGCCCGGGTATGCCGCCGCCAGCAGGGTGCGCGCCTCCGCCACGGGACGCTCGAACACCGCTGCTCCCCGAACCGGCACGCGCAGCGGCACGCGCAGGTACGCGGCAACGCTCGGCAGGATGTCCACCAGGCCCACGAGGTCGCGGCGTCGCCCGCTGCGGAGCCCCGGCCCGCGGACGACGAGCGGCACGTCGATCAACTCCGGGTACAGGTACTCGCCGTGCGCGAAGTAGTAGTCGTGCTCGCCGAGCGATTCGCCGTGGTCGGCCGTGAAGACGACCAACGTGCGATCGCGAATCGCCGGCTGGTCGAGTGCCGCGAACAGGCGAGCCAGGTGCGAGTCCAGGAACGCGATTTCCTGTCTGTACCGCTCCCGGTAGAGAGACGCGGATCGCTCGTTCCAGATGTACTGGTACTTCGGTATCCCGCCACGCCCCGTGTTGGTCGAGTTCAGCGGCACGAGTGGCTCGCCGGCAGGCGCCATCTGCGGTCGGGCGTCGGGCGGCGCGTAGGGTCCGTGCGGGTCGATGTAATGGACCCAGAGGAACAACCGCCTGTCGGGGTTGCGCCGCTTCAGCACTTCCAGGGCGCGATCGGTCGTCGCGTCTGCCCGGCGCTCCTTGAACTGGGGACGCGCCAGTTCCGCCTGCGGAAGATCCGTGTCGTAGACGTCGAAGCCCTGCGGAAAGTCTCCGGGCGGCCGCAGGACGGGATTGGAGAGCACCGCGCAAGTCGAATAGCCGGCGCGTCGCAGGAGGTCCGGCAGGGTCAGGACGCCGGGCGGCAGGGGCAGGCCGTTGTCCGTGATCTTCGTTTCCTGCGGGTAGTGAGAGGTGAGCAGCGTCGACAGCGAAGGGCCGGTCACCGACGAAGGGGCCACCGCGCGCTCGAACACGAGAGCGCCCGCGGCGAAGCGGTCGATTGCGGGAGTCGGCGCCCCGGTTGCCCCATAGACGCCGAGATGATCGGCGCGAAGCGTGTCGACCGTCACGAGCACGACGTCGACGGGCCGCAGGTTGGCTTGCCGGCCGCATCCCGAGCACAAGAGCAGGCACGCACACAACGCGAAGGCCATT